>PYIJ01347709.1_pt1 | contig 71699 bp, 43 predicted proteins | sample 3578051 | NCBI WGS metagenome assembly PYIJ01 (sample SAMN08408021, study PRJNA431606) | Marine metagenome isolate SA_KN192-05_S13_5m, whole genome shotgun... | biome: marine; feature: oceanic pelagic zone; material: water; isolation source: surface water sample, 0.2-0.8 um fraction ... | reverse complement strand
TGTCTCAGAGATGTAATAAGATGGGAAGCACGATCAAGATTGATGGTAGGACCATCAGGGTGACCCAACTCGCCAAGGGCGCGTCCAGATTTAACGAAATTTTCGTTATACTTACCAACCTCTCTTGCAAGAGTGGCAATAGGATAACGTCTTCCGTTACGGTTAGTGAGTTCGCCTTGCAGGAAAACACCTTCAATAAAAGTATTTTTCTTGCCGTTCTTACCTTCGGTAATTACGATCTTGGCGTCATCAATTTGTTCCGTGATCAGTTTCATCAGTTGGTTCCTCTGTCGATGCTTCGGGTTGGTCGGGGGGAATTGCGTCCTCAGGTTGTTCAGTGTTCTCAGGACCCTCTTCGGGTGTGGCAAACATAGTTTTGCCAACCTCTTTCTTCATGTCACCAATAGTGTCCATGGCAAGAGATTTCATTTGTGTGTCAACATAGTCCGACAGGTCTTTTTGACCAGCGAACAATGAATTTACAATGTCAAGAGCAGATTGGGAAGGCATAATAATTTATACACTATATGTACTATTTAGATATTTCCTTTTTCGTAGTCCTTAGGATCTAGTCCTACTTCCTCTTCTGGTTGCTCAGGAGGCATCAATGACATCTCCATTTGCGCTTTTTCCATCTGCTGAATTTCAGCAGGAGAGACGATTAATCCTGCCTCCATCTCCGCTTGCATCTGTTCGTCGATCTCATCGATCTCGTTATCAGTTTGGCGAAGAATGTTGCGGCGTAGGTATTCAATCGAGAAGTATTTACCAGCATAAGGATCCATCTGTTGCAAGAGAGCAAGTCTCTCGGTAAGAACTTCCTTCTCTTTCATTTCAGAGAAGTAGTTATCAGCGATAAAGGAATACTGGATTTGCTCCTTCAAGTCATCCCATTCTTCCAGTGTGCATACACCTTTAAGAACGAGTTGAGTTCTTAGGAGATCGTTGAACAGGTCACTAAACTTCTTACGCAGTCTAGTAACAAACTTTTGGAACTTCACTTCATCTCTGGTGATCTCAGCAGATCTACCAATGTTGAAAGAAGATTCTGATTCCAAACGTGACTCTGGTACATTCAGAGATCTGTACAGTTTCTTTTGGAAATACTTAACGTCTTCCAATTCACCAAGGTTTTGTCCACCAGGTAAAGTTGAGATTTCTGTACCACGACCACCTTCACGCCTAGGAAGCCAGAAGTCTTCCAGCATAGACATGAACTTTTTGTCGTCGCGAATCTCACCAGTGTCAGCGTTATAGACCATTTTGTTTCTATAACGACTCATCACCTCACGTAGGTATTGCTCTGCTTTTTGCTTGGGCAGATTACCAACGTCGATGTAGAAAATTCTACGCTCGGGTGCTCTGGACAAACGATAGATGACCAGAGAGTCCTCAATCATTCTAAGTTGATTGAGAGCCTTGATTGCTTTATGTAGGTGAGAAAGCACATAGTTGCGCTGCATGTCCAACTGACCAGAGTGGCAATATGCAATAGCATCTGGTGCAATTTTAATACCGTTGTTCTCGTATCCTTTTAGACCTTTGGGTGAGTAAATGTAATACTCAACAGACCTTGGCACAATCGATGCAGTCTGTGGATCAATAGGTTGCAACCTATCCTTAGGTTTATCAAACTCGACAACCTTTTTAATCTTACGAGGATCAATATATCTCAACTCACTAATGCCAGCACTAGGATTTTGAGTATCGATCATCTTATGATAGAAGAGACGACCATCGATATACCATCTACGGAAAATATCGTATGCTTTTCTATCAAAATCTAGGAGAACTAGAACGTTCTCGAATTCTTCTTTGATTCTGTTGCGAAGGGTCTGCGATGCTTTGAGGTTTTGGAGATCAATATCTACTGGATGATCATTAAGATCTCCTGCAACCGCTTCGTTAACAACATCATTGATTGCTGCATCACATTCGGGGTGCAGCGACATTTCACGATAACGACCAATCAGGTCTGCTTCGCTAGCCTTATTGGCAGCGTCGCCCATTTCAACATATTGACCAAAGTAACCACCAGCGACAATAGGTTGCGCTGCATCGTCTGACTCTTTACGCACAAAAGAAGGAGCCTGTTTAGACCCCTTCTTTCTATCAAGAGAATAACCAAATAGTTGTGACATCAGAGTTCAACTTTGAATTACTTGTTCCTACTATTTAGTAGGTTAGTAATATTAGGAATCTGTATCCTCTCCATTACCAGTGTTAGTGTCATTAACATAAGACCAGTATTGAACTTGGAATTCAACTGTGTACTCCTCAGGAGTATCGTTGCTGTCCCAAGCAAGATCAATAGCACTGATGTTAGATGGCCAAACACCGTTGAACTTGTAAGCAGCAGAGTGTGCTCCTTGTCTATCAAACTGACGCACAACTGCGTCTGACTGATACTGAGCAATGCTAGTAGCAGTCTGATAGTTCATTGGCATTGACTGAATCAAGCGTGACCATTCTTCAAGTTTACGTCTGAGTAGGAAGTTCTCGTCGTTCATGACGGTAACTGTCCAAGGTTCAAACGTTCTGTCACCAGCGATTTTCAGAGTACGTCCTCTGAAAGGAACTTCAACAACACCCACAGTAGATGCAGGAAGGTTTGCTGCTTTCACAAGGAATGTGGAAAGTCTCAAACTATCGTTGTTGTTAGTCGTGTTGGTATCGTTGTCTTCGGTGTCCGAAGATGTAACTTGGAAGAGCTCGTTGATTTTTGCAGGAAAGTTGATTTCAACTTGGAACAGATTAGGGCGTGCTAGTTCCCTGATCTGGTCTCTGAAACTAATAATGTCCTTTACGACATTAAGTCCTTCTTGCTTCCCTGTATTTTGGGGTTTGTTTTCCTTGGGCGCTCTCCCCTTTTGTGCGGGTTGTGCCATGATTTGACTCCGTGTTAATTAGATAAGAAAAGGAGAGACCGATTAGTTAACGATCTCTGAGAATGATGCACCAGTTCTGGTAGCAGTAAATTGTAGGGTGATGAAGTTGATAGAGCGAGTAGGCTTCACGAAGATCTCCGCGAAGAATTCTCCTCTGTCAATAGCATCTGTTGGGTTGTTGCTTCTGTCGCAAACAACCAAGTAGTCGATCACGCCTCTACGAGATTGAACACCTCTGAGGTATGGATCAACAACATTCTTGAATCCTTGACGAGTAAACTCATCATTAAGTTCAAAGAGTTGTCCCTTAGCAGCAGTAGCGACTGCTTTCTCGATAACGAGGAACAGTCTACGAACGTTGATTCTGTCAAAGGCAGATTGCGTAGCAAGTGCTGTCTTATCACCGTAAAGAACGATGCCTTGACCTGGGAATGCAACAATCGGGTTGACTCTTGCAGCATACAATCTGTCTCTCTGATCTTTCAGAGGAGAGTATGCAAGTTTTACTGCATTACGGAGTTGTCCTCTGGTGAAACCAGCAGGAGAGAACCATGGTTCCTGATTAAGAGCAGCACTCAAAGTCAGACCAGCAACGTCAGCGTTACAAGGAAGGTAACGATACTTATCGTTGTACTTGTCGTAGATGTATTTGTAGTTGTTGTCGAATGCAGCGTAAGAACTAGAAGACAACTTGTTAAAGAAGGAAATCGTGTTCTCTACAATATCATTCGTGCTAGCAACACCAATAACATCAGAGCGAGGAGGTGAAACGAATGCCATCGAATCCTTACGGGTGCTTGCGATGTCAATCAGTTTCTGTGCCTTAGCAATAGAGTCAGTGTCATTGCTCATTGCAGGACCCATGATCAGATAATCAACTTCCTCGGTTTCGGGGTCGCTGAACAGATCATAAGAATCGAACAACTTATCTTTTTGTGCAGTGTATCCATCAACACCACCTTTCAACTCATACTTCAAAGTAGAAGTTGACTTGGTAAAGAGAAGAGGAATTGCAAGTGCGTTAGAACTATTAGGATCGTCAAGTGACTTGATAGAGTAGTTGTTCTTGAACAAGTCGAAGTTACGATTTGAACCAGATAAACCAGCATCACCAGTCTTAGTTCCGTCAAGATCCTGAACAAGAGTCAACTCGTGAGAACCCCACCAGATGTATCTTGAACGTGCCTTGATGACATCCTTATAATAGATGTTTGCACCTTGTGGTGACTTAGCGTCGCTTGCCTTAGAAACGTCAGTGAACTTTTCAAGGACTGAGCCAGGTACGCCAGTGATAGATCCGTCGCCGTCAATGACGAGGATGTGCATTAGGTCATTGTGACCACCGCGATCAGCAACATACTGAGAAGTGCCAGGTCTTGCAGCAATAGAAGACCACTTCTGGTTGTTACCATAAGTACGAGAGTTGTACTCATCAGCGATAGCGTCGATGTTAACGGTGTTACCGTTGTTTGCATCGCCATCAAGAGTTGAACCTTCTTTGATGTCTTGGTTTGCAATGAAAGGAGTAGCTCCTTGATTCAGTGCGATTGAGAGTCTGCGTCTGATGTTGCTAACCTTAGCAGAGTTACCAGTTGCAGAACCAGGTGAACCACCGCTGTTTGCCAACTCAGTCACAACGTCGTCGTTGACGAGGAATTGAGAAGAAGTTGAATCAACAAGCAGTTCTGCCTTTCTTGTCTTGGCATCATACGCAACAACCTGACCAGTAACGTTACCAGACTTAGCAGTGAAGAAGTTACCTCCACTCATCTCTCCAATAAGAGTTGAAGAATCAGAGTTGAATGTAATCTCCAACACGTAGTTGTAGATTTGAGCGAATGTGTTAGTTGCAGAGTCAGAGACTTTCTTACCAGCAACAAACTGGTGCTCAGCGTTAGCGCCAGTGGGTTCTCCCACGTACAGGATCTGATCAGGACCAGCGTCAGTTACGACGACTCTGATGCAGTTACCGTAGCTACCTGGTGTACGACCTGCCCACTTCCATTGGTTAGCAGCGCCTTCAACGTTTGCTTCGTATGTATCAAGGTTCTTGATAAGAGGAGGAGTAACACCAGTTACAGTCTTCTCGTCAACAACAGTCTTGTTAACAGTAACAGTTTGAAGATTGATGGTAGATCCATCAGTGTGCGATGCAGCAGAAGTACCCAACTGTCCGCGAGTAACAGTCAGATCGTTGGTAGCGATTGCAGTAACCTGCAAGATCTCATCATCGATTCTGATGTAGTTGTTAATGCTGACGTTAAGAGTTGCAGCGTTAGTAACACTAAGAGTAGTGTCTCCTGCGGCGTATGTACCACCTTCTGCAACAGTAGTAGAAGTGCCAGCGTTCTCGATCAAAGTGATCTGTGAAGCAGCAGCGTGTGATACAGCAGAGGTGTTAAGTTGACCACGGTCAACAGTGATGTCAACACCGCTAATACCTGTGATTGTCATGATCTCAGCGTCGATCTTCAAAAGATCTCCAACGTCAAGATCAGTTGCTTGCAGAACTGTAACCGTAGTGTCGGTTGCGCCTAGTTCAGCAACTGTAATTGTAGTAGTATCAATACTATTCTTTAATGCGCTATTATCGGCACGCACCACTTTTACAGAACCACCATAAAGGAGGAACTGAGCGATACTGAACCAATACTCATAGTTATAGTCGTTCGGTTTCCCAAACTCTTCAATTAGTTGTCTCTCGTTAGAAATAGTTCTTACTTCTTCGACGGGACCCTTTTCAAAGGTTCCCACGATTGCAGCAACGTTATCGACGGTAGCGTTAACTGAATTGGTAAGATCTCTTTCAAGGACGACAACACCTGGGGAAATTTGTGTGGATGCCATCTGGTAAACTCCTGATAGTAAATCAATCGGATGCTACTATTATTTAGATTTAGGAGTTTTTCCACTGGGGAAATTAGACGTGATACTACCAGTCTGGATACACGTCTTTACTTTTAGGTACTTTTCTATTCTTTGATACCCTTGTTACTGTGCATGCTTTGCATTCATAAGAGTATGCCGAAGGTAATGCCCCTCGGTCTTTTCTTGTTTTATAAAATCCATCCATGAGATCGTATGTCTTATTACAGACTCTACAAGTTCTCTGCTGCAATAGGAGATGTTCTAATTCAAATTCTCCTTGTAGATCCATTATTCTTCTTCGGATTTTCTAGCAGCGTATCCCATAGTGAATCCAAAAGTGAAGAGGACTAGAATGAAGAGGGTGGTCGCTGCTTGACCAAATACTGTTTCAATCATATTGAAGAGATAGATTACTCTCTTTGAGAGCGAGGTGGTGTTTAATAATTCTTTCTACCTGCTTCTTGTCAGTTCCACAAGGAGCATTATTCAAACAGATCAGAATACATTCTAGATCTGAGATGGGCGGTTTGATAGAGAAACCGTTCTTGTCAACAGGTGCTTCGCTCAATGTAGATACTCCCACATGTGTGACATGTCGCCATACTCATCAGTATGCCATACTTGCCCGTCATTGTCAACAAAGGATTCCTCCTCCATTCCATTATCTATAAAACCAAAGGGTGCCATGTCTGCTTCGATCTGTTCCTTTTGCTCCAAGTACATACGAGCACGGACGTCTTGATCATGCAGTTCTCTGAAATAGTCTGACGTTGCCAACCAAGCAAACATAACCAAACACATAGCAAGGTCATCATTACAACCATCCTCTGCCTCCCATGCTTGACCCTTTTGGATAAACGTAGTCAGTTCAGCAATGACGTCATAGTCATTGATCAATAACTTATCATCCTCAATCAATGCTTTAAGGTTAGAGCATCCAGTCTTCTTGACTGTTGTAGATGTCTTTACACCCAACTGTGTTTTAGATCCAGAGAATCCTTGACCTACAACTTGACCAGCACGACCCCTCATGGCACACATAAGAAGGTTGTCATACTCCAAGTCAAACTGCATGATGTCTGCTACCTGTCCACCAATGTCATTTACCTCAACAAGCACGTATGCATGGTTGTATCCTGTGGCAACTTGGTGTATAATATTCGGGAACAACAAGGGTTTAATCACGTTGTTCCTATACTTTGCAACCATCTTGTAGGGTATAGTGGTAGTATCAATAACCGTAAAAGCGGAGTAGTCCTTGGTAATACCTCGGGCTACGTCCACTGTTATCACATATTGATGCTCCTTAATAGGTTCTTCAAAGACGTCTAACCCCTTGTTTCTTGTGAGGGGTTCGTCGTAAACCATTGTACGCAACTTGGATGCACCAATTAGGGTATCAACTGATCCTAAAAATTCGCATTCAAACTCGACCCTGAATTGTTCTTCTGAGGTGTTTGCAATAGTTTGTTCTTTCCATACTGCATCTCTACCTGGTACTTGTGACCAGTGAACCTCAGTGGTTACATATTCGTTCTTATTCCTCTCAGCATCATGCCAGAGTTTATAGAACATGTTCATCCCGTGAGGGGTGGAAATGATAATAACCTTGGTAGATTTACCAGAGGAGATAGTAGGATATACAGAACTAAAAAACTGATCAGCGATATGATTTGGAATGAACGCGAATTCATCCAAAAATATAACGTTAAACGACATACCCCTGACAGCAGAAGCAGAAGTAGAAGCAGCCATGATCTTGCTGCCATTCTCCAATTCCAGACTGCCTCGGTTCCATTGGGAGATTCCCTGTTGGAGCCACTTGGGGAGGTTTTCATATGATAGTTGGAGACGTTGTAACATTTCACGAGCAGTCGCTGCTTTGTTTGCAAGGATTGCTACGTTGACATTATCATTAAACAGCACATACCACAGCAGGTAAGAAGTCACAATAGTGGACTTACCTGACTGTCTAGGTAGTTTGGCAATGTTAAAACGTTCAGCATGAAACTTCCTAGTCATGTCAACTTGGAAGTCATACATGTCAAAAGGAATCAGACCTTTATCCAGAGACACAATCTTGATGTATTTCTGAATAAAATGAACTGGATCCTTTGAACATTTAACAAACTCCTGAACCTGTTCAGGCGTAAACGGGTGTGAAACGTTTGCCTTTTTTAGATTAGGATTACCTAGGTACTGCTGATCGGTAGACATTTAGTCCTCAAAGTATTTTTCAATAATATCAATACGTTCTTGTTCTTTGGCAATGATATCAATCTGATCTTGAACAGCACCCAGAACGTCAGGGTGTTCTCCAATACCAACAGGGTTGGCAAGATAAACTTCGATGTTCATCTTTGTCTTTTTGATGTTTCCAATAGAGAGTGCTTTAAGCGCCTCTAACATTTCTCTACGCATAATTAGTCAATAAGTGTACCATGTGCTCTACGAATTTCACGTAGTTCCTCAAAGTTTTTCTGCTTGGTTCCACCATCGTATTCCCAAGCATATCCTTCGGTGATCATCTGTTCATTGAGGGACAGTTCTGCGTCCCCAATGTATAACCACCCAAGAAGACGGCCATATTTGCCAACGCCACCAACAAGTTCAGTCCTAATAGACAACTCATCGTCACCAGCCAAAGTGCTTTCGAGTTTCGCTTTGAGCCATTCGGTTGCGTCGATTCCAAGTGCTTTCTCCTCTAAGTCCCGCGTCCTTTTTTCTGGCGTATCAACTCCTGCAATTCTAACTCTTTCTTTCTTGTATAAGTCAAACCCAAGATCAATGGTGACATCAATAGTATCGCCGTCAAGAACACGATTGATCTCCGTCACTCGGAAGTTGTAACAACTCTTCCGACTCGGGGGCAACATCTTTGCCATCTTCTAACTCCTTGAATGCATAGGTCATTAGTGTATATATGTAATAAGTGACACCTATCAATAGGATTGCAATCATAATAATTACACTCCAAACTGGGTCACTGGCATTTGCCAATGGTCGTAAAAATAAATTCATGGATTACTTGGATCGATTCCTATACTTTCTAGATATTCAACCCACCAATCTGGATTCTTTTTATACTTCCAATTAGGAACAGGTTTACCTTGAAGCGAATAGTATTCGCTAATCGCTTCATCGATAATCTGTGCGATCTCCAAATTCCTCTTCATCTTCATCAACGTCCGCATACGGATTCTCCACGTAGGGTCCTCGTTTGCGTAAAGGTTCTTTTCTGACATAATCCGATTCAGCATTGATGGCAGACAACCAAACGGCTAGTTTCATTACTATGTAGATAATGACAAGAGGCGTGAAGCATAACAGCAATGTGAATTGAGAATTCATTTCTTAAAGAATCCAAACTTTGCTAGCAGGTAAACTGTAAGTGATGTCCAGAAGACGATTTCTAAACCAATGTTATTCATGTTTCATAAAGGGTTCCCAGTGCTCCCAGCCGTATTTATGCACAAGGTGCATTCCAAGGATAGGAACAAATACTAAAACAAAACCCATGAGTCCAAGACACCATGGGGTTTGCATAACAGTTCTAACGAATAGAATCATTCTAACACCTTATGAGCAGTACCGTGACCATCATAGTCCTCACTGTCATAATAACCACCCTTAGTTCCGAAGAATAATGTTGCCACTACGAATGGGATAGGGGCAAACCATAGTACCATTTCTAATGTCATTTTACGTGAATTACTCCTGTCATACCTGCTCCTTTGTGTGGTCCACAGAAGAACTCATAGTCTCCTGCATCTGCGAATTGAATATCTTGTGACTCACCAGGTGAGAACATCAATGATTCTCTCGATAGATCTGGACGTGATTCAACAATAATATTATGTGGTGGAAGCATGTTATTCACAAAGTGAACTGTATCTCCTGCATCGATTGTGATATCGTTTGGTTCAAATGCTAGATTGCCGTTTGCACCCATAGTAACGTCCACTGCCCATGCTGGTAAAGCAATAAAAAAAGCAGCGAACAAGGCAATGAAAAATCTCATAAACTCTTGATGTGACTGCTTTATATAGAAGTTTTCTTCTATATTGTTACCCAAATTGATCTCGAAACTCTGACATAGTATCCATCTTTCCTTTGAGCATACCGTCAATATATCCAGCACGGTATTCCCAAGTCTGACCACCATCTTTTCCTTTCATCGGATTGATGCACTGATCATTACCATACTTATTACAAACAAGACCAGCAAGATCCAACTCAGACGAATCGGACATTCCTCCTGTGCCTCTCCAAACGTGTTTTCCATTAATCCATGTAGCACCGCACTTCTCGCACTCGTCCCTTCTCAGGGAGAATGCGTCAAAATTAGAGTCTGACATTTCAACAATTCCACTTTCTTAACGACTTTGATAGACGATCATCACCAGTGTTGTTAGATGCTTTTTGCCTCTTCCTCATTCCTTTCATGCGAGCACAGAAAGAACGTTTACGAGGTCCACCTTTCGGTTGTGGTGCTTTCAAATCAGAACCAGGATTCTCACGCTCATAGGACTTACGTCCCTTCTCATTGAGTCCACCCTCACTGTTCTGACCCTCTTTTTTTGTCCAAGCAGCACCTTCGGTTTGTACAGCAGAGTCACCAACATTCTTCTTCTTCTGTACTGCTTTCATTTGCAGTTGAAGTTTCTGTCTGTTGATCATTAATTGCTTACGTGCGATCTGTTGCTGACGATTGTCCATGGATTTGTCGGCACTTGCACTTTCTTTCATTGCCTTCTCTTCGCATGTCTTCTCTACGCAAGTACCACACTTGTTGCAATACTTTGTCCCCTCGGGACAATTCTTTGCTTCGTTTATGTACTGCTTGAACGTAATCATTGTGGTCTCTTAGCGCAATTCATTTCGTGTTTTTCAATCCACGTCTTAGGACGCCAATGACCTTGTGGCGATGTGAGTCCACAATACTGGCATTTCCAGACGTTGTTCTTCTGTTGTTCAGCCATAATGGTAAGATGATTTGTTAGTTTTCTTAGGTAGTTTACCGCCCCTTGCTTTGGTTCCAGATGTTTCACCGTAACCTTTGGGGTGCTTTCCTGCTTTTGTTTTACCTAGGGAGTCAGACTTTGCTTTACTACCTTTCTCAGTATAATGCAATTTAGCGGATTTGTCTTTATCTTTGGTAATCACAGACTCTTGACCGTGCTTACGACCAAGGCGACGCATAACCTTACCAAAGCGCCGTTTAGACATCTTATCAGGTTTTGAGGTCTGATAGGAAACTTCACGACCAGTTTCTCCACTGTCATACTTGTACTCACCGACACCTTTCTTGTGTCCGATGCCATGCTTCTTCAAGTCCTTTTCAAGACCCTTACGACCTTCACGGTTCTTCTTCTCATCAGAACCACGGTCAGCACTGATATGTCCAGTGACCTGAGTCTTTGACTTCTGCATCATACGACCAGTACGATTGCCTTCTTCAAGGAACTGAGCAAAGGATTTACCTTCGACTTGCTCTCTCTTCAAACCAAGTTTACGCTTGATCTTATCACGCAGACCTTCTTTGGGTTTGATGTTGGCACCCAACTTGTTCAGTCTTTCAGTAGGTGTCTTACCACTCTTCTTATAGGAAGACTTATACCCACCAGTACGCTTAGCATAGTCCATGTAGGACTCACCCTTACGGAGTTTCTTAGGATCCTCTTTGGGTTTTGCTGCATCAGCACGATCTTCACGAGCACGAGCATTAGCACCAGGTCCACCCAGTTTCTTATCCTTCTCAGGATCGGGATGCCAGTAGTCACCACGCTCATTAAGAGTTTGTCCTTCTCTCTCAGCTCTCATTTCCATTGCCCTAGCAATGATTCTCTTATAGTTGTAAGAGTCTGTGAACTGAACAGGATGTGACTCTGTGCCACCTGTCTTGTCGTTATACTTTGTAGTTCTAGGTTTCTTAGGATCGTCAGATTTGAAGTCCTTATGGATCTTCTTATATTCTGCACGAGTCATCTTGATTACTTCATCAAGTGCCTCTTCTTTCTTTACACCACGTCTTGCTTCGTGGTCTGCTCTTCTATCTTTTCTGATACCACCACCCAGTTCAAGAGATCCATGTGGGTTACCATATCTCTTATCTCTAACTGTTGCTCTCTTATGCTCAGGTGTTTTCTCATCAACCTTTGCTTCACCAACATATCCCTCAGTCTCAACATACTGAGACTTGTCACCTTTGACTTTCTTATCTCCACGATTCATTCTGTGAAGAGATCTTCTCAGTTTACCGTGTGCCATCTCATTACCTTTGACACCAAACTTGCGAAGGTTTCTATCTGCTTCCTTCTTCTCTGGGGAACCAGTATCAACCTTTGCTTCGAGTTCTAACTCTACTTCTTCATTCTTCTTTTTACTGGTGTCCATGATGGCACCCTTACCATGTTTCTTAATGATATCTGCTTTCACTTTTTCAAGTGCAGACATACCAGAAGGTTTTTTCTTGCCAGCAGTATTACTCCCAGTCGAGACTGGACGATTTTTGTCAGACCAAGAACGATAAGTACCACGTTCTAGTTGGCGATCTCGCCATCTATCGTACTCTTCCTCCTTGATTACTTCTTCTTTTTTCATCGGTAAACCTTTGTGTTTGGTACTGGCGAAATCCTTGGCGTCTTTCTTTTTTATGCTGGAAGCAACTCTTTGAACCTGTGGCGACGCTTCCCCTTTGAGAGTGCCCTTTTGAGCCGCTCTAACAATCCCAAAGAACCTTTGTTGTTTTTTTGAGACGGCGGGCATTCGTTATTGCCTCGCGACTTTGGTGCATTTGAGTCCTGTTCCATCGATAGTCTCCAATGGGTCCTTCTCTATGTAGACAGATTCCCCTGAACGTATCGAAGCGTTACGTGATCCTAACGCAACATACTTGGTGCTATCGCCACGCTCAGTGACAACAGGACCATCATCGATGACAAGCACGATGGTTGCATTAGTGTCGTTAACAACGCGAACAGCAGTTGCTTTACTCAAATTTGTTGCGGCGCTGAGTGTCACCTCAGTTGCCATTACTCGTACTCTATCCATTGGTATAGTTACAGTTGTGCTTTTACTATTTATCTTGTTGTTGTTTTAGGAATTTAGCAAGGTCTGCTGTACTTCCTACAAACATGGTGTTGTTAGTTGTGTTGACTTCCTTACCTTTGGCAGGTGCTTCAATATCAGCAACCTTCTTTTGGAGGTCTACAAGTTTGTCAGCAACATCACCAACGTGTTTAATTAACTGACCAGCAACTTCAAACGCTCTTGGTTGATCTGATTCTTGTGCAAGTTCTAGGATTCCATCAACCGCTTCTTGACCTTTCTCGATTAGAGAATACAAATTGCCACGAGTGTACTCATAGTCTTTCTTCAACTGTTCCTTAGTCGAAGTGACTATCTTTTCTACTTGTTCAATCTTAGGTTGTTCAACAGGGACGAGTTCAGTCTCAACATTAAGGGCGTCCTCAATGCCATCATACTTTTTATTCGTCAACTCCTGTCGTTGGGTTTCTGGACTTTCCATCTGTAAATTCACTGAATAGTTCATTGAAGCCGAAGTTGTCATCAGCATCCACGAAGGCATGATCCACTTCATCGATCTTAAAGATATTAGAACCGTTGACGTGTGCTGCTTCTGTGGTGTTGTTCCATGCACGTTGTACATAGAGTTTTGTACCACTCTTCTTAGTGATACGCATGACTTCATTATCAATCTGGATGTTAGTCTTGGCGGTAAAACCAGACGCATCAACAACATTGATAATGCCATCGTTATCGTCAGCTGCGGCAGAGAGTTGCGACGTTGCTGCACCATCTCTCTGAACAAGAGATGTAGGTGTAGCGGTGTAACGAACTTCTCTCGGTGCAGTAGGAACTGCATCGGTAGCATAATCGACGATTGCTTTGGTAATAATCTCGCCACTCTTGTCTGCAAGAGGACCGTAGATAAAGGTCTTCGCAACAAATTGCAGAGTATAGATTAGAGTACGACGAGTATCATAGTCACCCTCGTATTGGTCATCATATTCAATAGATGTGAGAGTCACTGGATAGTCTCTCTTCTCTCCTAGTTCAGGAACCAAGTTCATGGTCATGTTAAAACTTGGTTGAAAGAAGGGAAGGATTTGTTCTAAAATTTGTAGAGAATCATCCTGATTCTTAGCAAGGATTGCTAATTCAAAATTAATATTATATGGTACAGGCATGAATGCTTTGTTCTCTGCACTGCCTGTTGTGTGTCTGATATACTGTGTTGGAGATACCTTTCTTGTAGGGTCATAACTGATACCTTGAATCTCAAATGAAATCCTAGGTAGAGTGATCTGAACCTGATCTCTTGTAGAGAGATCTCCTAACTGACGAAGACGTGCTAAGAACTTTTGCTTAGGACCATATGCCAAGGGTACTTTCATAACCTCAGTCTTAGAACCTTGTGTTCTTCTGATCTCAATATTATTGAATAGTGTGCCGAATCCGACAACAGTCTTCTTAATAATAGAGTTATAATTATAAGTTCCTAGCATTAGAGTGTTCCTCCACTGTTACCAAATTCACCAAACGGGTTAGACTGTGTGAAGTCAATAATACCATCCGCTTGTGTTTCAATGGTAGAGTTGATGTCAAATTCGTCGTTCACATTATTTAGGGTGTTGTAATTATATGTAGTCCATACAGCAGAACTATCATTACCAGTAATGGTCTCCCCTACTCTGAATCCACCTGAACGGTTGATAACAATAAGGGTTCTAGTAGCAGCGTCCCAAGACTTAACCTCAGCAGTTGTAGCAGATGTACCACCAGTGACAGTCTCACCAGCAGCAAAGATACCACTACCACCTTCTGCCATCACAACAGAGATAGCACTAGCGAAGTTACTTTCAAGAGCATCAACAGCAGCAACACCAGTATCGATGTCCTCGTCGCTGTATTCAAAGATCTCACAGCGCAGACCCCAAACATACTGATTACCCAACTGATAGAAAGGTTGTTCGTGCTCTACATATTGAATTTCAAATGTCTTATTGACCATTGTAAAATGAATTAGGTCTCCTTCATTAGGACGTCCCTCTACAATCAGAGTAGCATTGTCATCTACTGCTGCTGTGAAACGCCGTCTGGAAATAATGAAGGTAACTTGGTCCTGAATTCTGACACCAAACTTTGAGAAAATATCACCGTCACCCCTAAAACCACCAGCATCTTCAAGATAGACTTCCACTTCAAAGGCTCCCTCAAACTTGGAGAGAGTGTCCTCTCCGAATACTGAGTCCTCTTTGACGAGTGTTCTCGGGATGTAATACACGTTCTTGCCGAACATTTTAATTTGCTCATCGACGAGATCTTGTACGAGACCTTGCTCTCCCGTTGTACCTTGGGTGAAGAAACTGTTAAGTGCCATATCATCCTATCATGTCTAGTGGTGGAGTTTCGTAAGTGGAACGAAGTGTCTCATCGAGAATCTTTAATTCTTCAACAGCATCGTTATAGATCATCTCTCCGTTAAGAGTGACGCCACCTGGCATTTGAACGTTCTGGAACTTGGTAAGGTTTGTTCCCCACTGCTTCTTAATCTTTGCAGTAGCATAATCCTTTAACCACATTTGATTATAAATTTCAGTCCATGTGTCAGGTTGTAATGCCCTCCACGCTCTGATAACAATAAACTGATCTGCCAACGCATCGCGTGACCAGTCAAAGTCCAAATAAATCTTATCTTGTACAGCGTTGTATCTGATTGGTTTCATACCTTCAAGAATGAAATCAATAGTTTCCAAGTGCTGTTGGATCATATAGTAATGATAGAACTGTGTAGACGTAAAGTCATACAAGTCATTCAAACGCATTTGATATCTAATATCAAACATGTTTCTAGTTCCTTTATCGGTAAAGGAGAAGATACCTTCAATGGCAAGGATATGTTCAGGCACTTGCAGGAATGCTCTACCTTCCTTCCATGTAGTAGTACCATCAGCAGACTGAACATCTAGATCTGTCTGAGCAGCATCAATTTCTGCTTGTGAGAACTTGTGCTTCAAGAACACACGTTCAGCACCCTCATAGTGAAACTGTTGGAACTTTTGAATAGCATAGTCGATGGCATCATCACACTGATCATCTGAGACATTAACCTCCAAGACTGGTTTACCCAGTCTACGGAGGCAATACTCCTTAAATTCTGCCTTAGTTGTTGGAATTGCCATGGGTTATTAGAGAGCAGCGATTCTGAGTTTGAATGCAGCGAAGTCTGCGGACGCTGCGACCTCTGCTTTGAGGGTTGCCAATGTAATTGTCTCTGCTTGTAGTGCAGATGCAGCAAGAGCACCTTGTGCAGCAGTAGCGAAGTCGCCAGTTGCAGCAGCGGCAGCAGTGCCAAGAGTAGGAGCACCAGTTAGGTCTCCATAAGCACCAGAGAATAATGTAGGTTTGCCAGTCAGGTCAGCGTATGCACCAGAGAATAATGTAGGTTTGTTGCTGAGGTCATCATAATCATTGCTGGTAGCAACAGCACCAAGGTCGCCTGGTTGTGTAGCAGAAGCAGCAAGTGTACCTTGTGCAGCAGTTGCGTATGCAGTTGCAGCAGTGGTAGCAGCAGTGCCCAGTCCAAGAGTGGTGCGAGCAGCAGCAGCGTCTGCATCATCAATCAGGGTTCCACCGAAGGTGCTGACAGCAGATGCGTCAAGTTTTCCAGTGATACCAGCGACAACACGAGCATCAGCGCGTGCTTCTGTGTAATAAAGGTTGGTGCCTTCTGACAGATCAGAAGTAGACTTAGCAGTAAATCCTGCATCAACTCTTGCATCAGTACGTGCCTCTGTGTAGTAGAGGTTAGTGCCTTCTGAAAGGTCAGAGGTAGACTTAGCAGTAAATCCTGCATCAACTCTCGCATCAGCACGAGCGTTGGTATAGTAAAGGTTAGTTCCTTCTGTTAAATCACCAGTGTCTGCTGCTGCAATACGAGCATCAGCACGAGCATCAGTGTAGTAAAGGTTTGAACCCTCTGCCAGATCACCAGTGTCCTTATTAGCAAGACTTAGATTTGCACCAGTGGCTAGGGCAACACGAGCATCGGCGCGTGCATCGGTGTAGTAGAGGTTGCTAGACCCCTCTGAGAGGGCATCTGTATCCTTACTGCTGAGGTCAAGGTTTGCACCAACTTGTAATCCAATCCGAGTATCAGCAAGACTATTGACTTGTGCATCAGTTCTCTCAGTAAAGGAGAAAACACCAGTGCCAGAGTTGTAAGCAAGATCACCACCTGCACTCACAGAAGCGCGAGCATTAGCAGTAGTAAACTTGGTTATGCTGAACTCACCAGTAGAAGCGTTGTAAGCAAGATCGCCACCAGCAGAGAATGAAGCGCGACCCCTAGCGTCTGTATAGAAGAGGTTAGTTGATCCTTCGGTAAGGTTGTCAGTGTTAATGTCTGCCTGAGTAACTTGTAGACCGCCACTGCCGTCATGCTCAATACCGTTGCCATAAGTAAATGCATTTCTTGTTCTCGCCTGCGTGAAGAACTTATTATTATTCCCCTCAGTCAGATCGTTAGTATTGATTTCACCGAAGTCAACAGCAAGAGACAGCAGGTTATTTGCATCATCATAAGTTGCTGAGATTCCAGTTCCACCGTCAACGAGTGCAGCAACACGATCATCAACTCTTTCGTTAGTGTAGTAGAGGTTAGTAGTACCTTCTGCAAGTGCATCAGTGTCATGGTTACTGATGTCACCAACCTGTGATGAAGCGAACTGAATGTTACCTGTGATAGTCAAGTTACCTTGAACTTCAAAGTCAGTGGTTGACTTGAAGTTGTTAACAGTCAGTGTGTTAGTGCTTGGGTTGTAGGTAAGGTTAGTAGAGTCAGTACGAAGTTCAGTGTATCCGCTAGTAGCAGAAACGAATGTTGGGTAGTATGTAAGGTTTGAAGTTGTGGTGTCAGTGACATCTGCAAGATCAGATTTGTCAGCAGTACCAGTCAGGTCACCTGTGACATTACCAGTGATCTGTCCAGTGACATTCAGTGTGCCACCTATGGTGGAGTTGGATACAACTTCAAGTGTGTTAGTAGTTGTAAGACCAGCAGCAGTGATGTTACCAGAGGTAGAAGCAAGAGTAATCTTGTCTGTTCCTGAACCATTTTGTAGGATCAGAGTCTTAGATGCACCACGGAGAACAACGTTATCTTTGAAGAGAGATGTGCTGTTCTGAGTAATAGTGTCGTTGAATGTAGAAGCACCGTCAACGTTAAGTGTGCTATCAAAATCAACACCCTGAGTTACGTTGAGAGTATCGTCAATGATAACTCTACCAGCAACATCGAGTGTACCAGCAATATCTGTATTACCTGAACCAGAAAGAACGGTGAATACATTAGTACCAACGTTAAACGTACCGCCGATTCCTGTGGCACCAGAGGTAGTGATTGTAGATGCACTTACAACACCGACAGTTGTCTGTCCAGTAACGTTGAGTGTACCGACGATGGTTGTATTACCAGACTCACCGAGAACAGTAAACTTAGTATCGGCGTTAGGACCAATGTAGAAGTCATCTCCTACAAATAGATCCTGATTAACTGTTGCACCACCAGTTACCATCAAGGCAGCGTTGGCAGTAAGATTTGCTGGGTTAGTGTTATTGGAAACAGTAACTTTTTCTTCAAAGTCCTGAGTTCCTTTATGGAGTTCACTGCCGTTGACAGTTACATCACCATAAACTCTAAGGTCATTTCCGAGTGACAGATCATCAGTGATAGATGCACCACCAGTGAGTTGTAATGAACCACCAGCAGCGTAAGTAGCACCAGTGATATCAGGTGCAGAAGTTTCAGTAAGAGTTGTTACTCCATCAACATTCAGTGTGCTGTCAAGATCAACACCCTGAGTTACATTCAGAGTATTGCTGATAGTAGTTGCAGATTGAACACCAAGAGTACCTTGGATTACAGTGTTACCGTTATCAGTATCAACTGTGAATTGATCTGCACCAGAACCATTCTGAATGTTTACACTCTTGTTTGCAGCATTGATAATCAGACCATCAGTAATAGTGGTCAGTTCATCAACATCAAGAGTTCCGTTAACAGTTAGGTTATCATCAATCGTTGTCTCGCCAGTAGCAGAGTCAAGAGTTAGTGAACCAGTGCTAGTGTCAATTTCACCAGAGGCAGCAACACCAATCTGAATGTTATCTGCTGTGATATTACCAGAGGTGATTGCAGCGTTGAATGTAGAAGTTGCATTGACAGTTAGAGCGTCACTTGCATCAGAACCAAGAGTTACATCATCAGATGCAATTACATTATCATCAACGGTAAGATTGCCTTGGACTACAACGAGGTTTGTAGAAGCATCAAGGTTAAGGTTTCCACCAGTAGCAGTGATAGTGCGAGTGTTAATTCCAACGCTGTCAATCGTAGCAGTGCCATTGATGTCAACAGCATTCGGGAATGTAACTGTACCGTTAATAGTATGAGCGTCAGAACTGTTGTTACCGATAGTAGCGTTACCATCGACATTCAGAGTTCCATCTACCTGAGCATTACCATCTACGTTTAGGTTGCCATCAATATCTGCATTGTCTGTGATATTGACAGTTCCACCTGCTGAATCAAGAGTCAGATTACCAGTGGTAGTATCAATTTCACCAGCACCAGATACACCGATCTGAACGTTGTCAGCAGTAATATCAGTAGAAGTAATCGCAGCGTTGAAAGTTGACGTTGCGTTTACAGTTAAGGTATCGTTGGATGCATCACCAAGAGTGCTGTTACCATCAACAACGATGTTACCAGTAACTTCTAGATTATCATCAACAATAGTTTGACCAGTTGCTGAGTCAATCGTCAGGTTACCAGATGTGGTAGAGACTTCACTGTTTCCATCAACACCAATCTTGATGTTCTTAGCAGTGATGTCTTCTGATGTGATTGAAGCAGTAAAAGTAGAGGTTGCGTTTACAGTCAGTGAATCTGTATCAGCATCACCAAGTTGTGTATTACCATCTACTTGGAGATTACCATCTACCTCAGCGTTATCTGTGATGTGTACTTTTCCTCCATCAGAGTCGAGGATAAGGTTACCAGTTGTGGTACTAATCTCATTGTCGGCATCGACCCCGATCTTGATCGCGTCGGCGGTGATTTCGGTGGAGGTGATTGCTTGGTTGAAGGTGACTGTACCTGTGACACTGTGTGCATCACCAGAATTGTTGCCAATAGTAGTATTACCATCAACAGTGAGAGTGCCATCAATCTGCGTATTGCCGTCAACATTTAGGTTACCATCTACGTCAGCATTATCTGTAATATTAACTGTTCCACCTGCTGAATCAAGAATCAAGTTACCTGCAAGAGTGCCAATCTCGTTAGCAGCATCCGTAGCAACTTTAATGTTTCTAATGTTTGCTCTCTCAGCAACAGTCAGTGCTTGGTTGAATTGAACCGTACCAGTAACAGTGTGAGAATCACCTGCTGCATCACCAATAGTGGTGTCACCATCAACTGTAAGAGTTCCTTCAATATTAGTATTACCACTTGAAGCGAAGACTTTGAACTTAGGTGTCCCACTATTTCTAACTGCAAAGTCTGCATCAATAACAGTTACACCATCAATACTAACACTACCATCAATAACAGCATTACCTGTTACGTCTAGATTCTCTCCGACGAATAGACTTAATCCAATACCAGCACCACCACCAACGATCAGAGCACCAGTCGCTGAGTTTGTGGCATTAGTAGTGTCAAAGAGTTTTGCAGATCCAATATCAAGACCAGAACGAGTTCCTGCAAATGCCTCTGAGGAATTAGTTGCTGAATGATAGAAGGCATAACGAGCAGCAGAGATGTCCCATCCAAAGAAACCAACTCTTGCCTGATTATCATAATATCTAAATTCAATACCTCTGTCCTTAGCGTCTGCCTGTGAAGGAGCAGTATCGCCACCCAGTGTCATGACTGGATCATCAACCGTCGTTACGGTTGAGTTGACAGTAGTTGTACTACCATTAACTGTGAGGTTACCCTCGATAATGGCATTGGTGTCAACAGTCAGGTTTCCATTGATAGTTACATTATCAGTGAATGTGGAAACTGAGTTGACAGTAAGTGTATCAGTATTTTGATTACCAACAGTTACATTGTCAGTAAAGGTAACTTGATCATTGAACTCAGAGTCACCATGTACCGTAAGTGTACCAGTTCCCTGACCAGAACGACCAATAATAGTATTACCATTGTCGTAATCAATACTGAACTGAGTCTGTGCAGCATTGTTATTAATATTAAAGACTTCATTATCGCTCTGTAAAATTACAGAGTCGAAGATAGTTGTTTGACCATCAACAACCAGTGTGCTGTTGAAATCAACAGTACCATCAACATTAAAGTTATTGTCGAAATCAACACTCTGGTTGACGGTAAGGTTATCTGTGATAGTAGTATCAGAATTAATAGTGAGGGTGTCACTAGACTGATTACCAAGAGTAATGTTTCCATCAACTTGTAATGTAGATTCTAAATGTACAGCGGATCCAACATCGAGTTGACCACGAATGTCGGTATTACCGTTCGTGGATAGGACCGTGAACTTGTCAGTTGTGCCATTGGTAATCTTAAAGTTCTTACCAGTGGTGTCAAGAGTAATGTCGTTATGGAAGAGCGCAGTGCCGTCCAGGTCAAAGTTAGCGTTGAATGTAACATTGTCATCAACGTTAAGGGTAGAGTCAAAATCAACAGCGTTGATTACGTTGACTGTTCCTTGGATAACTGTATTACCGTTGTCAGTGTCAACGACAAACTTGTCAACATTAGACGCAGTGCGAATCGTGAATGCTTTTGCATCGGCAGTAATGATAAGGTTATCGGTGATTTCAGTTTCTAACTGAACGTCGAGTGTACCTTCGATAACAGTGTTACCAGATGAACTCTCGACAGTAAACTTATCGGTAGTGTTATTCCTAACAGCAAAGTTAGCATCGATGTCAACTGTGCCGTCAATCTCAACGTTACCATTAAGGTGAGTCGTGCCACCGACGTTAAGATTCTCAGAGACGCCTACACCACCAGTTACTACCAGTGTTCCAGTTGTAGGTGTCTTCCAAGTGGAAGAAGTGTTTGTGGTTAGTCTGAGGTTACCAGCAATGAGAGCAGCGTCAGTGCCAGCAAAAACTTCATTTGTGTTAGTCGCATTGTAGAGGAAGCGATACCCGCCAGTTCCAGACCAAATGTTAGAGTTCGCATAATCCTCATCCCACCCGAAGAAACCAAATCTTTCTTGTGAATCATAATATCTGAATTCTACACCACGATCCTTATTATCGTCAACTGTTAAAGTATCTTCTCCACCAAGGGTGAGGATAGGATCTTGGATTGTAGTGGTTACAGAGTTGACTGTGGTAGTAGTACCATCAACCTGTAAGTCACCACGAATTTGTACAAGTCCAGTAACGTCGTCATCATCGTTGGGATCCAACACCAATGTAGCGTTGGTGGTAGACAGAACGTTATCTTGGAAATGATAATCTTCTACATTAACTCTACTGTTAACATCAGTAGCATTAATAGAGATGTCATTTTGTGCGGTAATATCGATAAGAGCATTACCAGAACCTGCGTTAGTTGCATTGATAAGCAACGTACGATTAGTGCCAGAGTTCTGAGTGTGCTGGAAGGTTAAATTACCATCAGCAGTCTTATCAAGTTTCTGGTCGAGAGCACCATCTAGTGTAATATCTGGGTCAGAAAAGTAAGATCTAACATTGATATCAATCTCTCCGTTACCAGAGTCACCAGTATTATTAGCAGAGAATAAAAGATTCCCTGACGTATTGTTAATTTTGACATAATTAAGATAATTGAATCCTCTGTAACCAGTGGTTGCAGTAAGTTCTTGATCGAGTTCAAAGTTTTCTACGGTGTTACCGTCAGCAAACCCGATGCGATTATTTTGCAGTTGAAGGTTATCAACTCCCCTCTGTGCAATCTTAACATATCCACCCTGCACACTGTTGCCAGAGTCCCAAGATGTGACGTCAAAGTCTTCTTGTGAGAAAGACGCAAGACCTTTTTGTGGTGTTAGAGCAGATCCGAGATATCTCCAAGATCCTGTATCACTGGTGTCTGTATGTGTCGGCTCACCGCCGCCAGCGTTAATATCAAGGATAGCCTCATACAGGCGATCATTTGAGTTTTTGATCTTATCATAACGTGAGTATGCAGTAGCGTTATCATATGCAGGAGAAAGTGTACCTTCTCTTGCAGTGGAAATAGGAGCAGTCTGTGCATATGTCAGACGACCATATCTGTCAACAGTAAACTCAGTAGTGTTAACAGTCTGGTGAATAGAACCAGACTCAGCAACTGATGTCTCAGGTTGATCGAGAGATACTGATCCCGTGGGGTTGTATGAACCAACAACAACAGGAGTATCAGCAAGACCCAGTAGTGGGTTTGCTGCCTGTGCGTTACCGTTAGAGACAACCAACTGACCTGGTTGACCAGTGATTGTTCTAGTGGCAAGAGTACCAGCACCCGTACGGGAGATGATACCAATAGTTGTAAGTGCTGCTAATGCGCTAACCTCAGGGTCAAGGGTCTGTGCGTCGGTGATACCATATCCCGCTAGCGTTGTAGGATTGGCACCAGTAACAACACGACCACGAGAGTCAATAGTCAACTGGGTATAGACACCAGTTGCATCGAGATCGTTAGCGTCGTAGTGAGGGAGACCTGGTTGGTAGTTCAGTTCTGCCGTGATGTTGATGTTAGCAGATCCATCAAACTGTGCAGAACCAGACATGTCACCTGTTAGGGTGAATGATCTAGCGTTAGCAAGACGTGTTGCCGTTGCAGCGTTACCGATAATTGATGCAGTAATGGCACCCGCTTCAAAGTTACCGTCAGCGTCTCGCTTGACAAGTGTGTCTGCTGTATTACTTTCTGTTTCTAGTGGTCGCTCGTATTTAAGCGAGTTCCACGGTGTAACTCCATCGCCGATTTTTAGACGAGAGGTATCTAGTTCGATACCAAGTTCGCCTTGGGCGAGGATTGGGTTGACGTTAGCCCACTGCTGTGCGCCGTCACGTCTTAATTGGATTCTATTTGCCATTGCTTACAACGCTAGCAGGGTCAGGTGTCTCTTGTTTATTTATAGCCAAAACAAAAGAGGACCCGAAGGTCCCCTTTTTCATTCTTCGGTTTGTGCTTCTTCTTCTGCTTTCCCTTCTGGTGTGTGGGGATAGAGATAATCGAGAGTTTCGATTGCTCCGAGCAGTTTAAGAGCAGTTGTTTCGTTATCTTTGATCTTAGCAGCGAGTTGCTTATTCTCGTCAATCAGTTTTTGATAACGGTTTCTAAAACCAGTAGCAAGATCCTCAGGGGATTGCTGTTCTGTAACATCAGCGGTCATTTGTTCTCCTTAATAAAGTCAATCAGTAGGGTTTTAATATCCGACAGTTCCGATTTTAGGTCATGCACCTCATCTTGTAAAGAGGTGAATGCCTGCTTCTTCTTCTGTCGTTCATTGTACGACTGCATATATTTATCATACTCGCCGTCGTCCCTATACACGATAGCGTTAGTAACGGTATCGCGATAGTATCCTTTGTTTTCATCTCCCTCAACAGGGAGATATCTATTCTCAGTGGTCATGATGCAAATGCGATAGCACGGAGGTCTTTGATTAGAGGAACTTTTGCTTGGTTCTTAGACTTCATCACAATCTTGATTTGGAATGCTTGGAATTCCTCACCTTCAACTGTGTATTCAAAGTCTTCCCATTCTTCCTCACCGACATTGGTAGAACCAACATCAGGTACTGGGACCTTAATGAAACCAATCTCTTGCATTGCCTTATCAGAACCAGGTTTCCTGCTACGATAGTAAACGTCAATGCTGGAATCACCATAACGTTGCATGGAGATCATCAGGCGAATAGATCTAGAAGTATTTGCAAGTTGTGCAATCTTCGTTAGATAAACTGCTTCGTTCTGATCACCTTGTCCAAGTAGAGATACATCAGCAGTAGTATCGATCTCAGATTGGAGACCTAATACTTGTTGTCCGCCTGGCCACTTATTAATGCGGTTGGAGGTTGTAATGACTGACACACGGTCAAGGTCAATAATAGGACTGATGTTATCCTTCTCAGTTGTCATGCTGACTCTAAGTGTTAGTGACTTAGATCCTTCTAGTTTGTTTGCTTCGTTGATGTTAGAGGCAATAAGACGGGGATTGTCATAATAGTTCTCTTCATTCAACTGAATCTCATCATAGGTGCCGTTGTTAACGAACGATGCTTGGTCAACGATCTGACCACCATCACCAATAGATGTACCAGAAGTGGTATTCAATGTAGGTGAAACATCAGTCTCCTTGAATTGGAGGATCTGAATTGTAGGAGTGATAAGTTCAAACGGAATGTTCTGAGAAGCACTCACGTTAGGACCACCCGTTACAATACCCACAGTTGCAACTGACTGAGTAGTCAAGGAATATGAATCAAGCGTAGGATCGCCAATTCCAGTGTGAACCTTGTTAATCTCTGTCAGAGGAACACCGTCTAAATTATAACACTTAACAGAAGTTTCTGCATCCCAATCGAGAGCAGCACCAGTGTTCATAACAACGGAGGTGATACCACGTCCAGAAGGTGCAACAGTAATCTCTTTACCGTTATCTGAAATTGCAGAGTAAGCAATGATTTCCTTACGTGCAATAACGTGTAGAACACAACGCCAAGATTCAGTAGCATCATCTTCACCGCCAGGTGGGGTGGGAGGTCTTAGACCAGTGGAGACATCATCTTCTCCAACCAACATCAAGTATCCAGGATTAGTGGTACTGATGGGTCGTCCGTTGATAATCTTGTGGAAGGATCCAGCATTTGCAACAGAAAGTGTAGTTGCAGTAGACGACAAGTTAGAAGTAAGAGAAGTGCCTGGTACTTCGGATTCGACATTCTTAATTTCGACATTATTAGATCTGTTGTGCATACCATGGTTAGGATGATACACAACCACTTTCTTATCAACAGTTCTCAATGTAGGTTGAGATACTGGATAACCAGTGATAGAGTCTCCACCGTATGAAGCAGAGGAGATAGTACCAGATACACCGCCAGGTTCTGACAGAGTATCGTTTGATACGTCAAACTGTTTGTCAACAAAGTTAGCAGTGATTGTAGTAGTACCAGCGTTGTACTCTGTAATCGTTGCAGTAGCACCAGAAGAAGATCCAGTGATAACATCACCTGCTTCAAATGAACCGTTGTTGACAGTAGACATTACCAGAGTAACAGTAGACTGAGATGATTTCAGACCGTTAGTAATGTTACTTTGGTTATCGACAATACCCTGTACAAATGTACCAGTAATATCAGTAACCGTAAGTTTTTGTGGGTTGGATACCGCATCAAATTCCAACACAGTTGCCTGAGCATTAGATGGAGTCTGGATCAATCTAGCACCAACTGTAAAGTTGTAAGTTGTTCCAGTTACCAGAGTAAGTTCTTGCTTAGGTTGGATTGTATTGATCGGGTTATTGATCAGTGATGCAAGACCATCGTTGCCAGGTCCAAGTGATGCATTGTTAAACACAGCACTACCAGTGACGCTGGTATCGAACTTCGCTCTAAACAGATTGAACTTCAAGTCTTCATACTGGTCAGCAGTCCACGTTGATGCGTTCTGTGATTTGAACAGCACACCAGCGTAGGGTTGTTCTGAGATCGTTCTTGTACCAGTGATGTCAATGTCACCCATACGAGAGATCCAAACCTTATATTCATTAGAGTCAGAGAACAACACGAAGCAATGTTCTTCTGATTCTGGAATGTAAACAGGTGCAGGGAACTCAAATCTTGTAGCAATAGATGCGTTTTCTGAGATCTCAACCTGAGAAGGAATCAAAGTGGTGTCAGAGAAAGGAAGGATGTCCTTAGTAGGATAACCATTTTCCATCGGACGGATCTGCATTGAGATAGGAATCTTCTGATCCTTAGTAGCAAAGAAGATGTCAACACCAGTCACAAACGAACCACCTTGCTGTTCAAGCAAGAATGATTGTGCGAGAGGGTCCCACCAACCAACCTGTCTAGTGTTGGTACGAACAGAACGAACCGTTCTTCTATCTCTAACGGTGTCACGAACGATACGAGCGTTACGAACAGCGAGGATGTTTTCTTGAACAGTGTTCAATGTACCTCTTGCGCTGTATTCTGCCTCAGCAGCAGAGTCAACTGCACCTGGCAGTCTGCTGTCAGAGTCAGAAGAAGTAAGACGCATCACACGAGTACCAGTTGCCCAACGTGGGTTGGAATTTCTTCTAGGGTTAGGAATGAAGAATGTACCCTTAACAATACCGAGCAAGTCAGAGATCAAACGACGATCCTTAACAACTGCACGAGCACCAGATGTTCTACCTAAGAGAACTTCACCAACAGCAACGTTACCATAGGCAGTACCTTGGGTTTGACGTGCCATCGCTGAGGTGTCAATGTTTAGAATGCTAGTCTGTGATGCATAAGAATCAGGCAGAGTATCATTCGTAGAAGTATAAGGGTTAGTAGTCAGTCCATCGTTAGGAGCAACAACTCTCAAACGACAACCAGAGTTCAAACCAATAACTGTTTCTCCAATAACAAATGGAGTCTCATTGGTCTTAGGATCCTCAGATGAGTTCTTAACCAACTCCACAAGTTTAGGAGTGATGTAAGACATGATGCTGTCGCCATCGAAGAATGCATACATTCTGGTCTTCGGCTTGATACGTTCCACGTCGAATGCGACGTTTCTAGAACGGATCCACGGGATGAATGTACTATCAATGACGCTATCACCCAGTGAGCGCCTATCCACTCTTGGCACAACTCTAATTCTTGTACCTGATCTTACCTGACGACGTGTTGTAGTCGTAGTTTGAGATCTCATTCTACGTCTAGGTACACCACGACGGAAGGAGGTTTCTCTCCAATTTCTAGTGTTAGATCTTCTAGTACCAGTCCAAGATGTTCTCCAAGCACGCCACTGAACAGGAGCAAAACCTCTGTTGTTAGTTCTAAATCTACGACGAGTTGCTTGGAAAGTACCTTCAATACTTGTAACTCTTGCAGGAGCACGACGGGTATCAACCCAGTCATCAGATGCAGGAACAAGGTCGATACGACCGATGAAAGTAAACACGTTGAACGGGTTAACGTTCTCCATACGAGAAGCGTATGGTTGTCTAATAATTGCTTCCTCTACATAAGGAAGACTCAGGATGTTGGCACCAGTCTTACCAGCACGGAGTGATCTGGTGTTGTGGTCAACGATGTTTGAGGATAGTCCTCCATCGAATTGTAATGATATATTCTGAGTATAGTGAGAAGGACGCAACATCCCCTCAGTAAAGTCCAGCGAGCACTTGTAGTCATCATCTTCGGTTGCTGAGGTTGAGTGATCAGTAAAGTCATCTACAAGGAAACCATTCTTCAATCTATCGAAACCGTCAGAGTCAAATGCTTTGACGTTTCTAGCATCTGCTTCAAGCAGAGATAGAGAAGTATAGTATTCAAGAGACTGCAAACGTCTATCCATGTTACCGATGTCTTCCATCGTGTAACGACGTTGTTGGTGCAGAGTAATAAGAATGTCTTCTTCTACATCATACACATACGGTGCATACTGAATTTTAGCAAGCAACATAGCATTGTCAATGTTGTCTGCCTCAGGGGGATCTTCATTAGGTACACCCATGGAGAGTTTAAGATCTCCATCATGAGTCATGAATAGTTTATCCTGACGGGGTAAGTAATACTCATAGTCGGCTCTAAACTGTTCTTCCACCTTGGGTATGTTGAAGATAGTTGAACCACCAGCACCACCAGTGCTAGTAAATACACGACTGTCGAAGTCCAAAGACTTACAGTTAGTGTAGTAAGGTTGCTCAACAGTACCACTACCAGAAGCAAGTTCACCAACGCCAGGACGGAAATCAATACCATCAGTCAAGTCCTTAGAGTTACGTTCTGTTCTGTACTTAGGAATATCACTAAACTCAATACCAGTGTAAGACTGGTTAGAGAAGTAATCTCCTGATGCTTCATGGATGAAGTAATCGAACACAACTGCCAACTTACGCTTGGGTTCAGATGTGCCTGCCTTACGGATGATCTTAGATACACCATAGTAATAAGGTGTAATGTTTGGATCGAGGGTAAAGTTACCAGTAATATCCTTGGAACCTTTCTCAACAGATCCATCACCGTCTTCGACAACACCAACAAGTTTGTTGAGTTCATCGTCGAAACCATCAATAGTCTCACCAGTTGAGAAGAACTCAGCACTCAGTGGGACAATATAAAGTCTATTATTGTTAGAGTTAAATGATACGACTCTACCCCTAGCATTAGAAGTTCTACCTACAACAACAGATCCGTTGTCAAAGTAAACGTTCTCAGTTAGTACAAGGTATGGAACCTGTGCGTCGTTCTCATCTGCTGATTCATATACAGCATGCAGTTTATATACGTCATTCAGTGCGAATGAAATTTCCTCGTCTTCAATACGAGTACCATACAAGTTACCGAAGGATAGTCCATAGTTCAGAACATCGTTCTGTTCTCTGGTACGAATCACCTTCATCGTACGCATCTTCGCAGCAGTCTTAATCTTCTTAGACACTGTGTTCACAGACACAGCAGCAGTCAGAGTAACACGAGAGATGTTTGCAGTACCACCAGAACCATTGTTCATTCCAGTAATTTGGAGTGACTGTCTGTTAGCACCAAAGGTTACACTAATAGTAGGAGATTGCTTTTCTGATTCTGCCTCGATATCGATAACAGTACCAGGTGACCAACCGTATCCAGTGTGAGAGTTAGAACCAGTTTCAATGTTAAGAACATAGTTCTCACCATCAAGAGTTGCAAACTGTTCGTTCTCAGGCAGTGTGAATGACACGTCACCAGAGGACAACTGCTTGTTAGCAAATGTTCTCATAGCGATGAATGACTCATCACTGATTGCCTTGATTGCTGGTTTAGGCATATCAATAAGAAGTTCACCTTCTCTTGTTGCCTTCTGAGTAAAGACAGGACGCAAACGAGCAACCTGAGTAGCATTGTACTCAGCATCTGTAACACTACCCTTAGTAAGAGAGGTGTCAATTTTTGCTTCTTGAAGCCCGAAGTCAAACACAGGAGTAGTACCTGATGTCTTTCTGTTCAGTGCAGTGAAACCAATAGCAGTTGCATCAATACGCTTGACACGAAGTGAAGTGGCACCTTTATTGTTAGTTGCAACAGGTGAAATAACATCACCTGCTCTTAGGTCAGCAGCAAACGCTGTATCAAAACCAGCAATGTCTTGACCAGATGCCTGATCGACAGTGATAGTTTTACCAGTAAGAGCGATAGATTCGTTCAGTGCAAGACTTGCAGTGAAGACTACGGTGCTACCAGTAGGTGTGTCATAACCAACAACTTGACGGATGTCAGATTGCTCATAACCATATACAGCAGAGCAAGTGTCCAAGACACGTCCATCACGTTCAATAACTTCACCAACTTGGAATTGTCCAGAGACTTGGTGGAGCAGTGCATAGTCACCAGAGGCAGAGTGAACATAACCTCTCGCACCAGAAGCACGACCAATCAATACTTCACCATCAATAATACTTTGTGAAGAAGCAAAGTTGATAGCAGTAAACATCTGCATATCAAACATGAACAGATTATACTTATTACCATCTACTTCAAGTTGTAAGACTCTTGCCTTACCAATCATGTTACCCATCGCTGTGTTGGATGCACCAGAACCAGACCAGTCGTCTCTAAGATCAACAGTCTGATAACAGTGAGTAACACCCTCACCAGAGATTCGCGGCCAACCCCAAACATCATATACTTCCACTGCCTGTGACAGATCAACTGGAATGATTTGGTTTTGACGTCCTACAAAGGTACGGGGTTTTGGTGCGTCCACATAAGTGGAAGCAAGGAGTGATGTTCTATATCCTTTAACGTATGCCTTACCAGGTCCAACTTCAATAGCACAGAAGTTCTCTGATGCTGCTTGTCCTTCGGGACTTGTTTGTCCAGGTAAATATACACCGTTGTTAAACTGATCGTTCAGGTGTTCTCTTGCACGAACATCGAATGTATCGACAACATAGTCACCATGCGTTTCAAAGGTACGACGAGCAATCGACTTCTCGATCTCGTTATATTCCGTACGGTCAACAAAGTTCTCAACAGTCGAGTTCCTGATGCGAAGCAGTTCGATGAAGTTCTTATCGGTGTCGTCATCGATTGGCTTCTTAACAAGTTGCGTCTTGATTCTGAATCGGTGAGCACCTGGTGCAGAGTAGTTGGACGAACCAATAGCATTGTCCGTGAGTGACGGATCATCCTCTGGTGTAATAATTGATTCGCTAACTTCAAATCCAACTCTGTAACTTGGGTTGTTATCGTACTGTTCTAGGATGATGTATGCAGATTGAATATCTACAAAGTGACCCCTAATGAAATATACACCTTCACTAATATATGCAGTAGATCCAATCTCACCAGCATTCACAGGCAAGAGTTGGGCAAAAGGAGATCCAACTTCGATCAAACTATTACCGAAAGTGATCTCATCTTCAACGATCAACTGTTCGTTGTTTTGGAATTTCTTAGTTGTTACATCAGAAGTAGTGTCCCCAGACTCCACATACTTGACGTAGAACGTAATATATCCACGAGTTGAATCAGTGGCAGGAATCGAGTAAAGGACTTTTGCTTTGATGCCAGTCGTAAGACCTTCAACGATTTTACCAGTCAGTTGAGTTCTGTAAGTCTCAACGTCAACACCCAAGAAGGATTGCTGAATTAGAATACAGTCAACGTTCAGGTCGTAACCAACCTGACCTGGAATGACCATCGCACCTTCTTTGAACAGGTGCTGACCCATTGCTTCGACCTGATTTTGCAGGATCGATTGTAGGGTGGTTAGTTCTCTCGCTTGGATTGGGAATCCTGGTCGGAAGAGAACTCTGTAAAAGTTTTTGTCCTTATCGAAATCGTCGAAGTAAGGAGCAATGTTTAGATTAGTATTCTGGGGCATCTCTTAGAACTCGATTACGATTTTAATATCTTCAATTTGGTCACCAGCACGAGAAATCGCACCTCTGTTATCTATGTAGATGATTTCACCAGAGTTGGGTTCGATTTCAGGTTTAGCGTAACCATTAGTAAAGGACATACCCAAGTCATACTCAGTGTTGTTAATAACACGGGTAGAGACACCAGACACAACTGGGAAGTTGATATCGGGGTCTGCTGATGTACCAGAGGTAGAACCCGTCACTGGGTTACCTCCTTCAAACTCTGTTAGGTTACCAGTGATTTCTGGGAACACACCATCAATTCTGTTCTGATAGTATTTAAGAACTTTTGTAGTGGTGTTCCATGAGATGACACGACCACGAGCAGTTACTTGCTGTCCACCAACAGTTCTAGACTGTGTGATAATCTCGTCAGTTTGGAACTGACCAGTAAAGGTTGGAGAGAAGATAACAGCACGAGTAGCAGACAACGTAATCGCAGACGTTAGTTCTGTCGTACCATACTGGTTGGGGTTAATAACAAGACCGATACGGCGATAATCGTTATCAGTAGGGAAGTCACCTGATCCTTCATCGTAGGTAAACTTCGTGTTGATCATGACACGATAACCACCAAGTTCTTTGGTAGGATCGGATCCATGACCAGTGTCGGGAGGAATGATAACGTCAATAGCAGCACCAGTACCTGTACCAGCACCAATACCGTTGACCTCATCAATAACAATCTTACCGAAGGTGTATCCAGAACCACCAGATGTCACAGTTGCAGAAACAACTTTACCACCATCAACCACAAGAGAAACACGACCACCAACACCGTCGCCCTTAATAGGAACGTTTTCGTAGGTGCCGTTGTTATATCCAGTACCAGATGCTTGGATGACAACACTGTCGATCTCACCACCAACAGCGTCACCAGTCACAGCAACATCGCTGAGCACAGGCATGTAATCGTTCGAGAAGAATTTTAGAACCTGACCAACTGGGATCGTATAAAGATACTTCCAACGATAACCGTCAGAAGTTGTGATAATAGATGTAGAGGTTCCAGTTGGTTCAACGGTTGAAGGTTTACCGTTGGGGTCACTAGGACTCGTACCATTGTAAATGCACTTGTAAACCTGATACTGCGAGTTTACAACGTAGAAGTCTGCGTCATAAAGTTTCGTAGCACCAGATGATGCAGTTTTGGTTGACGAATAGTCATGTCGATACATGTCATAAACGTAACCCAAACCACCAGTGGTTTGTTCGGGGGGTGTCCAGTCGATACGACGAACAACCTGAATGGTGTCATTTGCTAACACCCTTTTCAGGGAGATCATATCAGAGAACGTGTCACTAAACTCTTGGAACGAGTCAATAGGAGTCGGTGGTGCATTCTCATTGTCCCATTCCTGAGGACGTCCAATGAAAACGTACAATCGGTCTCTATTTGATCCCGCTACAAGGTCTGACTGCGTAGGGTCGGCACCCTCCAACGACTTAATGAATCGTTTCGCAGTAAAAATCCTAAATTGGTCGGTGAGAAGTGCCATCTTTTAGAAATTACCTTCTTTTTATTTATGTGTTTACTCAGGCTCCTTTCTCGCAAGGTTAGTGAACTCTTGTGAGACGAATGTGCCATTAGCACCAGATGTGCCACCAGTGATGGTGTCAGACGTGGTGAATTTATATGTTGTGGTATTGTTTGTTAGATTGGTAACTTCTAAGAACTTATAACCGTAAGCATCTTCTGCTGTTTGAATAGCAGAAACTGTTGCAGTCACACCAGTCACAGAACCAGTTACTGTTTCTCCTACTTGATAGTTACCACCTGCATGGTTTTTAATTCTGATAGTAGATGCTGAAATATGTTCAACACCATCATCAAGAGCACCAGCAGTTTGTACGGAAGCAGTTAGAGGAACAAGACTTGAATCATATAGTTCATCACCCTGTGCAAACAGAGTTGTGTTTTGACCACCAACAGTCTCTTCAATACCAAAGAGAGAGTTAGCAATACCACCATCAAGACTTATCTCATCTTCAAAGTCTGTACCAGTATTTACCAGGTCAGGGATACCATCTCCTGCACCATCAAGTTCATCATCATCTTCAAATCGGAATCCTTCTAATACACTAATAGGATTCTCAAACGTAACAATAGAACTGTCGTCGTCTTCAACCAAGGGGTGTGGTCCAACACCAGTACCAGAAGATGCTGATGTACCAGCGATGAATTGGATCACAGAAGTCTTTTCATTAGATCTACCACCATCGATAAACGCAAGTTCATCAACTTGGAAGATTAGGAATAGTTCTTTGGTTTCAGGACGCCAGTCATAAACAATAGCAACCTTGTTAGATTTATCTTCTTGGACTCTTCTAACACGGTCAGATACTGTAAAATTATATCCAGATACACCACCGTTATCAGCAAGACTATCAAGGATAACACGCTGGTCATAACGGAAGTTAATACCTCTATCACAACCTGTGAAAGAGATAGGAGTTTTACCTGTATATCTAATAATTTCTCTGCCTATCTGGACCTTACCAGAACCAGGAAATGCATTAGTTGTTTCAATGTAGATCGTAGTATCCGTTGCAGTTGCATCACGGATAAGAGCACTGATCTCGTAGAAGTCGGAGACCAGAGACGTTCTATTTCTTTGTGTACGAATTAAGTTCGTATCTCTGGTGAAGATAACCTGAGGAGGAGATGTATATCCACCACCAGAATTGAGCACATCAATCGATTGAATCTTACCCAGATTGATAGTTGCTTCTGCCTGAGCACCAGATCCACCACCACCAATGATCTGAATTAGAGGAGGAGTCTCAAAGAACTCACCAGGATTAGTGACGTTAATGTTTTCAATTTTACCAAACTGATTAACCTCAGCAACACCCTCAGCATTCTGTCCACCACCACCTGATATAACAAGAGTGATGTCTTCTGCTGTATAGTTTCTACCATTGTTTTCAACGGCAAGACCAGTTACTTGACCAGTAGTCGGAACCAGTTCAGCACCAGAACCACCACCACCTTCCAATCTTGCTGTTGCGTTAAAGTATCCATCACCAGGTCTTGTGACTTGGATGTAATTAAGAGATCCTGCTGGCGCAAGAATAGTCGTTCCGTCAGGTCCATATTGTGTTTCATCCCACAATACAATGTTTGCATCTGCCTTAGTAATACCAGTATCGGTAGTCTCAATCAAAAGACGAAGTGGATTATATCCTTCACCAGGATCAATAACATCAACAGATAGAATCTCTCCGTTATCTGCAATGTTTGCTCTTAAAACAGCATCTCTAATAGGTGTACCACAGTTCCCAATAGACAACTTTGGTGGATCAGCGGGATCATAACCCGTTCCACCATTTGTTACAATAACGTCTTTTACTCCGTAAACACTATTGAATACGGGACGAATTGCTGCACCGCTACCTGGGACTGTTCTTGGCATTAGACTACTACTATGTTACCGACCATGTTGCCGTGAATGTTGCATTGATAGACATAAGTCGTACCAGCAGCAAGATCCATAGGCACTGTCCAGAATTGGACAGAGTTGATACTTCCAGATGTGCCACTGATCTGAGAACCACCATTTGAAACTCTAAGTTCTAATGGGTGTCCTGCACCAGTAGTATTATCAAATCTGTAAGTAAATCCTCTATACACATACAAGGTAGGATCATTCCCTGTAACACCACCACCTGAAACTGTATAGGCGTTGGAATCCGAAGCACTAAACGTAAAGTTAATGCAAGGAGTTGCTACTGCTTCAAATGCTGATCCGTTATGTACAAGTGTCTGTCCCTCATTAGCACTCGGGAGACTAACTGTATTCGTAATCGTAAGTGTTGATCCAGATACCGCAGTAGTGATACCAGTTCCACCAGCAACAGTGACAGTAGAATCAGAGGCATTAGCAGTGTACGAACCGCTATCACCTGCCATGCTTTGCAAAACATTTTGGACGATGTTAGGTGAGTCATTCGTAAATGTAATTGCACCAGCATTTAAGTTTGTACTAATACCAGTTCCACCAGTAAAGGTGAGACTATCGGTGATAGTGGTTGCAGTGGTAGTACCATTATCTGCACCGAACTGAGTAAACACATTCTGATTTGGATCACCCAATGCACCACTCATTGTGATAGTGAGTGTATCTCCTACCAGTGCAGTAGTGATATTTGTACCACCTACAATATTAAATGTATCGTTTGCAGCAGATGCAGTTGTAGTTCCTGTATCACCTGTAAATGTTTCAAACAGGTTTTGTGTGGTTCCACCACCACCGCCTCCACCAGATTGGAGATCGTTAGCAGGTTCCCATGCACTATTAGCATCGTTCCATTTCAGAACCTGACCGTCAGATGGTCCACCATTAACAGTTGTGTCTACATCACTTAGAATAGAAATTCCATCATTGATGTCTACAATTTGTTGCCACCCACCATGTGCAAAGTATGCTTTACCTGTTGCATGAGCATGAGCAAACATACCATGGTGATTTGCAGCATCAGGTAGAGATGCTACGTCAGCATAAGGAGCATACCATTTCAGATAACCGTCATCACCATCAATATAAGTGTAAGCAGATCCAGACCCACCTGCCCAAAATTTAATATCACCAGTTCCAGTTTGATAAACTACAATATTATCCGTTCCATCTGATACAATCTGATGACCATTAGTATCAAGATTGCCAGTTAAAGTATCAAAATTTCCTGCACGAAAAGCAGCACTAGGAGACGTGCTCCATTTAAGAACCTGACCATCAGTAGCAGAACCAATATCAAAAAGGATATCAGTTTGGTTACCTAGTTTGTCGTAGAGTTCATTAAAATTGGTGTTCGCTTTGATGGCACCATCACGGAGGGTATCACCCGTGCCGTCATTTGCCGCAGAACCAATGCCAATAGTCTGTTTTGCCATCTTCTTACAGTTTGTACGTTGTTATTTATGTTGCGTCAAAGGACACAGTAGTAGAGTCAAGTGTAGACTCAGTAGAATCGAAGGAATCAGCACTGCCACCAGAGAATCCAGTAACAGTTAATGTTGCGATTTCAGTTTGTAATGGGGAGTTTTGAGCAGGTGTTGCGCCAATAGGTCCAGTGATTTCACAACGGAACTTATACCCTGTCATATATGACAGAGCAGTAAAGGCGTAACTATTACTTGTTGCACCAGTAAGAACTGCAAACGAGAATCCACCGTCAGTAGATCGATACCATTGGTATCTCTTCGGTCCATCTTCGGGACTGATCGTAGCAACCACCGTAAAGGTAACCAACTGACTGCTTCCAATAGTTGCATTCTGAGGTTGTGCAGCAATCTGAATAGTTGCAGGGGCAGGTGGACCACTGTCGCCACCACCAGAAGGAGGTGCAGCAGGTGCTTGTGCTCCATTATTCAATGGTTGATCAATAGACTCACGAGTTGTAAGTCCAATCATGTATGGGAACCTTGGAATTAGGTTCTGCTCACTATCTAATTCAGTGGATAAGAAGTAAGCATATGTTCCATCAGGATATTCAGGAGTAACACAAAAACGTCCATTATGGAAGTCTAGGTTACCAAGACCCTCTGCATACTCCCAGTCCTGCATCAGAGCGCCTGCTGGGGGGTTCTGCTGGGTCGTTCCATAGTCAGGTCTACCTACGACTTCTTCCGATTTAATACGATAAGAAGTTGTTGCCAAAGTAGTAGAACTTAAATTGTCCCAAGGGTCATTATAAAAGTAAGGTCCATATACAGGGAACCCATCAAATGCAATTCCAACAAGTTTAGAATGACCGTCAGGATGTCTTAGGTTGTCACCATTATATTGAGATGAACCATAGTAGTCATTGTAAGTAGACATGACGGCATTATTTTGCCAGCATTCTAAAAACTCTGTGTCATGGTAATGATATTGTCCAGTCACTTCTGGGTGACCACCACAATTATCTTCACCAAAATCTACTGGGGAATCAGGGAAATGAGCGTTCCAGTTAAATCCTGTCGGAGGGTTTCCTCCTGCGCCAGCAGAGGGATTGAAGAGTACGACACCGTTAGATGCAATGCCAACAGCACCGAGTGGAGTGGCGACTCTTCCATTTCTTTGGTCATAGTAGTTGTAAGTACCAGAGAATGCTTCTCTTGAATATTCAACAATAAGTTGTAGATACGTGCTAGTAGCACGCCAAAATTCACCAGCGGTAGCAGTTTGTGATGTACCTCTGTATATAAAAACTTGTTTCTTCTCGTTAGGAGTACCTTCATCAAATACAAAAAGGATCCTATCATTTACTCTGATAGAACCCGATACAGTAGTACCCAATAATGCATTGTCTGAAACACTAAGAGGTATCTCAATAATATATCCATTCTGTGTAAAACTATTATCGTCAAACGTTCTGGTTACACCAAAAGTTCCACCTCTATAATAGAAGTCATGATCAAAGTCCTGCTCAGTAACCGCATTAGGGTTATCTGCATTAGGGAACGTACCATAGGAGACTGGATCTGGTAAACCATTCGCCGAGACGTCTATGATACGTGTACTTGGATTGTAAGTAGCAGTTCCGCTCATTGGACTTTATTTCTATTTATTGAAAGATCTGAGCAGGTGAGAATCCACTGATGATTGTGGCACCTGTTTGGACAGTTAGGATCACAGAGTTAGAGTAGATTGGTGTCGCACCAGCAGCAGTAATTGCTACACGGAACTCATCACCATCATCCGCTTGTACAGAAGCATTGGAGGAGTAGATCGCACTGGTTTGACCAGTGATGTTGACCCAGTTAGTTTCACCATACTGCTTGCGCTGCCACTGATAGTTCAGTGCAGTGGTTCCGACAGATCCGTCCTCGCTCACGATGAACGAAGAGTCAACGGTGAAGGATGCAGTCTGACCTTGGTTCACAGTCACGTTAGTGGGTTGTGCGTTGATCAGGATGTAACCAGGTACGATCACGATTGGGTTGCCGTCAGCGTCAGTACCTTCACCTGCATAGGTGTCGAAACCGCCGTTAACATTACCGCCCTCAGGTGCTACGAAGTCATCGGGGACAGTTGTCTCAACTTCAACCACAGGTGCTTCATAACCAATACCAGGATTCTTAACCACGATGGAAGAGATTCCCATCAGAGCGCGAATACGTCCATCGAAACCAGTAGAGGAGATCACGTCCACGTTAGGACGTGAGGTGTAACCGTCGCCTGGTGCAGTGATCTGTGCTTGTGTAATTTCACCTGATCTGATGGTTGCTAGTGCAGCAGCGTTACGACCCTTAACAGTTCCTGTGTACTCGAAGGTGATCAAGGAGTTAGAAGACTCAATCAGAGCAACTTCACGAGGATCGCCTTCTCCTTCGATTTGCAAGATATCACCTGCTTCAATCGGAGGAACCACAGTTGCTGCAATCACGTCAGCGTCAGAACCGATGTAGGAGAATCCAACAAAGGTGCTTCCTGCGCGAGGTGTTTCAGCGAAGATGATTCTAGAACCAACCAAGTTGTAACCAACGCCAGGTTCCTGAATAACACCGTTGAGAGAAACGATGATGTTGTTCTCAGGAAGAATTGTGTTAGATGATACACCCTCAGTCAGAGTTAGTGAGTAGAAACCACCTTGATATTTGAGGTTGAAGGACGAGCGTAGTGAGTCGAACTCAAAACTGATGTCATCAAGTTGTCTCAATTTACCAACGTAGTAACCAATAAATTCAGATCCGATGGTAGGAGGTTCAGTGAACTGAATCTGATCAGAGAACGCTGTGTATGCGTTGACAGCGCCTGGTGGTTGAAGAACACCATTGACGAATACGAGGAGGTGACCAGCAGGATCTGGGAAGTATGCTTCCCCGTTGTTGACAGTGAGTTTGAATGATGTTGCAGTGCCATCAAATCCTCGGAAGAATCTATCGCAACGACCGATCAATTCTTTGGATTGTGTTACACCAGCAGACCATCCGTAGTCAGAAACGACGGTCATGTTGCTTGGCCAAGCACCCACTGCATCTTCCAACCAGATACGACCAGTGGTTCCACTGATTGCCTTACCTGCGACTCTACCGTAAGAGGTGTAATCAGTTACAGTGACAGCAGAAATGTCTGCACGGAAGATTGGGAAGTTGCTAAGGTTCTCAAACTTACCGATAGAACCGTTTGCTGCTGCCTGAGGATCAATGTTTACAGATCCATCTGCTGCTGACCCGAAGGGTTGTATGTTAGCAATGTAGACTTCATGAATACTGTTGTCAGGATCGTAGGTATATTCAGTGACGACAGCAGTCCAACCAGGAACAGCAGGGATAGTTCCTTGGAGCAGATAGATTAGATCACCTTTGTTGAAGTCACCTAAGAAACCTTGGTCTCTTGTGACACTGATGATTTCAAGTTTGATTGTCTTCTGACCGTGTAGATATTGGTTGAGTTCAATGTTCTTGAACCCAGTAGTTGTAACATCTGCAATGTCAAGAATGTAGTCAGTAACAGAACCGTAGATGATATCACCGTCTACGAAGTCATCTTGCAATGACTCAATGTCAATCGTGATACGACCGTTCGTGTTGCCTGTAAGAGCACCAGCAGAGTTTTCGTACTTGACGATATCTGCCTCAGCACCATTACCCTTGTTGAAGATCATCTCATCAACAGCGAATGCACCGCGATCGATGTTGACCAACATACGATCAGTTAAAGCACCAGAAACCGTTGCAGTAACTGAGGAGTCTACACCTACGAGGACGTCAGCGTCGCTGATTGATCCAGTGATGTTCTCGATGTAGCAGTTACCTTCGTTGGTGTTATCACCTGTGAGGATAGAGGTCTGAACGATGAAACCGTAGTTGGAAGGATCGCCATCAACGTTGACTCTTTCGCCATTTGTGAAGCGACCAGAGGCAGAGATGAGGTTTGCTCTCTTGTACAGTTTGACGATTTCTGCTTCATTATTTCTAGTCTTGATGACGTCACCACGACAGTTTGAAGAAGATCCAACAACCACGTCAGCGAGGTTGAATCCACCACTGATAGGTGTGTCAATGTCACGATCACCGAATGTAGTTGTCTTACGGTAGATACCAGAGCGTACATCAATGTTGAATCTTTGCTGACCACCAGTTGAAAGGTCAAGATCAAAGTCACTGTAACGTGCGTCATGACGAATTTCTCTTGAAATCTCAAAGAACTGAGGAGTTGCATTCAACACATAGAACCAAGACTGACCTTGTAGTCCTTGCTCAACGTCAGACGATGCAGGCACGTAAGTAAGAACATCACCACGAGAGTAGAAGTTCGGGCGAGTAATCTTAACTCTGTTCTCTCTTCTCTCGAAACCAACTTCCACGGTTGGAGTGTTAAGGACCAGTTCAGGATCAGTGTTCCAGTCAGTACCCTCGTCATAGTTGTTTTGGAGGTTCTGAGCGTGAGTAGAGTTAACCCAGATCAGTGAGTTGTTCGTTGGAGGAGTAGAACGTGTGAGTGCGAAGTTGATTGGATTTGTGCAAGCGTCAATTCTAAATTCAGTAGATTCTTGCTCATACTCAAAGCGATACTCAATGGCATCCATGAGAGTATCATCCAAGTAACGGAAGTAAGTATTGTCTGTACCCCACTCAGATGTATTATTTTGGTCGTAGCAGATACGCTTAGTCGCTTCGGATATACGTGCGAGATAGAATACCAAGTGCTGTCTAGTAACATCTGGGTAAGCGATGAAGTTACCTTCACCATCGAACCAAGAGTTTGCTAGTTTCATCGCACCAGCGTTACCACCAGTATTCAAGTCATACACGATTGCATCCATCACAACTTGTGCGAAGGATTCAGGTGCAAGAGTGCCAGGATACTGTGTAGTCACTTCTGAGAAGGACTTAGCAACGATAGCGTGCTTGTTAAATGTGAGGTAGCGTGCAACCTTACGTTCAGAGAATGATCCACCACCCAAGGTCTCGATCATAAGATCAAAGAGGGTGTTAGCAGCAGATGTTACGTTGTAACAAGTGAAGAACTGATAGTTAGTATTGCTGTTGTATGGAGTAGTTCTAGTAACCGTTGTGAGATGGTTAGGTGTAGGTGTAGCAGATGCTGCAACAGAAACAGTGTCGATAACAAGATCGTACAGAGTCTCGATAGCAGATGCTTCCTGTTCACAAGTAGAGTTCCAACCGCCAGTTGCATTCTCATCGTATGTGACTGAGGTGTCACGATGAACCATATCATTGCTGTACTTGACAGGCCAGATATTTGGCAGAGACTTCTGGATAGTTCCGTTAGTGATACTTGCAGGAGTTGCGAGCGTGTCAGTAACAACATCCATCAAAGTCAAGAGAGAAGACCTAACGTCAGCACATACGCCGTAGGTGCCATCAGGTGCTCCATCAGCAGTGATGCCGTACTGAGGATCATTGTATGGGAAGAAGTCAAGATCGTTATAGAACTTCTGGTTGTAAGGATGACCACCTTGCTTAGAGATGGTGTCATTCTGCATTACATCAACTGCAAGATCGATTGCTTTGTTGAAGATCCATGTAGTTTCATTAACTTGTGATGAAACGTGTGCGACAGCAGCAGCAGTTACATACAGTTCAGCAGCATGGAAGACTCTGTTGTTACCACCGTAACGTAGGTTCCACTGAACAGCATCCAAGATGTCAGTAACGTCATGGACACAATCGAGAGATCCAGCAGTGGTGACAGAGTTTGCATCTGCACGCACGAAGGTGTGAGTGTATTGCTCACCAGCAGGTGATGCACCAACGTTGATTGTAACCTGGTTGTCAGTCACACTAATGATCTCGATAGAGTCATTGTAGTAAGGATCAGTTGTACGAGGATATGCGTGCTCAGTAGCATTGCCATCCTTAGTACATGTGAACACTAATGAATGTGGTTGGATGTAGATCTGATTACCAGCAACCAAGTTGTGAACCGCCCCGAGATTCAAGGTCATCACACCAGTTGCAGAATTGTAGGTAGCACCAGTAGGACTAAACTTAACACCACCAACAGTTCCACCGTTGATTGTTAATGAAGGGAATTGCTGTTGTCCAAGGTAAACTGCTTCCTCAGCAATAAATCTGATGTTTCTTTCAATGATGTTAGCAGCGTCGATGTAACGATCACGTACAGCGTTTTGCTCATAGGTACGAGTCTCAACTTCATCGAAGGACTCACCAGAGAGGTCACCGCCAGGTGTTCCACCTGTACCACCATCATCTTCTCTGTAAATGTAGATGTTGTCACGTCCGAAACCATTTCTAATGGTCAGGATGCTAATTTCCTTAGCAAACTTCATTGCCCACTGTGAGGCAGATTCTTCACCTTCAATATGGAGAAGAGTATCATCCTCTGAGTTCAGATATAGTTGAGCAGCATCCCAAGTCTTAGAGTTACCACCAAGTCTGAGGTCATGTACTAAACCTTCAATGATGTCAACGATGTCATCAACACAGTTCTGACGACCGCCAGGTACAGTGAACTCGATATGCTTAGACATATCGTTCATAGTGTGAACTGCTTCCCAAGCAATAACATACTTGTTACGCTCGATCATGTCAGCAGCGTCAGTAAGTTTGTTGTTATCAGGATTAGATCTAGTCTGATCTGCACCCTGACTATCGATGGTTACAGTAGTGTCACGATATACTTCAATTTCTGTATAGAGTGCGACGTAGTAATCATCTTGATATATACCGTCAATACCCAAACCACTTGCAGTAGTACCCTGAGTTAAGAGAGTATTATTGATTGCATGGTGACAAAGTTTCTTAGTGTATGCAAATGCATCAAGCATTGCACTGAGTTCTGTCTCAACGTGGAGGATCTGATTTGCATCGTTGATGTACTGATCTAACACATACTGTGTAGATGAGTTACCACCAGTCAACAAGTCAGTAATAACAGCAGGGAGGATGAACTTCTTAATGTCGCGGAGGCAGTAAGGTTCGCCATAACCAGGCATGACTAGGAAGTCATAACTGTTGATGACTCCAACTGGTCCTTGAATATCTGCTGAATACTTCGCTTGGATGTGTCCAACAACCTCTTCTGAGATGTAATCGCGGTTCTTCCAGATAGCGTCACCAGCATCTCTAAATCTGTCACCAGTTGGGCAGAGGATATTGATGATAGTATCAGACAAAGAACTGATCTCATTCTGCACTGAGGAAGAAGCAGGAGATGCAAAGTTGTTAGGGATACGAAGAATATCAGTGTACTTAGCAGGAACAGTGTCACCATTCTCATCAACCTTTGTTCCATAGTTGACCAGATCAGTGCTGGTTGTAGTAATCACGTAATTCATAACGTCTGCTAATTCATTCCATGCATAGATGGATTGCAGCAGTTCGTTACCAACGTAGTTCAGACCACCAGACTTAGTGAGATATCCTCTACCAGAGATCACACTGTTATAGTTACCACCGTAACGAATGTCAGCGATGATTGCTTTCAGGATGTATTCTTTGGTGTCACGGATACACTTATTAGTACCTTGATCGCTAGTATTTGTATCGCCAGGAATTACGAAATCAGGATATTTTTCTGCCATCTTACCAACAGCAGTTTCAGAGATCCAATCAAGGTTAAGTTCAAGCATGTCAGCACACTTTCTAGCCTCGTCACGAGATAGATCGATGTCCTCAACGATGACTTCCTTAGTCTCGTAGTTGATCTTCTTAGCAGTAGCAGCAGAGTTTGTCTGACCAGTGTAAATACCGAATGCTTCCTCTGTGCTGACAATGATAGGTGACTCATTGTCCAAACCAAACAGAAGGTTAGCAGTGTTAGTTGGATATGTAGTGCCAGGTGTAAATGTTCCAGAGTAAAGTGACTCATTGTGGATCATGAAGTTATCAACATATCCTTGATATGTGTTACTTCCATCCCATGCTGCCATCAGTCTGAATGGACGCTCTACATAGACATTGGTGTCAGAGTAGTCACCACCAGTTTGTGTACCGTTAACAAAGATCTTAGTGATACCAGTAGTTCTAGTGACTGCAACGTGATGCCATTGATCTGCCACCATGTTGTGAGCACCAGAGATCTGATCAGATCCGTTCAACCAATACTTGATAGAGTTGTTCTCCAAGTAGATAACTGGTGAGTTAACAAGAGTTGCACTTTGAGTTCTGGTGTCATAAAGGAACTTAGTACCAGACTGAGGGTTGGTGCTAGGACGCAACCACATCTCAATAGTGAAGTCAGAACCACCAAGTTTAGTTACAGAAGACAGATCGTGTGATAGACCAGTATGAGTTCCGAAGTTCAGGGATTGAGTACCTGCTTTCTTCTGCAACTTGGTCAAAGCAATCGTACCGTTAGGAGTCAGTTTGCTGTTAGTGATATATTCTCTGTCTTGGAAAGATCCAGTAACTGAGTTAGTGAACAACCACTTCAAACCAGAGTTGGTTCCTTGGGCAATGAAGTTAGCATTAGAAGTGAGACCTCTAATAGTATCGCCAGGAATGAAGAATCCATTACCAGCACGATCCTTGTATGCAAACTTGAAGACTCTAAGGTTCTCATTCTCATTGAATGTACCGTCAGTAATGAGAGGTAGAGCGTTAATACTGTTGAGGTTACCAGCACCGACTGCTGTTGCAGCAATTTCAACCAGAGTATGAATGACTGCTTGAACGTCAGCACAGTTCTGGATTCCTTCATTAGAACCAGATGAGTAGTTAGGATCAAAGTATGCTGCCTCAGTACCACCACCCAAGAAGATAGCGTTATCAACAGCGTCAATAAAGGTGTGAGTGTAACCACCACCAGTTGATACTGCGTTTGCACTAGCAGATACGAAGGTGTGAGGATACTGCTGACCGATAGGTGAAGCACCAACGTTAACAGTAATTGTAGTTGCTGTTACAGCGTTGACTGCTAGGTAGTTACCATTAGCAGGGTCAGAGGAACGAGGATAGGTGTGGTTGGAACCATTGCTATCCTGAGTACAAGTAAATGTCAGACTATCTTGTGCAATCTGGACGTTATCACCAATCGTCAGACTGTGTGAACCGATGGTAATTTCCATCGAACCAGTTGCAGGATCGTATATCGCAGCAGTAGGTGTGAACTGAACCAGAGGAGATGCACCTACGTTGACATCAATAGTAGTTCCAGTTACACCAGTAATATTGAGAGGAGTATTGAATGCAGGATCACCAGTTCTAGGATAGGGGTGGAATGTAGCACCGCTATCTGCTGTGCAGGTGAACGTCATTGAATATGGTCTGATCGTAATGGAATCAGAAGTCGTGAGACTGTGAGTACCAATACCGATTGTCATCACACCAGTAGCAGGTGTGTAAGATGCAGAAGTTGGAGTGAACTGTTGGAGAGTGGTTCCTGCTGCACCAAGATAAGGACCTTGATAAGTCGAAGGATCCTTCAACATGTAACCCAGTTCAGGGGTTCTAGTGTTGACCTGTACATAGAGCAGGTTGTTGATAGCACGTCGTGCCATTTCTCCTGCTTTTCTAAATGCAGTTAGAGACTCTGCAAGTTCACCAACCAGACCGTTGCTGATAGGTGCTCCATTCTGGAAGTATTTCTTAGCAAATTCAACGATGTTAAAGTTACCATCATCAGTCACGTCAGCAGCAAGAGCGTCAACCATCAAACCGATGTCACGACGACACTTAACTTCATTAACTGTGTATTGTGTTGGAACTACCTCGTCGAGGAGGTCAGCAAGGGAACCAGCAAGCAAGATAACAGAGATGTTATCGCAGAGAGTTTGCAGCGCAGATTGTACGTCAGAACAGTTATTGACTCCATAGTTCTGAGAGTTAGAACCAGCAGTACCATAAGCATTGCCAGGTGAAGGATCAGCAGTGATACCAGTGCCAGTAGAACCACCAGCGGTTCTTTCATTGTAGAAGATGTAAGTAACACCATCAACAACCTCAGATCCATTCAGATCATTTCTGAGTGCCTGACGCATGAGTTCAGTTGCTTTATCAAATCCAAACTCAGTAGCAGCAGCTTCGTTATTTACATAGAGGAAAGTTGTTTCATCTGTGCTGAAATATTTCTTCGCCAGTTTCCTGGTATATACTGTACCTCCACTATAAAGGTCAAATGACAGAGCATCAACATAGTAACCGATGTCCCTCTTGCACTTGTCAGCAGACGGAACAGTTAACGAAGGGTATTCAGCAACCATCAGAGCGTACGCCTTCGCCTGAATATACTCCTTATTCTTCTGAATCAACCTATACGCATCAGCATATCTGGACCAGGCGTCGGTCTCGTTGTCGCCAGGATAGTAGAAACCAGGATGTTCAACAGCAATCTCAGCATTAGCGTAATCTACGATCTCATCTTTGTTAAGTGAGATCATACGACCAGCATCCTTAAATCTGTTCTTAGAATCGGTAACTGTGTTACCATATTCAAAGGTAATAGATCTAAGAACATCATTAGCAGCAAGAGTACCGCCAGTTAAGTTTTCATATTCAATTTCAGTAGAGCGGACTTCTTCAAAGTCGAGGAAGTCTGCATTAATTCTTTGTGCTGCATCAGCAATCAGAGTCGGTGTAATTGTAGTCTTGGAGATGTCATCTACAATAACGTTCTGGTTAGTAAGAGAGATAAGACGCTCAAATACCAGACCGAAGAAGGTTGAACCTTTGTTAATGATCAACTGATCAACAACATCACCCAGTCTTACATCACCCTGAACAGTTTCAGTAAGTGCATCAAGAAGGATATTGCCCTGAGGATCATTGAAGTAACGTTGGATACTATCACCATCTTGGAGGTCTGCCTCAGTACCTTTCAGGTAATAGAGGATAGGAGGTGATGCTTCATAGTCGATCTTAACAACTTCACCCTTAGCAAGACCGCCTGGTCCTTGGAACTTGTCACCCTCTTCAAAGGATGCCCATTCACCAGAGACGTTAGCAGGACGTACAAGGTTGATGTTGACAATAGGATCTCTGTAAGGAGAAGTCCTTACAATTCTTGCAGCAATGTTTGAACTTGCAGAATAAAATATATCTTGGAGACGGAGGTCATAGATACCAGTCTCATATTCCGAAGTACCAGAAGTTTTAGATAGAACGAGTTTATCATCAATGTTACCATCAAGGTCTTGGTTAGTTTCTTCAATGATTGCTTGGTCGCCATCCAAAGCGGTAACAGTTTCACCAAATTCAAAGATAGTCTTGTAGTTAACACTATCAATATTAAGGATGTCACCACCATATTGTAGACCGAAGAATGTAACTGCTTCACCACGGTCGAAGTAACCGTTTGCCATGTCAGTAACGTCGATTGTGTAATCAGACGGGTTAGCAGTAACGATAGTTGCAGTTGCACCAGAGTCTGCACCAGTAACTCTCACACCAGCAAGTGCTGCTTGTGTGAATGTGCCACCGACGTTCTCTAAGTATAGCTTTGTTACAGAATCGTCGATACTTCCGATGAGTGCGCTGAATCCAGTTCTACCAACGTCAACACGTTCGTTGAGTTGGAAAGGACCACCAGTAATGTCTACGACATCAATGCTAGTAGCACCAGTTGCAACAATTCTACCTCTTGCCTCAGATGTGAAACCATTTACAGTATCACCAAGTGAAGGGAAGATACCACCGATAGTATTCAAGTTGAATCTTGTGATCGGCATGATCTCAACTTCAACGTTTCTATAAACAACCTTGGAGTCTGGTTTGGGTGGTTCAGCAAAAACGATGTTGTTACCGACAACTTGGAAGGATTCGCCAGGTGCTTGGATAACACCGTTTAGAGTCACAATCAACTGATTGTCTTTAACGATTACATTCTCACCTTCAACTTGTAGTGGGAATTGCTTGGTAGCACCATCAAACTGACTAGAAATATCATCAATCTTCTTAACGATAGAAGTTAGAATTTCCTCAGAGTTAGTCAGTCTCTTCTTACGGAAGAGAACTTCTGAGTTGTTGAAGGTCGAGTAGATAGGTTGTGCAGCACCGAAGGAGGTGATCTGGTTAACGTTAGTGTACTCATTGATGTTCACCTGCTTGGTAAAACCAGCAACAACTTTACGACCAGAGATATCCTTACCACCAGTCAGTTCTAACTGACCGAACATGTTGAAACCAACAGGGTGGTTGTTTTCTAGGATCTGAGACTTCCACTTGTTGATAGGAATCTTAGACTTAACAACGTAGGAGAAGTTCTGATAGAAGAAAGAGTCTTGAATCTTCTGGACAATCTCGGAAGGTTTACCAACGTCATCGATAAATCTACCAGGTGTCTTAGTAAGAGCGTCAATATTAAGAACACCCTTAGCAATGTTGATGTTGTCAATCAGACCAGATGCACGAGAGATAACACCCTGCACCTTACCACCAACAACGAAGTTACCACGGGGGTTAGTGACTTTAAGGATCTTAGGTTGAATTTGCCAACCTTCGTTCTCGGATACAACACCGAAGGCACTAGCAAGTTCATAAGACTCACCTTGGAAGAGTTCTTCACCTTCAAGGAATCTAGAAGTCTCAACAACTGCTTCTGCTGCACCACCGAACACCTCGGTAAGCAACACCTGACGACCATCACCCTGAGTCAAGAAGGTAATAAAGTTACCAGACTCAGCGTCAACTTTGGTCAATGCAAAGCGGAGTTGGTCTGCTTCCAGACCATTGGGGTTACCAGCAATAGCGTAGTAAGTCTGAGTAGAAGACAGACTTGTCAAACCAACACTACTTGGTTTTGGCAGTACACCAACTTCTGTACCAATGTCATCAGCACGGAACTGAACCTCAGCACCAGTGGTAATACCATGAGGGAAGTTGAACTGTAAGTAGTTCAAGTCAAGGTTCACAACATAGGTGAACTCAGATTTCAGAGTAACAACAGGTTGTGAAGAGTAACCAGCACCAGGATTCTTGATCAGAATCTCAGACAGTCTGTTGTTCTTAACAACTGCTTCTGCCTCAGCACCCGTTCCACCACCACCTTGGATGATAACAGAGGGAGCAGAGGTATATCCAGCACCAGGATTGGTAATCTTGATCTGTGAAAGGATTGAAGTATTGAAGAGTTGCAGGTTAATTGGGAATGCAATCTCAGGACGCAAGGTGTAGTCATGGGAGTAACCATAACCAAACTCATTGTTTTTCAGCGTCTTGATCTTACCAATCTGTCTACCAGTTAAGAAGACAGCAGCACCAGTACCCTCAGCAGGGATGATGACATTCAATTCTGCACCAGAACCTGACAGTGTGGGTCCAAGAATACCTTCGATGCCATCTACATCAATAGAAGCAGTCGTATATCCTTTGCCTGGATCAGTTAGAGTAACATCAGTAATTGTTCCAGATCCGATCTCGTCGTCAACCTCAACGGTGATTTGTACAAGACCACCTTCACCATCACCCAAGATAGGAACCTGAGTATAGACGCCAGATGCATATTCAGTACCACCGTTTGCAATTCTAACTTTTTCGATCTTACGATCAGATGCAATGTCAGATACAACAGGAAGTTTTTTGTAGAATCCACCAGGTGAGATCAGTTTAATAGTATTGATAGGACCGATTGCCTTCAATGATGTGGTGGAGTAAGAAGAATTAGGACGATCAAATTCATCTTCACCAATCTCTGCCTGAGTAAATTCAGGTTCGTAGAGAAGTGGGAATCTAAATTCAGTGTCAGAAAGAATTTCGCTGATAGTAAACTTACCATCAAACGGTGTCTTGATCACATCAATAAAGGAGTTGATACCAACAGGAGAGTTGTCACCAAGTCTTGATGGGTCAAAGTAGTAGGTAATATTAGTAACTTCACCACCGATGGTAAACTTAACCACAGGAGTTTCAGTTGCAGAAGACAAACCAGGTGTACCTTCACGCTCAATAACGTTAAAGGAGTATTCCAGTTTATACTGGTTGTCTTGTGAGAATGACAGATAGTAACCGAAGTTAGAAATATCACTCAAATCAAAGATGTAAGAGTGATTTCTAGTCAGCATCAGAGTTGGGTGCTTAGATGCGATCTTGACACCAGACACGGTAGTGCTGAATGCAGGATCCTGAGTTGCAGTAGCACGCAATCTATAAGTAAAGTCTCTTGAAGAGAATACCTCTTGGACAAAGAACGAACCGTTAAATTCGCCAGTGTTGAACCCTTCTACAAACAGGATATTACCAGCAGTATAGTTGTGAGGAGTTACAGCAGTTGCATAGATCAAGTCTGATCTACCCTCAGATACTCTGGTGATATCTTTGTCAAGAGTTACAGTCAGTTTAATGCTCTTAACTGTACCAACACCATTGATGTCGGCAATCTTAGCATTGTCAGCGTTAGGACCAGCAGTAATAGTATTACCAAGTGATACCACATCACCGATAATGAAGTCAGAATCGGAGTAAGTATCAACAATAGTTACTCTGTAATCTTCTTCTCTGTAAGGTCTGAATCTTGCATAATCAGAGAGCGGATCGTAGGTCGAGATGTACGACCAGGTGACGTTTCCGTCAGTAACAGTACCAGAAGTGTGAACAGGGGCAGTATTACCGCTAATACCCGAACTCGTCGCTTGATACTTGTAGCGCCCGAAGTAAACAAAGTCATTTGTTGAATAAGATCTATTAGTTTCCCAAAGACCAACCAAAGGTGAGGGCCAAGGATAATCATTGAGGTTAACTTGGATAGTGCCAGAAGCACTAATGTAGTTCCATGTTACAGCACCGTCAGTAACAATACCAATCTCATGGGTAGGTGCAGTAGAACCAGAAGTTGCAGTATTAGTAGCAATGTAAATCTTACCATTACTATAAACCTGATCATTAACATTATATGCTTTACCAGATACCCATTCTTCCTGAGGACGCTTAACAGTAAAGTCAATTTGCTCAATTAAGTTTTCCTGAGCAGTAGAGTTTCTAAGTCTATCAGTATTATTAAATGTACCGAAGATCTTACCAATCTTATACTCAGTGCCATAACCAGGATTGTTAATAGGACCAACTGGTGTTTCTACAATAGTACCGAATGCTTGGGTTACACCCTGAGCATTGAATTGTTCGATAACAGTACCCTTGTCAAACTTAACGTCTTGGTTAAGGGTAAACTTCTTAACGTTATCAATCTTAGAGTATCCAGCATCTCTGACGTAGTATTTTGCAACCACATTAGGACTGATAAGCAGTCTCTTACCAAGAGGTGAAGGAACAGTAGAAGTCTTAGATGTGAATGTATCAATAGTCTCGGTAAATGTGTATGTACCGAAGTTTAGAGTAGAAGTTACATCAGAGTAGTCAAGGATTTGAAGACCAGAAGAACCTTCGTTCCATACAGTAATAACAGGGTTGTTCAGAGTGTTGACATTAAGGTTAGTTGCTTCACTGAACACAACACCTTGTGTAGCAGACAACTGATAGTCACTACGCTTACTGTGAAGACGATCAAACTTGATCATGTCAAGACCAGCGTTCTTAGTCTCGATTCTGTAACGCTCAGTAGGAACAACCAGAGATGATCCAGTATATACAGCACGAGGTTCTACAACGATATCATCGATGTTACCTAAGAATGCTGTACCGAGTGCTGCACTGGTTTCGTTAGAACCGATTGCAAGGTCATCCATTGCAATGTCTTCTGTTCTAGTAGCAGTACAAACTTGTACACCATCAAAGTATGCAGAATAAACGTAAGAACCAAGTGTGGGTTCTTCTTTAACCAGAACCACATGGTGCCATGCCTCAGCAGCAAGGGTTGCCATGTAAGTAGAACCAACAGATACCACAGTAGTTCCACCACCACCGTTAGGTAGGATGTCTAGGATGATTTTACCGAAGTTAGGACTGGTTGCATCACCATCAACGATATACTTTACTTTGTCACCGTTGTCAGCAATACATACAACCATCTCCATCTTAGGATTGTTAGGAGAGTGGGATCCAGTCATCTTGACCCACATACCAACAGTCCAATCGTCATCATTATTAAAGTCAGTCCAGTCAAGTCTTGCTGCTGCTTGCATTTTCAGAGAAGCAGTACCAAACTTAAAGACCGTATCATCTCTGATAACTTGACCAGAGTTAGTTACACCAACAGCACTTATCTTCTGCTTAGTAGCATCGAAGTAAGTATCGTTACTATCATTGAAACGATATACAGCAGTAGGAACTGAGACTTGCTTATTAGTTGGAATAATAAGGTCACCTGAGTTATCAATACTGTGTGTAGAAACAGTAAATCCTAAACCGTAGTCAGTCTCACTATCTACTGTATCCCATTCACCACGGATGACATTAGACTTATAAAGTAGAGTTCCATCGTACTTGAAGTTAGAAGCAACTACTTGTTGATTATTATCTTCGTACTTAACGTGTGTGAGTACATTAACGTTACCAAACTCATCCAGAGTGATACCAGCATGATTGATAGACTCGAAGGAGACACTAGGTGCAATAATCTTAGAGAAGTACCATGTAGGTGCAGCAGCAGTTAGTCTGACCTGACTTCTTGCAATCTTGAAGAATGCAACACCATAGTTCTTGGTGCCGTTCCACATATCACAAGTAAAGAACAAATCGTCATATTGGTCAAGAACGAACTGAGGTCTTTGTACTTGACCACCAGATACTGCTAACTTCTTAACATAATACATTTCGATGTTAGCACCGTCATAAACCATCTCACCAAACATGAGATCGTTATTGTCTAGGTCGATACCAGCAAATGCGATTTTATTGTCACCAATGTAGAACAACTGGTGCATTTGCTCGCCTTCGGCGTCAGAAGCAAATTTACGCTTCTCTACAACGTCACCTTGGTTGTTAACTTGGATAACCCAGATATCATCAGGATCTGGTGAGTTAGTATCAGTCCAACCACAAATATAGAGTCTTTGCTCATCGTCAAGGTAAATGTCGCCAGCATAGTCTCTACGAGTCGTACCAGAGACACCAGCAATCTCTTTCTGGAATCTAATGATACCTTCGGGGTTATTTGCATTATCAAGACCAGATTCGTACTTAACAAGCAGAATATCTGGATTATAACCAGCAGTGCTCTGAGATTCGGTTTCGCCGAGCACATAGATCAAATGGTTGTCCTCAGATGTCTCATCGAGGTAAATACGCTTGAATCGCGCTTTTTTAAGACTTGCAGAAGGCAGAAGACTTCTATCCCAGATAATACCACCCAAGTCGGAGAACTTGGCAAGGAAAGCAGAAGTATTGCCGTTTGTTTGAGTTATCTCACCACAAACGTAAGTAGTACGGTCAGTTGCGGTTTGAATGTCAAAGATTTCAAAAGTAGAGGCATTTGCACCACTTTCAACATATTGGTTGACCCAATAGTAAGTTTTCTTATATTGTTGTGGATGTGATACTCTAATCTGAGGAACATCAGTAGTAGAGTAGTTAAAACCAGAATTAATGATATTAACAGTGTCAATCTTACCAGTTGTGGTGTCAAGGATAATATCTAGTTCAACATCCTGTCCAGAGTCAGTAATGATCTCATAAGTCGGAGGAATTGCCTCATTGTAACCAACACCGATCTGATCAACACTAATTGACTCAATACCAGTCACAACGGACATGTAGAATCGCTTATTAGTGTTATCAGTGATAACTTTGGAAGAAATGATGATTTCGTCTTGTGCAATCAGTTCGTGATCGCCAGCAGTTGTAATTCTGCCGTATGGTTCATCATTAATGATTTCTTTTTGATATTGAGCGATCTCTTGACCAGTAACAGACTCAATCTGTGCAGATGCACCAAAACCATCAGTTCCAGTGTTATCAAAGAACAGAGTATCGTTAACCTGATAAGAAACGCCAGGATTCTCGATAACGAACCCATCAATCTGTGCAGACTCAAATTTAGTAGTGTTTTCAACTTCAATATCCACTCTGGACTCAGTTGAGACGAATGGGAAGTAATCATAGATCTGCAATGCCGCTTCTTCGGTCATTGCTTGCAGAGTTGCAATTTCAAGAGGACTGATGATGCCATCACCATCTAAATCTTCAATCTCAAAGATAATTACGTCGCCTTCACGCTCAGTAACAAGTTCATCGGAACGTTGGTTAGGTTGACGGTCAATATCGATGTCAACGTTAGCATATGGGTCTCTGAAACGAGAAACGTCAGCAGGAATGTTTTCCTGAGTTGCAGTCTGACCCAAGTTCCAAGTATCAACAACAGAGTTGAACTCAGGACCAATAATATAAGGGAATACAGGAAGACCAGCGTCTGATTCGTCGATAGTTACGAAATAAGCGTAAGTACCAGCAGGATAGTCAGGAGTCTTACAGAAACGACCGTTATAGGGGTCTAGATCGCCTCTTTGGAAGTCATACTCGTAATCATTGATGAAAGTACCAGCAGGGAAGGAACTAAGAGCAGGACCGTCAGTTCTAGAAGGTGTTGGGTTAGTATCAATGTCATATACAACCTCATCCTTCAATTTGTAAGAAGAACGCATTCTTCTAAGTCCACTGTTCTGATCAGTGGGGTCAATATAACCGTAAGGACCGTAAATTGGGTTACCATCAAACGCCCAACCGATAATTGGGGAGTGTGCTTCGTTCTGACCAATCTCTCGGAAGTTCTGTGTCTGAGGATCAAGCACAACGTTGTCACCAACCACATAACGTAGTTCTTTGGGGTCTGAGACGTGTGCATACTCACCACCATACTGGTTATTGAAACCAGTAAACACATAACCACGAGCAATGTCATATTTGCTGTTTAGATCATATTCTAAGTTCTTATTCCATCTGAATACAGTTGCTTCAAAGGTTGCAAGTTGTCCAACTGCTTCCATACGGACAGTTGTCATTCCTTGTGTATATCCAACACCTTTGTTAGTGATTTGAACAGAAATAACCTTACCTTTGTCTTCACCAAGGGTTCCGATAACAGCAGTTGCCTGAGCACCGAATCCATCACCGTTAATGAATACAGTAGGAGCAGTAGTATAGTTCTGACCAGAGTTAATGATAGCAATCGATACAATTCTACCGTTAATAACGATAGGTTGTGCCAAAGCACCTTCACCAGAGTTTAGTTTGATTTCAGGGGTAGAAGTATATCCAGATCCAGCAGAAGTTAGTGCAACACCAGAGATAGGACCACGAACTTGTGCATTAGCAAGAGCACCAGTACCGCCACCACCAGTAATAGAGATAGTAGGTTGAGATGTATAACCAACACCAGCGTTCTCTACAAGAATACGAGTTACACGACCGTTAGTCACAACTGCCTGAGCAGTTGCACCAGATCCACCACCACCAACGATAGAGATCAGAGGTTGTTCAGTATATCCACTACCTTCGTTAGTTACTTCAATAGAGAACAGTGAACCGTTAACAGTAACACTTGCAGATGCACCTGTACCACCGCCACCAGTGATTTGAAGTGCAGGTTTGCTACCAGCATCATAATCTTGTCCATTATTAGTAATGTTGATTGCAGTCAGAGGACCAAAGGTCACAAAGTCTTTTGATTTGTAAGACCATGCAGCAACACCGTTAACCCAAGAACCAACAGGGTTATTAGGTTGAATAGTAGTTCTAGTTGAGACTGTTGAGACAGTTCTAGGGAATCTAAGCAGTTTACGCTGGTTGCCAGGAATTAGAGCAGATCCTTGGAAAGGTCCAATCTTATAGTTGGGCAATCCAGAGGCAGCAACATAAACAAAGTCGTTATTGAAGAACGAGTTCTGGATGTTAGACGTAAAGAGAGATACAACTTCGTCGATAGACGTAATAGTTGACTTACCTCTGTTCAAGTCAACAGACAGAAGGATATTACCCTGAGGAATAATCTGAGTCGGTACAGGGATAGCATATGTAAAGGTAAAGTCATCAAGACGAGATGTTACCTCATATGTTCCGTTATATACAGCGGGGTTAGCACCGTAGATGGTAACCTTGTCTTCAACAAGCAATCCGTGGGGGTTTTCACAAACGACGGTAGCAGTTTGGTTATTTGATCCGCCAGGAGTAATTGTTGTAACCTTGATGAGTTTCTTAACGTTGTACAACCACGATTGAAGGCGTTCATCAGTGTCAGTGCCACCCAAAGCAGCAACATTAAGTTTGTCGCCAGGTAGGTAGTATGAACCAGTGTCTTCAAGAACGGTAGTACCCGCTTCTGCAATACCAAGAACACGAAGTTTAACTTCGTTTGCCAAACCTTTGTTAACCCAGACAAAAATGTCCGATTGAATAGTGGTACCAGGATCCCAGTCCTCAACTACACCGTTTTTAGAACGAGTACACTCAATAAACTGGTTTAGTGACTTCTCTTTGTACTGAACAACCTCAGAATCATCAATAATGATAGTACCGTTCTTTTCTGGCCATCCGATAGTGGAGTCAACGGTAATAATGTTACCATCGATGGTCAAAGGTTCTACAAGAGTCGTTTTATAAGGAATCTTGAATGAACCAGACAGAGTTTCCTCTGAAATTGCTAATTCGTAAATTGTATCAGTACCTTCGATGATCGAAATAACGTTTTCAATCAGAACTGATGCGTCTTTGATATTTTGGTCAACAGGATCCTCAATTTGGACCAACTGTGCGTTAGGTAGATCAGCAGGATCACCAGAAATCAACTCTGCACGCAAAATGGTGTCAACAACCCATGATGCAGACGATGGTGTGACCAGTTCGTCTCTTGGATAGTAAACATCAACCTGTTCACCGAACAGAATCTTGAAAAGGTACTGTGCAGCAGTTTTCGTACCTTTTGAGATGTAAAAATCTTTGATCGTCTTGATAACCTGCACAGGATTGACCTGTGAGTAGTCAATATTGATCGTAGGCATGTATTGATCACGGAATTTGTCAAATACACGTCTAATGATCTGAGAATCAAGGTTATGAACGACAGAACCAACAGTATGGTTGGTTTGAGAAAGTTGTTCCTCCTTAGCGTAGACCTGATTGCCAAAATTATCGAATTGGACAACATCAGACACACCACGAGCACAACCACGCAGTGAAGAGGGTTCGTAACCAGAACCAGAAGACCTAATAAGGCAACCAGTCACTTCTCCGAAACCTACATCGCAAGATGCCTGCGCTGCAAGGGGTTCGGCGATATAAACTTTGGGAGGAGTAGCGGCAGAGTATCCTTCACCGAAGTTAGTAATGTTAATATCAGTAATTTCACCGTTAAAGATGGTTGCTGCTGCCTGAGCACCAGTACCACCGATTGCTTCACCCAGAGAACCCTTACGATCATCTACAATGTAGACAGAAGGAGCATCTGTATAACCTTTACCACCAGTTAGGAGGTTAATGTTAGTAACACTACCATTTGCAACGGTAACATCAAGAACCTGAGCACCAACAGGTTGTATAACCCTTGCTCTTGGTGCAGTTTGGTAACCACGACCTCTATTAGTGATAGTTACTGCTACAACTTGACCATCAGGTGATACAGTACAAGTTGCTTCCGCATCAATACCGTCTTCTGGGGCAGGATCGATGTAGATAGTAGGAGGATTGCTATAACCAAGACCAAACTGAGTTACACTGATAGATCCAAGAACCAAACGTCCCTCAGAATCAATCGTAGGGTCACTACACTCAGCACCACCAGGATTGACAAAGGTGATAGCAGGAATAAAGTCGTAACCAGAACCAGAATTGGTAATCTCAATACCAGAGACTTGTCCTGTGGTGTCATCAACAGTAATCGAAGCAGCAGCACGAGAACCATTGATCAGATCGCTAGGTTCAGTAATACGAACAACAGGTGGGTTGTATGAAGTGTAACCCTGACCACCATTGATCAACTGAACGTTCTTAATACCGTTAACCAGTGACCTTGCAGCGGAACCAGAACCTCTTCCAGTAGAAGAGAAGATGGATACCTTAGGTGCAAAGTTTAGTTTGTATCCACTACCACCATCCTTGATAGTGATTGCTTCAATTTCACCATTAGTACCAACACGAGTAACCGCCTCAGCACCAATACCGACAGAAGGTGACACATATTCAATAGAACGAATATGGAATGTGTCTTGACCAGAGATATTAACGAAATACTTAATCTTAGTGTTGTTATCAGTCAGCACATAATCGTCATACGGGCGTTGCAGCACACCGTTACGGTTAATGATAAGACCGATCTCCGCAATAGGAGCATATGGGAGGTTATCGTACTGTACTGCCATCGAATCTTCGCCGATGATAGTATTAACCTCAGGGTAAACCAAGGTCTTGATAACAGAATCCGCAAAACCAATGTAGTAAAGGATCTGAGTTAGTTCTACTTGGTCATTACCAGTTCTAGCACGCGGTGGATCTACAAAAGAGATCTGAGAACCAACGATAGTGTAGTCTTGCTCAGGGATCAACAGTTCTCCGTACACCGTAACAGCAAGGTGTGCAGACGAAACGGGAGATACTGGTGTACCTAAGAATTTAAGATCAAACGTTGTTCTAACACCATCGAACTCAGTCCAAGGTGATTCTAGTGCTTGTCTCTTCTTATTAAACTCTTGAAGTGAAATACCTGGCGTTAGGATAGCGTCAGGACCACGAACTGTTTGACTGTAATATATTACTTCATTATCGATCATCACAGATCCATCCTGAGGGATGAATCCATCAATCTGTTCTACTTCAATAGTGTCAATATTTGCATCAACATCCTTGATCAGAGTTGTACTAGAAGTAAGCAACTTCGGATCGTAGGCATCTAGATCAAGATACCTGAGTAGATTGTTCAGTACGTTATAAGAACGTCCTGTTTTCTCTTGTGATTTGTAATACTCAAAGAGAAATTGTACGAACTGTTGATCGTCTTCCCGAATAAATTCAGGGAGTTGATCAGCAACTCTGTCCGAGATGTTAATTCTGTCTGCAAACATTTATCTTAGAAACAGGAGTCGATATCTGGATACTCGAAAGCATCAACAGGGTAGTTAATCGTATTTATGTTGCCCCCACCATAGTTCCAACCAGCAAAGTTGAAGGGGTCAAATCCAGCAATGTCGCTTGGGTTTGTCACAAAATCAATAGGATAAACTTCGGGGTTGAATAAAGTTGGGTCAACACCAGGTGGGATCGTTAGACCGTCACCAGATGGGAGTACCACAACAGGTACTCTCGTTCTACCATCAGGAGTATCAGCAATATTTAGAGGTCCAACACAGACCTTACCTGTGCCGTAATCAACTGTACCAACTGATTGGTTTAGAATTACTTCTTTTTCGTTCCTGTTAGTTACCATGATCAAGTTACCGAGACCATCGTCTCTGATATTGACTGGTACAAGGGTCGCTGTGGTAGATTCAGCAGAACTGAATACTGCCTCTTCTAGTTCGCTGGTAGCACCACCAGAGGTGTTCAATGAACCTGCTGCTTCACCAGCAGCGATCTGGTCAGCAACCTGCTCTGTATAACCAGTTGCATAGAATGCACCAGTCTTAACAGCGGAGAACTTAGGATTACAAGATCCATCACCACCACCACCAGTTCCACCACCACCGTCTCCACCAGTTCCACCGCCACCTGGCGATCCGCCACCAAAGTCATTTGGATTGGTGATTGGGTTATTGAAGTCAAGACACTGAGTGAACACATTACCAAAGGTGAACTCATCTAGGTTCTGACCAATAGACATCTGAGATGTAGTACCAGCAATAGCATTGTCAGAAGAGTCAATCATAGAATTGAACTTCGACATTTCTAAACGACCACCGAAGCGATCATCTCTATTCTGACTATTGAACTTATCAATAGATTTAAGAATCTCGGATGCTAGTTCATTAGCAGATCTAGATGTCTTGTTACCATCGAATGATGGGTAAACTTTTGGAGCAAGATAGTAAATCTTAGGATCAACGACAATCGGTTGAATCGATGCCATTGAGTAATCAAGCAGTTGGTTCTGAATACGCTTCTTAGTCGTAGTGTTTAAGTTAACACCAGACTTAGAACGAACTGCAATGAAGACTTTTCCATATTCAGGGGGTGATAGTTTCTCACCACCATAAGCAGTAACTGCTGCTGCCTGAGGATAGATGTCTTTTACAATATGAGCATAATCATTTTCAGTCACTGCTCTGTTCTGTGTCGAGAATGCCCTAGGAGCACGGAATTTGACACTGAGTGCTGATTCCCTTGCCTCACCACTCTGAGACCCGTCTATGGTCGCCAGAGACATCGCTGAGGGCAAGATAGCACGTCCTATGCTATCGATAGCACGACCAATGAAACTGAACTTAGTAGCACCGTTAGCGGCGTCTCCGTCAGTAGCAATATAATCAAGAACAATGAATTCATTATCAATTAGTTTACGTCCTAGAACACCATCACCGAAGATAACCTTATATCTAAGGTCTTCTGTTTCTTCTAAGAAGTAAACACGAGAAGTTGAGTCCAAAGAGGTGACGTTTCTAGAAAGAGAGTATTCGTCAATCTCAGCAGACTGTTCATTTGGTTTTACAGAGACAGTTAACAGTTCTGTATCTACACCGTCAGCAGGAATAATATATTCTTGCTTCTTCGTATCATCAACGATGTAGTTAAAGGAAAGTAAGTTGCCCTGATAAATGATAAGTTTAGAGAAAGTAGCAAGACCAGTGTTTTGATCAACTGCTGCTTGTGTATCTTTCATCACAGCATATGTAAAGGTCTCCTGATTGACCTGAGTTACAAATACATCTCCTTTCTTGATAGTAATGCTATCAGGATATGCAGAACCACCAGGCAGGAGTTGTGCTTGTGCTGTAATTCTTACACACGCCTTAGATGCTTTGATAGATCTAGGTGTGTAGTTTAATTGTTTGGCAATGCGAACGATGTTGTCTCTAACAGTCGCACTTTCCAAGAATGCTTCGTTCATTGACATGTTCGCAATAAACGCAGCGTAGTGCGTGTTATAAGCGAGGATGTCGATTAAGTATGAGGCAGTGGATCCCTCAAAATCATAGTCCGTAAATTCAGGACGAGTCCTGAGATAAGACTTGATCGATTCCTTAATCTCAAAAAAGTCAAGAGAAGTTAATTCTGAGGGTGTAGCTGGCATCTTACGTTCTCTCTAAAAGGAACTCAACGGTTTGCGTTTGTGGTTGACCGACTATTGCAAATTCAATAGCCACGTCAATCGAGTATTCATCTTCTGAGAGGTTCACGTCAACTGCTTCAACCTCTACACGAGGTTCAAGTCTTTCGATAGTATTAGTTATTTCATCTCGGAGATCTTCTGCCGAGAAAATATCAAATGGTTCAAACAATAGTCCTTTGACTCTTGAACCGATATCTGGTTGGTATGGTCTTTCACCAAATGCCGTCAGTAACAGATTCCTAACTGCCTGCTTAATTGCATTTTCGTTTTTAACCGTAGCGAAATCTTCGGTATTAGGGTTTGCTTCAAATGAAACTGCTAAGTCCTTAAAACCACGGGAGAAAAACTTTTCAGATCGGAACCTGTAAGACGCCACTGTGCATATTTAGTCGTTATCAGGATTATTTAGACAGTCAGCAGGAGGATTGTATTTTAGGAACTCCCGAAATGTCATTTTCATCTCTCTTTGACTCATACCACAGTGTTTTGCTGCATTTGGCAAATTCATACTGGCATGGAAGAGTCCAAGATTTGCTTCTAGGACTAATTCAGGCGTTGTATCAACTGCCTTGTCCGCGATAACGCTTTTTCGCTCGATTTGAAGAAGTTGCTGCATATTTTGTGTGTTGTCCTCGTCCTTGGCGAGTCTTTTTGGGTTTGCTTTCAATGTTGCCGTTTGTGGATCCTGTTTTCGCTTTGGTTGCCATGTCTTAGAAGTAACGACATCAGGATGATAGCACAGTTGGACTCCCATACGCAACCACCGATGAACAAGGGTAACTCCACATTCTCATTCCGATACCAAGTGGGTCTAACACACGACCAATGGGCAATTTGGTTACGAACACAGTTAGGCTAGTTGCCATCAAGAACCTAGTGTGTCCTGCACCTGCCATGTCCTCGATTGTCAAGGCACTACAAACGATTGATGTTGGAATTGGACATAATGCTTTACCACATGGACACATGTAGATCACAATGTTCACACATGGTGACAAATGAGGTGTAAAGACGTCACCCAATGTCATTGTGGGTAACCCATTAGTCAACACCATCGCTTTCATAGGGTTGAGAGCGGTAAGTGGGATTAATGGTGTAGGTGGCCACCAACATGTCCACTCTTTGATCTTAATTGTATAAGGGACAGGTGGAGTTCCACATGCCTGCACAGAGTGAACCGTACTAGGAATGCATATACCATGTCCTGAGCAAGGTAAACCCGTAATTGGTGCTACTGGTAGTAAAAGTCCGAATGCCATTATTTTGGAAATAGATTATCAGTGTCAGTTGAGAAGTCAGATATAGGATTATTTGCAATGTCTGCATCAAAGTCGAAGTCTCCATCATAATACTCTTTCCAAGCATCATTGCCACCTGTCTGAAATTCAATATCATCGAGAGAATTGAATATTTGTTTATCTCTCTTCTTCTGTTGTTTCTTCACCAATGAGATATCACCAGGATCGTGAGATGATGTATGAACCTTACGTTGCCTAATAGGTGGATTAGGATTGACGGTTTCTACAAGATCTCCGAATACTCCACCATCACATTCAGTGAAGAATGGATTACCCATTGACTTAACTGCTTGACCGAATGCAATAGATGCACCAGTTGACCAGTTCTTGATATTCATTCTACCAGTATATGATCCCATACGCATACCTAACTGTGACATACGTTGTGGGTCAACTGCAATAGAAACATCATTGACATATTCTAGCGCACAAGCATTACCATTGATACTTCCACCATAGTTTGAGTATATGCTGTAAGCGCAAGGACTAGAACAAGCGTACCCATTGACGAGTGGTCCTACTGTCCAATAACCACCACCTGCGGTTTTTCCTTGGGTTTGGTTATTACCACTACCAGAAACGTAGTAAGCACTGTACACATCTAGCACACCGTTACTATTGTTACCGTGTTTGAGGTATGTATCCCAACATTCATTAGGGGGAACACCGTTTTGTAGCGGATCTGCGTTAATCACATAAAATTCTTCCACATCAAAATTCTCATCTGCCGTACCACCGAACGGAGGGACGTAATCATCGTCGCCTGGTTCACCATTTCCTGCATTTGGAGGCAAACCAGGTATCGTATAACCGACTTCTTTGGTTGTGCGGTTAAAATTGTTGCCTAACCACAGTGCAAGTTGCTCTGCTTCGGAAAAATTGTTGTGTCCCCAGTCAAAAGTGTTCTCATCGAGTCCAACTGGAACGAAAATAACGTCATTGCCGCCGCCTGGATCCCAATAACAGCGTCCTTCGATGCCTTGGCGACTACATTTCCACATTTTACGCTTATCGTTGCCGTTTGTAACGGGTCTACGGGGCGTTAGAGACGGTCTAGGCAGTCTTTCAAGGAAATTCATGAACTCTGCACCTTGTGGACCCGTCGTTTTTCCCGTAATTGAGATAGAAACGTTAAAATGTGCGTTGTCAGACTCCGATCCACAGTATTTGTAGATGACCCAACCGAAATCTCGACCCTTTTCCTCGTCTTTGAACGGACAAGGGAGGTCTTGGAGGCGAGTTACGTTGTAAAACGTCGGTTGAGGGATAGAAATACACTCATTACCGTTGTTCCAACCGTAAAGACCACTCAATGTCTCTGCTGCTATGTCAGTTTTGATCACACCATCGACCATATCGGGGTATTGGTTCTCCATCATGCCCTTAAAATCGGGTGAACCACCAACCATGCCCCTTACAACCGATGGTGGGAAGAGTGCATTCTTCAAAATGTTAGGAATTCTGATGTCAACACAAGACTGTGGCAAGTTATTACACAGTTTTGTCTTCTCATTATCATCCACATTGGACATTCTGATATATCCAGTCGGGTAGGTGGCAGTAAACCCTTCCATCATGGTTTCAAACGACCCCATGACACCATCGTCAAGGATGCTGAGACGCCTCTCAGACGCTCCTGAACGCCTTCTAATCTCACCTTTGATACCATCGATAGGTTTGTCGGTTATATCGGTCCTATCTTCGGCGTCAACCATCTTCTTGTAACGCTTATTTTGCTCTCTAATGTTAGGACCACGGAACTTAAAGTCCTCTTCTTCCTTCTGAACGATCCATACACGAGGTCTACGGTTAGGATCAGGGTCATAACCCTCTCCACGGTCCTTAATAAGCACCTCATCAATCGCTCCATCGGGTGTCAGGGAGACAACTTCAATCACCGCTTGCCTAAATTTACCTTTACGACGGTGTTCAGCACTAATAGTTCTTAATTCTTCCTTCTCCAAGAAGATAGTTGCGATCTCTTCCTCCCTTTCATTACGGTCAGTACCACTAATAGTGATCTCATTGTCCCTTTCACTATAAGGAATGATGCTTTCGCGCTCTTTGAAGACCGCTTTCTGCTCTTTCTTCACCCCCTTCATGTTTCTTTTGATCTGTTTGAAGTTATAATTGAACTTCTGACCGTCTGGGTTGTCTAATTTGTTGGTCGGAGAGCGCAATGTAGTACCTTCCCAACCGTCCATGCCATGCAAAGTCTTCATTGCCATGTCATTTGCGCCCCTTTCAGTCAACTGAGCGGGTTCTTCGATCACAACAGAGGGGTTAATGTACCCTCTACCACCGTTAATGATCTTAACTGCCTTGATTCTGCCGTTCTTATTGACAATACATTCGATTTCTGCACTATCAATCGACTGTTGGTTGACCAATGCGGTCTTATCTATCTCAACTTTGTAGTATGTGATCTTCTTTGGGAACTCATACACACCAAAAAACCCTGCACGGTCCTTAATTCCGAACCCAGCAAGCACAGTAGCGGTCTTTCCGAACTTACCTGGTGCAGTAATATTCATTCCTTCGGTGAATTTTCGTCCTGCTCCGCGCAATTCCATATAACCTGCACGTAATTTGTTACCAAAGTACGCAACTTCGTTAATTTCCCATCCATTTACAGTGTCACCTTCCTTAAAAGAGTCACCTTCGCGGGTTGTGTACCTAAAAAGGATACGTGTTGTCTCAGTATCGACGGTTTTGAACGACTCGTAGATGCCTCCACCACTTGTGTCGGTCAAATCTATACGTGTTTGTGTCGTTTTCCAACGGTCTTCACGAATTTCATAGAAGTGTGAGTGATATGTCTGTGTCAAAAGCGACTCATTACACACACATTCGCCTTCATCGTCATCACCAGTGCTAGGTATGTTCTGATTAGGGCAACAATTCCTATCACTGAGTGAATATTGGATAGAAAAGATTGGACCCTTCCATGGATATGATGTATCGTAGATGTAATAACAGAATTGTGAGTCAAATAGTGTATGGAATTCTAGGTATTTTGGTACTGCTGCTTTTACAGCACCGTTCTTTCCATACAACCACTCAAAATATGCATCAGTATTTGTGTTAGGACAGTAAGAAGGATTACCCCAACCGAAATCTGGATGGTGGTGAACTGATGGTGTACCGTTATAACGGTAATCTCTCAGGTCTAACTGTGTAGGAGACAGTGGACCTGCATCAGCATCGTATTGAGCCTCATAGTTCTTATGAGTATAGATGCCACTACCGTCAGCATTCCAGTTATACCAACCTGCTCTGGTTGAATACGTTACTGGACTACCATAACCAACAGGACCAATCAGTCCTTGGTCACGAATCTCTTTCCTATTACCTTGTCCTAGGTCTTGATTAAAGACCCACCCTACAATACCAACATACTGATACTCTTGATCCCTAGGATCCTTACAGTTAGGTAGACCAGGTCCTACTTGTAGGTTTACTTCTTGGGCGGGGTTAGAGGTATAAAAGTGGTCCCTTTTGGAATTTGAAGTATTCCTGTAATACTCATACAAAGGAACAGCAGATTCATTAACATCCGCGTATATGTTTGCATTTGCCTGTGACGTGTAGACATATCCTACAATCCCAACTTGAACGTATCCACCACCATAGGAACTACTCGTAGATAATACTGAGTCATTCCTATCGTTCTCATAATGATGATAGAGAGGTTGTGTCTGACTTCCCTTATCTGTTCTTGCCAGAAAGAAGACAGGTCTGCCGCTACGCGGTTCTTTGTTATATCCTTTACTTACATTACGTCCATACTTACGTTCACCAGGAAAGTCCTCTGGGAAACGAAGTTCAAATCTATTAACATACTTGTGATCACTGTTACCACCATCTGAACGCCAGTAACGGTGTATAGGCATTCTCTCATAGTCACACTCTCCTACACACTGATCCTCTTGATCTCCGATATAGTAAACTTTATCCTCACCAAAAATAGACGTACCAGGTCCCTCGTCGTTAAACGTGATTTGATAGTTCGTACCTGGTCCGCTATGATGTGCGTGTGATTTATACTTATTGTAAGAAGGACGTTGCCACGTCTTTTGATATTCCCCACCCTGATCTATGTTGGGGAAAGATCGTCCTGTCTCACGAATAAAAATTGACATTAGGGTTCTAGGACTTTGATCCTCTCTTCCAACATATTTAGGCGTACATACAGATCATCCAGTAGTTCTCTCATATTCAGATAGTCTTCATACCCTTCTGGTTTATATTTGATCATGTTCGCACCAGGTTCAGGTAACTTTGCCATCACCCCTTCTACTGTACTAATACGCTTCGCAAGGTTTTCTAATGCCTTGGAGATCATCTCCATATGCTCAACGTATGATTGCTCAAATGTTTTCTCAGACATAATAAATCAAGACGAGGTTTTTTATTTTTATTTTTCCGACCCTTCGGATTTTTTTAGCACTATACTCCCATCAGTCTCCTCAATCCACTCCAACTCCGTTCCCTCATACCATCCTAGATCCTGCATTAATTCCGCTGGTAGAGTAATACTCATATCACCAAAGTCGTCAACCTCTACTGGTAGTGTAAATCTTTTGCTCATAGCACCTGTGGCTAGTGTCATTTTTATATAGGGGTAGAGTAATTTACAGCGTGTGGAGAACGCAACACTATCTGTGTCATATTATGATACCACGTATCAATCGTCAAGTCAACTATCGCAGATGGATCTAACCATGCATGATGTAACATATACCCATGACCAAGGTATATACCGCTGTGGTTACACAATCTATCCTGCTTACTGGAATAACCCCCTTGTAGACGCTCTAAGTGCAGTCTCATGACCATCATGTCACCATACTGTAAGTCAGAGAATGGTGGGGGTGGATCATCCAATGTCCCACAATATACATGTATCACTCCATCCTCTAATCGCTCTGCCTGATCCTCAATGAAGAATGGATCAAACAAAGCGCGTCGGTATATCTTTGGATAGTCTGTCAGTTCTAAATTAAACTGCTTCTGATAAAACTCCATGCAGATGCCATAACAGTCACCTACTTTCATCTTATCCTTATACCATGGTCTATCCACCCACGGTTCGTATATCTTCCTCATCTCGTCCAGTGTTGGACGTGATTCCATAGTGGTAGTCATCTGTGTCGCCATAACGCTCCATGTGTCCTCTCTCTACACTGTAAACCTTTGTAGATACCTTGAAGTCTGGCATCTTCGGTTCCTTAGGTGTCAGAGAGTTATCGTATATTCTCAGTCTGTTATTAGGATACAATGCAAACTGTCCATTGTCTAATGCAATCAGATTGTGACTCTTATGCTCAGCAGGTGTCTCAGCAGTAGAATAGTCTACGTGATCCACATCCTCATGATAGTTATCTAATGTACACACATACTTTCCATGCTGTGCTCCATAGTCCCTCGTATATGCTTCGTAGTCCATCGAACCGATAAACTGTTTGCATATAGCAGTTACACCGTAATCCATACAGTTCCAGAACTGTAAGTTAGGTAAATCCATATCAGGACTCGGTATCTCTGGTTTCCACACAAAAGCACTGATAGGTAACTTGTCGTAGATAGCAGCATACTCTGGGAGATATGTCTCAAAGTAAAATGCTCGACCAGGCATACTCTTGCAACTTACCCATACACCAGGCGTAAACTCGCCATGACCACTCTGAAAGTCTGTAAGATACTCTTTGCGGACCCACACTTCCTCGGCGGGCATATTAGCAATTAGTGTAGACATCTTTTTTATACTGGGAAATTTTTGTGGGGTGAGGTAAACGAAAAGACGAATAATATCTCACCCGCTCTGGGATACTGTTATAGCTTAGATAGAAGGTACTTTTTAATATACCCGCCTTCGGCGGTATCACATAAGGGCGCAAATTAACTGTGTAAACTGTTAATAACTGTGTGTCCCCTATGTGTTACTTAGTGGTGCATATTAACTCTCCCCAGTGACTACTTCGTAGCACATACCCTCAGCGATGAAGTAATCACATAGTGGTTGGTATTGTGTCAACTGTTCTACTAGATCGGTGTCAATTAAGAACTGTGCTAGTTCTACCTGTTCATCAGGTGGTAATGATCCAGAGTCATACAAGTCCAGGAGAACTTCATACTTAGTTGGGATGTTCATTGTGTTGAGTAACTGAGAGAATCTTTAAGTGCTAGTTGATAAGATTGAAAAGGTCCATACTTAGGACAACTGTCGTAATCATACCGCCAGAAGTATTTCCTACGGTCTTCCCATATTCTAACACAAACAGGGGGGATTGTGTCAATCTTTATTGATTTGCTCATCTTCCTGAGTTAGATACAACATGTCTTCATAGTCTAGACCGTCATCATCATCGTCGAGGATTTCATCAATCCAATCAACAGGGGCAAAAGGGGCAGATTCATTCATAGTCAGAGGGGTCGAATCGTTGGGGGTGTTTGAGTTGTTTGTCTGTGGAAAACTCATCGTTGTAGTCTGTTGCTTTCTTAGTGTGATTAAATTGTCTCTTTTCTCTGATTGATTTGGGTCTCCTGCTGTTGTGTAGATCGTTGCGTTTGTAAGTCCTACCCATTGGTCCAGTTGTGTTAATTCCGAACAACATAGTAATTATGTATGATCTCGGGGGATTTGTCAAGTGGTTGTGTGTAGTTTTCTGTGCTGTCTGTGTGTTGTTGACAGATCTCTCGTTATGTGTTACGCTCCAAGGTGACTACAAATCAGAGTATTTAGTCAGGTAAATAAAACGCTTATCTATGTTTATTTAAGCATTTAATTGTTTTCCACAAATTATGCGGAACCTGTGGAAAACTATGCATTTACCTTAGTTAGTCTGTTTTCTTTGATTGTATCTCTGACTCTCTCTCTATCTAATGAATCACCATCACCCCATGTAATTACTTCACCATCGCATGCATCTAGGTAGTTTAATGTTGCTAGTGCGATCTCTTCTCTGGTTAGGTTTTCTATTGGATAGAGTACATCAGGATGTGTAGGTAAGTAGAATGATTCGACGTAATCAAGAAATTCAGAGAAGTTTGTTGGCATTTGTTTGTTTGTTGCTTATATCTCTATTATAGAGATTTGATTGTTGATTGTGTTAGTGTAGTGGACAGTTTATAGAGGTGGACTATCTCATGTAGAGATGTCCGCCTGCCCAATCTACATTAACAGGATTGTGAACATAGTTACGTTGTTCGATGATTCTCATGTCATAACGTACATGTTTCGCGGGACCTTTCCAACCTGCTGGTTTGTAGATTTGTCCAGTTTTCTTGTTAATGAATGCAACAACTGACTGATCTCTATATTCACCCTGTTCGTTTCTTGCTTCCTGTTGAATGATCTTGTAATATGTTTTTCCTTTGTTTGCTCTGAATTTCATCAATTTAGCAGTATCATTCTTGATTGCTTCAAGTTGCTCTTTTGCGTAGATAGATCCATCACGCGCTGCCATGTTCTCCATTGAGCGGATATGATATTGCTTATAGTTTTCTGTTAATGCATCACAATACTTTTCTACCCATGTTGGAACGTTTGCTTCAACTGTTGGATTTGTGATTGTTTGAGTCATCTTTGTTTCCTTTGTTTGTTATGTACTAATTGTAAAGGATATGAGACGCGGATGCATTACATAGTGTGCCAGTTTGTGAACTGGTTTACTATGTGGGGATGACGTTAAAGGTTAATGTTATTCTGTGATCTGCTGGGTTTGATTCATAACCGTGAGTAAGGTTTGATGGATAGATTAAACAGTCTCCTTGATTATAGGGAACTGTTGCTTCCTGTAAATTAAACGCGGTCATTTGTTCAAATGGTAGCATCATCACTGGGTACATACTACTCAATACATTTCTCTTAAACTTCAAATATGAATGTGATTGACTATTGTATGAAACAAAAAAGGTGCCACTGAATAAACAATTACTGTGTTCATGTGGTGCATAAATTGCTCCCTCATGTGCTACTTCTAGGTAACAGTCACTAATTGCAAAGTTCGATGCATATGCTAACCCTGAATCATTATGCTTTCTGACTGCATTCAATAGTGATGATTTAAGTGCGGGAAGATCTTCCAGGATTTGATTAGTGGATCCAATTTGTTGAACATTATGACAGAGCACTTGCCTTTCTTTAAGATCAACAAAATCCTGATTTCTTGCCCACTTCAAAACATCATCAGTATGATCTGAAAGATTATATTTGGTGACAGGTGTCATGAATAAACCATAAGTTTCAAAATCAACTTTATCGTTTAGATTGTCACTCAGGTTAATTGCTTGATTGCTTTCAGTCATTTTAATGAATTAAGTGGTCGATGCTGTATTATATAGTAGAGCATCTTTCAGGGGTGTTGTAGACGCTCCTAGTCGTGTTGTGTAGGATTCAAGAGGTAATAGTGAGACCAGTGTAATTTAGTCTTTGTATGGTAGTCCTCCCTCTTCTCCAAACATTGCATAGAAGAGTTCACACGAGATTCCGAAATCGTCGTGTTCGGTGTTACCGTTCCAG
>PYIJ01218136.1_pt1 | contig 71740 bp, 56 predicted proteins | sample 3578051 | NCBI WGS metagenome assembly PYIJ01 (sample SAMN08408021, study PRJNA431606) | Marine metagenome isolate SA_KN192-05_S13_5m, whole genome shotgun... | biome: marine; feature: oceanic pelagic zone; material: water; isolation source: surface water sample, 0.2-0.8 um fraction ... | reverse complement strand
TTTAATAACGCCTTGTTATGAATGCAATTAATGAAGGTTTTACCTTCCTAAATAACATGTTCTTTGTAAAGAGGACTAAACATTTGCTTTTTTAATGTTCCACAATGGAATCCTCATAAGCATAGGAGCAATAATCATAAAAATACCTATTATTGATATATAAAGAAGAATAAGCCCTTATACCTATGAAATTTCTTGACTAAAACTACTATTATAATTATTTTTTGACTCTAATAAATTAAGGAATTAAATTCTCAATCTCATAAGCCATAACATCAGCGTTATTTATTGCAAAAAGCAATCGATTCTCATCAACAATAATCTCTCTGACATCACCTATAATATCAAGACCTGATTTTTTTTGATTTAAATAACAATAAATCCCATCGGAGCTTCCAGTAAAAATAAAGCCATTATTGCCGGTATACTTGCCAGTACGCACTCTTGTTTTTTCAAGATTTCCACCTAATACTATATCCAAGAAATCATCTCCGTTCACATCCACTACTCCTATAGAAAAAACAGGTGCAAATTGAGCTTGAAACGGAAGGGGTATTCTTGAAAATTTGTTCTGTTCTTCATTAATAAATACAGAAGTTTCAAAAGTAGTAGCCACTAATTCTTTTGATATTTTTTGTTCCTCATCTGTGAATATTGTTTCAAATACAGCTGATGAATAAGACTCATAATCAACAAAACGCTTTTTTAACATAGGTAATTGGGCAATTAACTCATCTCGACTAGCATATGGGAAACTCTTCCCCTGGATATGATAAAAAAGTATTGGATCAATAGAACCATTACCATCGTAATCTGCATATCGCAGAGTAACCGGTTTTTCAAGTGAAGGTTTCATTTGGTTGTTCATTCCCAAATTTCCAGCTATAAAATCCATGTCGCCATCATCATCGAGATCACTCACTTCGACAGTATTCCACCAACCAACATAAGGGTTATTAAGAAGATCACCTGACTTATCAACTAGTTTTCCATTGTCATTAATAAATATTTTAATTCCCATCCACTCTCCTACTACAATGAGGTCCTCATATCCGTCCCCGTTGACATCTGCCCACTCAGCATCAGTAACCATCCCTAATTGACTTAACTGAGGACCAACCATGGACGTCACTATTTTAAAAAATCCTTTCCCATCATTTTCCAGAATATAACATCTAGGTACCTCTGGATATTTCCCCGGAACAATGCGCCCGCCAATAAAAAGATCTATATCATTATCATAATCAAAATCACAAGGCCTAACACAAGATCCACTAGACAAAAACTTGGGTAACCTGTTTTCAGATTTCTCAAATTTTCCCTCACCAATATTCATAAAAAGACGATCTTGAAGGCTTTTTTCATTTGATGAAAATTCGTAGCCACCACTGACCACATATAAGTCTTGATCTCCATCTCCATCAGCATCAAAAAAAGAGGCATCAACATCCTCAGGAGCTTCATCAAAAACCTGATCCATCTTCTGATAATTTCCTATTTCATTTCTTGAATAAATTGCGCCCTTAAATCCTTTACTCCCACCAATAAAAATATCACTAAGTTGATCTCCATTAATATCCCCTTTGGCCATAGCCGGACCTTGGGTAGAATACATCCTTGGCAGTAAAGGTTGTGTAAGAAAATCAATGAATTCATTCTCTTTATGACTTATTTTATCAATTAAAACTTGTCTTAAGTAAGGTTTCAATGGTAATTGCTGATCCATATTATAATTTTGACCTGCATTCTCCTTCACTTCAATCAATTGATTTGCAGATATTCTATCTAATTTTTGTAATCGCCCGCTCGGCCATCGAATTTGAATAGAATCTATAATAGCAACAGTATCGAGTCCAAAATGCAAAATAGGGTCTACCGATGACTGAAAGCCTCTAACGGGATATTGTTCACGAATAATTGAATTCCCCTTGGTAAAGAGAGTAACCCGAGCTCCGATTGCAAAGTAATTTTTGTCTTTTCCTAAAAGTTTAATTTTTAGATAATTATTGTTAAGTTGATCTCCGATATTATTTCTGTAAATACCTGCATTTGCATCCATGTTATTTAAAACCATGTCCAAATCACCATCATTATCAAGGTCAACATATGCTGCTCCATGGGTCAGTCCCCCCTCATCAAACCCCCATTCACTGCTTACATTATTAAAACGTTCGCCATAAGAATTCTTAAATAGGTAATTTATCGGCTTACTTGAAGGTATTTTGCTAATCATTTCAGTATATATTCCCTCCTTTTTTTGAGCAATTTTTATCTCTTGATCGGCTTTATAATTTAAAAAATCATGGTTTGTAAAATCTCTTTTGTAACCATTACTGACAAATAAATCCTGAAAACCATCATTATCAAGATCAGCAAATAGAGCTGACCAGCTCCAATCGGTATTTGATACCCCTACAATTTGTCCTATCTCATTAAATGACCCATTTCCATTATTTATATGAAGCATATTTCTCATACATTGACTTGAATATCCATTTTTTTGCATCATTGAATACACGTAATAATGTTCTGGGCCAAATAATAATTTTTGCCTCTTGTTATCTTCAGGTAGCATATCCAAAGTCATGATATCCATATTTCCGTCCCTATTCACATCTGCAATATCTAAACCCATTGAAAATTGTGATATTTGACTTAGCATACTATCAGTTGCCATGATGAACTTACCATGCTGATCGTTAATCAATAACTTATCGCTGTCCACATAATCGTTGGAAACATATAAATCGGGCCAACCATCGTTATTGAAATCTGATACGCCTACTCCAAGTCCATAATTAGAAGCCGGACCATAAATTCCAGAACTGTCACTTACATCGACAAATCGCCCGTAATCATTTCTTAAAAGTCTATTCCCAACATGTGGATAACGTTCCACTCTATTAATTACCTTGATATTAAACGAATTTGAAATTTGTAGCAAAGAGTGGTTTAACAAAAAGGCATCTAAATCACCATCCCTGTCATAATCAAAAAAAACAGATTGTGTAGAATATGATTCATCATCTAGTCCGTACTCACTAGCTTGATCTGTGAAGGTTAAGTCCTTATTATTTATAAGTAAAGAATTTTTTCGGTTTTTTGGATCTCCATCGGCAGAACGGCAAACATAAATATCAAGCCAACCGTCGGCGTTAATATCAACCATGGAGACTCCTGTCTTCCAGCCCTTCTTACATCCTGCACCCGAGAGGCTAGTGATGTCTTGAAATTTAAAATTTCCTTTATTAAGGTAAAGCCTATTTTCAAGATTATTTGAACTAAAATAGATATCTGGCAATCCATCATTATTGATATCACCAATGGCAACGCCACCACCATTATAAAGGTATTCATAAGTGAAAATATTTATTTGTTCATTTTCAGCATTAACATTATTGAAAAATATCCCGGTATCATCACCTTCTAACCTATAGAACCTTTTCTTATTTATTTGGTTGCACCCAAATAAAAAAATACCTAGCGATAGCCCAACAATGCGAAATATTGACATTTTTTTATACATATTAAATTTTTCAAGAATAGTATGCTCTCATTTAAATTTTAACATCGACATAACAAAAAAAAGATGAGATAAATTTAATTAATTAAAAAAAAAGGCCCTTGGGTAACCGAAGGGCCTCTTTTTTCTATCTAAATTACCTTTATTGGTCCCACCAAACGCTGGTAGTCTCTACGTCAGCTCCTTGACTTGAAACTGCAGCATTATAAAATTCGCTATTATTGATCTGCTCAGTTGAAGGATAGGTAATTCTTTTAACGAAATTATCAGGTCCTCCATCTCTTGCTGTATAAGTAGCATCTGGTGCTGCCATGGGGATTAAAACTGGTTTATGTAACCTTCTATGATCTGCCCATGCCTCCCAGCCACCATCAGGAAATAGTGCAAGATACTTTTGAGTGATTATTTTACTCATCGCATCATCAACAGTAGAACCATTGAAAGATTTACCGGAATTATTATCAAAAGCAACCGTCGTTCCGTAAGTATTCTCAGCCGAAGAAGCGATGTAGGCAGATGTCGTAGCTGCATCAATTCCGTGATGAGTCATTGATGCAGTAATACCATTCTCATACCATTCTTTAGCTGTACCTCCTCCCGTATTCCATCCACGTTGGGCAGCTTCAGCCATTAAAAAGCAAAGCTCATGGTAGGTTAATATTTCTAATGGGCGCTCAGAATTTGTTGACATTGAGGGGCCCATAATAGAATTATTAGAGTAAACATGCTCGGCTAATGAGGCAGAGCCCGTACTTAATCCGGCAGGAATACCAATCCATCGATTACGGGTATCAACTACAACAGTGTCACCTGCAGCGTTTGCAACCTTAACTCCTTCGGCACCAACAGCAGGTGAAAAATAAATCGGACCTCTTGGATCTACCACAGATGGAACACCTAACCTAAATTTGTTTGCCTTTGGATCAAGTGAGTTTTCATTTGCTGGTAAATCAAAGCCTTGGTCATCTACAATCATACCTGTAGTGTCAATTCCGATAGGTTGACCACCTAATCCAGTCAATAAATTTTCCATGGATCTACTCATCCGTAATCCTCCCCAGCCGTAATAAAAAGTGTAGGGATATGCAAAGCCCCATCCAAAGTTTGCAGTTCGCGTCACCAAACAGTTATCATCGGCAGACGTCATTACACCACTAGCAATTGCTGCCTCTGCATGCTGCTTCGCAAGTACTGGATCAGCTTCAGTTATCCTCAAGGCCAGCCGTAGTCTCAAAGAATTACCAAATTTTTTCCATTTTGCAATGTCATCACCATAAACGTAGTCTTGGCCATTAATTTGCGCTGGATTATCAGTGCTCAAGGAGTCAACCGCTTCACTAAGTTCCTTTAACATATCAGTGTAAATATCCTCCTGATCATCATAAACTGGATTTTCACCCGTTCCGTCGGCAGCACCGAAATAGGGAATATCGCCCCACAAATCTGTAGCCCTACTAAAAACCCAAACCTTCCATATTCTAGCAATTTGTGTTTCGTTAAGAGGTTTACCAGCTGCCGCACTTGCACGACCCAAACGAATACCTTCACTAAGGTTTGCTACAAAACGACTATGGTAGCTTGAGTAGAAGCTGCTTACCCATTCGTCATTAGTAATTCCCTGCTGCGTACTAAAACCTTCATTAGCAAAATATTGAGCGAATACATCATTTGTCAATTGTGTCATTCGCTGATGCATTCCGGGATCTAAAACGGATCCACTTATGACATCCGCTAATAAGAAACTAGGCGTAACATTGTCCGGCGTAAATGCGTTTGGATTCTTTTGAAGATCTATGAAATCATCAGTACAAGAAAATGTAAACGTCATTAAACAAGCCAGTAAAACTATCGTATTTTTTATCTGTTTTTTCATTCTATAAAATTTTAAAATCCTAAATTAATATTGAAGCCATAAACCTGTGTTGATGGAAAAGCACCATTTTCCCAGCCACGCGCGTTGGAAACAGAAAAGCTAGTCTCAGGATCAATCCCTGGCACATCACTCTTAATAAGCCACAAATTTCTACCTGTAATCCCAACAGACACCTTATTGAATGGTGTTCCGGAAACTAAACTTTGAGGTAGTGTGTAACTTATGTACGCTTCTCTTAATCTTATACTTGTAGCATCTAACATAAATTCTGAGACAACAGGTTCAGCACCTGCAACTGCCTGCCAATATTGTTGAGATGTAATTGTGTTTGCATTTTTCGATCCATCAGCGGTTACTCCGTCAACTAAAAGACCACCATCTCGAAATGCAACCGTTCCTTGGTGTGTACCCGCAGCGTGCATGAAAGCACTAGACTGAGAATAGAATTGACCACCCTGTTTCCAATCAATTAAAAAACCAAAGTTAATTCCTCTAAAAGTAAAGTCATTGATGAAACCCATAGTGAAATCTTGCTGAATATTTCCCATGAAAGAATTTTTATCTGCAGACTTGAGCGGTATTCCTGCATCATCTACAATTATGTTGCCATTGTCATCGCGCTGGAAGTCACGACCATAGATATTACCAAATGGCTCACCTTCATCAGCAACAATTCTAATGGCTCTGGAACTTTCATCACCTTGTAAAAGAAGACGTTCAATTCCGTCATCTAACTTATTGACTGTCATATCATTCGTAGCATAATTAATCATTATATTCCACTGAAAGTCTGATGTTTGCACTGGCGAACCTGATACCATCAATTCAAAACCTTTACTCTCCACTTCTCCAGCGTTAATTATTTTAAATTGATATCCTGTTGCTCCAGGAACTGGCAATTGTATGATTTGATCAGTAATTACCTTGGAGTATGCCGCCAATTCAATTCCCAAACGATTGTTAAGTAGATTCAAGTCTAACCCAAACTCATTTGATGTCACAAATTCAGGCTTAATCTTAGGATCAAACAGAATACTTGGAGTTGATGTTGAAATTACATTCAAAAATCCCCGACTAATTGAATATGTCGGTGAAAGTTGATATGCGTCTAAATCTGATGCTCCTTGACTCACGGCTCCCCGTATCTTAGCAAAAGAGATAATACTTGGAAGGGCTACAGCATCTGAGAGAACGAAAGATAAACTTGCTGATGGGTAGGAGAAAGACCACACATCTTCATCTAGATTGCTTGACCAATCATTTCTGTAGGTCAAATCCAAAAACAAATAGTCTCTAAATCCAAAGTTTGCAAATCCATATAATGACCGAATTCTACTCTCTGCCTTATTACTTTGGGGTCTATTAAAACTTCCAAAGCTTAAGTTATATACGCCGGGCAAATCCAATAAACCTGTACTTCCTGCAGTTTCAAAAAATGTATTATGACGACTGTTTCCACCAAGGTTTAATGCAATATTCAAATCACCAAAAGTTTTGGAAGCGGTTACCAAGAAGTCAATATTTGTTTCCGTTGATCTGGTATTTGCTGCGAAGTAATTTGACCCATTATTCCGTGTTTGACTTCCTAATTCATCGTATACGCCATACGCCTTTGTATCTTCTCTTTGTGCACTTCGAAAATCAGAACCATATCGGGCAAAGGCCTTTAACCAAGGGGCAAATGTATAATCCAACTTAATCATAGTAAAAATTCGATCAGTATTATCCTCGTTTGAATCCTCATTTGTCACCCAATGAGGATTTCTCCGAGTATTAAAACTTATAGGACTCCAGTTAACCATCGAACCATTATCATCCATCCACGGGTCCAAGTGCTGAAACTGTACGTTTCTTGGACGAGTGATGTATCCAGCAAAGATATTGCTTATGCTTCCCGATGTTTCTGGTCTGTTGTACACTTTCTCATTATTGTAGCTAATTTTAGCGTCCGCTTTAAATTTTTCGGTAAGTTGTGCAGTAGATCGGATTGTTATCATGTTTCGCTTTAACGTACTATTGGGCACAAGTCCTTTAGAATCTAGATTGGTGTAGCCCAATCTAAAAGTGGCTTTATCGTTTCCTCCGGTAACGTTGATGGAGTTGGTAAAGTTCGTTCCTGTTTGTAAATAATTCTTAAGATCATCAGGATCAGCAGACAAAGGATTATCAGATCCGGTCCAATCAGTAACTGTTTGTCCGGTAATTTTAGGTCCCCAACTATTCGTAGAAACTACATCGTAAACGCCATTGGCTCCTTGAGCATATTCATTTTGCATATCAGGCATTACCAATGGACTTTCAAATGTGAAGGAACCACTGTAACTTACTCCCAGACCTTGACCTTTTGATCCTTTTTTCGTTGTAATCAAAACAACTCCCGTCATTCCTCTACTACCATATAACGCGGCAGCTTCCGGTCCCTTAAGGATAGTCATCGTTTCTATGTCATCCGGATTAATATGTTGAGCACCATTTCCATTATCTGTTGCCCCGTATTCATTGGTTGAAGTCGCTGTTTGATAGTTATCTATTGGAATTCCATCAACAACAAAAAGAGGTTGATTTTTTCCTGGAGCCCCAGTTAAAAAACCTCCACCTCCACGGATCAAAATTCCTGTAGTACCACCGGGGCCGTTACCTGTTTTTTGAATATCCACACCTGCTACTCTTCCGCTAATATTATTCAAAAAGTTGGTCTCACGCGCAGCAACTATCTTATCTCCTTTAATCTCCTGAGCAAAATATCCTAGTGACTTCTTATCTCTTTCAATACCTAAAGATGAGACAATAATTTCGCTCATTTGGGTAGCATCTTGCATCATCGTGATGTCTATCACTGATCGCGATCCAACTACTACCTCCTGGGTAGACATTCCAATAAATGAAAAAATTAAGGTACCTCCCTCTTCAGGTAAACTGATAATATAATTACCCTCATTATCCGTGACCGAACCAGAAGTAGTTCCTTTAAGAGTTACATTAACCCCTGGAATCCCTTGATTATCTTCATCTGTCACCATACCTTTTACAGTACGCTCTTGCTCTATTGTCAGGATCGCTTCCGCATTCCCAGCACCTAGTCTACTTACAGTAATATTGTTATTAACCTGCCTGAATTTAGTCTTGGAATCTTTCGAGACCTGAATTAAAATATCAGAAACAGCATTTTCACCTGCTTTAATATCTACTACCTGTTTTAATTCAGATTTTAGATCAGATTTATCAATTGCAAATCTAAAATTAGATTTTTCCTCAATCTGCATGAAAATATCGTTTACCGTCAAGTCATCAGAATTGAGTTCTACTTTCACCTCCCTGACACTGATATTCTTCTGTGCTCGCCCAGTATTGGCAAGAACCAGATTAAGAAATAAAGCCTGGAAAAGTAACCCATAAATTGAGTATTTTGTAATCATAGTTATGGCATTAATTAATTTTAATTTCATATTTTTATATTTGGTTATATTTTATTAACTAGAACTGAGCGATTATGTTCAGAATATTTGATCTCAGTTTAATTTTAGAGTCGGAAACCTTGTTTTCGACTCTTATTTTGGGGTTGTGTTGTTTTTCACATATTTTTTTTAAAAAATTATATTTACTGTTTCTCCTTCAATTGTATATTCAAAATTTTTGGAATAACTAATGGTCTGCATCACATTTTCTAATGTCTCATTATTGAATTCAGAACTAAACTGCCATACACCTGATTTTTCACTATTCTTAATAATAAATCTCTTACCATACCACCGCTGAAGTACTTCAACTACATCGTTGAAAGAAGCATCTTCGAAATAAATGATTCCGTCTCTCCAACTTAATACCTTTCTAGGATCGAAACTACCTTGAATCATTTGCCCGCTGGATTTAATAACACTCAATGACTGCCCTGGGTCTAAATAAACCTTCTGGTTATTTTCATTTCTTTTGGCTATTTGTTGTACCATAACTTTCCCTTCAGCCAAGGCAATTTGATGTCGATCTAAATTATTAAAGGCATTTACATTAAATTGAGTCCCAATAGTTGTAACTGCAATCGATGATGTTTGTACAATAAACTTCTTTGAATGATCTTTGGCCACATCAAAATAAGCCTCGCCTGTAAGTTTAACCAACCTTTCGTCTCCAAAGAAATGCTGATTATACTCAATACTGCTTTTTGAGTTCAACCAAACAATGGTACCATCTGGAAGGTAAATCTGTGACTTTCTTCCCGCATCATTATTCTTGACGATTGTACCAATTTTAGCTATCTTTTGGTCAGCATCACCAATATTACCTGAAAAATAGAGACCCGAAATAAGAGCTGCAGCTACAAATATGGCAGCCACACGCCAAAAATAACGAAAATCTGTTTTTTTAAAGAGGCGCAGATTACTATAAGCATATTTTGACTTTTGACCTAGCAGTGATTTCTCAAATATTTTTTCATAGCTCTCATCGCTTACCTGATGTTGTTTGAATTCTATTTTCTGAATTAATTCTTTTGCAAATAAAAATTCTGCTTTTTTGTTCGGATTATTTTTGAGCCAAGTTTTCCAGTAACGCTCTGTTTCGGGTTTGGGGCTTATGGCCCAGTCTCTGAAGTTAAGATCCATTAAAAACAGCTCAATCGAATTTTTTTCTTTAGAAGACATTCTATTTTACATATCTTATCATTTTATAGAGTGCATGAATACCATAAGGGCATCACTTTTTTAATTATTTTTTTCTGGCGACACACAAGCACATTATATGGATGTGGAATGGTCACTCAATGGCAACACGATTAGATGACCTATGTAAGGGCAGACTTCATATGATTCAAGGCTCTATAAATAAGATTTCTGACAGACCGTATATTGGAAAAACCCATCAATTTTTTTATCTCCAGATAACTCATCCCTTCATAATAGAGACAGTAAATAGCTTCTCTCTGCCGATTAGTCAATGTCATTACTGCTTCTCTCAATTTTTTGTTATTGTCCGTTTTAATCTGCTCAGCAATAATTTTCTGCTCCGTTGAAATTTCTATGTCAAATAATGGAGATTTAGAATTTTCAAAATTTACAGTTTTATCATTTATTTTTTTCTTGTAAAGTAAAATTCTCCTTCTCAAACAGGTAAACAGATAGTTTCGGATGGAAATCTTTATTGAAGTTTTTTTTCTTTTTTCTCTTAACTCAATAAACATATCTTGGAGCGCATCTTCTATTAAAGATTTATTTTTTGTAAACTGGCAACCGTATTGAAAGAGACCTTCAAAATGAGTTTGATAAATATGACTAAATGCGATCTCTTTACCTTCCTTAAACAATTCCCAAAGCCTAAAATCATCCAAAGCATCAAGAGATTCCTTGCTATTTGAAGTCATAAAAATACTTTTTTGAGATGATTTTTTAACTTCTTTTTCAGATCGTACAATTAATTTTCGATTCACGATGGAATTTATTTTGTAATTTTTGAAGTCGAAATCTATGATATTTTGAAAACGAATCCAAAATTGTATTAATTTAAATGTTAGTACAAACTTACAAAGGTTATATTATCTGGTAGGTCTATAAATTTCTAATAAATTAGTTTAAAACCCCTCGTTATCTTAAATTTAATATTCTAATTTTAACTTAGCTAAACTTGACAAGTGTATAAATTTAAGAGGCAAAAGTAAAATAGATCTCAATCTTATTAAGTCGCACCAAAGTACTAAGCAAAATTTCTTCCCAGAAGCTGACGGCTAAAAAGTAATAGTTCTTTAAATTTCTTTTTGTTTTTTTAAATTCTCTACTGATGAAAAATAATGAATATAACACCATCATTTTTTTTGTACAATATTAAAAATGGAATTGTCATTTATGAAAAATCAACATCTAATGCAATCACAGCGCTATTTCACTGGGATAATAAAATTTATTAAAAATTCTCCTCCATTAAATAATCATACAAATGTGGGTAACCAGACCCCTCTGTGCTGTAAACGTCAACATAGTATTCTTCCAAAACAGTCCCTTGTTCGGTGATTTTCATTGAAGGCTGCTTTTTACTCTCTAAAAACATTTTAATCTCATCAATTTTTTTGCAATCAATTAAAAGATCTGAAAAGCTTTTATTGAAGCCAATCTTCACTATTTCAGAAACCAATTTATCAGGACTTGGAAAAGTATCATATAGCGCTTTCAAAGCTTTTTGATAAACATCTGGATTAGAATAAAGTCCTTTCCAATAATCATCCTCTTTCATCACTCCATTAGGTGATATTACAGATCGATAAAATTCTCGCTCATCTTTATTTAACGTTTGCCATAGAACACTCCTAAATTGTGGTTTTTCATACCAAATACTAATCTTAGAGTTCACTAAAATATTCCATGAGATTCGAGTATGACTATCCATACCTTCAATTATGGAAGTTTTAACAATTTCATAATACGAATTAAATTCTATAAAAAGAAAAACTTTATTCTTATGCTTCACTAACAAATAATCACTATTATGTACTGCACATTTTTCTATTTCTTTATACGGAATTCGAAATTTTTGTTTACAAGCTTTTTTCAGTCTTTTCTCTAGTGATTTTCTAATTGGATTATGATAAATTATTCTTTTGACAAGGATGTGGGATTTCAATAGTATTTGTAGATCCTCGTTCGCTTCTTGCGGAGTACCATCATCTATTTGAACATATTTATTATTATTTTCATTAAAGACGCGCAAATAATGAAATTTTTTGAATGCTCGTTTGCTTCGTGGTTTAATGATATAACAGCCTACCTCAAGGTTCATTGTGCGAAATTAATTCAGTCTTTCCAAAAACCAAAAATCTAAAATTACAAGAACATGGGGTGATATGACATTTGCATAGAAACCAAAGATATGATATCTATATTAATGATTGGGTATCTTAAATATGCAATTTTAGAATCGTTTTCCCCCTCCTCTACTTACAATTCAATAAAAAGATCCCACACCAAATTAACACACTAAATGAACTGACAAGAGTTTATTCCCTTAGTTTTTTTAAGAATTATAAGAAAATTAATAAGCTTTATTTTGACTCAAGCTAAACCCTCGAGATAAAACTTTCCTACGCAATCATACCCTAAAAAAATTAATATATCAATTAGTCCATTAAGGCTGTCAGATAGTTCACACAAAAAAAGAAAAACATTAAATATTCTGTAACACAGCAGTAAATTATTTAACCTTTTATCTTAGGCATGCACAATTAGATAAATTGGATGTAATAAACTCTTTTTTTACCCTTTTATTAAGTTCTTCGTAAAACGAATAAAACCTCCTTTCAGAATGGATTTAGGCTACTTTATAGGTATAAAAGTAGAGAATTGTAATGTATTATGAAGTATAAGTAATTCTAAAGAAAGTCGCGTATATTCTACAGAAAGTAATATTTTGGCAGGGAGAAAATTTTATCTCAATTAATTTAGATCCATATTGTAGTTCACACGAAGCAGCAATAATCAATCTATAAAAATTCGATATTATGGGAAAAATAAAAATAATCAATGGATTTAAGCATGTAAGGTATACATGCCCTAAATATACAAGTGAGACTGTCGAAAAAAAATCTTTAGAATTTTATGAGTTAATGAACCGCAGACGAACAATTCGAAATCTCTCCACTGAACCTGTCAAAAAATCTATAATTGATCGTATTATTCAAACCGCATCTACAGCTCCTTCGGGGGCAAATAAACAACCTTGGACTTTTTGTGCCATTTCTTGTGTCTCCTTAAAAAAAAAAATAAGAATAGCGGCTGAAAAAGAAGAAAAAGAAAATTACGATAACCGAATGTCAGATCAATGGTTAAATGATTTAAAACCTATGGCTACCAATTGGTACAAACCATTTCTAGTGGATGCCCCTTGGCTGATCGTGGTATTCAAACAAGCATATGAACTAAACCAAAATGAAAAGCAAAATAATTATTACGTAAATGAAAGTGTTGGCATTGCTTGTGGTATACTGATTACCGCCATACATCAGGCCGGATTGGCTACCTTGACGCATACTCCTAGCCCGATGAATTTTTTAACAAAGATTCTAAACCGTCCAAAAAATGAGCGGCCATTCCTCTTATTACCTGTCGGTTATGCTTCCGACCATACTTACGTTCCAGATTTGAAGAGAAAATCACTTAGAGAGGTCGCTGTCTATTATTAGCCTTTTATGATCTGCCAAAATTTAAAACCTTTATCTAAAGAAAAATAGAATGTTAATTGACCATTTCAGAATAAATACCATTTCGATAAGCGCGACAATACATGGCTCCAGAAAGTACCTTTGGCTTCATTATAGATTTATTCAAAAGCATCCTACAACATTCTTGAATACCCTCAATTATGGAAGGGTGTGGGTGAATCAGCTCGGCTAACTCTTCTATCCCTCTACCATCTGAAATTAATAATGCAATCGCTTGTATCGCGCTTGATGAATGTTGACCAACGACCCGCATGCCTAAAATTTTATTATCATTTTCATTGATCATTATTTTAATGAATCCTTCGGTATTCCGCATGGCAACAGCTCTCGGAATACAACTATAATCCAAACTTGCCACCCGATAATCGAGACCTGCTGACTGTGCTTGAAGCTCGTTCATTCCGACGCCAGAAACTTCTGGAGCTAAAAACATAATGGTAGAGATGTTCTCATATGTAAGCGGTCTACTCGGTTTACCAAAAATGCGTTCCACAGCATATCTCCCCTCTAGTTCACCTACGTTAACCAATGAAATATCTGCTGTTATATCCCCTACTGCATAAATATTTGAGACACTGGTCTGAGTCAATTCATTCACAATACCCCTTTTATTAACCTCCAAGCACAATGATTCATCTATGAGGTTTTCGAAATTGGGCACGCGACCAACTGAAATCAATGCCCTCTCCACATCAAAAACTTCCGAAGTTCCATCTGTATACTCGAGATTATATTGAACATTCCCCGCAATTACTTTCATATCAGTTAGACGTGAATTTCTGTGAATCAATACGCCTCGCTTTTCTAAACTTTTTTCTACCACCCCAACTACATCTTCGTCCTCAAAGGGTAAAATACGATCACCCTTGTCTATCAAATGAACTTTTGTTTTACCAAACCCTGAAAAAATAGTTGCAAATTCACATCCGATTACACCTGCTCCCAGGATTACTATACTTTCAGGAAATTTATTCATGCTAGACAATCCATCACTGGTCATCACAATTTCTTCATCAATGGGTAGATGTGGTAATTTTCTCGGTCGGCTTCCAGTAGCCAAAATTATATACTCTGCTTCCAATTCCTTGGAGGTTCCTTTGCATTCCACAACAACGCCATTTTTTGAAACCACCTTAGCCGATCCCTCGATGTATTCAAACAAATCATTGTTTAGCGCCTTATTAATTTGATCCATATGATTTTTTAACTGATTTACACGTCCACGAAGGGCTGTATTAACCTCATCATTTATCTGACACATTTGAAAATTCAAATCATGCACATTTAGACCTGATCCTTGAGCTCGAAGCATGGAAGCCGTAGTAGATATTTCCCATAAGGTTTTGCTCCAAAGAGCTCCATTATGAATACCAGCTCCCCCTAATTTATCTTTTTCAATTAAGGCCACTCTCTTTTTAAAATCAACCGAACGCATGGCTGCAGCATATCCTGCAGGGCCAGCACCAATAACAATTACATCGAATTTTTTCATGATTTCATAAGAGTCTCATAATATTCTTACTTTTTGGCGTGTCTTTCTTTTAATTCATCAATTATCATTTTAAATGATATTTCTTTAGCTTCAAGCAATACTAAATAATGGTACAGTAAATCAGCTGCCTCTCCAATAAAAAAAGCTTTATTATCATCCTTAGCTTCAATAACCAACTCTATTGTCTCTTCTCCAACTTTTTGCGCAATTTTGTTAATACCTTTCCGAAATAAATCAGCTGTATAGCTTCCATTTTTTGATGACTTTTTACGCGAAGAAATAATACTTTCAAGGTAATTAATGAATTTTGTAGGGTCTTCATTCGTTTCACCAAAACAAGTATCGGCACCCGTATGACAAGTAGGCCCTTTAGGATTCGCTTTGATCAGAACCGTATCTTGATCACAGTCGGGAATGATTGCTATAACCTCCAAAAAATTACCTGATGTCTCTCCTTTAGTCCATAATCTAGATTTACTTCGACTATAAAATGTAACGTGTTTAGAGGCGCATGTTACTTCTAGAGCCTCTTTATTCATGAAACCTACCATTAGTATTTTATCTGTTTGAGCATCTTGGACTACCGCAGGTAACAAACCGTCAAATTTTGTAAAATTTAATTCTGTCATAGTCTCATTGTAATATTACTCAAACTTAAATATTGTTTTAAACCTTTTATCTCAATTTCCCTAAAATGAAATATACTGGCGGCTAAAACCGCATCTGCACATCCTAAAGTAAAAATATCATGAAAATGCTCATATTTGCCACCTCCGCCGGAAGCGATCACCGGTATAGTCACATTTTCGGAAATCTCTTTTGTCAAAGCTAAGTCAAATCCTGATTTGGTACCATCTCTATCCATAGAGGTAAGCAATATTTCTCCCGCACCTCTTTTGGTTACATCTTGAGCCCACTCCAAGGACTTGAGCAGTGTGGATCTAGTTCCCCCATGGGTGTAGACATAAGAAATCCCCCTTTCATTTCGGGCATCTATGGCAATCATAATACACTGTGAACCAAAGTTAGACACCAACTCATTGATTAAATCTGGCCTTAGAACAGCTGCCGAATTAATCGAAATCTTATCGGCACCGGCCCCTAATAGGGCAGAAACATCAGATAATGATGAAATACCACCTCCTACCGTAAATGGAATGTGTACTTCATGAGCTACTTTCCGAACAAGTTCTAAAAGGGTCTTGCGTCCTTCAAGAGTAGCACTAATATCGAGAAAAACCAATTCATCTGCACCTTCATTAGCATAACGAACTGCCAATTCAACCGGATCTCCAGCATCACGCAAATTTCCAAAATTGACCCCTTTGACTGTACGCCCATCTTTAACATCTAAACAAGGGATAATTCTTTTTGTTAACATGAAAAAAGAGCCAATTGATCTAAAGTAATCATGCCTTCATAAATAGCTTTACCTGTAATTGCACCATGTATACCCATATCTCTTAATTTTTCTAAATCAGAAATTCTAGTCACTCCCCCACTCGCAATTAAATGGATACTTGAGTGGCGTTTGAGTATTTTTTCATATAGCGCAAAGGAAGGACCCAGCATCATACCATCCTTGGAGATATCAGTACAGATCACATATTTAATACCTCTTTCAACATAAAAGTCGAGAAACTCCTCCAACCGTAACGTAGTTGTCTTTTGCCAACCTGATACCATAATTTGTCCATTTAGAGTATCTGCGCCAAGAATGATTCGATCGGATCCAAACTCCGATAACCATGAAATAAATTGAGACTGATCTGTCGCGGCAATAGATCCTCCAGTAACCTGTGCTGCACCATGATTAAAAACCTTCACTAAATCAGTTCGAGTTTTTACACCCCCACCGAAATCTACTCGAAGTGAGGTTTGCGTAACAATTCCTTTGAGTATCGATAAATTTACGACATTTTTAGCTCTTGCGCCGTCTAAATCTACCAAATGAAGTCTTTTAATACCCGCATCTTCAAAAGATTTAGCAACCACTATGGGATCTTCATGATATATTTGTTTTAGGTCATAGTTTCCTTTTATCAATCGAACACACTTGCCGTTAATTATATCAATTGCCGGGATAATTACCATGTTAAATTTTCAAAAAATTATCAAGTATTTGAATCCCACAGTCCGAACTTTTTTCTGGATGTGGTTGAATTGCATAAAAATTATTTTTTTGCAGCGCAACGCTGAAAATTCCCCCATAATCTGCTTGTGCAATGGTTTGATCACAAACATTGACATAATAACTATGTACAAAATAAAGATAATCCTGTTCTTTGATCTTAGAAAACAAAGGACCTAACAATTTTACTATATTATTCCAACCTACATGAGGAACTTTTAAACTTCCCTCAAAACGTTTTACTTTTACTTCAATAATCCCAAGACACCTGGTATTATTTTCCTCCGTTTGATCACACATAAGTTGCATACCTAAACATATCCCCAGGACCGGTTGTCTCAAGTTAATTAACACTTGATCTAACTTTTTATTTTTTAAATATTTCATTGCCGAACTAGCCTCACCTTGACCTGGAAATATTATTTTATCCGCTCTTTGAATTTCTTCACGATCATCTGTAATCAAAGGATCTATGCCTAATCTATTCAATGCAAACTCAAGAGATTGAACATTACCCGCATTGTATTTGATTATAACAACTTTCATTATTTAGATTAACTAGTTATTTCATTTTGAAAGCTAAGATAATAGGTAACAACTCATTTTACCTAAATAAATTATTTAAGGTACGCATCTATCATGCCAATTCCGGGATCATATCATATAACCATCCATACTAGGGATTAAAAGCAGATGTAATAATAAATTTTTCTTATAAATTAAGATTTATAATTCATTTCAAGTCAAAGTCAAACTGACTTACCTCCTCACATGAATAATATGCCTTTTCAACCAAGGAAAATGAGACTCTAACAAATAAACCTTCAGTTCGTCTTTTCCTCATATTAATCTAAATTTCACAATAAACGATAAATTCTCATAATTAATTTATAGCAGCTTTGTTATTAAAATAAGTCAAGCTCAAATGACTTTATCCCGTCAAGATTTTAAAAAATATTTTTGAAAAAAGCGTCTAAAAAAAGACATCAAGATACATATTTGGTCAACCCAAATGTTGGAATAATTTTTTTTCAAAAAGTAGTTATGGGAAATTTTTGATACGACATCAATTCAAAAAAAATACGATACGGAACGAGACCTTTTTACCGCGCTAAAAACTCAAATTGAGTAAATAAACCTTACTTTCTGTTTTAAATTAATAAATGTGGCTGGTTAAGTTAATGGAAATAAATTGTTTCAAGGCCCTCTAAATGGATCATAATTACTGACTTTAGCAATTATTCTAATTAGCGGCTTTGCAAAATCTGCCAAACTTCAAAGTCCTCACTCATATTAATTATGTTCCGATTGTATCATCATTGATTACTAATTAACAATGGATCCAACAAACGAAATAATAGCTTCATCGGAAGCGTCTTTACTCAATTGATTTATGAAAGCACTTCCTATGATGGCACCTGAAGCATATTTACACGCATTGTTAAAAGTCTCTTTGTTTGAAATGCCAAATCCTATCAATCTTTCAATTGATAAGTTCATCTTTTGAATACGTTCAAAATAATCTACTTGTTCCTGAGAGACATGTTGTTTCGCTCCGGTAATACTCGCGGAGGATACCATATAAATGAAGCCTTGAGAAACTTCATTAATTCGTAAAATCCTCTGCTCAGAAGTTTGAGGCGTTATTAAGAATATATTATATATCCCATATTCCTCAAAAGTTGGTTTGTATGTTTCCACATATTCTTGCATTGGTAAATCGGGTATAATGATACCATCTATACCCACTTCTTTACAGTCCCGGCAAAATTCAATAAAGCCGTATTGAAGTACAGGATTAATATAACCCATTAATATAACAGGAATCGAAATATATTTTCTCAAATCCTGCAACTGAACCATAAGCAACTTGAGTGACATCCCTGCATCTAAGGCTTTTTGGGAAGAGTCTTGAATAGTAGGACCATCAGCAATTGGATCAGAATAAGGAATCCCTATTTCGATGATATCCGTGCCTGCCGCTTGAAGAGCTCTAGCAATTCTCAAAGTATCATCAATCTTTGGATAACCTGCCGTAAAGTAAATGTTTAAAACATTCTTTTTTTTACTAGAAAATACTTCATTGATTCTGTTCATAATCCATTCTCATCAATATTTACCCCAAGTAATGTAAGTGTCTAAATCTTTATCACCCCTGCCTGATACATTGATGACCACCACCCGATCTTTTATCTCAAATTTGTCAAGAGCAGAAATAGCATGCGCAGTTTCGATGGCGGGAATAATCCCTTCCAAACGACTTAAATCAATACCGGCATGCATAGCTTCTTCGTCAGTCACTGCACAAAAATGTGCTCTACCTGAATCAAAAAGATGAGCATGAATGGGTCCAATACCTGGATAATCCAATCCCGCTGATATAGAATAAGGTTCTGTTACCTGTCCGTCCGCGGTCTGCATCAATAATGTTTTACTACCATGAAGAATTCCTTCAGTACCTAAAAAAGTTGTCGCTGCGGATTTTTTATGATCGATACCCAAACCTGCTGCCTCCGCAGCAACTAATTGTACACTAGATCGATCCAAATAATGATAAAAGGCTCCAACTGCATTACTGCCACCTCCAACACAGGCAATAACCATATCTGGAAAATCTCGACCTATTTGTGCATTTAATTGGAATTTGATTTCCTCACTGATCACAGATTGAAATCTAGCTACTAAATCTGGATAAGGATGAGGCCCCACTACCGAACCAATGATGTAATGGGTATCTGTCGGATTATTGATCCAATGCCTCATTGCTTCATTAGTGGCATCTTTTAGAGTTTTACTACCTGATTCAGCAGAACGAATATCAGCACCTAAAATTTTCATTCTTTCTACATTGGGTCGCTGTCTCAACATATCTACAGCACCCATATAAATAATACATTCCATCCCCATCAAAGCACAAACAGTCGCCGTCGCTACCCCATGCTGCCCTGCTCCAGTTTCAGCAATTATCTTTTTTTTATGCAGTGCCTTTGCCAATAAAATTTGACCAATCGTATTATTAATTTTATGTGCTCCTGTATGACATAAATCTTCTCTCTTTAAGAATATTTGTGCTTGATACTTTTCAGACATACGCTCTGCCAAATATAGGGGAGTAGGTCTTCCAACATAATCTCGCAAGAGATAATCAAATTCTTTTTTAAAACTTGGCTTACTAATTATTTCTACATAATTTTCTTGAAGTTCTAATATATTTGGCAAAAGCATTTCAGGCACATAGGCGCCACCATATTTACCATAATATCCACCACTATTTACTTTATAATTTTCTTGACTTGTCATAATGATTTTTTTAATACCTCCAATAATTCAATGTTTTTCATTCCCGGATAATCTTCAAATTTGCTGTTTACATCAATACCTATAAATCCGGGATGATTAATAGAATTCAGCTTTTTTAAACTTTCTATTGAAATGCCTCCACTAAGCCAAAAAGGCTTTGAACTGGGACTATCATTTAAAATTTTCCATTCAAATTTCTTACCCGATCCACCGTACTCATTAGATAACGTGTCGTATAAGAAATAATCTGCATTCTGCTCAAAAACTAACAATTGATCTAAAGGTAATTGATGTTTAATTCTAAATACTTTAATTACTTTCACCCCTAAGTATTTGACCTCCGTAAGGTAAGAAATTGATTCATCTCCGTGTAACTGTACATAATCTAAACTGAATGTTTTCACCTTTTCTTCCAATGAATTTAATGGTTCATTGACGAATACCCCAACTTTTTGAGTACTTTGGAAATCTATTCCTTCTAATGAGAGTGTCCCAACATACCTTTTTGATTTTGGATAGAATATAAATCCCATTAAATCGGGTTTTAAGGCCAATACAGTTTTGATATTGGTTACCTCGCGCATGCCACACACTTTAAGTTTCATCCGTCAATGATTTTATATTTTTAACAAATTCAGAGCAGTGTTTACCGGGGTTCTGGGTCTTCATGAAACATTCCCCAATCAAAAATCCTTCATATCCAAACTCCATCAAATCAACAACTATCTGTGGTTCGTCTATTCCACTTTCTGAAACCTTGACGAAATCATTTGGTATTTGGGGTGCTAATAACTTAGATACACCTATTGAGGTCTCAAAAGTAACTAAATCTCTATTATTAACACCCAACAAATCAATATGAGGATTTAAGCTTTTATCTAGCTCAGTTTGATTATGTACCTCTAATAAAACTTCTAAACCCAAGCTTTTCGCTAAAGTCCCCAAAGCTATAAGTTCTCTTTTCGTTAAAGCTCCAGCAATCAATAAAATCACATCAGCTCCCTTAGCTTTGGCCTCTATAATTTGATATTCATCTATAATAAAATCTTTAAGAAGTATAGGACAGTTTTCATGCTTCCTTACCGTTTGCAAATCTTCAATAGAGCCCCCAAAATAATCTTCATCAGTTAAAATAGAAACTCCCGAAACTCCAGCTTTCACATAATCATGGGTCACATCTTCGATAGATGACCAATCATTAAGTACCCCCTTCGATGGACTTTTTCTCTTAAATTCGGATATTATACCAATGGATTCAGGTTGTCTAATTCGATTTGCTAAAGAAAAGGTCTTTCTAGAAAAATTAGGGTACATTTCAAGTGTAACAATAGGTTGGACTATTTTTTTCTTAGCTACCTCTTGCCTTTTATTTTCAATGATATTATCCAAAATACTCATTTCTCAATTATTAATCTCCAAAAATTTCCTAAATGCCTGCTTAGCTCTACCGGATATCAAAGATACTCGAGCTTCCTCTAACCCAGCTTTAAAAGGCAACCCATTGATAGTAGAAATTGCTAATCCTGCATTAGCGATGACGACATTATTTTGCGAGGTAGTCCCTTTACTATCAAGAATTTTTTTAAACAACTTTGCTGAAGACTTGATATCTGTTCCTCCCACCAAATCAGCAGCTTCTAAATAAGATAAACCGAGTAAATTCGGTGTACCTATTGCCTCTCCTTCATGGGAAATATACTTGAAATTTCCGGTTAAAGAAATCTCATCATAACCATCCAAGGAATGAACGATAAGAAATTTTTTCTCCGTATTTTGATATAAATAACCATATAAACGCGCCAATTGGAGGTTAAATACGCCTACCATCTGATTCGCTGGGGCAGCAGGATTAACCATAGGCCCTAGCATATTAAAAAATGTTTTTACTCCCAATTCTTTACGAATAGGTGCCACATTTTTCATTGCAGGATGGAACATGGGTGCATGTAAAAATGCAATCTTACTTTGATCAAAACTTTTCATGATACGCCCTACATTATTAGAAAATTTACACCCTAAATATTCCAAAACATTGGAAGATCCACATACCGATGAAACACCATAATTACCATGCTTAGCCACATGATATCCTGCTCCAGCAACCACAAATGACGCCAAGGTAGAAATGTTGAAAGTATCCTTACCATCTCCTCCCGTACCACAAAGATCGATAGCATTATATCCCTCAGCAGGGATTTTTACACAAAGTTCAAGCATAGCATCGCGAAAACCGGAAAGCTCATCTACGGTAATATTTCGCATCATAAAAACCGTCATAAATGCTGCCATTTGACTTGAATTGTAATATCCTGAGGCAAGATTTGTTAAGATTTCACGGGCCTCTCCTTCTTCAAGTGATTGGTAATTAAATAACTTATTAAGAATGTTTTTCATTTTCCAGAATGTTCTAACCAGTTGATAATCATTTTTTTTCCATGTGAAGACATAACAGACTCAGGATGAAATTGAAGTCCACGAACATTGTAGTGCTTATGCTTAATCGACATCACACATTGATTTGCATCTTCTGAAGTGACGATTAGATCCTGAGGAAAATTTTTATTAGAAATAGCCCATGAATGATATCTACACGCCTTGAAAGAGTCTGGAACAGAATGAAATATTGAGTCTGGCTTTTTTAAAAAGACATCAGTAACTACCCCGTGATAAACTTCATCCAAATTATACAATTTTGCACCGTAAGCCTCTCCAATTGCTTGATGGCCTAAGCATACACCTAAAATGCTCTTAGTAGCCCCGTATTTCCTAATAATTTCGGCCATTATTCCTGCCTCTTTCGGAATTCCTGGACCAGGAGAGAGTAAAATACAATCATATTCTCCCACCTCGTCAATAGAAATTTTGTCATTTCTAAAAATTGCTATATCCTTTTTCAACCCGAGCGTTTTTAAAATATGAACTAGATTATATGTAAAACTATCGTAGTTATCCAATACTAATATTTTCATCTTTGTCTTGAATTCAATTTTGCCATCTCCATTGCCTTTTCAAGAGCTGCCAACTTATTATAAACTTCTTGCACCTCATTCTCTGGAACAGATTTAGAAACGATACCCGCACCCGCTCTGAAAATCAGTTTTCTCCCCTGACTTAAAAAAGTGCGAATCATAATAGCATGATTAAAACCTCCTTGAAAATCCATGAAACCAATAGCGCCGCCATAATATCCTCGCGCACTTTTTTCGTACCGTCCGATCAACTCCATTGCTCGATGTTTTGGCGCACCAGATAGGGTTCCTGCTGGAAAAGTACTTGCAACAACATCTAAAGAATCTGAGGCTTTATTCAACTTTCCCGAAACCTTACTAACGAGATGAATGACATGAGAATAATATTGAACTTCTTTATAATTCTCAACAGTTACGTCAGAGGTGAACTTGCTCAGGTCATTACGAGCTAAATCTACCAGCATGATATGTTCAGAATTTTCTTTAGGATCTTCTAATAGTTTTCTTGCCAAATCAGCATCAGCTTCATCATCACCTGTCCTCCGAAAAGTACCTGCAATAGGATAAATAATCGCTTTTTCAGAGTCAACAATTATTTGTGCTTCTGGGGATGATCCAAAAATTTTATATGTGCCAAAATCAAAATAAAATAAATATGGAGATGGATTGATTGATCTTAATGCCCTGTAAACTTGAAATTCATCACCCTTAAACGATGACTCAAATTGTCGTGAAAAAACAACCTGAAAAACATCGCCCAATTTACAATGATCGATACCTTTTTTAACCATCTCTAAAAACTCATCATCTGTAAGATTAGAAGTTATCTCACCTTCCGTGTTGAACGTAAACGAAGGAGTTGTTTGCTTATGTAAGCATTCTATAATCCTTTGAATATCACTATCGAGCCCATTTAAGTAAGTTTTTACTACATGACACTGATTTTTGAATTGATCAAAAACGATCAGATACCTATATAACGAATACCGGATCTCAGGTATCCCTTTTGAAGTTGAATTTGCCTCTCGTATTTTAACTTCTTCGAAATGGGCAACAGCATCGTAGTTTATATATCCAAAGAGACCCGTTTCAACATGTTTTGCCTTAGTCTTTTTATATTCAAAGGATGAATTGAATTTTTTAAGTGCCTTCAAGGGATTACTTGTGATCTCCTCTTTTGAACCATCAGGATAGGTACATGTCGAGACTCCTTGATAAGTTTCAAAAGTAGCTATTGGATCGCAGCAAATATATGAATAGCTATCTTCTTCGCCATGATAATCAGAACTCTCAAGCAAGAGTACATTTGCAAATTGATCTCGGAGTTTCAAATAAGCAGAAACTGGAGTAATAATATCTGCTAAAAAGCTTGATTCAGTAATTTTTAAAGGATATTTTTTCATCATTATTAGTTCAAAAAAAAAGCCTGCTGTGAACAGCAGGCTCTATGTTTTTCTTACAAAAGGGTTCGTTCACAAATTAAAGTTTTGTTCACTTAGCCACCCCCAATAAGTTTTTTTAAAGTTCATATTAAGCGAAGAAAGTGTAATAATTGCAAAGAAACAAATTGATGTTATTTTTTTTTATATTTATTCAGATTATTCTCAAAATCCCAATAGTTATTGCCATCAAGAAAATGATTCTATTCTTACTCGTTTTTCAACGGATTTGATCATACGCTTGAGGATGTCTGCTGTCAATGAGGAAGAAAATCCTATTAAATCACTAGCTCCTAAATGAGACAGGTTTTGAGGCATATCGAAGTGCTTACTAAGGAGCGTTAAAGCATTCTTAATCACGATAATAAGTAGAAAGGCACATACAAAAAAGTGAACAAGGACATTATCGTTATGTTAAGCCCACCAATTTTTACACCAAGATCCAGACTTATGTTTGTCAACTTTAGCATCAAATTTGTCCTTTTCTACTGAGTGAACTAGTATCCAAATAAGAGGATTCTTGACCGCTATCAAGTGGACAGGAGCCGAAATTATCTTGACCTACTTTGCTAAGGAGTTTGCCAAAGTATTAATAAATAAAATAGATTTTTCATTTTAATTCTACTTTATTTGGGCGTTATATAACGTGGGGTCAAAAGCAATATACATAGCTTCAACTTTATCTCCTCTCCATTTCATCCAATCATAACTCCTAATTGAAATCTCTTCTTTTGTTTTCTTGCTAGTTGCTTTCCAAGTATACCAATAATGAGTAAAGATATTACCAGCAATCTCCCCCTCTTTGTAATGCATAGTAAAAGAGTCTCTATTCTCGTGGCGTATATTGTCAAAGTAATTATGATCACTTGAAAACCATGCAGCCATTTGTGAATATGTTAAGTCTGAATCATTTACCATTATTTTTGCATCTTCTGTAAATAAATCAGACACACTATTTAAATCATTGTTTACATAAGCATCTGTAAATTTCATCATTGCTTTAGACCTAAAATCGTTACCCTTAATAATTCCTACTTGGTTCTCTTCTTTTGTTGATGTAGAATTTTTAAGATTGTTACAGTTTACTAAAAAAAGTGAAAATACAGTTATTGCTAAAAATAAATTTTTGGTTATCATTTTAATTGTTTTATGGTTAATAAGTAACAATATACAAATAAGTAAGTGAACTTAATGAAGAAGATAATAAGAAGATGAGAATTATTGTCTTAAATACGGGGATAAAAGTCATTTATAGCAAGTTGGCTAAGCTAAAGAGTAAGATTAATAGCTAATCAAAACTTCCTATAATTCTGTGTTTAGGCAGTTAATGAAGTCGGGGATAATCGCTAGGGAGTTTTAATCCATTTTTTTAAAAAGGATAAACCTTGTGCCGCAAAGGTATCTTGTGAATCCGTAAAGGGTTTCCAAATACAGACTGCGTCTGCAAGTTCTTGAACATGAGGGGTGAAACTTTCAATGGAAATAAAACCCTCGTAATCAATAGCTGTTAATCCTGTTTTTAATTGACCCCAATGGGTCTGTCCAGTTCCTGGAACACCTCTATGGTTTTCTGATACTTGTATATGGATCAATTGGTCTCCGGCAGTCTTCACCGCATCCGCTAAATCACACTCTTCTAAAGTCATATGAAAACTGTCTAATAGTATTTTGGCGGAGGGGTTATCGATATATTGAATCAACTTAACTACATCACTGCATGTGTTGATAAGATCTGTTTCAAATCGATTGAGAGGTTCTATGGCGATGGATAGACCTCTCCTTTGTGCTTGATGACATACTTTTTGCAAATTTATTACGGCCAAATCGAATTCTTTTTTTCTATCTTCATTCGACAACCGTCGAGCTTTCCCTACAGCAGAATAAATGGGGCCGGCCAAGAAATTGGTATCCAAATAATTGCAGACGTCAAAACATCTTTTGATATAATCAAAGCACTCTTGATGAATAGCAGGATCCACATGTGTCAAGTCACGAGAAGGGCCAAATGCCCCACAAATGATGGGTATGAGTTGATGATCTGCAAGCGCAGTTTTAATGGTTTTCAAATCTAGAAGGTTAGGATCCTCAACCGCAATTTCTACTCCATGAAATCCCATTTTTTTAATTTTTGGGAATAAAGCGATATGTTCAGTAGTAAAAGGGCTGGTCCACAGCCAGGTGCTGACAGCAAATTTTATCTCCATCACTTAACTATTAAGATACCGTTCATTATCCGCCAGTGACCAGGGAAGGTGCAAACAAAAGGATAGGCACCAGGGCGAATAGGAGCTTTAAAGGTTAGTCTAACGCGCTCATTGGGATTGAGTACTCTAGTTGAAAAAAGTACTTCTGGAATTTGAGGCACATAATCATTTTCAGCGGCATCTGAGGTACTCATGAGTGCATCCGCAGCTTGTCCTACAACTTCCAATTTTCCAGGCATGACTATTAGTAAATTGTGCTGCATGAAATCAGAATTTTCAAATAGAATACTGACTGTTTTCCCTACCGAGACCACTAAAGTATCTCTACTAAACTGCATTTTTTGGGGAATCGATTTAAGTGTAAATTCAAAGTCGGGCACTAAGAAGGTCGACGAACTGTTGTCAGGCTCCTTAAATTCGGCTATCACATCTACTAGTTCCTGACTCATGGGCCGCAATGGAATTGAGGAGGTAATGGGAGAATCTTCATTAGGCCCCATCCCAACACGAATACCTTCGGTAAACGTAAAAGAAAATAAACCAGGAGTTCTTACTGAGAGTACCGTGAAGTCATTTATTTTTAACTTGGCCAGACCATTTTTCTGAAGAGTGAATTCAAACGCAAACCAATCGGAAGGCTTAAAAAGGGCATGTCCTTGGTAGCTTTTGCCTTCTTGATTGACCACAATACGCCAATGATCTCGATCTCTGTACAAGGCGTATCCGTTATCTTCATCACCATGTGCTAATAGCCTATTGGATTCTAAGGCATCCGGCTCAGGAACCCAAATATTACCTTTTATCTGAATCTCCTTTCCTTTGATGTCAGTCACATTAGCTTCATATCCATCTTTCGCTAAGGGGACAATTTGAGCATTGAAATTGGATTTGATTTTATAAGATAAGCCAGCTTTCGAGCCTGACGAGGAATTTTCGTTCTCATAATAAGCACTTAAATACCCTTCTTGATGAATGAGTGCCGAGGCTTGAAGTGCTTTTGAGAGCCATAAATCTTGATTAACTTTATCCAATTTACTCGATAAATAGATTATTTTTCCCATTTCCAGTGAATTGGGCAGCTCGATAGATTTAATAAACGCTGCGAGGCGGGTATTCAGATCAGGGTCATAAAATACTCCACTCTCGATCAATTGAGCTAGGGTTTCTTTCGTATCAGGCAAAGCCTGCAGTGCAGCTTTTCTAACCCCAGCGTTCTCGTTTCTTAGTGCCTTATAAACTACATCTAATACTTTAAAGTTGGACATTTTATTCAAGCCATTAAGGGTCCAAATAGCGTGAACGGCAGGGGCATTGATGTTAATTTCATCAGGGACTGAGGTAGTGATTAATTGTAATAGATCTTCGATTAAAGTATAATATCGATTTTCGATGATGAGTCGTTGTGCATGTAAACGCCAAAATAAATTAGCATTTTTGAGCCCATTTAATAAAGAGAAGGGATTTTTGGGGTCAAGAATTACTTGTTTCTCCTGATTATTTAAGTAGATGAGTCGATAAATTCGTCCATGAGTTTTGTCTCTTAGCGGATTGATGTGTGCATTGCCCTTTCCGTTTTTGAACCCTTTGGGAGTGGGGTTATGTTGGACGATGAAATTGTACCAATCAATGATCCAGACATTTCCATCGGGACCAACGGTGCCTTGTATGGGGGCGGTCCACTCGTCTGAACTGGCCAGTAGATTCCATCCGTCTTTTTCTATAAATCCTGATCCGTAAGACTCTAATATGGCCCGGTGTAACAGATGACCAGTGGGTTCAGCGATAAAGGCTATTTTGTTCCAATATTCCTTGGGGTAAGAGCGGGCAGTATAAAAACTATGGCCTGCAGCGGCAGTAAATCCCCCAAAAACATCTACTTGTCGATAGTTCTGGGTTATAGGGTGCATGGAGTAATGTCCATCAAGTTTGGAGGCGACATCTTTACCGAATCCTGGCACCCGGCGCATCACCTTTTGAGGTATATTTACGAACGCAGTGTGAGTATTGTTGGCAGTTGAAACAAAGAGATCATTGTTTTCATTAAAGCCAAGGCCCCAAGTATTATTGGTAGTCATAGTATGAACCGTTAACTTTTTATAATCGGTAGTCAGATTATAAACAGCTTGATCAAAGCGGAGCCTTTCTGAGCCGATACTTCCGTTAAATCCGGAGTAGCCCACCGTACCCCAAATTTTATTATCAAATCCATAGCTGAGATTGGATGGACCCGCATGGGTATCGGAAACGCCCCATCCAGTGTTAATCACAGTTCTTATATCCGCAATGTCATCGCCATCTGAATCCGCTAAAAATAAGAAATGCGGGGCTTGTGCTAATAAGATTCCACCATTGACAAAAACAAATCCAGTAGGGATATTTAGATGGTCTGCAAAAACTGTCATTTTATCTGCCTTACCGTCCCCGTCAGTATCCTCTAAAATTTTAATTTTGTCATCTCCAACTCCATTTTTTTCGTGGACTTCATTGGGATAGTCTATCGTTTCAATAACCCAAAGTCGACCTTTATGATCCCAATCCATATGTATTGGATTTATTATCATAGGCTCGTGGGCAAAAAGAGATAATTTAAAACCAGGAGGTACTTGCATGTGAGTCATTGATGCTTCAGGACTCAATGGGGCTTGTAATTTAGGGGCAGGATCTTTTTCTTCATAATTGGGAATCACGGCCTCTGTGTAGGTCAAAGGAGCTAGAGGAAAGTTTTTGGCCAAGTTTTCGTTCGTTTCACCGATGGACCAAAAAATACCATTTTCAACAAGTTGTAGGAACTCGGGTTGTTCCCAAGTTCGCTTATCATGGCCATATGCAGTGTAAAATACGCGTCCCTTACCCTCTTTTCTTATCCAAGTCCACGGTTCGTTTCGATCTCCTTCTTTTCGGGTCATTAATAAGGTTAAGTCATCTCTTAAGTTTTTATGTATATAGGTTTCATCTCTAGTTTCAAAGGGACGAAGACCTTTCATAATTACATGATCGGTATTTAAAAATTGAGCAGTAAATTGTTGAAATCCATGACGGTCAAATTGTCCTCCGATGGCCGCAAGATATGCAGGTGAATTGCGAAAGCAGTGTGATGCTGCATGTAAGGCAATCAATCCTTTTCCTTTGCGAATAAATTCCAACAAAGCGGCTTCTTGAGAAGTAGCGATTGAATCGTGATTGGCATAAATGATTATACCATCAAACAGGTTTAGGTATTCCTTATTTAAATCATCTAAATTTTCCGTATAGGTAATGTTGATGGCTGCTTTTGCCACATGGGTGGCAAGAAGGGGCATATAAACTGCCGAATTGTGATGTTCAGAATTGTGACCTAAAAATAAAACTTCTAAGCGTCGAGGTTGATCAGTAAAGCTGCAACTCATAACCAAAAGCAACATCAGAGTAATACATCCGCTTTTCAGGATGATTTTTTTCATAGAAAAAGTGAATTTATCAACAAAAGATAATTCAAAAATCAATTTAATCCTAAACATAGAGAAGAGATGAAAGATTGCTTTAGCTGCTTATACCTTTGAAGGTCCTTTCATTCAACCAATTAAGCTCACAGAAACTTATATTTTTGAAAAGCTTTTTTTAAATTTTTTAGTTAGTGGTATCAAATAACTTATGCTCAATCCAGTATCCCAATGATTACTCATATCAGGTATATCTGTTGATCTATCAACAGTGAACATGATATTACTAAATCCATAAGTAATGTAGGCATCTACAGAAATTTTGCCAAAACCAATATTTCTTTGGTATCCTAACCCACACTTACCTCCATATGCAAAGGACCTATCTCTTTCAGGATCAAAGGTCCAAAAATCAGTCTTTTCACTTTTATCTTGAGGGTTTTCAGGTATATCGTATTGTAATAAAAAATCCACATAAATGCCTAATAGCAGATAAGCCTTATTTTTTTGAGAGCCAACATAAAAGATAGATTCCATTGGAATGTTCAAATAATCCATTTCTGTACGAACCCTTTGGAGAGTATTTAGGGTATCCAAATATTCTTGATCCCAGCCCTTTTCGGTAAAATTTATACTTATCCTAAGACCCGTATTCACACTTTCCTCATAAGTTTCCGAAAAATATTGAAACATCAAACCTCCATGAAACCCTTTGATAGGACGGGAAAGTAAATTGACCCTATAAATGGTATGCTCAATGTATGAAGAGGATAAATGAGGCCCGACTGTTGGCCCCATCGACCAATTCCCTTGACCATTACTCCTCTCATTGACCAAAAAAAATAAAACACAAATCAAAAAATACCTCATAGTTTTTTTGCGATTATTTCTCATTTCATATTATTGATCTTATCATAATATAAAAGAAATAAGAAAAACAATTTAATTATAATGATTTTATCCTAAACACGCGCTTTGACATTTATAACTATTGTTCAATAAAAAAATTAGAGCTTAAATGAAAGACAAACTTAATTGATAAATAATTTCGCATTAAATTTGTTTCGGCAAACGAATACGACCAGCTCCTGTTGAATCCCCCAGGTCCGGAAGGCAGCAAGGGTAAATGGTTGAAGCGGTGCGATTTTCGTTTGCTCTTTTATGTAATTAAAAAATTCTATATGAAATTTTTTATTGATACTGCAAACCTCTCTGAAATAAAAGAAGCATATGACCTTGGTGTCCTTGACGGTGTAACTACTAATCCATCACTAATGGCAAAAGAAGGTATTACGGGTACAAAAAACATCTTGCAACATTACAAAGCGATCTGCAACATCGTTGACGACAACGTCAGTGCAGAAGTCATTTCTACTAATTATGATGAAATAGTTACAGAAGGCAAATCTTTGGCTAAAATAGATGATAAAATAGTAGTCAAAGTACCAATGATCAAAGAGGGAATTAAGGCCATAAAAGCATTATCGGTAGAGGGAATTAGAACTAACTGCACACTCATATTTAATGCCGGACAGGCCATTTTAGCTGCAAAAGCAGGCGCTTCCTATGTTTCTCCATTCATTGGTAGACTAGATGACATTGGATTTGATGGAATGCAATTGATAGAGCAAATTGTCCATATTTATGATAATTTCGGATTCGAAACTGAAGTCCTTGCGGCATCTGTTCGCCACAATTTACATCTTCTCCAATGTGCTGAAATAGGTGCTGATGTAGTTACATGTCCCCTTCAGGTTATTACGGGTCTTCTGAAGCATCCCCTTACCGAAAGTGGCTTAGAAAAGTTCCTCGCAGATTATAATAAAGGGAACTAAAAAAAATTCCACCAAGAGTATGTATATCATCAAAGTTCGAGGAAAAGCTAAAATCCCTGATTATATTCAATTAAGAAATGACAAATTTGTGTTAATCGCTTATTTTAGAGCAGACAGACCTTTTAAAAAGTTAGAAAGATTTGGACTTGAGGGGAAAGAAGAAAAACTGAAATTATTAATTGAGAAAATACCATTTGGTAGATTAGAGCCTTTTGAATTATAAATATTAATGGATCAAGAATATATAATTGAAGTTAAAGAAACTACAATTTTTCAGGATGGACAAACAGTACTTGACCATGTTAATTTTAGTATTTTACAAGAAGAATTTGTTTACTTGATTGGTAAGACAGGAAGCGGAAAATCCTCGTTATTGAAAACTTTATATGCAGACTTGCCTATGGAAATAGGTGAAATTCAAATGGTCGGCTATCATATTGCCAAAATAAAAGAAAGAGAAATACCGTTCATGAGAAGAAAAATAGGCATTATTTTTCAAGATTTTGAGCTCTTTTATGATCGTACCATCGCAGAAAATTTGGAATTCATTATGCGTTCCACAGGCTGGAGAGACAAAGCCAAAATAAAAGTGAGGATGGCAGAAGTGCTAATGAGGGTTGGACTCGGTGGAGTGAATAATAAAATGCCTCACCAGCTTTCAGGTGGAGAACAGCAGCGAGTTGTTATTGCAAGAGCCTTGATCAACGAACCTAAAATATTAATTGCTGATGAGCCTACTGGGAATTTAGACCCCTCTGTAAGCGAAGATATATTTAAACTGTTTCTAGAAATCAACAAATACGGTACCGCTGTTTTAATGGCTACCCACAATCATTTTTTTATCCAAAAATATCCAGCTAGAATTTTGAAATGTATAGATAGAAAAGTTCTTGATTCTAACAAAGTAAGTTTCAACCTCTCCTAATCCTAACGATTAACAGAGAAGAAGAAATCGTTTTTCATTTAATACTTATTATTTTCATCCAATTTTTAATTAACAGGCATAAGGTATTTAAAATAATTATCAAATAGCCTTTTTATTCCCTATCAAATTTTCGATATTGGCATAACCAAAATTTCACCTTTTCTTAAAATAAATGCATAAATGCTGTTTCGGCATCTTAATTTGTTTTTTTCAACATCTAATTATTGCTCAACAATCAGATAGTTTAACAAAAAGTAAAAGTCAAAATCTAATTCATTTTTTAGAGGATAAATATATTGGTTGGACCACTTTTGCTGGTTTTGATATGGCTCCGACAATAGGTAATCTTCAAAAGCAAATGCGCCTTGATATAGCCTTAACTCATCAGAAATTATCTCTTGGAATGACTTATACTTTCCTTTTAGATGAACTCAAACAGTATGTAATATTTCCAACCATATATCGATTACGTATACAACAAGGAGGTGTTATTATGGGGATTCGTACCTTTAATTCTAAATGGATCAACGGCTATTTCAAAACAGCTTTCCTCTGGGGTCATATGATTTGGGAAGATCCTCCAACCAAAGAATATGTTTTTTCAAGTAAATCTGAATGTTTTAAACCAGAATTTGAGATCACAATTGCTCCCAATTTCTGGCTTCAACTATCCGCAAAATTAGGTTACCAAAAAATTGTAACTCTAAATTTACCTTCGGTAAATTTTAATGATTTTTCAGGTCTTTTCTATAGTTTAGGCTTAGAGATTAACTTGTGTAATGAAAAATATTAAGCTATTTTTTCTTTCCATATTACTGGGCGCATGCATATTTTCACATGAAAATTTAGCACCCGATCAACAGATCTGGGATTATGGATTACCAAATCAATTTAACCTTATTAATAAAGAACTTATAGATCTTGATGAAGCTATTCGAAATGATGAATTTAAAAACATCAATGCATTGATAATTATAAAAAATGATCAACTCATTTTTGAAAATTACTATTTAGATAAGCAAAGGGAAGATCTCAACAACATCGATAATGCAACCAATATCTTAGCATCAATGGCTATTGGAATGGCAATCGATGATGGTTACTTAATTTCACTTAAAACTCCCATAGCGGATTTACTACCTGAATATGAAGATGAACTATCTAGAGATTCACTAAAAAAAAACATTACTATCGAACAGCTTCTTACCCACCGTAGTGGTTTATCTTGGGACGAAATTGTCTCAGAGGATGATTTAAAGAGGATGATGGAGACCTATGATTGGGTTAAATATATCCTTGAGAAACCATTAGATGCTGTTCCTGGTACACGATATAATTTCAATTCAGGAGTTGGTATGATACTATCAAAAATCATTCAAAACTTGACTCATGAAAGTCTTTCTTCATATCTGAACCGTAAACTTTTCAAACCCTTAGAAATAAATAGGTGGATTTGGACTACTGATCCATCAGGTACCACAAACGCAACCAACGGTCTACATCTTACACAACTCGATTTCACGAAAATTGGATATCTTATGATCAAAAATGGATTTTGGAAAGATCAAGTAATTCTATCTGATGATTGGATTTATGAATCTACTAACCCCCAACATCAACCGAGTTATTCCTTCAGTTTAGGTTATCTCTGGTTTCAGTTTACTGAGGACCAAGATAATCGGCCCTATAACAGTAAACATGCCTTTTATATCCCTGGTACAACAGGTAATCACCTTTACATCAACCCCGAAGAAAACCTTATAGTAAGTATAGGTGCTAAAAATTATTTTTATGGAATTTTTGGACCCTCCTATTATTTATATCTAAGTATTATGGATCTACACCGAAATTTATCATAAAATAAAACACAACTAATTGAGCCTCCTAACGGTAAAATAACTGAATATCATGACGACTAATCTAATAATTCCAACTGTTTAAAGTTATTGAGTGTTTTTAGGATAGTAACCACAGAAATCATTAAAAAGTTACTTATAAAATATTGTCTAAATCAATACTCTAAAATTTAATTTTATGGTTAGAAATAAGGTTTCTAAAGGACTCAAAAAGTTATTATCGAAAAACAAGTCTGATCACTTTTCTATCCACCCTGAACCCTTTGTTAAAGACCCGCGTGAAAGGCTTCAATACATGAAATTATTTAATAGGGCTCTAGAGATTGACTCGCTCCAAGAGTTGCATTCAATAAAATAACAATATAAGTCCTCTAAACTCATCCTACTCCTTTCAGACCTTGGATGTTATCTCCTCTTTTAGCACCCAAGTACCACTCAAAAACAAAAAGCATCCAAAATTTTACCTAAACCATTTCTACCAAAACAAGGCATCAAAATAAAACACAGTTTTAAAATGGTCAATACCAAGAGGTGCATAAATTTTTAATCTAACTGAGAGCTGTTGGTAGAAGCCAAAGCTCGGTAGAAACAATACAGACTTGTTATTGTGCTAGGCTTTGATTGAGGAGCTCATAATTTTCAATAAAATCAAGGACCTGTTCAACATCTATCTTTTTAGCTATTATTTTCCTTTCCTGATTTAATACATAAAGCTGAGGAGTTGTTCTTACATTATATTCCATTCTAAAATTATTCTTATAAAATGGATCTGCGAGATTCAACCAATCTAGCTTCTGTTCAATTATAAACTTTTTCCATTTATCTGTATCTGTAATGGTACAAATAGCAATCACCTCTGCTCCTACCTTCTTCAAATCAGAATAGACTTGCTTTAATATTGGAGTTTTCTTTTTACAATGACCACATTCTGGATCATAAAAAAAATAAACTAAATACTTATCATTTAGTTGATCTAAGGAAAATGGCTGCATTGCTGTATCTAACAAGTTCATTCTTGGTGCCATTTTCCCAATCAAATTAGGCCTAATAAACTTTAACTCTTCTGCTATTTCAGTCTTCTGATCTTCATCCATAAAATCAACTTTTTCTGTCAAAAAATATTCATCAGATAAAAACACAGTGACTCCATCCATTCCCATTATTTTAGACTCTTGATACTTGTTGTACAAGGTCATCAACCAATACCTAAATCCTTGGGGATGACCTTCAAATTTATTTAACCAATTTTTAATCTGAGTATTGACAGAATCTGCCTGTCGAATAACCAAATCATCAAAATATTTCATGACATACCCATGGAATACAGGAGTCCTCATCATACTGGGAGCATCGTCTAACACATCAAAGTAATGATCTTTATAATATTTAAAAGATGCTGTTTTACGGGCTTGTGGATCTTCAATATCCTCGAAATCAGGAATAGTAATCCCTTCAACAATTTTTAAAAAAGAAATAAAAAATAAATCAGGATAGTCTGAAATTAATGATTCACGAAACTCCTTTGCATTAAGCCCTATTCTCTCAAGATCTTTAATTATTGAAAGCGAATCAGCACCAATTGAAGTAGTCAAGCGTTGTGATAATTCAGATTGTAGTTTTTGAACCTCTGCCATTTTATTTTGAAATTTTGCAAACAATTCATTGTCCTCTGATCCCGAAATTTCTATGTCTTTATATCCAAGTTCTGAGTTAATCTTCATTTCAAAAAATTGGTCACTGATAATGAATTCAAAATAAAAGTTTGGGGAATAAAGAAAATATACTCCTTTTTCTAATGCATAATCCCCTTTTAACTGAAGCTTATTATTGACAATTTTAACAGAATCAAGAATTAACCTTTGATTTCCAAAATGATATCCCACGATAGTAGAAGAGTCTTTAATTCCCACTACTTCAATACTTATTTCATGTCCGATACGCTGTTCTTTTTTTTGAGCGCAACTATAAATAGCCCAAGAAATTAACAATACGAACCCATAAGATTTAAAAAAAATTCTTAACATTTTAATATGAATATATTATAACACCCCAAAATTAAATCGTTTATTGTTTTAAACCTATTACTCATATTTAAGTTTTGAATAATTTAAAGAAAACTCCCTCACTTTATCATCAAACATCAACCAAACGGAAATACTTTCAATCATATTATTTAAACATTGATCAGATTAATAATTTTTATATTAATAAGTCAAATGAATGAAAAATAAGTAGTTTCAAAAAGCTAATTATCTGAAAGAAGGGACCAGTACCAAAACGAATCAACAGCACTATTATTATTTTATCATTACAATCAAATCGGCATCAATAACATAAGGACTTTAATCAATAAATAATTCTAACTATTCTTATAAATATTCTAAGGAAGATCAGGGATTTTATGAGGTAAATATATTTTCAAAACAAGATTATTAACCATGTCATTATCCAAATGACTGTAAGTTTATATTCAACTATTCTCCCAATTTGGTTGATGATAATAGATTTTATTTTAGCTGACTTATTTTTTTTAAAAAAATATCGTGAAAGAAAATTTAGCATTGAAATCAAAAACTAATCCATTTTTCATTGGTAATATTCTAGGTATTATAATTTAGTAGGAGTTAGAAACTTAAAACATAATCTCCGTCAGATAAAGTCAATGAACCCTCTAATCCCACATTAAAAATATTACCATTTAATAAAATAGGTTGATTAAGGGTAGGGATCAGTTTCTCCAAATCAATCACGATATCTATTTCTTTTGGGATACTTAGGCTTAAGAGATTTTTTTTTGAAAGATTCCATTCAATTATTAAATTTCCTTGGGGAGTAGGAACGCTAGCATGAATATGTTTAATCGTAGTTTCTGGTTTGGATATTTCAACTAATGACATTCCAGGTTTAATTACTTTTAGACCGAGTAAAAATTCGGCAAATAGCGCTGGAACAAATGCACTCTCTGTTTGCGCATCGCTTCGAGTTTTGATCTTGCTTAATTGACCACTTCTGCCTGTGGCATCAAGCCACCACTCCTCCCATAATGTACCATTATGATTACTATCTAACATTTTATCAAATCTTAATCTAAATAGGTCAAATGACTCATTAACATATCCAAAATCACAAAGACCCTTGTGTAAAAAGTAAGATAGGGCTGGAGTAACCATTGTTATACCTGATTCCCTTTTAATATAGTTATGTTTATCTTTCGCCAGTATCTTCGAAGCGATCAAAGATGCCTGATTTTTTGATGCAATTTTCATGGCAAGAGCCATTCCATTGGCATGTTCGCTAAACTTATCGGAAAGTTCACCATTAACATATGCATCTGCAAATAGACTATTATCATCATCCCAGAAGTAGGTTTGAAGTGATTTTCGGATTTGTTTTGCCTTTTTTTTGTAAATTTTATTCAAAGGATCATTAAGCCAAATAAGAATTTGGGAAAAATCCTCAAGAGCGCCTAAATAATGAGCATTTAAAGTGAAATTTGATCCTCTTCGATCATTCACAGCATGATCTAACCAATAAGGGTAAGGAGGATTATCTATCAGACCTATCTCATTTGTATAATTGTCTAGTAAATTCATTAGCCTGTATGCATTTGGAATAAGTGCCCTTACAGTTGATGAGTCACCCGAATACAAAAAATAATTTTTAAGACTCCGTATCCATAAACAATTAGAGTCTAGAATAATCATATAGTCATCGAAATTAAGTGGTGCGTAAGCTGGCATTATACCATTTGCTTGTTGCTCTTCAGCAACTTGTACAAGGTATCTTCTCTGAAGAAAATAATCACCAAAAATCCAATAATTACCTAAAGCAGCGTAAAAACCTGTTTGCGAATATTGACGACGCTCACGATAATTATCAGTATAGCCATCTGTGGTACACACATCAATTGTTTTAGCAGATGCCTTCATATATTTTTCAATCCAAGGGTTATCAATTGATTTTATGTAGCCTTTAGTTTTAAACGGATATGATATTTGACGTATTCCGACGCCGAATATTTTAATTGGTTCCGATATGTTTTCTAATACTATTCCTAAATATCTCGTGGGTTTCCAATAGGTGGCTTCCCAAAAATCACGTTCTCCTGATAAAATAATTTCATCCTTAAAATCAGAATCAACGATATGATATTTAAATTCATTATTTAAAATGTACGGTGCACTCCAAATCTCGACTTTTAATCCAATAGGCCCAATGATATCTAGTTGCGCCGATCCATTTAATACCTCGCAATAATCAAACAATAATATCCTTTTCCCAAGTCTTTCAGTAGGGGAAATTATTAATGGCCCTTTTTCTGATCTGTAGTCAGAAATAGTTTTTGAAATATTTTTAGATGTGTCCTTTGTGATTTTAATGGATTTAGATAAGTTTCCCTCGCTAAGGAAATCAGCCATGATTAAATTTGAAGCACTTTTTTCATTCTCATTTAAATACGGTAAATCTCGTGTAATTAGTGATGTCCATGGTGGAGTTAAAGCATATTTCAAATCATTTTTTTGAGGTAAAGGCCATCCAACGTTTCTCATTAATTCCTCAGCATCAGACCACTCGCGATCATCAAAATCTAGTGAAATCCAGTTTCTCTGACTTTTTCTAAAGTCAACATGATCATTAACTGCCGGTTGAAATCTATTTAACAGTGGGGCATTATTACTCCAACTCAGATCAGGGGATACTTTCCATTTATAATCTGTCCAAATCGATACTTTTTCATCACCAAAACAATCTAATTGAGCTAAAAGACCACCTCTAATATGATGATGATATGACTTCATGTTAGCTTGTCTGTGAACCTTAATAGCTAATACATTTTCTCCTACTCGAAGCAAATTATTTATATTGAGTATATCAAATGATTGATGGTGTGGTGCGCTTCTGGCGGGGCCTCTACCTACATATATCCCATTTATAAATAGTTGATATTGCGATGATGCGGTAACTTTCAAATTTGCCTTTTTAGGCATTTTATTGATAACAAAAGATCTTCTTGCGAGCATCATATCTGATTTTACAGAATCTGACAACCATATCCATTTTGCTTCCCAATTGACCTTAGCACGATTTTCTATTGACCCATCTATCCAAATTTTATCAACTTCTCCTAGAAAAGATTGAATTTGAGAAAATACTGATTTTGGAAAAATCAAGAGGATTATAATACAAAAGATATGAGTTTTATGTCTTTCTTTAATCATTTAATAATCTTCAATTGATTTCAAAATTTAATAAACAAATGACATAATTCGTAGTTTTATTTACTAATTCGATGAATTCGATGACATTATCAGATTATAGAAAATAATTGCTGATAATGGATCGCTCATATTTTCCAAAATACGAAATTGAGAAAATATTATTCTCCCTTGACCTAATTTAACAGTTACCATGTCTGATCCCCACCAGGAATCACCAGGTCCCGAATAATGCATTTTATGCGTTGGAGAAAACCAGTCAAAACCTATTGAAGCAACTATAGGATTTATTGAAGTAACTCCATCGATTTCAAGGTTGCGTAAAGTATTAGTAGGCCAAATGTTTTCGTATGTATCATTCATCATAATACCTGATGGTACTCCCTTGAAAAATGGATGCTCTTTGATCAGATGAGGGATGCATGTCCATAATCCTTTAGCAGGATGTACATCGGCATCAATACCGAATTTATTACCCTCTTTAATATCTTCCTTGGAGACAGGTTCTAGAAATATAATTCTTCCACCCCTTTTTACAAATTGGAGTAACTCCTCATTATCAAATGCAGCTAAATAATTATCATCAGTCTTTAAAACAACAACGGTAGTCTCTTTAGAGGTTTTTATACTAAATTTTGAATAACTGATTTCATTCTTTAAAAGAAAGGAATTCAATTTTCCTGAAGGTCCAAACAATGCCAATTTCACTGCATTATAATTTCTAGCCTTAAAAACATTAAAAGAATGAGTATTTTGTGCTAAAATCATTTCATCACTATTCTTTATAAAAGCATTAATTTGATATTTACCCTCTAGATTATCAGTAGATATTTTTTTGTTAAGTAGTTCATGTATACCGCTCTTAAAGTCCTGAGATTCAGTTTTGGATAAAACTATATTACCATTTTCATCTAATACTTGTAGTGTTAATTGACCACGAATAGAATTGAGATCGTTAATTCCGACAAGTTGAATGTTCGTCATGTCATCGCTGAATACATTTCTTGGAAATGTTCTAATTGACAGAATACGTGATTCATTACCTTCCTTTGTTCTTTGGTAAACATCATTTTTGGGATTGCGCCATAGATCAATCAAACCTGCACCTAATATCCAATCGCCAGCTATTAATGCATGAATACAATATCCTTTTATATTTGGATTTGATCTCACGGCTTCAATCATTCGTTTATTAGAATTACCGTGTATTGCCTGTTGGTCTAGGTAAAATTTTTGCATATTTGGATACATTTCATTGAAGCCACTTTCAAAGATTACTTGTTTTTGTTGCCTATGAATACGTTTGTGATATCTGTAGGCAGGGGTCAAAGAATTACCATCCTCTTTAAAAAGTTTATTATTAATTGTTAAATCAGGGAGACTTCCATAGCCAAGCTCTGAAACAAAAGACATAAGATTAGGCATAACATTTTTTCCTGGTGTTGATCCTGAAAATCCCTTGAACTTTTTTTGTTGATCGGTCAAACCAATACTCAAGTAACCATCATATTGCTCCTTGTTAATAAACGGACCAGGGTAATTATGTATATCGTTGAATTTCATTGGTTCATATTCGGTAGGGAGATACATATTTGCACCGAAAGCCCAGCCACCTGATTCATCTAATATTAGTCTAGTAGGATCAAGATTTCGAGCCAAAAGAGCCATAGGCCTCATTAACTGCTTTAATACAGGTCGGTGAAGTTCATTAAACAATTCCCATTGCACTATGCAAGTTCTGTTACGATCACGTAAAATGGATTCTCTTATTTCATTTTCAACTTGATTCGATAAATAAGGTGTTGCAATTGGTAAAGTCATACATTCCAGCGCTGGACTTCCGACTACCAAAATACCCATTTCGTCAGCCAAATTTAACCAAATTTGAGGTGGAGGATGTCTCCAAGGCCTTATCATATTAAATCCAGCATCTTTAGCTAACTGAATTTCTTTTCGTATCATTTCTTCTGAATCGGGAAATGCTATTCCATTAGGATATAATCCTTCAAAAAATGTTGCTTTTATATAAATTCTTTCTCCGTTAAGATAAAAATCTTGATCTTTAATTGTAAAATCACGAAAACCAAAGTTAGTTTCCCAATGATCTGAAACAATCCCACTTTGTTTTACAATAACTTTTGCAGTATACAAATTAGGGAATCTTGGAGACCACAAAGAAGGAGATGGCACATTTAATTTCCATTTTTTCGAAATTGTTCCCGGCCTTAATATAAAATCTTGTTCGATCCCTTTTATCACTTTATTACCCTGATATATTGTAATCTCTATATTACAAGATTGACTATTAATCGAAGACTGCTCAATTGAGGTCTCAAAACTAACACTAGCCTCACTCAAATTGGTCTGTAAAAAAACATCTTGTAAATAAATATCTCCAGATGTAACTAGGCGAACAGGCTGCCATATTCCCCCATTGATCCCACCCCGCCACTGGGGAGTTTGCATGGCTTTGACCCCATCTATTTCTTTATCTGATAGAATTAAAGGACCAACAACTCTAATTATTAAATCATTGGCCTCCCCAACCTTTATCATACCATCTACCCGAAATTCAAATGGCGTAAATCCTCCTTCATGATAACCAACCGCCTGATCATTTATCCAAATTTCCGACAAATAATTAACCGCATCGAACTGAATATTGATGATTTTTCCCTCCCAATCATTGGGAACAATAAAAGACTTTCTATAGAACGCAACGCCTTCATAATCTTTTTTGATAAGTTCCCAAGCTGAAGGTACTTGGATTTTCTCAATTTGTTTTTTCGAGTCAAAAATTTCAGAATTCATCCAATTATTACGACGACCCAGATTGTTTTCATCAAAAATAATTTCCCAAGTACCGTTAAGAGATAAAACTTCCTGTCCAAATGTGGCCGGAAAATTTAAAAGAACGAGTAATGTTAACAAAAAAAAACTTTTGGAATTTTTGGGAGGGCTATTTATAAAACCGAAGATTGAAACAATCATAATAGACTAATTAAATCATAATTATAGCTGTATGAATTGGTATCATCCATAAATATAAAAATTTTATGATTATTGAAATGGATGATTTAGTTTCTAAAATGGTAAATTAGAATTTCTGATAGATGCGAACATAGTCAATTTCGAATCTTGTAGGAAAAATAACTTCTGAAGGATTACCTCCAGCAGTACCCCCAATTGCAAGGTTTAAAATTATGAATTGATTTGTTCCACGAAAAGGATTCTTAATTTCACCTCTCTGATTATTGGTCTTATCCAACTCAACAGAGTTCATCAAAAAATCATCAAGATATATTTTTATCTCATTACTTGTCCACTCCATTCTCCAAATATGAAAATTTTCACACCACTCTAAATCACCAAAACTATCAATAGGTTTTCTGAAATCATCCCATAATGCCTCCCATCTATTATTTGAAGCCCAAGCAGCATTAGCTAATATATTGCCACCATAATATTCCATTATATCTATTTCACCTCCAGTTGGCCACTCGTGACCTTCTCCTAAAGTCCAAATAGCTGGCCAAAGACCGTTTTGACAGCTTATTTTAGCCTTTATTTCAAAAATTCCGTAATGCCAACTATGCAAACCTTTAGTTGTTACACTCGAGGAAGTATAATGAACATATTCTCTTTTTTCTTGCCAACTATTCCCAAGATTATTGTAGGCAGGATTTGGAAAAGTATCTTTTCTTCCCTCTATTATTAACAAACCATCTCTAACAAATGCATTTTCAGTTTGATACCATTGTAATTCCATATTCCTGACAAATCCATTTTCATATGTCCATTTCTTTGGATTCGGATTTCCCGAGTAATCGAATTCATCATGCCATACAAGTTTATATTCCTTGTGGTCTAAAATATTCTCAGTTCTGTCTGCATTGATGCTGAGGTTAGTCTCTCTATTTAGATTTTTACACGAATAAAGTGAGAATACTGATATGATTAATAAAAGTTTTTTCGATGGAATATAAGATTTCAAAATAAATCGAATCATAGTTTTATTTCCTATTTGAGTGTCATAAAGTGGAGATCAACACATTTTAATATCGTAAAAAAACAAATAAATTAGTCTCACAAGGATTAGTTAATTATGATACAATGGAACTAAATGCTTTAGCAAGTTTTGTAATCTCAGAAAATTCACCGCTTTCAACAAATCTATCATTTACCAACGAATTTCCTACTCCCAAACAGGCTGCACCACTTTTTAACCATTTTTCTGCATTTTGGGTAGTTATACCTCCGGTAGGCATTAATTTCAATTTTGGTAAAGGTGCTATGATGGATCTATAATAAGCCAATCCCAATGGTTCTGCTGGAAACAGCTTGATAATATCTGCTCCCCACTCGTGAGCTTGTAATATTTCTGTCGGAGAAAACGCACCAGCAAGTACGGGCCTATTATAATTATGTGCAACATCGATGACTTCTTTTTTAATTACTGGAGTAACTATAAATTCAGCACCCGCATTTATAGCTTGTTCAGCACTTTTTCCATCAGTGACTGAACCTATACCGATTAATATTTTAGAAAGCCTTTTTAGTTTCTCCATTTCAAAAATAGCATTAGGTGTAGTCAATGTAACCTCTATCACTTTGATACCCCCTTTTTGTAATGCCTCTCCAATCTGATAAATTGAATTAGAATTTTTTAACCGTATTATAGATACTATTTTCGCCTCAATAATTAATTTAACAATATCATGTCTAGTTTTTATCATTATTTATCTTTTTACATGACCAAAAACTTTGCCTTTGGAAATATCTAAAAGCTCCTTCTCAGTAAAATAATTGACATCTCCTTCAATTGTTTGAGTTAGGGCAAATGCTGCTGTTGCAAAAGATACTATTTTTTGTTTCTCCCATTTATTAACTAAACCATGTAGCATACCCGAAACAAAAGCATCCCCTCCACCTAATCGATCAATAACATCAATATTAACAAAGTCACTCAAATAGGATTTACAACCCTCTATTATAACACCCCCTAAATCATTATTAATCGCATTATTTTGATTTCTCATGGTCATGGCGATAGAGTTAAAATTTCCCAAATCTGCAAGTTTATTTGCAGATCCAATAGTTGCTAATTTTAGGGATTCCAAATCTTGAATGGGTTCGAATTCAATTTCATACACATCACACGCAGATCCAATGTTAGCAACTAATATATTCACATAAGGTAATATTTTTTCAAATGCCTCTCTCGCCTCCTTTTTAGTGAATAATTTCCTGCGATAGTTTAAATCGAAAACGACATTAACATCGAGTTCTCTGGCAACCTCAAGGCCTGAAGTAATATTTTGTCTACATAATTTTGAAAGTGCTGGTGTGATTCCAGTTAAAACTAAAAAATCTGTGTTTTTTAGCACCCTGTTCCAATCCTTCTCAGATACTCTAGTATTTGAAAAAGAAGAATTACTTCTATCATAAGTTACCCTCGTACCTCTTATTGAATTACCATGTTCCACAAAATAATTACCCAACCTACCCTGTTTCCACTTTACATATCTAGTATCTATTCCATGCTTATTTAGATAATATTTAGCACTTCTACCTAAAGGATCATTTGGTAAAGAGGAAAGAAAAACAGTTGAGTGACCAAAAAGAGATAGGTTAGCCAAAATATTTGATTCAGCACCTGCAAAACTTATCTTCAAAGCATCTGATTGCTCTATTAAATTCCCATGATGATAAGGAGTATATCTCATCATTAGTTCTCCATATCCAACTACTGTACAATATCCCATTATCTCAACTCTAATTATTAAAAAACATTGGAATATCCGAGAATGATACTCGCAATTATTAAAAATAACAAACCAATTAATAATACTTGGAAAGGTCTTTTAACTCCATTCCATTCTCCCGATCTATATGCCCAAATGTTACTTATTATTAAGGACAAACCAAGTAACATTGGCCAACCAATAACTGGGCCAATATCACCAATCATGGCTGATCCTTGCCCATAGATACCTAAAGCCGCAAACCAACTTATTCCTGAAATAATAGACCAAAAATATGCAGTCCTTGAAGATGGCAATAAAAAAGAATTCCATGACTTATTTTTTGTCAGCAAAAATATTGCGTATCCTGCATTCATAACATATCCTCCAAGAAGGACAACAACCCATGCTGCCAAACTACTGTTTCGAGTGATCACTCCATAATTTTCTGCAATTCTTGCCACTGGTAAGGCATTGGCAAATCCAACATTCAACAAAGCAGAAAGTAGGCCACAAGAAATGGCTATAATAATACCTTTAGCCATATTAGAAGAATTACCATTTTTAATTAACAAAGCATCACGTTTAAGCCCAGCTTTTGCTGTTATGGCTACACCAATCACCATTACAAAAATCCCGATCAAAATAAATGGTAATCCAGGTTTAGAAAAAAAATTATCCGCTTGAAAAAGTGGAATTAGAGAGCCAACTGAGGCAGCCAGTCCCATAACAATTCCATAAGTCAAAGACAATCCAATATAGGGTACACTAACTCCAAAAAGAATTCCTCCTATCCCCCAAAAAAATCCAAAAATAAATCCAAGGAATAGTGCAAGTTTAGGAGCATTTAAAATAATATCCCATAAACTTGGAATAACTAAAAATGCCCATAACAAAGGAAATATAATCATTGCTGTGGTCACATGTATTAGCCACCAAGCTTCCCACCTCAAAGGACTCATATACTTCATACCTACTCCAAAACTTCCTTGAAAAAAGCTCGCCAATATGATCAATATGAAAGGTAAAAAAATTTCCATAATACATTTTTAATGAGCAATTGATACTCTTTTTTTAATCAAATAATCATTTAAAGCGAGCTGCGAACAGTCATGACCTAAACCACTATTTTTGATACCTCCATGAGGTAAATATATCGCGTATTTAACGCCATTTACATGAACTTCACCAAATTCTAAATCAACAGAAAACTTCGCAATTCGTTTATTATTTTTAGTGAAAATATATGAAGCCAAACCATAATCAGTGTTATTGGCCATTTTTAACACCTGATCATCTGTCTCAAAAGACATAAATGGCGCAATTGGTCCAAAAATTTCTTGTTTGAATAATTTCATTTTAGAAGTTAGATTAGTCAAAACTGTTGGCTCAAACCAATAGCCTTTTTCTTTTTCTCTCGGTATCTTACCACCAATAATAATCTTGCCCCCATGATGAATTGCATCTTCAAGAAGTTCTACCATCCTGTCCCTTGCCGAGGCGTTAATCAAAGGACCCATATCGGGATCTTCCTCTTTTCCAAAACCTATTTTTAAGTCTTTTACCCTTAATATGTAAGAATTTAGAAATTTAGTGTAGACTTTCTCATGAATAAAAAATCTGTTGGCTGCAACACATATTTGTCCACAGTTACCAAATTTTATGTCTATAGCCAAATCAAGAGCAGCCTTTAAATCTGCATCTTCAAAAACAATAAACGGCGCATTCCCTCCTAATTCTAGACTCAATCTTTTGATAGATGTTGTACTTTCAGCAATTATCTTTCGGCCAGTTGAAGTGGAACCAATCATTGTAATTACTTTTGGAATTTTACTTTTAGTGAGAGTTTTTCCAATTTTTTCAGGTGACCCAGATAAAATATTAACAACACCAGGAGGAAAGTTAATTTCGTGCATTATTCGGCCTAATAAGTAAGCAGAAACAGGTGATAACTCCGAGGGTTTAATAATAATACTGCATCCTGAAGCCAGAGCCGGTCCTAACTTAAATCCTATGTTCAATAAGGGAAAATTCCACGCCAAATAAGCAATCACAACACCTACCGGTTGATGAATCATTTTATGGCTATGTGTATTTTCATAATCTGATAAATATTCACCTTTGAAATTTTTAATTGCATCACAATACCACTCCAAACTATCTGAAAGAGATTCAATATCTTCAAGAGTTTCAGCATATGTTTTTCCCATTTCATACATAATAGCATTACGAAGCAATTCTTGATTTTTTGATATTTCATCACGTAATTTTAGGATCCAGGTAGTTCTATCCTCCAGTGATAACATTGACCAATATTTAAATCCTTTTTCTGCAGCAATCAGTGCTACTTCGGCATCGCGCTCGTCAGCCCATGCTACCTCTGAAATTTTTCCCTCTGAAGCTGGGCAAAAAATTTCATATTTTTTGTGACTCTTTGCGTCTCTTAAAGATCCGCCAATGTATAGTTTTAGATATCCAAAATTCATAACAGCGAATATTCATTAATGTTGGAATCAGACATTATTTTCGTGATATTTCAAAATTATGTCTTCATTTACTTTCAAACCTAATCCTGGCGTTGATGGGATACTAATAAAGCCATTTTCAAATTTAATTGAGGGGCTCGTTATACTTTCTCTAATTGGATTTTCTGTTCGATCATATTCCATGTAAACGTCAGGGTTATAAAGTCTTCCGGGCATAGGTTCAAGATTTGCTATAAAGTGTATTGCAACATTTAAAGAAATTCCTGAACCCCAAATATGAGGAATTACCTCAATTCCATAAGTTGCAGCAAGACTGGCAATTCTTTTAGATTCTGTAATTCCACCGCAAGCACCAATATCAAGTTGAAGAATATCTACGCTTTTGTTTTCCAATAATTGATGAAATCCATATCGAAGATATTCACATTCGCCTGCTGCGATGGGTATATTCGTTTTTTCTCTTAATTCACGATATTGAGTATAGAATTCTGGTGAAATTGGTTCCTCAAACCAGCAAATTCTATATGGCTCCATCATTCTACTAAGTTCTAAGGCTTCTCTCAAAGAATAAGCATGATTTGCATCAACCATAAGTTTAATCTCATCGCCTATTGCCTCACGAATACATTTTAGATTGTGTATATCCTCTTCCAATGATAAACCAACTTTCATTTTTATAGCTTTAAAACCTTCGTTTACATAATTTTTAGCCTCAATAACTAATTCATCGGAAAGAAATTTTGACTTTGAAAAATACAAGCCAGTAGCATAGGGTTGTACTCGATCTCTATGCTTCCCTCCTAAAATTTTATAAACAGGTAAACCTAATATTTTACCCTTAAGGTCCCATAATGCAATATCTAAAGCACTTACAGATGCCATGAGTACACCGCGACGAGCAAAATCTAAAGTTTTGCGATACATTTCATACCAAATAGTTTCATTTTCAATAGGATCTTTTCCTATGATGAGTGGCTTTAAAAATTCAATACCCTTGTCAATAATTGTGGCAGGACCATAACCCTCACCCCATCCTACAAAACCCCCATCAGTAATGATTTTTACAAGACAAATGCTTCTTTCAGAATAAGACCATTGAGAGAAGTAAAAAGGTTTATCTAATTTAGCTCTAAGCACAAATGATTCTATGTGAGTGATTTTCATTTTTTGTGTTTCGTTATGACATCAAAATGAGCTATAAGTTAACATATGTTTAGTAACATCGCCCGACAAAAAGCTAAAATTTATAATATTGATGACGAAAAATAACATTATTTTAAAAAGACTTTATTAATCGAAGAAACACTCTATTAAATTTTTAACTTTTCTAACTAAATCCTATTTATTAAAAACATTTAATATTGTATTTGGCAATAATCAATATATTCCTTAGCGTTACAAAAATATACTAGTGAGAATCGAATTCATTTTTTAATTAATCATTGGATATAAACATATATTTTTTTAAAACCCGATTATAAAATTTAATCTCTGGTGACCCCTTATTGCCTACTCAAACTAGCTTGTAGTGAGCGAAAAAAAAATAATTTATTCAAATACTCACAGTGAATTAATAAATTTTTTCTATTCGATTAGGAATACAATTTTATTTTAAATTTATATTCAATATCTAATCTATTTGTTATGATTCTAAAGTTAGGGGCAATTTTGCTTGTCTTGGTCATCTTAATTATTTCAATTTCCAAATGGAGTTTGCATCCATTCGTTGCCTTAATTTTATCTGCATTAATTCTAGGGATATTATTAGGTCTTGAAGGGCATACTTTAGTGGAAGTTTTACAGGAAGGTTTTAGCTCTACCTTAAAATGGATTGCAATTATTATTATATTTGGATCGTTTATTGGGGAGGTGTTCAAAGAAACTGGAGCTACAAATAGAATTTCAAACCATCTTTTAAATTTAGTAGGGAAAAAAAACTTGCCATGGGCATTGGGTTTGACAGGTTATGTTGTATCTATTTCTGTATTTATAGATATAGCTTATGTACTTTTTCATCCTGTCATAGAATCATTGTCAAAAAGAAGCCGCACACCTGTTATAACATTGGGATTGTCACTAGTTGCAGGACTCACAGTTTCACATACACTTATACCACCGACACCCGGACCAATCGCAGTTGCCTCAATCTTAAATGCAAATTTTGGCCGTCTGATATTAATAAACTCCTTTGTAGGAATATTTTCAGTTTTAGGAGGAGTTTTTTGGGCTAAATATTTTTGTTCAAAATTTAAATTAGTAACTGAAAATTTTGTTGATCCAATTGAAGAAAAAAAAACAAATTTAAAGACTGAATATAAAGCTAAAATTCCTTTATTAATTGATCTAATGCCTATTCTAACTCCATTAATTTTAATGAGTATCGGTACTATATATGATTCCCATCAAGGCAAAATTGGAGAATTTTTCGATTTAGTTAGTGAACCCATGATTGCAGTCTTAATTGGAGCTTTAATCGCTTTTTTCCAATTTTTTTTAATAAAAAAAAGCAGTAATTTTTCAAAAATAATTGAATCAGCAATAGTGAAATCCGCTCTTGTGATCATGATTACAGGAGCCGGTGGTGCATTTGGTCAAGTGATTAATGCATCTGGTATTCAAAGTTCATTTAGTGAATTTTTTACTGAAATTTCACATTTTGGTCTCATAATCCCATTTTTAATTGCGGCATTTCTAACCAGTGCAACAGGTTCAATCACTATCTCATTAATAAGCAGTGCTTCAATTATTAGTCCAATGATTCCCTACCTACCTTATTCTGCAGAGATAATCGCAGCATTTATAGGAACAGGTGCCTTGTGCGTATTTCACGCCAATGCAAGCTTCTTTTGGCTACTTAATCGTCTCCATAAGATACCAGTAAGTATTCTATACAAGACTTATACTGTTCAATCTTTAATAATGGGTGTCTCTGGGCTTTTTGGAGTTTTCCTACTGTTATTAATTGGTGTAAGATAATCCCTCTAGTATGTAGGGATGTGTAATTTTTTTTAATTTGTCTCTCATTTCTTTAAGTATATAATCATTTTCTGAAATTTTAAGAGCTAAATTGTTCCATTCATTCGGATCGCTATGATGATCGTATAATTCTTCCTGACCTGTATTGTAGAGGATATATCTATATCTATTAGTTCGAATTGCATAATGTTGCATAGAGGGATCATCAGCATAATCTGGACCTGAATGGATTAGAGATAAGGCAATTTCCGGACCAGACCAATCTCCTCTTGTAGGATTCTCCAATAATCCTTTCAGGCTATGACCATCCAAAGGATGTCCAAGATTATTTTTTAATGTATTCTTAGGCAGCCGTGTTAAATCCAATAATGTTGGATAAATATCTATCAAAGAAACTGTACGATCAACTTTGCCTGGCGTTGATATTCCCGGTGCTCGTATAATCAAAGGGACTCTGGTGCTTTCCTCCCAAAGAGAATTCTTATATAAATAATCTTTTTCACCCATATGGAACCCATGATCACTGGTCAAAACAACTATAGTATTTTTATCCAAATTATTTTCTTCTAGAGCCCTCAAAATATTACCAACATTCTCATCGACTGCAGCTATGCAGGCGAGATATGCTTGAATAAATTTTTTTAGCCCTAATTCCTTACCATCATAAGCCTGAACAATACTATTAAACATTTTTTTACCCAGTTTATTGGAGTGCAAACCCCCATCTGCCATTTTTCTAAGAAATGTATCTAAATCGTCAGAGTCTAATATTTCTGGTAATTGAATCTGATTCAAAGGAAAACGATCAAAAAAATTCTTTGGCACAATTAAAGGCGTATGCGGACGAAGAAATCCCACTGCGGCAAAAAATGGAACATCCTTTTTAGCTAGTTCGTTGATTTTTTGGACTGCTAAATTCGCATTATTCTCATCAGGTGTAAGATCTCTATTTTTCTCATCAATAAATTTTATTGGAATGACTCCATCATTAGTATTTCCCAAAATCCAATGCAGAGAATCATTCAAATTAATTCCTTGATCAAGTCTAATTAGTGGTCCAAATGATCCATCTACCCAGCCAATACTTCGAAATGGTTCATTCACATAAGGATGAGCAATCTTTTCTTTTCCATTGTAAACACTTGGGCCGTAATCAGCAGGATTTCCATATTCTGTCCAAATATTTTTATTTAAGTGATGCATAACTTTTCCTGTACCCCATGTATAGTACCCATACTTTCGAAATTGCTCCATAATTGTCCGAGAATTATTCAGTACTTGGTTATTAAACCATGGATCTTGAAAAAAATTATTTGAATTATGGGGATAAATACCTGTTAAAAAACTTGATCTAGAGGCTCCACACATTGGAGAAGGACTATGTGCGTTGAGAAAGGTGACAGCTGAGCTTGAAAATTTAGCAATATTTGGTGTCGAGCTTTGCGGATGCCCATTGTAACCTTCGACATAATCATTCAAATCATCAATAATAATAAAAAGCACATTAAGGTTTCTATCATTTTCATAGAAATCCGCACAACTAGATATAGTTACAAATAGAAAAAGGCATTTTATCAAAATTTTCATTAAAAAATGTTTATTTCATCTGGGCATTATAATAATGGTCTTATTGTGTAGCTATAAGTGAGGTCTTCCGCATCTAATAAATATTTAGCCCAAGTCCTTGCTCCCCAGCTATTGTCTCCCCCTAATCCCATTTGTTTATAGTCAATATTCAGACTTATTAAATCCCTTGGCTGAATGTCAATAGAATGTATTTGTTTTTTTTCAAAACCATGATCAAAATCAGAATTGAGATTATGATGAGCACTAAAACAAATTAAAGGCAATCCTTCAAATCTTAATCCTTTCCCACTTTGATCAGTTAGCTCAACCCATCTCGTATCTGTCCTGTATCCATTTTCTTGAGGACGACCATAAGCATAATAAAGATCACTCACTTTAGATTCATATACCCCAAGAAAAGCGGAAGTTTTTCTATCCGAATAATTTTCATGGGGTCCTCTTCCAAACCATTCGACCTTATCAAAAGAACGAGGAAGCAATAAATTCATTCCAAATCTGGGTAATTCAGTATTATTGAATCCATTTGGTAATGACAAACTACTATTTACATTTATTGATCCGTCACCACTCAATATGTACTCGAGCTGGTGAGTTGCCTCAAAAATATTTAAATCATAGTCTATATTAACCTTAGAGATAAAATTGGATATTTTTTCAAAAGAAATATTTTTGACTTTTAATAATTGAGGAGCATCTCTCCAAATCTGATTACGTTTGGGAAAGTTATTACCAAAGTCGTTATCTGTTGGTGCCCTCCAATAATTCGGCACTGGCCCTTTCTTCAAAAAATCAATACCATTTATTCTATAAGTGGTAATAAATCCTGTTTTTTTATTAAAAACGACATTTATATTTTGATTAAATAAATTTATTTCCCCTTCTGATTCATCTATATCAATGATTATGTTTGATACATCGGTATCGGGTTTCCCCTCTTCGTTAGGGATATTTGTATATTCAAGTTGAGCCGCAAACATCTCATGTCCTCGAGGAATTAGATTAACTGATTTCTTCGTTTCACCATATATATTTAAGTGATATTCCTTATCGAAATGTTTTACGTTTTTGATTGGGAGTAAAACATCCTTAGATGTCCTCGGCCCTAAATTCAACTGAAATTCCCCCGAAGTAATAACTCTACCATTTTCTAATAGGTCCCATCTAAAAGAAAAATTTATTAAATCGGTAAAAAAATGTTTATTGTAAACACTTAAAGAATTTTTTGTCTGATCTGCCCATTCAAATTTTGCATTTTGATAAATATGCTTGACTTCAGCCATAGCGGGATGATAGCTTCTATCAGCGTTTACAATCCCATTTAAACAAAAGTTTCCATCGTTATTGTATTTATCTGGCTCGTAATCTCCACCATAAGTCCAATATTTAATACTATCACTGGTAAATTTAGCAAGACCTTGATCAACAAAATCCCATATAAAACCACCTTGATGTTGAGGATGAGCTTCTACATATTTCCAAAGGTCAACTAAATTCCCGGTGCTATTTCCCATGGCATGGGCATATTCGCACCAAATAAATGGTTGATCCGCATGTTTACCAATGTATTCCCTATCAATTGCCTCAGTAGTATAGTACATCCAGGAAATCACGTCTGTGTGTCGTGGTAATCTCTTTGAAATGTTAATCCCTCTTCCTATTCGCTCATATTGTACGGGCCTTGTTTCATCAAAAGATTTTATCCAATTATATCCTTTTACCATATTAATTCCATCACCGGCCTCATTTCCTAATGACCAAATAATTATTGACGGATGATTTTTATCTCTCTCAACCATTCTTTGCCAACGATCCATATGCATTAATTCGAATTCAGGTTTATTTGCAGGAGTATCATCCTCCTCATATCCAAATCCATGAGTTTCAATATTCGCCTCATCCATTACGTAGATACCGTATTTGTTACATAACTCATACCAATAAGGATCATTAGGATAGTGTGAAGTTCTAACAGCATTAATATTATTTTTTTTCATTATTTCAATATCTCTGATCATAGATTTTTTACTGACAACATGTCCTTTAAATTCATCATGCTCATGACGGTTTACACCTTTGATTAATATTGCTTGCCCATTTACTAAAAGTTTACCACCAACAACTTCCGTATTCCTAAATCCTACTTGATTTCCTATGGACATAAGTTCTTTCGCTTCCTCATCAGTAATAGTTAATGTCATAAAATAAAGATGAGGATTTTCAGCACTCCAAGATTTAATCTCTTTAATTTGGTCTGAAAATAAAAATCTTTTGTCATTCCCTCCTAGAATAGTATAATCATTAGTCATTTCGGCGATCAGTTTTTCTTTTTCGTATAATTTCAGAATTACTTTACCATTTTTTTGATTTTGAGAATAATTAGTTAAGTCAACTTCACAAGAAAACTGTCCATCTTTATAGTCATTTATCAGTTTAGATTTTACAAAGTAATCTCTAACACAAATTTTTGGAGAGGCATAGATAAAAACATCTCTTTGTATACCACTCAAACGCCAAAAATCTTGATCTTCTAAGTAGCTCCCATCAGGCCAACGATAAACTTCTACAGCCAGAGAATTATCCCCTGATTTTAAAAATTTTGTAATATTAAATTCTATTGGCGTTTTACTTCCCTCGCTATAACCAACTCGTATGCCATTTATCCAAACATAACAGGCTGAATTCACACTACCAAAATGTAGAAAAATCTCATTTTTATCCCAATCATCTGGAATTGAAAATGTACGCCAATACGAGCCTACGGGATTATAATCATGTGGTACATTAGGTGGATCTATTTTATATGGATATATTATATTCGTGTAAATAGGAAAATCTTCTGTGTGAAATTGCCAATTAGAGGGTACGGGAATTGACTTCCAAGCTGTTTTATTGTAGGAGTCCTTATAAAAATCTGAAGGTCGTTCATCAGGATTTTTTGAAAGCTTGAATTTCCATTTACCATTAAGAGACATATACAAAGCTGAAACTGAAGTATCCCCAAGTTTAGCTCTGCTTTCATATTTATATGGGATAAATGTAGCATGAGGATTTTCAGTACCAATTTTGACAACTGATAAGTCTTCCCATTCAATTTTTTTAGAGCATTTAATTAGGGTTGAGGTGGTAAGGATTAAATAAAGCCATAAGTACTTTTTCATTATCATAATGATTTTAATGTCAGTTAAGTTTTAAATAATAGCTAGATAATTATTCTTTTTATGTTATCATTTGAGGTCTAGTGCATGTATTACTCCAGTTTCAACACCTCTTATTTCATAAAATGATTTAACCATATTTTCAAGTTTTTGTTTTTGACTATCAGCAAGATTTATTTTTTCTCCTGGATCATTTTTAAGATTATATAATTGGTAATTACTTGAATTACCTAATTCTATTTTTACAAGATTATTGATTGAATCGCCAGGATATGGTGGTATCATAACCCAATCATTCTCTCTGTATGCAGTTCTAGATGTAGCCTCTAAGATCAATTTACTCCTTCCTTTATGGCTCTTTCCTAACAATACATTCATGAAATCCTCACTATCCTCTCCCCTTACATCACTGCCTACCAGCTTAGCTAAAGAGGACAACAAATCTATTTGACTAATTACTGCATTTGAAACCGCAGGATTAATTTTGTCCTTCCAATACGAAATAAATGGAACTCTGGTTCCCGCTTGAAATAAACTATATTTTCCACCACGAAAAGGCCCCATCGGATTATGACCATGATCCTCAGAGTTATCAATATAACCATCATTCAAAACAGGACCATTATCGCTTGTTAATATGATCAGTGTATTTTCAAGTATTTTTGTTTCTTCAAGAGTTGATATTAATTCACCAATACACCAGTCGGCCTCTAAAATCACATCCCCTCTAGGACCTAATTCTGACTTATTTACAAAACGCGGATGCGGAGTCCGCGGTACATGGGGTTGCTGCATTGCATAATAAAGAAAAAAAGGATTATCCATATTTTTTTTAATATAAAACTGCGCTTTTTTTAAAAATATATCAGCCATATCTTCATCTCTCCAAAGTGCAGCCTTACCACCTTTCATAAAACCTATTCTAGATATACCATTAACTATACTTTGGTCATGACCATGATGAAATTGCATTTTTAATAACTCAGGATTTTTAAGACCTGTCGGCTCATTTAAAAAATTTTTATCATAATTTACTTCTATTGGGTCTCTTTTATCAAGCCCATTTACGCTACCATTTTCAATATATACAGTTGGTACTCTGTCTTGCGTTGCAGCCATTATAAAGCTGTAATCAAAACCTACATCATTTGGACCTGGATAAATTGGTAAATTCCAATTAATTAATCCATTTCCGAGACCAAGATGCCATTTACCCACTATTCCTGTTTTATAACCAACATTCCGAAGTATTTTAGGTAATGTCATTTGACCTGTATCTATCAGCATAGCTGCAGTTCCATTTAAAATTCTAGCATTTTTATTTCTCCATGGATATCTGCCCGTCAGCAAAGCATATCTACTTGGTGTACAAGTAGCCGAAGCAGCATATCCATCAGTAAAACGGATCCCATTATTGGCTAATTTATCAATATTGGGAGTTTTTAATTTACCCGCTTCGTAAGCACTCACATCTCCATATCCAAGATCATCCAAATATATCAGTATTATATTTGGACGCTTAACAGGATGATTTTTTATCTGACAACCATATATGGTGGTAATTACAAAAAATATCGTAACTATAAAACGCACAACATTAATGATCTGAATTTTGATATTCTTTTAATAATCTACTAAAGCCAATTTCAACACCTTCAAGCATTAGTTTATGTTGTTTTGGCTTTTCCTTTTTAACCCATTTTAATAAATCTACTGCGATCGGATATACTGGATCATATGTATTTACAACAGGTTGCATTTTATTATCATACAATTCTAATTTTTGCCTTAGACTTTCTATTACCATTTTATATTTAGGATCGGTTGCCAAATTAAATAACTCATATTTGTCATTCTGAAGATTATATAACTCCTCTTTAAATTTGGCATTTCTAAAAAAAGCAGCTTGATACTCATCTAGTTTATTTTGTTCCTTTAATGATCTCATAATATGAAGGGCGGGTCTATAAAACTCAAGATATGCTTGTTTAGCATCATGAGGAACCTCTGGCATATCATTACGGATATACTTCCATTTCTTTGTAACAATTGCTTGAGACTTTTCATCTATTTCGTCCCATAGGTCACGGGTCGCGAATACTTCCTCTCGTTTATGACTTGAATTCAAGAAAGATTTTCCTGTCATATATTCAGGTACTTCAATTTTAGCTAATTCAAGAATGGTAGCTGCAATATCAGTACTACTAACTAAATCATTTTTGATTTCGGCTGATTTCATTCCTTTAGGCCATTTAATTATTAACGGAACATGAATACCCGGCTCATATAAATATCCCTTACCTTTAATGTTAGATCTGCCGTTATCCCCAATGAAAATGATTACGGTATTATCGAGCACTCCCTTATCCTGAAGCCCTTGTAATATCATAGATACCTCCGTATCCATGTATGACACCTGGTCAAGATATTTAGCCCAATCTAAACGAATTTTAGGATCATCAGCTAAATATGGAGGTAGTTCAACAGAATCAGGATTAGTTGGATGCTCCGATTCTTCTCTAATTTTATTCCACCAATCTCCGCGATGAGTAACATTCAATTCGACCTGCATGAAAAAGGGTGTATCTTGGATTTCAAAACTATCAAATTTATCGAATAAGCCGAAATTTTCCTTACCATCCCATTTACCAATAGCATTATGCTTAAAATTAACATCAATTTTACGACCTTTTCCTCTAACTCCTTGGTGACCTAAAATACAAGTATATCCCGCTTTCTTAAGCCAATAAGTGAATGGTTTGTAATCTTCACTCATCTTTATTTTTCTATTACTACGATGGTGATGTGCATTTACTCTTCTTTGATGGGTACCTGTCATCATAGCTGAACGACTTGGTGAGCAAATGGGGTTAGTGACATAACAATTATTAAATTTCCACCCATTTTTTGCCATGTTATCCAGAGTGGGTGTTTTAGCACCTTTCATACCATAACAACCTAGATCTAGGCTAATATCTTCTGCCATAAGCCAAATAATATTGGGAAGTACTTCTTTCTTCGGTATATCGTTACATGATAATGAAAGTAAAATCAAGCTTATCAAGATATATAAAGGATTCATTTTTTTAAATTATTAAAGTCTCAATAAATAAAATAATAAAAATTGAGGTGCACAAGCATAGATAGATTAAAAATATCTAATTGCCGTATTTATTACTGGGCATTAATTTCAAAAAAAGTAACAAACTACAATGAATAGTTAAAATTTAAAATGACAAACTTAGTTGAGCTAATTAAATGTTGAGATCAAAATTAATATCAACTATGTTTTTCATTTTCTTAACAATATTGATTTTAGATACTCTAGAGTAGATCATCATTTTTCCCATTATGATATCTGAAGCTTCTTTTGAATTACTAATGCTAATATTTGAATAATTCTCGATTAGATTTGAGAAACTTAGCATTCATTTTAATAATTTATTATGTTGATTTGATTAAGCATATAATCAATGCCTTCATCTTTTTTTGTATTACTGCAATTATTTATAATATTTGAATCGATTAACAATTTAAATTCGCATCATTTTATCTATTTAAAATAAAAGGAGGTATCTATCTCTGTATATTTCGCTCAGTAACAAGTAAAAAATGTATATATGTGGAGGTCATTCATTGTTTAATTTTTGAAGAAATGAATTTTTAGAATTTTTTTGATTCAATAATAAATGACCGAAATTATATTTCGAGATAATCGCTTTTAATTGTTTAGAAAAAATTTGAGTGACATGATAACTATAAATAAAATTAACGCAAGAAGCTCATTTTTTATCAATCCACTAATACAAAATAAGGAATTCTGTTCAATGGAACTTTAGTTTCAATCATTTTATCACCAGAAAAAATCTTTCCACCATCAGACATCCAATTGCCTATCGGAAGAATAATTTTTCTGGTTCCCTCCCCTTTTTCCAAAAAAGGAGCTACCAGAATATTATTACCAAGCATAAATTGATCAGAAATGAGTGCATATCCCTGATTTGGAAAAACATACTCCATTGAACGAATAATCGGTTCTCCATTAACAGATGCCTCTTTTGCTAAGCTCAAGATAGTCTTTTTGAATTTTTCTCTTAATAAAATTGCCTCTAAAACAGCCTGAAAGTGTTTTTTATCTAAAATTCGCCAAGGAGCTACTGAAAACTGCATCATCGGCATCAGAGCGTGGACTTGAGTAGAACGAACAATCAGCTCTTCATCAATTATTGCATCATCAAGAAATGATTTAAATTGTCCGCCTCCAATCATGTCTGGACAACTGAACGGATATCCCATTATACCCTCAAGTAGCATATGTGGAATTAATTTTTTTAAATCAGTCCAATCATGATTTTTGTCATGTAAGCGTTGAATTAAATGTTTTCCTCCCATTTTCCAAGTCGCCCGGTATTCATTATATGGGTATTCTAATCCAATTTTTGCGAACAACTCAGTATGTGTATTTGGAGATACATCTTTTAATGATTTAAGTCCAACATAAAATCTTGAATCGCCCGCATCTAATTTAAATCCATCAACTCCATAAACTTCAATCAATTTATCCAGAGTCCCCTTTAACCATTTTTCACTTTCCGGATTTGTAAGATCAAGAACTGCACTTACTCCGTTCCACCAACGTACCATTGCAGGCTCATCGGTATTATCTAACATAAATAATTTTCTTTCACTCAAATCTCTGTAAATGTCCGAGTCAGGACTTACAAACGGACAAACCCAAAGCATTACTTTAAAGCCCATTTCTTTTAATTCTTTCATCATGGCTTTAGGATTTGGAAATCTTCCTCGGTGAAAATCCCATTTACCATAATCCTCTTGCCAATTATCATCGATCATGATGATACCTGGGGGCATTCCATTTTCCACTATTCCTCGAGCGTAATTTAGAATATCTTCCTGATTCTGATCATAAGTTAATTCTATCCAAGTGTTGTATTGAGGGATAGAGAAAAACTCTTGTGGAGGCATTATCCCATTTGGAGGAAAATAGTTTTTACTGGCATACAAAAAGGCGTCTTTGAGCGAGGTTCCTACTTTCTCATGGAATAAAGGACTTGTATGATTGTCAACGATAATATTATTTTCATTAAATTCAAACTTAAATGATTCCTCTGACCAGATGAGTTCTCCATCTGTTGATAATAATAAGGGTTGAAGTTGATTTCTCCAGCATTGTCCGTAAAGATTCGCTTCATAACCACTTTTTAAGGGCATTTTATGACCCTCTCTTATAATACCTACCCACCAATTAACATTAGGTTTACGATCTATATCTAATTGACCGCTGATTTTCTGACCATAAAGATGCGATGTAAAATTTAACATTAATAGAAAAATGATATTCTTCATGACATTTAATAGCTTTGGATGAAACTTCAATTACAAATTAAAACATAAGTTACTCTCAAATGTTTTATATTAATATCGACAATCCATTTTTCTCAACAAGTTTTCAACTGTAAAGTTTTCCAATCATTAATTGCAAATAAATGTTTTATGATTTCAGGTTTATCCGATCACTACGGTGAAAATGAACATTGGATTTAGATCATCCATTTTAACCCGAAAGCTTTTGAACTACCTTTAAGGACCATTAAATATGCTAATTAACTGACCCGAAATTCGCTAAAAAATATTTTTATTACTCCTAACCTCTTTATGATTGACTGTAAAATATTTAGAAAATGAATTAAAATCAATTTAAAGGAACATTAGATGACCATTCAATACTCTTTGATTTTATATATCTACTCGACAATGAAAAAAAATTATAAAAAGATTTGAGGGATCGAATTTTAATTTATTTATAAATTTCTTCAAGATCATTTTCAAAAAGAGTACGATTATTTTTCCTAAAACCTCTAAAATCAGATACTGCTGGGTGCTCATCAAAAGGAATAAAATAATGTGTACTATCCTTGTTTGGACCAAACATTACCCAACTTAAAACTCCATGATCCAATGCTTCAAAACCGTTCAGTAAGGTTTTAGAAAACCATAGGGAATCGCTAAGTCCATTTTGGCCTGTCTCAGTAATCGCGGCCAATTTATTTTTTTTATGGGCTAAGCTATCTATAAACCTTAAGTCATTGATAAACTTACGCGAGGTAATGCGACGTTCAGCCTCCTTTTCTTGATATACGCTATAATTTACCAAGCCAAAAACATCTACATAATTATCCCCAGGATAACCATAAAAATACTCTTTATTCATATTTGATTCTCCCATAACAGATCTATCGGGTGAATACGCATAAATTACATTATGAACCTTCCTCACATCTTTAAGATAATCAACGGTAAATTTCCATAATGAAATTAAGGATGCCTCAGTTCCTTTTCCCCACCAAGCCTCGTTAACATTGTGCTGATCAAAAAGTATTAATATAACTGGCATGTTTAATTGTGAGAGAAAAAGGGCCAATTGATTCAAGAGGGTTAAGTATTCCTGATGCAAAGGAGCCTCTGGCAACACATTAGCTACCTCCAATCGGGAAATTAAGGGAATTTTTTGATCCTCCAGGTAAGTCGGACGCCAAAACAACGAATTGATTCCACCTCTCGAATATACATCCCGCATCCAAGCTTTCATTTGATCATAGTTTATAGAATCATTGTTATAGTCATTCTCTAAAAAATCAATAGTCCATCCATGCACAGCGGGATAAGATCCTACGGTTTCTCTGACATCTGATCTCCCTTTTTTCGCACGCCATTTAACACCATAAGCCATGTCATCTTGATGACCAATAAAAACTCCTCTCCCATTATTTTTTAAGTTTTGATATAAATTATTTGTTTTCTTTGATGCTTTTCCATCAATTAGAGATTGAGAAAAAACCATCTGTACCAGAATGAGGCTAAAACACAGAGTTACCGTTTTGTACATATATACTCAAGATTGATATGAATTATTTACTGTAAACTTAAGAGTAAATCATTTAGGCATTTAGAAAATCTATTACTTTTGGTTGAAAGATAAAATTTTGGATGTCATTCGACTCATTTTTAAACTTTAATTTTAGTTAAAAGTTATTCAAAAAATACAAAACATATTACTTAGCACAGCATACTACAGTGTTTTCTTTCTGCTATTAGCTATTTTTCACCTTGTCCAATACTTTTGCTACTATTTATTAGGTTACAGAGCCCATAGACAAAGTGTCGTTTGTCTAAATAGATTGCTTATGTTAATTCAAGGTCTACTATTTACTCGACATCAAATCATTGGCGAGGAAAAAATTCCAAGGAATAAACCCATTATTGTTGTTTCCAATCACCAAAATATGATGGATATACCACCCCTTATTTGGTATTTCAGACATCAACATGCCAAATTTATTTCGAAAAAAGAACTTGGCCATGGTATCCCAAGCATTTCCTTTAACCTTCGAAAAGGGGGTTCTTTGCTAATAGACAGGAATTCTGGACATACTGCAATTACTCAAATTACTCAATTTGGCCATCAAATCTACAAAAAAAAACATACTATTATTATATTCCCTGAGGGAACAAGAAGTAATAGTTCCTCCTTAAATCCGTTCAAAATGGGTGGGCTAAAAGCATTAATTAATGCTATGCCTAATGTCCTTATTGTCCCATTTGTGGTACATAACAATTATCAAATTTTTGAAGAGGGTACTTTCCCTCTAAAACTAAGAAATCATTTAAAGTATAGCATCCTAGACCCCTTCAATCCAAAAGACTTAGATTTAGATAACTTAAAAGTTAAACTTGAAGACCTTTTTCTGAACGAATTGAATAAATTTCCTCCATAATCTCACTGATTTTCTTGTTATTGACCTTGAATTTTAAAGTGAAAATGGCTTTATCCAGAATTCTGTTTAAACACTTCAAACGATCCCGTAAAATCTATGTTTGGGATTAAATCGTAAAAAGGAATCTCATTATCTCACGTAAACCTTTTTCTCTTTAACCTTTTGCACAGTTCCAATAGCTGACAGAACTAATCCCACAGTTTTAACCAACTTTAAAAAATCATCTACACTCTCAGGTGCGACAGCAACCAAAAGTCCTCCACTGGTCTGAGGATCAGCTAAAATAAGTTTTTGATTTTTATTTTTATTTTTTAAATCAACTTTCTCACCATAACTTTCCCAATTCCTTAATGTACCGCCAGGACAACATCGTTGATCGAGGTAAGATTGCAAATTTGGTAACTTTGGAATTGAGTCAAAATAAATCTCCGAACTGGTTCCAGAAGCCTCACACATCTCAATTAAATGACCCAATAAACCAAATCCGGTCACATCGGTCATTGCATTAACCCCTTCTAATGTGGACAATAAGGTTCCAACCTCATTGAGTTGAGTCATTGATGCCATTGCTAATACTGCGCCATCTTCCTTCAATAAATCTTTTTTAATAGCAGTGGTAATGATACCGACTCCCAAAGGCTTAGTCAAAAAGAGTATATCTCCAGGTCTTGCACCTTTGTTCTTTTTTAAATTTTTAATAACTACTTTACCCGTCACAGCTAAACCAAAAATAGGCTCAGGACTGTCAATACTATGTCCGCCTGCCAAAGGAATGTTAGCATTCTTACATACAAATCGTGCCCCTTCAATTACTTGATGAGCAACAGATGCGGGTATGTCATTAATAGGCCATCCTAAAATAGCTATCGCCATTAATGGACTGCCTCCCATAGCATAAATATCACTCATTGCATTTACAGCAGCAATTCTTCCAAAATCATAGGAATCATCTACGATAGGCGTAAAAAAGTCGGTTGTACTTATAATTGCCGTACCATCACCTAGATCAAATACAGCAGCGTCATCCCTGTCTTGATTTCCTACTAACAAATTAGGAAAAGAATGCTCTTCGTTGTGACCCAAAATATTATCCAATACTTGGGGTCCAATTTTACATCCACAGCCGGCTGCATGACTGTATTTTGTTAATTTATAATCCATTTTTTGTTGCAATAAGTATCAATTTTTGAGCAACTTGTTTGTCTGTCATTTTTACAGTGTTGATTGGGGTCGCCATCGTAAAGCCGTTGCTCATAGTAGATCTACTATAAGCCTTGTCGTAATAACTTAATGCGATTGTGCAAGCCCTCTTGGTATCACCGACTTCGATCGCCTCTAAGGCCGCTTTAAGATTCTGCCCTCCTAATCTTTTCTCAATTTTTTTAAAGGCATTCATTAAATCTCTCTTTCGAAATTGTCCATAATCATTCACAAGTCGGTTAATTCGCTGTTTTAAAGTACGTTCTATGACAAAAATAGGTGAATCACGAAATGTTTTGAATACTTCATGGGGAATAAAAGAACGTCCGATAGATTGACTCTCACTTTCAATCCAAATCCGTTTTTTTAGATCAAAAGTAAAAAAACATTCATAAAGATTATTTTCAAACTGCTCTTGAGTTGGCTGCTGTTCTTGTCCCAACATCCCAAAAACTGAGCCTTTGTGATTTGCCAAGCCCTCCAAGTCAATAACTTGTTCTTGGAGATCGATGAGTTCACGCAAAATAACCGTTTTACCACTTCCCGTTTTACCTCCCACCAATATCAAATGCGCATTCCTGTCTAAAAGTACTTCTCGGCAGTAAGCCCGATATGCTTTATATCCACCTTCCAATATCTGACATGAGAAGCCTGCAGCTTCAAGTAAAACAGCCATACTTTGACTTCGTAATCCTCCTCGCCAGCAATGAATTAGTATTTTTTTGTAAGGGGCTAACCGTTTCGCCTCCTCTACAAAAAATCTTAATTTAGGAGCTATAAAATCCAAGCCTTCAAGGAATGCAACTTCTCTACTCCTTCGCCTATATAAGGTTCCTACCCTTGCCCTTTCATAATCAGAAAAAACAGGTAAATTGAATGCTCCTGGAATTTGTCCCTTCTTAAATTCTCCAGGTGAGCGAACATCTAAAATAACACAGTCTTTACGTACCTCCCAAAGTTCAACTACCTTAATTTTGTTCATAATAGTAAAGGTAGAATTCTAAAAAGGAAGGTAAAAAGAGATTAAAGAAAATTGTCAACTTTACGATACGCCGCTATGACAGCTAGCTCTCCCTGTTTTCCTACCACAGAATTGCCATGCTCCATTCCAAGAATCCCCTGGTATCCTTTTTTATGAATATGCTTAAAAATGTTTTTATAATTTAATTCTCCCGAGGTTGGTTCTTTACGGCCGGGATTATCTCCAACCTGAAAATAAGCAATTTCTGACCATGAGCTATCAATATTGGGTATAATATTACCTTCAGTGATTTGCTGATGATAAATGTCAAATAAAATCTTACAAGATGGACTGTCAACAGCCCGACAGATTTCATAGGCTTGAGGGGTTTTAGTGAGAAATTGGCCTGCATGGTCACGAGGATTAAGTGGCTCCAATACCATTACCAAACCCTCAGGCTCAAGTAAGTCACAAGCCCTCCGAAGAGTTTCGACAAGACTAGCCGTTTGATATCCTTGTTGCCGTTTCAAATCAACATAACCGGGGACTACAGTCATCCATTTAGCATTGACTCGTTTGGCAACTTCAATCGAGGATCTAATATCTTTCAAAAACTCATTTCTTAAGCCTTCATCACCGCTGGTGAGGTTAGGTCGATCCCAATATATCTTATGCCCAACGAATACACCCATCATCATTCCATTTTTATTTAAAGTCTCAGCTATTTTATTTTGGATAGCCTTTGGACGCGAACGCATTTCATTATCCTCAAAAGACTTAAACCCATGTTCAGCCATGAAATTTAATTGAGAAATCAAATCTTCGCCGGCATGCGATTTAAACATTCCGAAATGCGGTGCATAGTTTAGGTTAAAAGGCGATTTATCAAGAAGCATTGATTGATCACTTCCAGTGGATTGAAAACCTAGTAACGGTATGGCCGCCGACGCCAGGCAATTCTTTAAAAATACTCTTCTAAGCATGATATTAAGTGTTTTATGTAAACTTTGTAACGCCCGGAACAGGTACTGGATAATGACCATCTGCATCAGGGACTACCGGGGCTATGTCATTAAAAGAGTTTAAGTCAGGCACTAACTTAAGATCCGATGCCATTGCCTGATCCCAGGTTAAAAATTGACCGGAATAAGTAGCCATTCTTCCAAGTATAGCCGTCATGGTACTGCTGGCGCCATATGCGACATCGTCAAACTGAAATTTACCAGATTTGACCGCTTTAAACAATAAATTGTGCTCCACTTGGTAGGGATTATCGTCCCCTTGATCTAAATGTTGATAAACTGATTTTCCACCATACAAATTTATCGAAGAAAAATTATTATTATTTATTCGCAAATGACCTTTGGTACCTTGGAAAACCTCTTCGACTCGGTTCATACATCCTTTTTGATGTCTACATTGACTTGAAATTATTTGGCCTTCAGGATAAGTAAACTCTACAAAATGATGATCAAAAATATGTCCATGATCTCGGCCTTTTCTCGTCTCTCGCCCCCCAATCCCTTGTGCGCTTATAGGGGTCGACCCAATAAACCAATTAGCTACATCTATGTTATGAATGTGTTGCTCTAAAATATGATCTCCACAAATCCAATTAAAATAATACCAATTACGCATCTGATATTCCAATTCTGTTTGTTGGTATTGCCTTTTTCTCACCCATACACCTGGACTATTCCAATATACCTGTCCAGAAATAATATTGCCTATTTTCCCATTTTGTACAAATTCATGTGAGGTCAAATAATTCTTTTGATAACGTCGCTGAAGACCTACAACTACGTTTAATTTTTTTTGTTTGGCTAATTTCCCAGCAGTTAAAATTCTTTTTACACCCACCACGTCTGTGGCCAAAGGTTTTTCCATAAAAACATGCTTCCCTTGTTTAATCGCATATTCGAAATGTAAAGGCCTAAATCCTGGAGGTGTAGCTAAAATAACTACATCGGCCAAATCTATAGCTTTCTTGTATGCATCGAAGCCAGAAAACATTGTCTCTTGAGTTACCTTAATTTGACCAGAAGTCGTAAACTTCATCGACAATGCTTTGAAACTGTTTTGCAATTGATCATCGAATACATCTGCCATTGCCACTAATCTTACATCAGCATCTGCTTGTATGGCCTGTGCTGCAGCACCCGTTCCTCGTCCTCCACACCCAACCAATGCCACACTGATCTCACCTGTTCCTGCCACATAAGCTTTCGCATGAATGGGTATCGAGGATGCAATTATTCCCGCTCCTGTACATGCTGCTGTTTTCCTTAAAAATTTCCTTCTTGCCTCATTCGTAACTTTTATTTTCATTGTTTACAGTGTTAATATTCTTGTATGGGCTCAACCCAAAAAAAATTCATTTCATCTAAATTAAACTTCTTATTTGATCTCACAACTCTAAAGCCAATATGGGGCGCATCAGTGTGCCACCACAAACTCTTGGGCAATTGAGGATCACGCTTTTTTAATTGTGCACTTGAGTATTTCCTCTCTGAGGAGCGTAAAACCTCCCTAGTGTCACGCCAAGACCCTCCTCTAAAAACTCTAGGATAAATACTTTCCTTTCTTAAAAAAAAATGACCACTATCCAAGTTAGAATTATAACCCTTGGGATCATAGTGATCCAATACCCATTCAGCTACGTTACCGTGCATGTCATATAACCCGAATGAATTCGGTTTTTTTAATCCACTCTGGTGAAAAGTACCCATACTATTATCAGCATACCAGGCGTATTCATCTATCAAGCTTGGATCGAAAGAATAAGGCGTTGTTGTCCCTGCGCGACAAGCATATTCCCATTCTGCTTCAGTGGGTAGCCTATAAAACCTCCCTGTTTTTGCAGAGAGCCATTTACAAAACATAGAGGCTGCATATTGCGTTACTTCGATGACCGGATAGCCGGGTTTATTGAAATTAACATATGGCATGGTCGCAGCTGAAAGACCATCAATATTTAAGTTTACGTCACCATAATCATCCGCCAGAATATGATCACTCTCTCTATATAAAAATTCTTGATAAATATCCCATGATATTTCCTTATCGCTCATCCAAAAGGCTTCCACATAAACCTCATGTTGTGGGCTTTGATCTTTTTTAGTACCAAACTCTTTATTCGAATCACCCATAACATAATGACCAGGATCAATCGCCACCATTTTTATGGTTTTTTCAGGACCAAGCACAGTTTCCTCATAATTTTCCAAACCAGAATAAATGACAGATGAACAGGTCATCATTAGAAAAAAAAGTAAACTAAGAAATAATTTAATTACGAACATAGAGCAAACAAAAAAATCCTGTGTAAAATAAATAATTAAACTTTAATAAATATATGTAATTTTAGAAATTAAAAATTAGTGAATGATACGGCTCTTTCCATTTGACTTTTTTAAAAAAATAATTTAGTTAAGCAATCGAGCTGTAATTATAAAGTATGAAATTCATCCAGCTTTCAATCTTTTTAATTGCCTTTTCATGCTCTGAGGTAGAATCTTTATTTGGTCCTAAAATTCCCAAAATTGAAATTGATAAAAAAGACTCTAACTTAAGTTGGGATAAAAAGGGCAAGCGACGTTATCAAGGGAGATTATTTTCAGGCTATGTCGTTCAAAAAAATAAAAAAAAGGTGCTTCTAAGTAAAACTCCCTTTTACTCAGGCTTACAAGAAGGTAATATGCTGGGTTATTATGATAATGGTATAAAAAGACATCAAAGACCCTATCTTCATGGCAAAAAGCATGGAATACATTTAGGTTGGTACTCCAATGGAGTACTGAAATTTGAATATCATTTCGAAAACGGAAAGAACGTGGGTAATCATAAAGAATGGTATCCAGATGGATCTCCCATGCAAGATCGAAACTATGTCAATGGCAAGGCCATGGGTGCCCAAAAAGTTTGGCGTAAAGATGGTAAAGTCAGAGCTAATTTTGTTATCCGTGAAAATGGTAAAAAGTATGGACTAATGGGTATGAAAAGGTGTACTAAGATTGATGCCAAAAAACAAATGTTAGACCCTTATAAGAGCAAGTAAATGAAAAATATTTTTTGGATCATCATCTGTGCTTTTTCTATTGCTTGTAATAATCAAAAATCAGAAAATCGAAATCAAACAGTTCCAGAAATTGATCTCCCTTACTACATTGAGCCTACATTTACGCCCAAATGGATCGAGGAAACAGATGAAGGTTTTAATGAAATTCACAGCATTGCTAATTTTAAATTTCAAAACCAAGAAGGGAGTTGGATTACCCAAGATGATTTGGAAGGAAAAATTTATGTTGCTAATTTTTTTTTCTCCATTTGCCCAAATGTATGTCCTTTAATGATGGGTAATTTACTCAAAGTTCAAGATACCTTTAAATCAAATACGCGCATCAAAATTCTTTCTCATACCGTTATGCCCTGGTTAGATTCAGTAGGTAGGCTTAGAGAATATGCTGATTTTAATGGAATAAATGCTAAAAATTGGTCTTTACTCACTGGAGATAAAAAAGAAATCTATGATCTTGCCAGAAACTCATATTTCGCCGATGAGGGATTTGGGAAAACTGTAACAGAAAATGACGATTTTTTACATACTGAAAATTTAGTACTCATCGATCAAAACAGACATATAAGGGGTGTTTATAATGGTACCTTATCCTTAGAAACAAAACAACTTATTGAGGATATTAAACATTTGCTAAAATAAAATGAAGAAAATTTGTCTATTTCTGGATCAATATAATTTAATCCTAGAAAAAATATCCATATTGCTAACACAATAAACCTATGAAAATATCATGTGAGGTTACAAAAATATTGTATTTTAAATACGGTTTTTAGATTATTCTTTTTGAAATTAAATAGAATAAACTCACTTGTCTGAAAATATAAAATAGCCAAATGAAATTTCATTAAAAAGTTACTCATTACAAATAACTAGAATATTCTTTGCTTTGGAGCAATATTTAATTTTACATCAATCCTGTTTAAGAAATGCCTTTATGTGTAAATTTACATACTGCTTGAATGCTCACTTAAAAACTATCAATTGAGTTATGAAAATAAACAAATCAATCCTACTCAGCCTTCTGATTTTTGGTGGTATAATGCTCTCAAATTGTGGCGATGATAACGACACACTAGATACCGTCACAATTCGAGGAAGTCAAGTCACCACTACCGTGGACTCTTCTACCATAGAATGCTTACCATCAACCGCCGCCAATGATCTAGCTGCCATTGCATGCCTTTTTTATGATGAATCTGTCGTCGTTGTAGTAGGAGAAAAAAATCTTACGATTACGTCAACTAATGAGCCAGATCATAAAAGCATGTACTACGCACCAAGTAATCCTTTGTATGAGGAATATTCTGAACCTGATAATGAGGATTTTTACAAAAATCCAAATACAATTGCTGCTATGAATTACACCTTTACTATACCT
>PYIJ01258789.1_pt1 | contig 73751 bp, 56 predicted proteins | sample 3578051 | NCBI WGS metagenome assembly PYIJ01 (sample SAMN08408021, study PRJNA431606) | Marine metagenome isolate SA_KN192-05_S13_5m, whole genome shotgun... | biome: marine; feature: oceanic pelagic zone; material: water; isolation source: surface water sample, 0.2-0.8 um fraction ... | reverse complement strand
TTCTTTTAAAATAACTTATTGGTTAAACATATGAAATAGTTCCTAAATCTAGGGATAATTTTATAGAATTTTAAATAAGAATCCAGCCAAAACAGCTCCTAAAAAAGGTCCTAAAACAGGAATCCAAGCATATTTCCAATCACTACGCTTATCAATAAATAATGCATGAAAAATCCGAGGTCCTAAATCTCTTGCAGGATTAATGGCATAACTCGTAGATCCTCCTGAAGATAATCCAATAACGGTTACTAGTAATCCAACTGGTAAGGCGTTTAGAGAACCTATTCCTTCTCCATCAATTAGATAAAAAACTCCAAAAACTAACATACAGGTACCTAATACCTCAGATAAAATATTATTAAAATTATTTTTAATAGCTGGTGAAGTGGCAAATACACCTAATTTAGTTCTAGCATTTACTGTCGCAGTAAAATGATCTTTATATTGAATAAAAACTAATGAAGCTCCCATAAGCGCTCCCAACATCTGAGCTAATATATAACCCGGCACTAAGCTCCAGCTAAATTTCCCAACGATCGCTAAACCAACAGATACCGCAGGATTCAAATGTCCTCCACTAAAAGATCCAGAAATGACAACACCCATAAACACGGCTAATCCCCATCCTAGTGAAATGACAAGCCATCCACTTTCATTACCATAAGTTTTTTTAAGAGATACATTAGCATTTACACCATTTCCTAGGTAAAGCAATATAGTGGTACCTACAAATTCTGCTAAATACGGACTCATTTAATACTAATTTATTTAATCAAATTATTTAAGATTACCTAACTTCAAGTTTATCCTTTTTTTTGAATTTTTCACTAACAAATACAAATATGTCTAAATATATATTAACTATTGATGCTGGTACAACTAGTGAAAGAGCAATTATTTTTGATAAATCCGGTCATATTGTGGGTGTAAGTCAGATAGAATTTCAACAATTTTTTCCAAAACCAGGATGGGTCGAACATGACGCCGAGGAAATATGGACAATACAAAAAAAAACTATAACGGACGTATTAGAAAAGTATGAAATTAAACCCTCAGATATAGAAGCAATTGGGATCACTAACCAAAGAGAAACCACTATTGTTTGGAATAGAAAAACTGGAAAGCCTATCTATAAGGCTATAGTATGGCAAGACCGAAGAACAGCAGACTTTTGCGAAAAATTAAAACTAAAAGGTCTGGAATCTTTGATCCAACAGAAAACAGGTTTACTTATCGATGCATATTTTTCAGCGTCTAAGATAAAATGGCTTTTAGATTCTGTGGCTGGAGCTAGAGAATTGGCTGAAACAGGAAATTTGGCATTTGGTACGGTAGATTGCTGGTTATTGTGGAATTTAACTCAGGGTCAAGTGCATGCTACTGATGTCAGTAATGCCAGCCGTACCATGCTTTATAATATAAATGACATGCAATGGGATAAAGAGTTATTGACCCTTTTTGAAATTCCAAAAATAATGCTCCCAAAAGTCAAACCCAGTAGCCATAATTATGGATTAGTCGATAAAGGTCATTTCGGTCATCCAATACCAATCAGCGGTATTGCTGGGGATCAGCAATCAGCTTTATTTGGTCAAATGTGTATCGAATCAGGTATGGCAAAAAGCACATATGGAACCGGTTGTTTTCTTATTATGAATACAGGACCTAATATCATTACCTCAAAAAACAAATTATTAAGCACCATAGCTTGGCAAATCGGTAATGATGTTACCTATGCATTAGAAGGTAGTATATTTATAGGGGGAGCTCTCATACAATGGCTTAGAGATAATCTAAAGATCATTAAATCTGCTGGCGAAATTGAAGCATTAGCCAAAACTGTTACAGATTCAGGAGGTGTAATTTTCGTTCCTGGTTTTGTAGGTTTAGGCGCTCCACATTGGGATCCTTACGGAACAGGAGCTTTGATAGGTATTAATCGAAGTACCTCTCAAGGACACATTGCAAGAGCTGCACTGGAGGCCATCGCCCTTCAAAACTTGGATATTTTGGATACTATGGAAAAAGATTCAGACATTAAAATTAAAGAATTAAGAGTCGACGGAGGTGCGACGGCAAATAACTTACTCTTACAAATTCAATCAAATATAGCCAAAATTGACATCATCAGACCTAAAATCAATGAGACAACTGCTCAAGGAGTAGCATTTCTTGCCGGTTTAGCCACAGGTTATTGGAAGAATTTAAATGAAATTAAAAAAATCTGGGAATCGGATAAAGTTTTCAATCCTCAATTAGATAAAAATATGGATATAATACCGAAAAATTGGAGCAAAGCCATTGAACGAAGTAAAAAATGGTTTTCCGAATGAATCGTAATGCCATGCTTCAAAATCTCCAAAGCAATAACGGTATTTGGGACATTTTAATTATAGGTGGTGGTGCCACTGGGTTGGGTATTGCCGTAGATGCGGCAGCTAGAGGTTTTAAAACCCTGTTGCTAGAGCAACATGACTTTGCCAAGGGAACGTCCAGTCGATCTACGAAACTGATACATGGTGGGGTAAGATATCTTCAACAAGGTGATATTTCTCTCGTTATGGAAGCCCTCAAAGAACGAAATTTAATGATTCAAAATGCTCCCCATCTAGTTTTAAATCAGGCTTTTGTTATTCCGAACTACAGTTGGTGGGATGGTCCTTTTTATCATTTGGGTATTAAAATATATGATTTTATGTCAGGTAATCTTGGTATTGCCTCTTCAAAAAGAATTTCTACTCAGGAAGTGATTAACTATATTCCTACCATCGATCAGAAAGCACTAAAAGGAGGTATAGTCTATTTTGACGGCCAATTCGATGACGCTCGTATGGCAATCAGCTTGGCTAAAACCGCCGCCCAATTTAATGGAGTCCTCCTTAATTATATGAGGGTTGAGAAAATCATAAAAAATAGAAATAGTATTTCAGAAGGCGTTATCGCCTCAGACCTAGAAACAAAAGAAAAGTATCAAATCCAATCTAAAGTAATCATAAATGCCACTGGTGTTTTTGCTGATAGCGTTATAAAAATGGATGACCCTGATGCTGATGAAATGATACAACACAGTCAAGGAACTCATATTGTCCTTGACTCATCATTTCTCCCTAATAAATATGCCATTATGGTGCCCCACACAAAAGATGGTAGGATCTTATTTGCAATTCCTTGGCACAATAAAGTAATTGTGGGTACTACCGAAACTGTAATCGAAAAACCTCTGCTTGAACCTCATTTTCAATTACATGAGGTAGAATTCATCTTAAAAACAGCCGGTAAATATTTAACAAAAAAACCTACAAAAAAAGATGTTTTAAGTGTCTTTTCAGGACTAAGACCACTAGTAAAACCTGAAGGTAATAAACGATCAACCAAAGAAATTTCGCGTCATCATAAAGTCATAATTTCGACAAGTGGATTAATCACAGTCATAGGTGGTAAGTGGACCACTTACAGAAAAATGGCTGAAGACACCGTTGATAATGCTATCCAAGTAGGCAGACTAAAAGCAAGTCCATGCATTACTGGTAATTTACCCATTTTTGGATACGACAAAAATCTTAATCTAAAAGAGGATCCACTCGCTATGTATGGCGCTGAAAAGCAAAAGTTACTTAATCTTGAAGCTGAGAATCAGAGCTATGGAGATGTAATAAGTGAAGATCTACCATTAAGAGTTTCACAAGTAATTTGGGCGGTTCATCATGAAATGGCCAGAACAATTGAAGATATGCTAGCTCGAAGGGTCAGGGGCCTATTTCTTGATGTCAATGAATCTTTGAGAATTGCGCCAAAGGTAGCACAAGTTATGGCCAAAGAGCTCCATAAATCACCAAATTGGATAAAAAATCAATTAAAGGAATTTAGGACTACTGCCCGACATTATCAATTAGTTTATAATAAAACATGAAAATGAAAATGACTTAAACTTAGTGTCGAGATTATTAATTCATCTCTACACTTATAAATAAAAATTAAAATATTTAGTTCCTATTGAAATTACATAAACTATTACACCTAGACTCATCAAAGGTCAAGAATTCAAAGATAAAGACAAGAGCCATATCAATATGGCATAATTCGCCGATAAACTCGTCCATTATCACTCCAATGATGAAAAAATAGTAGCACATATTACTTGTGGAGATCACAAAAATAAGAGACCTTTTTACAAAATAGCCCTTAAGGAAAAAATTGAACAATCGATACTAATAATGCTACTTAAACTATTGATTAATAGATGCTAAACTTTAGCTCAAAAAATGATTATCAGGGACTCATACCCTAATACCATTCAAAAAAAAATGAATAGACTATTATTCAAAACCGTTGATAAATTTGGTGGATCTATCAATCCAATAACATAGGATGTACTTTATTATTATCAAAAAACTATTACTATGTCTAAATTTTTGAAGTCTTTACTATCAGATTTGAAAATTATATTATTCCTAATTACTCTTATTTTTCCAAGCTATGTGCAAATAGCATCTTTGTCCATTACAATAATATCAGAAGAACATAATTATTTTAGATTATTAAGACAAAAAAATAAAATTATATTTTCACTGATCCAAAAATTTATGAAGCATAAATAGTACTTTTGTTGACGTAATTATGACTCAATCACTCTCCGATCGCTTCAATAAATTTATTGCTCCCCAATTGTTACAGGAGGACAATTTATACCCTTTTTTTCGGGTGATAGAATCCGAACAAAGCACGGAAGTCATTGTAAATGGAAGAAAGGTTTTAATGTTTGGATCTAATAGTTATTTAGGACTTACAACACATCCAAAAGTCAAAGCTGCCAGCGCAGCAGCCATAAAAAAATATGGGAGCAGTGCTGCTGGCTCAAGATTTCTAAATGGAACAACTGATTTACACATAGAGTTAGAACACCGTCTTGCAAAGTATTTAAATAAAGAAGCCGTACTTTTATACACCACCGGATTTCAGGTTAATCTAGGTGTTATTCCTACGATTACCCAGCCTAATGATCTAATTATTTTAGATCGTCTCGACCATGCCTCCATTATAGAGGGGGCTCGGCTCTCGAAGGCTCCATATGTCATGTTTAAGCATAATGACATGGTTTCACTAGAACAAAAACTACAACAGGCTGAAGATGCTGAAATGAAACTTATTATAGTAGATGGGGTCTTCAGTATGGAAGGAGATTTGGCTGATCTCAAGGGAATTACAGAGCTTTCGAAGAAATACAATGCAGTAGTCATGTCTGATTGTGCCCATGCCATAGGAGTCATTGGAAAATACGGTGCCGGAGCTGCTTCTCATTTTGATATCGAGGATCAAGTGGATCTTATTGGTGGGACTTTTAGTAAGTCATTGGCATCGATAGGTGGATTTATCGCTAGTAATGCCACTACCATTGAATATATCAAGCACAACTCACGTTCCTTAATTTTCAGTGCGAGTCCAACGCCAGCAGCCGTAGCAGCAGCTCTTGCCTCCCTAGATATCATCGAATCTGATGATTCTCTAAGACTTAAGTTACTTAAAAATACCCAATTTGCCATTTCGAAATTTAAAAGTCTTGGATTTGATATTGGAAATACTGAAACTCCAATCATCCCATTATACATAAGAGATGATAAAAAAACCCATGAGCTAGCCACGCTCTTGCTTAAGAGAGGTATTTTTGTAAATTCGATCGCAGCACCTGCAGTTTCTCGAAATAATTCTATGATTAGATTTTCTTTAATGGCGACACACACCCAAGACCAAATAGATTTAGCAATTGATACTACCTATCGATGCGCGAAAGAATTGGATGTCCCTTTGTCTCTTGAAGCGCATGAACAATAACCAATTTCTTAGCCTGTTTGCCCTTATTTTTTTATTATTTCACTTAATTTTCTGATAAATTAAAATTTTCTTAAATAATAAGGTGAGACGAATTAATGACTCATCCTAACCTTAATTTAAAATCTGAACTCCATAAAAAAGTACTTAACATGGTATGTAAAAAATATGATTATTGAAAATTGAATTAGCTTTGAGTAACAGATTATGTTCAATCTAAAAAATAAGAAGCTACAAAGTGTAAATTAATGATGAATAAACGTTAAAATTTACTTTGTTGTGATTGGAGATCTACTTAATAAAAAATTTCATCATAGACAATAAGTCGATTAACTAATTTTATGTGAAACAGGTCGATTAACCATTTTTAAAGAAAATCCATTTACATGAGTCTAGTATTAACAGAAGTAAAGCAAAAAAACATACTTTTAAAATTCATTAAATTTCCTTTTGAATTATACAAAAATTGCCCCTTTTACGTTCCTCCACTAATCGATTTTGAACTCAGCTCTCTTACCCCAAAAAATCCTGCATTTGAAATTAGTCAAGTAAAATTATTATTAGCATTAAGAGATGGTGTTATTGTAGGCAGAATTGCGGGAATTATTTTAGATGCTGAAAAAGAGGATAAAAATCTGGTTCGATTTGGCTGGATCGATTTCATTGATGATAAAACTGTATCTACCGCCCTAATTCAGGGCGTGATTGATTGGGCCAAACCATTTGGTGTTACTGGTATACACGGACCCCTAGGATTTACTGATTTTGACTTTGAAGGTACTTTGATTGAGGGCTTTGATGAATTAGCTACGCAAGTAGGTATTTATAATTTCCCCTATTATGCCGATCATTTTAAAAGTCTTGAATTTTCAAAAGCTTGTGATTGGATAGAAGGGCGTGGTGTAGTACCCAAAGAATTACCCACAAGAATGGTCAGAAGCGCCTCTTTAATCAAAAACAGATTCAAACTTCAGACAAAAAAAATAAAAAGTAAATCTCAAATAAAAACCTACTCAAAAGGTATCTTTCAAACATTAAATAATTCTTTCACAAATCTTTACGGATTTTATACATTAACCGACAAACAAATTGATTATTATATCGATGCCTACTTTGGATTCGTTAGAAAAGAATTTGTAACCATTATTGTCAATGAAAAAGATGAAGTCGTAGCTTGCGCAATTACCTTGCCCTCAATCTCGAGAGCACTTCAAAAAGCCAAAGGAAAACTTTATCCTTTTGGCTTTGTTCACTTGTTTAAGGCCTTTCGAAATAATGATACATTAGATATGCTTCTAATCGCTGTAAACCCTCAATATCAAAAGTTAGGAGCCAGCCAGTTAATATTTTTTGAACTTTTATCTAATTTTATCGAAAAAAAGGTAGGTATGGTAAATTCAGCAATTATGCTTGAGGACAACCATAATGTCATTAATCTTTGGAATGAATTTAGGGGGAACGTCACTGCTATGATACGCAGAAGATGCTTTATTAAATCGATATAATATGAATAGATGGGCTTTAATTATCGGTGGATCAAGTGGTATGGGGCTTGCGACCTCTCGAAAATTAAGTAAAAATGGCTTCAATTTAGTAATTATTCACAGAGATAGAAGATCCTTGTTACCAGAGTTCGATAAAAATATAGAAGAATTAAGAAAAAATGGAATGAAAGTATTAACATTCAATATTGATGGAACAAACCAAGAAAAAATCAACGAATCATTAGCTTCGTTAAAAAATCAAAGTGATGTCGTATCATTTGACCTAATCTTACATGCTATTTCAAGAGGCAATCTCAAGCCTTTTGTATCTAAGAATGAAGGGTCCACCCTTACCAAGCAAGACATAGCTCTTACCATAGATGCGATGTCAACCAATGTGTTAACCTGGGTACAAGAGTTGCAAAAGCATGATTTTTTAAAAAAAGGCGGCCAGCTTGTCACACTTACCTCCGCAGGTAGTCACCGTTATTGGAGAGGTTACGGTGCCGTGGCTATGGCAAAGTCATCATTGGAAATACTCTCTAAATATTTAGCTATTGAGCTTGCTCCTTTTGGCTTTCGAATTAATTGCATTAGTGCCGGAATTACCGATACCCCTTCACTGCGATTCATTCCTAATTATGAGCAGCTGATTGATGAAGCTTCAAAAAGAAATCCACTCGGACGTATGACACTACCTGAAGACATTGCCGACGCCATTTACCTGTTGACCCTACCTGAATCAAATTGGATTAATGGTAATATCATGTTTGTTGATGGAGGAGAACATTTAATGGGATGAGTAAATTCTTAGAAGAAATTATATCTTTATTACCTTACAGTGCCCCTTTTTTATTTGTAGATGAGCTTGAAGAAATTACAAATAATGGGTCTAAAGGTTATTATCAACTTAAAAATGATGAATATTTTTTTCAAGGACATTTTCCTAATAATCCTATTACGCCAGGGGTAATATTAATCGAAATCATGGCTCAAATTGGATTGGTATGTTTTGGAATTTATCTTTCAAAAAAAAAAATAAAGAAGCAGGAAACTGATTTTGTACCCATATTTACCTCTGCTAAAGTAGATTTTTTAGGACCTGCATTTCCGAATGACAAACTTAAAGTTATCTCTGAGAAAATTTATTTTAGATTCAACAAATTAAAATGCATTATAACCTGTCTCAATATCAAAACAAATCAAGTAATTTGCAAGGGTGAATTTTCGGGTATGATAATTAAAAAAAATCATTTTGGCCAACCATAGAGTAGTTATTACAGGAATTGGAGTAATCGCTCCAAATGGAGTAGGGAGAGTTGAATTTGAAAATTCATTAAGAAGCGGTCGCTCCGGAATTGAATTTTTCGAAAAATCGAAAACTCTAAATTTCAATTGTCAAATTGCCGGTAAACCAAAGATAACTGCCGATTATAAACAAATTTACTTTGATGATTATTACCAATATAAATTGAAAAATAAGGGTATAATCTATGGCTGTTTATCTGGCCTTGAGGCTTGGAAAGATGCTGGTCTCAAACATAATTACGAACTTTTAGATCATGAATCAGGAATGATTTTCGGGTCAGGTGCACTTGCAATGGATAGCTTCAATCAAAACACCGTAGAAAACATATTAGAAGGAAAAAGTAGACGCTTGGGTTCAAGTATTATTCCACAAAGTATGAGTAGTGGGGCGGCAGCCTATCTTAACAAAATTTTGGGTTTAGGTAATAGAATACTATCTAATTCTTCGGCTTGTATCACTGGCAGCGAATCTATTCTTTTAGGGTTTGAACATCTCAAGTTAGGTAAAGCTAAAAGAATGCTCTGTGGCAGTACTGAAGGGGACGGTATATTAATTTGGGGAGCTTTCGATCCAATGCGTATTCTTACAAGTGATTCAAATGATAAACCAGAACAAGGATCCCGCCCACTCTGTAAGACAAGTGTAGGCTTTGTTCCTGGTGGAGGATCAGGCGCATTGGTCTTGGAGACTTTAGAAAGTGCACAAAAGAGGAATGCAAAAATTTATGCTGAAATTTTGGGTGCAGATGTAAATTCGGGAGGATTTCGAAGTGGAGGGAGTATGACTGCTCCTAATTCAACTGCTGTAATCAATTGTATGAGAAATACATTGGCCCAATCAAAAATAACCAGTGATGAAATAGATCTTATTAGTGGCCATCTCACAGGGACTAAAGGTGATGTTACTGAAATTAAAAACTGGGTGGTAGGACTCGATCGGAAACAAAAAAAATTCCCTCTAATCAATACACCAAAATCGATGATTGGTCATTGCATTGCTGGTGCAGGATCGATAGAACTTGTAGCAGCAATAATCCAAATGGAAAAATCATTTGTGCATGGGAATTATAACATCAAAGAAATCAACCCTGAAATTTCTGTTGAAATATCTCCAAACTGCATACCTAGACAAACTATTCAGAAGGAAATAAATACGATCATGAAAGCAAATTTTGGTTTTGGTGATTTAAATTGCACTATACTTTTAAGGAAATGGAAAAATGGATAAAAGTCAAATTCAAAAGGAATTAAAAGAGATCATTGCAGTATATGTTCCTGAGAAAGAAATATTAGAAAATTTAACGCTCGAACATGATTTGATAAATGATCTAAAGATAAACTCCGCTCACATTGTAGATATTGTATTAGATGTTGAAGAGAAGTACGATATAATGATTGAGGATGAAGCAATCATGAAAATGGGTACTATCGGCCAAGCCATTGAAGTCATAAATGGAAAAGTGCAAAAAAAATAAACCTGAATTTATGGTCCTGATTTAATGTATTTTATTTACAATCGTTTGGTTTCTTTTTGTCTCATTTTTTTGACCACTGTAATTAATCAAACAAGAAATTATGAAATTACTTTCTCTAAAATAGACAACAGAGCCTATGTTTTTATTAATGATAAACTTGTCTTTGACAGTCAATTCATTGATGGAAATCCTGAATTAAATTTATCATTTAATTTATCGCCCTTTCTCAAAAAAGGAGACAACCTGTTAAAGGTGCAGCTCGAAAATGGATCCAATCTAAATGCCTTTATTAATGATACTCATTGGACGATACGGTATGAAATTTTTGAAGATGGTGAAAGTTATGATTATGCGTATGAGTCGAGTAAAAATGGCAAGGCAGGCCTTATCGTATACGAAAAAGAACATAATATCTATCTTGAGTGATTGGAATAGATATTGTCGATATCAACGATTTTCTTTTACATCCGCGGACTGGGGAACATATGCGTTTCATAAAAGCCATAGATGACAAGTATCCAAAAGATATAGATCCTATCCTACTCTTTTGGATTGTTTGGAGTGCTAAAGAGGCTATTTTCAAAAGTAAACGGCAATTGAAGCCCTTCGATCCTAAACTCATCACAGTTACTTTTTTACATGATTTAAATTTTTATTCCAAACAGCTAACTGGCTCGGTTGAGATTACTTCAAACTACATCGTGGCTATTGCAGCTCAAAAATCTATGAAACTTGTAAATAAAATTTGGATGAATAATCAAAAAGTATGTTCCCAAAAATCAGTTCGCGAAAGAATAATTGAATACTTCAAACCTCTGAATGTCAAGTTTACTCTTGATGAAAATCAACTACCACTACTATACGTAAGTGAAGGAAAAAAAATCCCCATTTCCTTAACCCATCACGGTAAATATATGGGTTTTTGTATTGAAAAGGACAAAATTTTGAGATACTAAATATTCGATAAATTTATTACTTTTAACTTCTTTGGCTTCATTATACGAATGCGTAAAATAATACATATCGATATGGATGCCTTTTATGCATCAATTGAGCAAAATGATGACGATAAATTAAGAGGAAAACCGGTCGCAGTTGGCGGGAATAAAGAAGGTGGTGTAATCGCAGCAGCGAGTTATGAAGCTCGAAAATTTGGCGTAAAATCTGCACTATCATCAAGAATTGCCGCAAAATTATGTCCTCAACTTATCTTCGTTAAACCCAGATTTGATCGTTATAAAGAAATATCAAATAAAATTATACGTATATTTCATGAATACACAGATTTGGTTGAACCTTTATCATTAGATGAAGCGTATTTAGATATTACACATCCCAAAATTGGTCCAAAATCAGCTACTCTTATCGCTAAAGATATCAAGAAAAAAATCAAAGAAAGAACAGGTTTAATTGCTTCTGCAGGTATTTCGTTCAATAAATTTTTGGCTAAAATAGCCTCTGAGATAAAAAAACCCAACGGACTTTACGTGATTTTACCTGAAAATGCTGAGGCTTTTATTGAAAAACTTCCAATAAAAAAATTTCATGGTATTGGTAAGGTAACTGCTAATAAAATGAAACACGCAGGTATTTTTACTGGTAGAGAATTAAAGGAAAAAACACGAGAAGACTTGTGTCTACGATATGGCAAACAGGGGAATTATTATTATGATGTAGCACGTGGCATTGACCATAGACTGATTCTATCCAATCGAAAAAGAAAATCTATAAGTGTTGAAAATACCTTTTCGGATCACTTAATGACCCTATTTGATATCCATTCAAATCTAAAACCTATCACTAAAGAATTATTTAGAAGGTATCAATTACAGTCTGTTCGAAGTAGAACAGTTAGCCTTAAAATAAAGTATGGGACTTTTAAACAAGTGACAAGAAGTAAATCCCAAAAAAAAGGCATTGTCAATTTTTCGGAAATTCAAGCACTAATCAAATCCTTAATTTGCGAGGACTTGTTAAATGAAGCAGGTATTCGACTGCTCGGACTCAGTCTATCTAACTTTGACCCAATAAAAAACCGAAAGACTCAAATGACAATTGATTTTTAATTCATTCTTCAAAACCTTTTATTATTACTAATATTTATTTTGATATAATATTAAAAAATATAGTTTGAAAAAAAGTAATCAGTAGTTTTGCGGAGAAATATGATCACTAAAAGTTAATTTATCAAATAATCTTTTTGTAATTAATTTCATTATCTGAAAACAAAATTTAAAATATTATGAAACCATTTGTTATAAGTCTGATAAATTCAATAATTCTAATATCCATGGGTTCTTGGAGTTACCTCATAAATGAGAGTCGCCCCATAACAGCTCTCATTCCTGTATTTGTAGGTATATGTCTTCTCTTATTAAATAAAAGAGTTAAAAATGAAGATAAAGTAGGGGCTCATTTAGCAGTTTTATTAACATTATTAATAATAATTGGTTTACTAAAACCTTTGATGGGATCATTTGGAAGAGATAATTATCAAGCAATATTTCGAATTACACTGATGGAAATTACAAGTATATTGGCGTTATTATCCTTTATAAAAAGTTTTATTACAACACGTAAAAATCGAAAAACCAAAAAAAATAACAAATAATTTTTTAATTAAACAATGTTATTGAACGTTTTCAGATAATTATAAATAACCTTTAGTCGTAGGAATTTTATCTAATGCTCTAAGGTCTTTTTTTAAGGCCATTTTGATGGCTTTGGCAAAGGCTTTAAACAAACTCTCAATCATGTGGTGCTCATTGTGACCAGTTACTTTAATGTTTATATTACATTTTGAAGTATCTGAGAAGGATTTAAAAAAATGATAAATCATTTCGGTGGGAACATCTCCGACCATTTCTCTTTTAAAAACACCCTCCCATTCCATCCAAGGTCGACCTCCAAAATCTACTGCCACTTGAGCCAAGGCATCATCCATAGGCAATAAAAATCCATATCTGTATATTCCTTTTTTAGATCCCAAAGCTTTAATCATAGCCTCACCTAAGGCCAATCCAGTATCCTCTATTGTGTGATGTTCATCTATCTGTAAATCACCTTGTACCTTAATTTTCAGATCCATACCCCCGTGTTTGCCCAGCTGATCAAGCATGTGATCAAAAAAATGCAATCCTGTGCTTATTTCTGTTTGTCCTGTACCATCTAGATTTAATTCTATAGTTACATCTGTTTCTTTGGTCGTTCTGATAACCTTTGATTGCCGTGAATTCACAATCAAGAATTCATAAATATCTTTCCAAGATGTGGTAACAAGAGATACCTCTTTATTTGTTTCTTTGCCTATTAAAATACCTTGACAACCTAAATTTTCAGCCAATTCCATGTCTGTTTTCCGATCACCAATGACATAAGACTTAGCAATGTCATAATTCCCCCTTAAGTAAGTTGTCAACATACCAACTCCTGGTTTTCGATTTTCGTGATTGGAACTTTCGTAATGCTCATCAATATGCACACTGTCAAAATGAATACCTTGAGAGGTTAAAGTACGCATGATAAAATTATGAATGGGATAAAACCTACTTTCTTGATGACCCTCTGTACCCAAACCATCTTGATTGGAAACTAAAACTAACAAAAAATGAGACTCTTCTTGGATTTTTCTCAAATAATACAACACATCTGAAAGAAAATTTAATTTCTCAATCTGATCAACAAATCCATCATTAGTCTCAGAGACAATGGTTCCATCTCTATCTATAAATAAAATAGGTCTCATTATTTTAAGTAATTATTCAGTGCAATGATTAATTGCTTATTTTCAAACGATGTCCCCACGGTAATTCGCAGACAATCCTCACATAAAACTAAGCCTGATCGATCTCTTAGGATAACTCCATTTTTGATTAAATGATGAAAAACATTTTTAGCATCTTTAAATTTAACTAGAAAAAAATTTGCATCACTGGGGTAAATCTTCAAAATAATTGGTATTTGCTGCAGTGCTGATTGTAATTCCCTCTTCAACTCTTTTATTTCTCCAACAAATGATCGCATTCGATCTTCCTGCTTTAACGCTATCAGCACTTGATTTTGGGTAAGACCGCTAATATTGTAAGGAGATTTGATCATATTCAGTATATCAGTCAAATGTCGGTTACAAAATGCTATTCCCAATCTCAATGAAGCTAAACCCCAAGCTTTACTAAGAGTTTGCAAAACCACCAAATGAGGAAACTTAGGTATGGCCTCAATCCAAGAATTCGATTCTGTGAAATCAATATAAGCCTCGTCAATAACAATAATTCCTTTAAATACTCTAGCAAGTTCCAATACGTCCCGCAACTTAATTAAATTTCCTGTTGGATTATTGGGGGAACAGATGAAGATAAGCTTAATTCGGTGATTGATGGCTGATTTTATCTGAATCATATCCAATTGAAAATCAGAAGTTAATGAAACCTCTTTGACGCTGACATTATTAATTTTTGCAGCTACTTTATACATCCCATATGTGGGAGGGAAAATCAAAACCTCATCAATCCCAGGTTCACAAAAGGCCCTAATCAATAAATCGATAGGTTCATCACTGCCATTACCGATGAAAATACACTCGGGATCAATAGCTTTTATTTTACCTAAAGCCTGTTTTAAATGATTTTGTAGAGGGTCTGGATATCGATTCCATTTTTCGGTAATAACAGAGCCTAAAGCATTTTCATTTGCATCTAAAAAAATACCTCTGTCCCCCTTGAAATCATCTCTTGCAGTCGAATAGGGAGTAAAACCTTTTAAATGATTTCTTAATAAACTCTCAATCCCATTCATTTCTCAAAAGATTCCAAACGTATCGTAACAGCTCTTTTATGACCTTCAAGTTGTTCGGCACCAGCCATTACCTCAAGAGTTGGACCTAAGGTTTTTAATCCTTTTTTTGTTATTTCTTGGAAGGTAATTTTCTTAACAAAACTATCTAATGAGACTCCAGAACAAGATCTTGCCCATCCATTGGTCGGTAATGCATGATTTGTACCTGAAGCATAATCACCTGCCGATTCAGGTGTATATGGTCCTATAAATACCGAACCGGCATTATGTATTTTATCAATATACTTTTCTGGATTATTTATGTTTAAAATAAGATGTTCAGGTCCGTAATAATTTATGATTTTAATAATCTCTTTTTTTGAATTTGCTATCAATATTACACTATTTCTAAGTGATTCTTCAGCCATATCTTTTCTAGGTAATTGAACTAATTGCTCTTTTATTTCTAAAATAACAGCATCCGCCACCATCTGACTTTTTGTAACTAAAACCACTTGACTATCATTCCCATGTTCAGCTTGTGAGATCAAATCTGCCGCAACAAAACTTGCTTTACTTTCCTCATCTGCGATTACCATCACCTCGGAAGGTCCTGCAGGCATATCAATCGATACTTCTTTGGATAATAATTGCTTAGCCGTCGTTACGTATTGATTCCCAGGACCAAAAATTTTATCGACTTTTGGAATGGTTTCAGAACCATAAGCTAAATCTGCGATAGCTTGTGCCCCTCCTAATTTCAATACTGAGTGAATTCCTAATGAGCGAGCAGCATACAATACCGCTGGATTAATTTTCCCCATTTTGTTTGTGGGAGAGGCTATAGTAATTTTTTTACAACCAGCGATCAAAGCCGGAATACCCAACATTAAAACTGTTGAGAACAACGGAGACGTTCCTCCTGGAATGTAAAGCCCAACATTTCGAATAGGCACTGATTTGCGTTTACATGTAATCCCTGGCATTGTCTCTACGGTCAGTGGTGGCTGCTGCTGAGCTTCATGGAATTTCCAAATGTTTTTTTTAGCTACTTCTATGGCAATTTTAAGATTTGCATTGACATGATTTTCAGCATCCTTTAATTCATTCTCAGAGACCCATAACTCATCTAGATCTATATGATCATATTCAAGCACCAATTTCTTCAAAGCCCTATCCCCTCCTCTTTGTACTTTATCAAGAATAGGCTGGACGATTTTTTCAACCTTAACCGTATCCATAATAGGTCTTTTTAAGACCTCCCGCAACTGACTTTGGTTTAAATAATGATATATATTCATTAGCGAATCATCTTTTCTATAGGAACTACCAATACCCCCTCTGCACCCGCCTGTCTCAACTTTTCAATATTATTCCAAAAATCATCCTCGTTAAGTACAGAATGAATACTACTCCAACCAACGGCCGCAAGTGGCAATACAGTTGGACTTCTCATGCCCGGAATTAAAGCCAATATGTCATTTAATTTTTCATTAGGTGCATTCATTAATACATATTTGTTGTTTCTACCAGATAAAACTGCCTCAATTCTAAATAATAACTGCTCAATTAGTTGATTTTTCCCTTGACCTAAATTTTTATTTGATACCAATATAGCCTCTGAATGCAGTACTGTTTGAACCTCCTTAAGTCCATTACTTATCAAAGTACTACCGGAACTGACAATATCAAAAACTCCTGCAGAAAGTCCAATTCCCGGAGCTATTTCAACAGAACCGCTGATTTTATGCACATTAGCGGATATATTATGCGCATTTAAAAAATTTTCAAGAATAATTGGGTAGGAGGTCGCTATACATTGATTATTAAAATATTCAAGCCCCTCATAATCAACATCTTTAGGCACTGCCAATGACATTCGACATTTTGAAAATCCTAAAGATTTGAGCTCTACAATTTCCTTTTGCTCCTCCAGGAGGATATTCCGACCAATTATACCTAAATCTGCAATACCGTCAGACACATAGCCTGGGATGTCACAATTGCGAAAAAATAAAAACTCAATTGGAAAATTTGTAGCTAAAGTTCTAAGCTTTCTCTGTCCATTATCGAATTTTATGCCTGCCTCTTTGAATAAGGCCAGTGAGTTATCACTCAGTCTTCCAGACTTCTGAATTGCAATTTTTAATTTAGGTTGTGGCATTTTAAATTTAGATTGTTCTGTCTCGCAAACATCTTAAAAAACAATCGGTTATTGCATTTCTCATGAACTATTTATAATAAATCAAATCCGAATTATGTAGGATAAAAGTAGCGATAAAAAGATACCATTAATCTAATTGAACGGTAATCACTGGACATTTAGAATTATTCGCTACATCTTCAGCAACACTTCGATTGAAAAAATGACTCATACCCTTTCTTTGATTAGTACCCAACATGATCATATCAGCTTCGATAAAGTTAGCGTAATCAATGATACCATCCTCTTCGTTATTATAGTTATGAATGTCAATCGTGCAATTACTAATAATATTTGATTCTACAAATTTTGACATCTTTTTGATATCATCGCGTGTATTATTAAAATTCGCAGGTGTATTGATTTTTATAATTCGTAGTTGTGCTTGAAATAAGTTTTGCATAAAATTAACTCTTTCAACGAGACGCGGGTTGACTTTTTCAAAATTTGAGGCGAATACAATATTTTTAATTTTTTCAATTCGTGTTTTATTCTTAATGGTAACGACAGGGCATTGTGCATTACGAACTACTTTTTCTGCATTAGAACTCAAAAATAAATTCTCAAAGTCGTCTAAGCTGGAAGTTCCCATAATAACCAAATTCACATCTTGATTTGCTAACTCAGTAGCCAAAGAAACATAAGGATTTCCAATCGATATTTTAAAGTTAACCGAAACCTTTGACATGATATTGTTTATAACTGATTTTAACTTCAACTCAGTTTGTTGAATGATTTTAGTCATAAAAACATTTTTCAACGGGTCCATGTTTGTAGCTCCCATGGTTTTTAATCTGCTCTCAGAAGGGTGCTCAATCACATGAAACAATACAATTTCAGATGAAGAATACCTCTCAGAAAGCTGTGTAGCAAAATCAAGCGCATTCTTAGATGGCGAAGTAAAATCGAAAGGAACAAGTATTTTTTTCATGTTTTAGTAATCAAAAGTACCATAAATCAGTTTAAACAAAAGGCCTCATTTAATAGTTATATAAATCAAAAAGTAAAATTGTCAGTAATTTATGCCAAATCCCAAAAGTAATACGAAAAATAGCGTTGCAAAAGCTAATTTTTTTAACTCTCCATCTAAGCTACTGCTTTCATTTACCTTGACTGACTTAAAATGATAGAAAAATATAGGACTCAATCCCAAAAAAGCAAATCCAAAAAAACTTGTTTTTAAAATACTCACGAAAACAATCGCGCTTATAAAGCTCCCAATAATTAAAAATCCATGATAAATAATGGCTTTTTCTTTTCCAATGATAACAGGTATCGACCGCTTGCCTGCTTTTTGATCACTTGAAATATCTCTAATGTTATTCACATTAAGTACACCTACAGACAATAAACCACAACTTACAGCCGGAAGCAAAAATATCATTTTTATTTCATGGTGAAATAAGTAATATCCTCCAAAAACACCTACTAAGCCAAAAAAAATAAAAACAAATAGGTCACCCAAACCAAAATATCCATAAGGATTTGTACCCATTGTATAATTGATAGCTGCCGCAATAGCTCCAATACCTAAAGTTAAATAAATAAGAAGATTCAACCATTGATCTTCAAAAGCATAAATAACCAAAATGAGTCCCGAGATAAAAGCAAAAAATCCACAAAAAATAATTGCTATTTTCATCTGATGACGCGTAATTGATCCAGAGTATACACCCCTTATAGGCCCTATTCTGTCTGGACCATCCACACCTGATTCGGCATCTCCATAATCATTGGCTAAATTAGATAATACCTGAAGGAATAAAGTGGTGGATAAACTTAAAATAAGGATTAATAATTGAAAATGACCAGAGTAATAGGCTAAAAAAGCGGCCATTAGTATTGATGAAAAAGACAACGGTAATGTACGTAAGCGAAATACTTTTATCCATTTATTTATCTCTACCATCACATTCGATTAGGTACCTCTATCCCCAATAAGTTCATTGAACGTCGAATGACCTTTGCTGTCAATCTTGAAAGCCCTATTCGAAAAATTACAAGATTATCATCAGACTCGTTAAATATTGACAGCTCCTGATAAAATCTATTATAATATTTAGCCATATCATATACGTAGTGTGCCAATAGGGCTGGCGTATAATCTCTAGCCGCCTGTTCAATAACTTCTTCAAACTTCACTAAGTGAGCGAGCAGCATTTGCTCCCGCAAGTGTATGTCCTTGATCGAAAATAATATTTTATTTATACCATCTGATGAAGCTCTTCTCAGTACGGCAGAAATACGGGCGTACGTATACTGAACGAATGGCCCAGTATGGCCCTGGAATTCTATAGATTCCTTTGGATCAAATAATATCCTTTTTTTTGGATCAACTTTGAGCAAGAAAAATTTTAGAGCACCTAATCCCACCATCCTAAATAAACTTTTTGACTCATTCTCGTCGAGCTCTTCAATTTTACCTAGTTCAAGAGTATGTTTCGCAGCTGTTGCAAACATCTCATCCATCAACTCATCAGCATCCACAACAGTTCCCTCACGGGACTTCATCTTTCCACTAGGAAGATCTACCATTCCATAAGATAAATGGTGCAGTCCTTCTCCATAGGGCCTACCCATTTTTTTCATAATGGCGAAAAGAACATTGAAATGATAATCCTGCTCATTTCCCACAACATATATTGATTGATCCATGGGAAAGTCCTGGTACTTAAAATCACAAGTACCAATATCTTGAGTGATGTATACTGAAGTACCATCCGATCGCATCACCAACTTCTCATCAAGACCTTCCTCGCTGAGATCAATCCATACAGAGCCATCATCACGCTTATAGAAGACCTGCTTCTCAAGTCCCTCTCTCACAATGCCTTTACCTAAGAGGTAAGTTTCGGACTCTTTATAAATTGCATCAAATTTAATACCCATACTTTGATACGTTGCCTCAAAGCCCTCATAAACCCAGGCATTCATTTTATTCCATAATTTAATTACCTCTATGTCTTTTTTCTCCCATTTTTGAAGCATCTCTTGCGCTTGAATTAAAACTGGAGCTTGTTTTTTAGCCTCATCCTCAGAAACTCCTTGATCTACCAAAGTGGCTATCTCTTCCTTATAATGTTTATCAAAGAGTACATAATATTTCCCTATTAAATGATCTCCCTTAAGCTGAGCAGTCTCAGGAGTCTCTTCCTTACCCCATCTTTTATATGCCAACATCGATTTACAAATATGAATACCACGATCGTTAACCAAATTTGTTCTTTTGACTTGATAACCTGCCGCTTCGATAATTCTAGAAATTGCATCTCCGAGAAAATTATTTCTCAAATGGCCAAGATGTAATGGTTTATTAGTGTTTGGTGATGAAAATTCTATCATTACCTTCTTACCATTCGGCTTCAATTGGCCCCAATATTGATTTTTTAACATGTCATCAAAACAAGAAATCCAAACAGATATATCGATCTCCAAATTCAAAAAACCTTTAACTACATTGAATTCCTTTATCAAACCACTCCTAGATTTTAAATAATCTCCGATTGCCGTCGCTGTAAATTCAGGAGACTTTTTAGTCACCTTTAAAAAGGGAAAGACTACAAAAGTATGTGTACCATTAAACTCTTTTCGAGTAGGTTGCAAAAATAATTGAGCTAAATCCAAATCAGCATCAAAAATTGATTGAAACGCGTTTTTGATTTGTATCCTTATATCCTCCTCTAAATTCATATTTTTTTAATAGGTAAAAAAATCTCAGCAATCATACAACGTGCACTTCCGCCACCAAGCATCTCGATGGTAGTCAAATCACTATGCAATAGGGTTCCATATTTTTCAAGTTGCACTTTTTGCTGAGTATTTAAAGATTGAAATGCGCGAGTCGACATAACCAAAAAAAATAAATTATTTTTGTTTTTAACTTGAAGAATATTTCCTGCAAAATCATTTAATTGATACTCATTAATCAGTATAATTTCTTTAGACTGATTCCTAAATGACTCAAGTACCCGCTCACGTTCATTGAGATCGTCAATCGCTTCAGCGCATATCAATACAAAAAAATCTCCTATTGACATCATCACATTAGTATGATAGATAGGTAGTCTTTGACCTTCATGATTCTTATAAGCTTTAAATCTTATAACCGTGTAAGCGGTCAATTTTTCAAAAGCAAGGATAACTTCATCTTTTGTTCTACTCGAATAACAGGCATATGCTATTTTATTTACCCGATCTAATACCAAGCTACCAGTCCCTTCAAGAAATTTTTGTTGAGATTCGAAAGATAATAAATCGTCGAAAATTTTTTTCACCTCAAAATGATTGGTCAAATTATCAATAAGATCTATTCTTCTTTCTAGTCTTCGATTATTTGCAAACATGGGATATAAAATCACCGAACCATTTTGATGAAAAGAGACCCAATTGTTAGGGAAAATACTGTCGGGTGTAACTGGATCTTGGGTATCCTCAAAAACATAAACGTCAATAGAGACCTCACGTAATTTTTGAACAAAATCTTCAAATTCCTGGATGACCCTTTGTTGAACCTCCTCAGCCTTCAATTCAGCATCAACCTGAAAATAATTATTAATTGCGGTTTCTTTATTTTTGGAAAACGCTGCTGGACGAATCATCATTAGTTGCCGAGTATTTTGATCAGACATAGCTTCTTCTCAATGGTAAAGTTGCACATCGTAATAAACCTTCCATCTTGGCCGTCTCAGCAAAAGGAATTTCCTCAACAATAAATTCCCAATCCCTTAATTGCTGATTCACTCGCTCAAATTTCAACTCACTTACAATTATCTCGGGGGAAATACTGAATAAATTGGAATTCATATCATACATTTCCTCCTGATTAATTTCTAAAACATTTTCTGGTTTAAAAAAATCAATAAGCCATTCGACATCACTTTGATTTTTAAATCCTGATCTATAAATCAGCACTTTATCTTTACCAATTGGTTGAAAACAACAATCCAAGTGGAGGGCATTTTCATATGGATCATAATCTGATTTATTTAACTCAAATGATTTAACCTTCCATGATGGAAAATGTTGAATTAAAAAGTCAACACCTGATTCATTGGTTCTGCTAACGACATAATTATCGAAGTCTTCCTTTTTTGAATAGCCTACAAACAAAAAATTTCCATGGGGCATTACATCTCCACCTTCTAATCTTGCGCTCCCCCCTACCTTGATTAGTTTATTTGCATCCAATTGATCAATAATAAATTGGATACCTTTCTGTTCTCTTGAACGTTTATCTAAAATCTTTGGTAACAAAAACTGATCCCCAATAACCATTCCAATGTCTCGAGTAAATATTTGATTGAGAGAATTGAATACAACAGGACGATGAACCCTTACATCGTACTTAGTCAATATATTGTGAAAAGCATCTAATTCATTTTTAATAGCTACTTCTGAGGGGAAGGTTCCTTTTTTTACATTTATCAACGTTTTTGGGTCATAAATATCTTCCATCTTGGGTATTCCTCCAAGACTTTCAGATGTCCCCAAAACCACCTCTTTAAGAGGAGAAAATTCATCAATAACTTCTAATGTTATCATATATCCTTTAGCCAACTCAAATCTAATCAGATGATTCTTACAAAAAGAAAGTCATTTGAAATTAATTAACTCATATAATTAAGTAGTAACAATACATATCTCAATTAATTTGATTATTTATGCAGAAATTTTAATTATTTACGGTGAAAAACTACAATGATTTAATCGATCAAAGTTTTGATTTTCCTTCTTCTGAATTTGAAGTAAAAGACACGAAACTCTATTTCCATGGAGTGAACCTTATGGAAGTCGTTGAAAAGTATGGAACTCCTCTAAAACTCTCTTACCTACCCAAAATTGGTCAAAACATAAGATACGCCTCGAAAATATTTTATAACGGCATGACCAAGCATAACTATAAAGGGAATTATACCTATTGCTATTGTACCAAATCCTCTCACTTCCAGTTTGTACTGGAAGAAGTTTTGTCAAATGGTGCACAATTGGAAACATCATCTGCTTTTGACCTTCCTATCATTCATCATTTGTACAAAGAAAAAAAAATTACCAAAACGCTTCTAATCATTTGTAATGGATTTAAAAGACCAAGATACATTGAAAACATTATTAGCTTAATAAATAATGATTTTTCTAATTGCATACCCGTTTTAGACAACTTAAATGAACTTGAGCAGTATACTGAAAAAATTAATGAAAAATTTAAAATTGGGATAAGAGTGGCATCAGATGAGGAACCTAACTTTTCGTTTTATACTTCCAGATTAGGATTCAGATATAGAGACATCATCGAATACTATAAAGAGAAAATACAACAGAATAAAATGGTAGATCTTAAATTACTTCATTTTTTCATCAATACAGGAATAAAAGATAGTGCATATTACTGGAGTGAATTAAGTCGATTCATTCATTTGTATTGTGAACTTAAAAAAATTTGCCCCACTTTGGACTCTATTGATATTGGAGGTGGTTTCCCAATCAAAAATAAATTAAACTTTAAATTTGATTATGATTATATGGCCGATCAAATTATTGAAAACATTAAATGGATTTGTGACAAAAATCATACTCCCACACCGCATATTATTACCGAATTTGGAAATTTTACAGTGGGTGAAAGCGGTGCGACAATTTATTCTGTACTTGATCAAAAACTTCAAAATGATAAGGAATTATGGTACATAATGGACGGCTCATTCATTACACACATGCCTGATGTTTGGGGACTTAATCAAAAGTACATTTTATTACCCTTGAACTTATGGCAGAATATGTATCATCGTGTTAATATCGGAGGACTAACTTGTGATAGTATGGATTATTATGATTCTGAGGCCCACCTAGGTGAAGTATTTTTACCCAGATACAATAAAAAAGAAACCTTATATTTTGGGTTCTTTAATACCGGAGCCTACCAAGAGGCATTAAGCGGCTATGGAGGCATTCAGCATTGTCTTATACCTTCTCCGAAACATATAATAATTAACAAGGATTCGGAAAAAAACCTTATTTATAAACTGTTCGCAGAGGAGCAAAAAAATGAGGATATGCTCAGGATATTGGGTTATAGCTAAAACCCTAATACTTGTAATACTTCTAAAATTTCCCCTACCGAATAATCAGCATATTCCGTAATAATATTATTACCTAAAATGATTGTAGCTATTCCCAGCTTTCTTGCAGGGATCAAATCCCTTTCTTTATCCCCTATCATATAGCTCTCGCTCACAGATATATTATGTTTCGCAATAGCTCTTTCGAACATAAGTGAATCTGGTTTTCTACTCAATGACTCGGATACTTCTGGATGTGTAGGTGCATAATAAAAATCGTCAATGATATTTTGAGATTTCTGTTGTAAAAAATCATGACAAGCATTCATTTGGTCTTTAGTATATAAACCTCTTGAGATACCTGATTGATTAGTAACTATAATGAGCTTGAAATTCAAATCCTTTAACCGAAAAAGAAACTCCAAAACATGGGGTAGAATGATGAAATCTTGAAGCCGGTAAGTATAGGTTCCTCGCTCTTGATTAATAATTCCATCTCTATCCAAAAAAAAGGCTTTCATAATTACAAAATAATTAAAAATAATATTTATATTCTGCAAAATGTTTTGAAACACTCGATAGAACAATTAAATGATAGACCGAAATTTAATAATAATACCCACCTATGAAGAAAGTGAAAATATATCGGATATCATCGAAGTAATATTTAGCCTAGAATTACCGTTTGAAATTCTCATTGTTGATGATAATTCTTCAGACGGAACGGCAGACATAGTTAAAATGAAACAGAAAATTTATCCTAAAATATTACACCTCATTCAAAGACCAAGAAAAATGGGTCTAGGTACCGCTTATATTGATGGTTTTAAATTTAGTCTTAAAAACAATTATGATTATGTATATGAGATGGATGCAGACTTCTCTCATAATCCAGAGGACCTAATACGACTTTATATTGCCTGCAAGAGTGAAGGATATGATCTTGCCATTGGTTCTCGTTATGTCAAAGGGGTTAATGTTGTTAATTGGCCAATGGGGCGCGTACTTATGTCTTATTGTGCTTCTGTTTATGTTCGATTAATTACAGGGATGCCCATTTATGATACCACAGCAGGTTTTAAGTGCTATCACAAATCTGTCCTCCAATCAATTGATTTAGATTCAATCCAGTTTTTAGGGTATGCTTTTCAAATAGAAATGAAATTTAATGTGTGGAAATATGGATTTAATATAAAAGAAGTTGATGTAATTTTTACCGATAGGAAAAAAGGTAAATCTAAAATGAGTTCAGGGATCTTCAAAGAAGCTTTTATTGGAGTATTAGAAATGAAAATTCGTAGCTTATTTAAAAAATACAAACCTCCATATTTATCAATCAAATCTGACCGTTTGAACAGGCTGAATACGATTGATGATGCTGATTGGAATGAAAAAGCTCAATCCTATTAACGAGCAAGCAAGAAAATTCACTCCTATAATAACCCAAAAGTCAAAATTTATGGGGACAGAATCCATATAATAATTTTCTTGGTCCAAAGGGATGATCTTAAAATAGAACTGTACAAGTGCCAAACCGAGACCTATCAAATTTCCCCAAAATAATCCTTTAATGAGTAATTGTGCCCCAGAAACAAAAAATATTTTTCGAATTATATAATTGGTAGCTCCCAAACTTTTGAGTATTCCTATCATATTGGTTCGCTCCATAATCAATATTAATAGGATAGACACCATGCTAAAACTTGCGACTAACAAAATTAATGTTAAAAAAATATATACATTTCTGTTGAGCAGAGACAACCAATCAAATAGCTGCAAATATTTTTGTTCAATGCTCTCTACATACAAATCAGAAGCAACTTTATTAAATAAAATTGATTGACTCTCACTAATTTTCTTTCCTGGACTAATAAATACTTCTACCCCACCTATCTGGTTGGAGTCCCAATCATTGATTCGTCTAACCAAATTCAAATCTCCAATAATAAATTTTTCATCGAAATCTTCCAGACCCGTCTCATAAACTCCAGTAACAATTAAATTTCTATATCTTGGAGGATTTTGAACAAAATAAATGAGTACCTCATCCTCAATATCTAGCTTTAAAGTATTTGCTATTTTGGTACTGAGTAAAACTTCGACAGTATAACCGTTTGGTTTAAAAATAGGAAATCTACCTTGAACCATATTTGAACTAAAGAAAGTCGTATCAAATTGATGATCTAAACCTTTAAAAACAACTCCCTGTACCTCTTCATCTGTTTTTAATAAACCTGCTTTAAAGGCGAAAGATTGGAAATTATTGATATAGTCCTCGGTCTCTAAGACCTTCAACAAGGTGTCATTCATTAAAAAAGAAGCATTTTCAAAAGAGTTAGAATAGGTGTATTTGGTAATTAATAATTGCCCTCCGAAGCTATAAATTTTTTCCGAAATAATTTTATGGAATCCACTAAGAATCATGAAAGAAAGTAATAATGAAAGTACCCCAACAGCGATTGAAGTTATGGCTACTTTATGAATGGTCTGAGAAAAAGTACCCTGAGCTTCGTGACTTATCTTATTGGATATAAAAAAATGTAATTTCAATCTCTCTTATTTACAATAATAGTTATCAAACCATTAATTTCATTACTGAACTTTAAATGTGCTTATTATCTTTGATAAATACGAAATAAATAGGATTAGATTTGCATGTTGATGAAATATTTTATTTTTGCTCTCGTTTTTAATCTTTTAGCAAATACTTGTACCAACAATAAAAAATGTGAAGTAACGCTTCAGTCATCAAGTTGGTATAATTGGTTTGGAGGAATTCCAAATGTAGGTGGAACTGATTATATTTTTGAGTTCTCTAGTCAAAAATGTGAGGGTATTGAAATAGACTCAGTTTTCATAGATGGTCAGAGCTTCAAATTTAAAGTAAATCGCACCAAAAATATTTGGAAAATAATAGTTTCAAAAGAAATAAAATACATGTCAGGTAATGGAAATCATAAAATGTCAAAGTCAACTATTAATATGCCTTCTCAATCTCCCAATATTGCTAGAATAGTTTACTCCTCACAAAACAGATCTTCAGAAATCATCATTGATCGTTTTACCAAGAGAAAAGAGAAAATTTATCAGTAATTAACATAACATGACTAATTAATATACTTGTAGGGATGAGAATTGTATTTATGGGTACACCCGAATTCGCAGTTGCCTCGCTAAAAGCACTAGTGAACTCAAATCATGATATTGTAGGTGTAATTACTGCCCCAGATAGGCCGCGAGGTCGGGGGAGAAAAATTGGAATATCCGCAGTAAAAGTATATGCTCTTTCAAAGAAATTGAAAGTATTACAGCCTGAAAATTTAAAAGACGAGTTGTTTATAAAAGAATTACGAGTACTCAAAGCCGATTTACAAATAGTTGTAGCCTTTAGAATGCTTCCAGAAATTATTTGGGCCATGCCTAAAAGAGGAACTTTTAATTTGCATGCTTCTCTGCTCCCTGACTATAGAGGAGCAGCTCCCATTAATTGGGCATTGGCAAATGGAGAAACTGAAACGGGAGTTACTACCTTCTTTCTAGATAACAAAATTGATACAGGAAAAATTATACTACAGAAAAAAGAAGTAATTTATGAAAATGATGACTTTGGGACACTTCATAATAGATTGATGCTAAAAGGGTCAGTACTAATTTTAGAGACTATTGCATTAATTGAAATGGGATCAGTAAAGGCTTTGCCGCAGATTGATGCGAATTCATTTCACTTAGCCCCTAAAATATTCAAGCAAAATTGTGAAATAAAGTGGAACCAAGAAGCTGATCAGATCATTAATTTCATTCGCGGAATGTCACCTTATCCGGCCGCTTGGTGTGAATTCAACAATGAAATGCTAAAAATATTTCAAGCAAATAAAACTAACGCAAATCATCTAGATCCCGGAGAATTTGAAAGTGACGGCACCAGTTATTTGCATATTGGCACCCAAACCTCAAATTTAACCGTTAATTCATTACAAATTCAGGGCAAAAAAAGAATGACTATCGAAGAATTCTTAAGAGGCTATCGCATGAAATAATCAACTTATCATAACTTAATTATTTATGAAAATATCAATGATCGCCGCCATGAGCACTAACAGAGTAATCGGAATAAATAATGACTTACCCTGGCATTTACCTGATGACTTTAAATTCTTTCAAACTAAAACAAAAGGACATCACGTGATTATGGGTCGTAAGAATTATGAATCTTTGCCTATAAAATATAGACCACTTCCAAATAGAATAAATCTTATAATGACGAAAAATAAGGATTATAAAGCTGAAAATACACATATTTTCCATTCTCTTGAAAATGCTATCAGGCATGCTGACATCCAGGGTGAAGAGGAATTATTTATTATTGGTGGTGGAGAAATCTACAAATTAGCCCTACCCTACACAGATACTATTTATCTGACGGAAGTAAATGCTTCTCTCAATGGTCATGCTTACTTTCCAATTTTCGATAAACAAACTTTTAAAGAAACCCTAAGATCACACCATACAAGAGATGAACGACATCAGTACAGCTTTGATTATGTTACTTACGAAAGAAATTAAGAGAAAATACATGACTTTAGTTAAATAGTTTGTCCTTCTTTGTCGTATTCATTTTTAATTGCATCAATAATGTCTTTTTCCAAAACTCTTCCATTTTTGCTCTTGGCAGTTTGAATCACGCAGTATCTCAAAACATTCAATATACTCCCACCAGAAATTTGAAAATTGTTGGCTATTTTATCAAAGTCAATATTTTCAATATTGTACATGGAAAAATATTTTTCCCACAACTTGACCATCATAGATTGATCTGGCTTTGGAAAATAAATAATACTTTGAAATCTTCTTAAAAAAGCATCATCAATATTATCTTTAAAATTTGAGGCCAAAATAGCAATCCCGTCAAAGTCTTCGATACGCTGAAGTAAATAAGATACTTGTTGATTAGCAAACATATCATTACTACTTTGTGTATTCATCCTTTTACTAAATAAAGCATCAGCTTCATCAAAAAACAAAATCCATCTTTTATTCTCTGCGACTTTGAAAATATTAGCTAAGTTTTTTTCTGTTTCACCTATGAATTTCGAAACAACTGAGGATAAATCTACCCGATAAACATCTAAATTTTCACTTTTTCCAAGCAATGCTGCCGTCATAGATTTACCTGTACCGGGTGGACCATAGAAGAGCGCACGATACCCCTTTTTTAAATATCTACGGAGATCAGCATTAAGCATGATTTCTTTTTCATAATTTATCCAAGTCCTAATATGATTAATATCTTTCAATAATTTGGATTCAAAAATAGCATCACTCCATTCCAATCTTGTGGTTAAAAGCTTGGCTGGAAATGTAGGTGAAAATCTGGGCTTGAAAGGCTCATTCAGTGTCAAATTAGATAAGAACTCTTTACTTACAATCAATTCTCCACTCCAAATAGGTTCATGATCATTTGTAAAACCTAAAGAGACAATGTTCTGTTTCGAAAATACATGTTCCTCCTCAAAACATTTATATAACTCAAATCTGCGTATTAAATCTGATCCTGAAATAATAAATGCCGTCGTTTCTCCTGTGGGTAAAAACCCATTATGCTTATCACCCTTAACACCACCAAATTCAGCATAATATCTATCATACTGTTTATTTTTAGTAAAAAATATATCAAAAATTGAAGGTCTCAAATGTGGTGCTAGGGCGATTATCATCACCAAACGTTCAATTTCTCCAATTCCATAATATCTTATGAATTGGGCGTAGTAAGAGTCATCCTTTTTCAGATCAGGCATTGACGGTAATTCAGCTCCAACTACTTGTTCGAAATAATCTTTCAATCTGAAAGATATAGTTTCTTCCAGCCACTCTAACTCCTCAGCCAAAGTAGGCAAACTATTATTTAAGATTAAATCCGAAAAGTGTGCCATCTTCTCATTAATTTTTCAATTCAAAAGTATATTGAATTTTTACTGTAAAAATTGACGAAGAGTAATATATATTATTTTTGAGAAAGTTTTTAATTAAAAAAAGGTCTCTTTATAAAAGTATAACCTTTTTATTATTTAATAACATGAGCTATACTCGAACTATTGACCTTCGGGTTTTGAGGAGGACTTATGAGTTTAAAAAGGACCCGTGTATTTTATTAACCAAAAATTTGGTTCTCTTTTGGTACTCTATTTTTTTACTCGAAAGATGATAAATACAATTTTGAAACAAATTTTAACACGAAATTAGCATTCTCGTGGTACTCAACGTTTTAAAAAAAAACAGTATGTGAGTAAAAAAAGAGTGATTGCTGAGAAAGATTAAAATCATATCCAATTTACAATCATCCTTTTCGACATCCAAGGTAGTTTAACCATACCAAATCCCCAAGGAAGACTCTTTAAAAGAATGTCTATGGTCTTTTTCTCCACCTCTAATTCCCAAAAATCATCCTTCTCCTCTACAAATCCTTGCCTCATAAAAAATCCTTCTCTCATCGCATCTATGGAAGAGGATTTTATTTTTTTCCAGTTTTGCATCACTCCATTGAGCATTAAGTCTGAAGTCTCCATTTCCTTATCGGTCAATTCAATTTGCAGAGGCACTGGTATTGATAAATTAACTCCACATAAAATTTTATTTAAAAGTAATTCATATTCAGGAGTTTCATTTGATCCTGTTACTAAATATTGAATAAGGTGAACAGCCCTTACCGCGTCTCCCTCAGTTTTAAATGCTCCTTTTTCGGTCATATCTAACATTTGAAAAAATCGATCTAAATAAGGCCAAACAATAACAATACCAGCATTTTTTATTTCGATGCGATGTTCTAATTTGAGTGATTCAATCTCATCGATCGAATCCAAGACAATCGGTACAGGCCCTGGTTCTAAATCATTTTCTTTCGAAATTTTTCCACCTTTCTTTGACTTATCTAAAGAAACAATCATTTCTATGAGCTTATCTGAAATATTCAAAAATGCATAAGCACTCATATCAAGATCATAAGAAATTTGATTTCTCTTTTGAAATTGACGCAAAAACAAATTCACTAAATCTGTCGCGGTAAGATTCAAAAACTTCTTATTTAATACAGTTTGATAAATAGTCTGATAAAACATATCATTGATCATCTTAGGTTGGATCGTAGGCCAAATCTGGGTAAATAGTTTTATGATATCAGATTTATAAGACATTAAAAGTTCACTTTGCACTGGAAATAAAGCTCTCATTAGCAAAATTAAAATGTCTTCTTTTTCATTTCTGACTACTCGATCTCTTACTTCACTATTTTTCATTACAGAAATAATGGCGACTCGTATGTCTTCATTTCCCGTATTTAAATAACTTTCAATTTTACGGATAAAAGCAAAATATGACTTAAACAAAAAGGAATAATCAACTGGTAACGATCCAGTAATAATATAGTAGATCACTATATCAATAAAATTTTTACGGACATCATCTTTTACAAAATAAGTGTTCGGAACAGGTATAACTCCTTCAGTTGTTTTTAGATTATTAAACAACTTCATAAAGGGAAGAAATCTCATTTCGCCTTCCTGCAATGCATCGCTCGTAATTTTCAATAATTGATCATTAATTTTCGGAAAAGCAAAAGATGTCTTCTTCGCCAAAAAGCTTACTGATGACAATATGAATTGAGCGTGATCGAAACTTTTAAGATGAGAAAGATATCTAAAAAGAAAGGTGATCCATTCATTACTTACTTTTAAATAACCCCACCTCTTGATTAAAATATTTAAATTAATGACAAAAGCACCATGCTGTGGTGATAAGATAAGTAATATACGATCCACAAGCTGTGGTTTTATTATAGGAATGATCTTGGTAAATACGTCGTCAGCCTGGTTAAGTATGGATACAGCTTCAATAAAAGATTTTGGATGTTCATTAAGTATTTTATTGGTCAAACGAATCAAGTTTTCTGACTTGGAAAGTCCCTGAGCTTCCAACTCAATAGACCACCATGGATACTCATTGTAAATAATTAAATGTAACAAAAAATCTATATCCCCTTGCCAAGCCAACTCCTTATTGGCATACCTAATCGCTTTCAACTTTGTCGATTCCAAATAAGCTGATATCTCCTGTGCTTCTTGACTTTCTGTAAGGTTTATTAATTCCATTTTACTCATTTGCGTTCTCACTGACAAACCGTTCAATATTTCATCCCAAATTTGTTCAATCTTCGCTTTGGGATATTCATGTTGATATCTAAGAATAATTAAGAGAAAATAATTAGTGAAACTAGATTTCTTTAAAGCTGAATTGAAAGCTTGCTCAAATTGATCTACAACTCTTTTGGCCTGAAGATGAGCTGAAGGCCTTACAATTTTATATAATGAAAGGAATTTTTTTTCACCTAAAAATGAAATCAAAAAATCAATATTAGATATCTTCTTAAGGAAAATATCAACCTTTAATTTAAAATGATATCCATCGAATTTAGCCAATTTTATGAGTATTTCATAGAACCTTTCCACTGAATAAACTGAAGACCAACTTGGAATTATTCCTGTTGTAATTACTTCTCTAACAAAATCATAAATATCAAAATGAGCCCGATAATTATCTTTAATGCTGTTATATGAGACCGCTCTTAAAAAGGACTTTTTTGCCTTATTTTTTTTTGACAAAATTAATTTTGGAGGAGATACTTTTTTCCACGTAGTCAACTGCATTGTTAATAAAGCTCTGAGTGTCTTGAGATCCATTTTCTTATAATTCCTAAGACCTAATAAAATCCATTTAATCGTAAATATGACTCTAGAAACTAAAGGTGGCATACTGCGCCATACAACTTCCCATTGTCCAGAATAGACTGGGACTATTTGATTAAAATATCGGGAAATTAATTTTTCAGGTAAACGTTCAAATAAACTTATTAAAACTTGCTCAGTATTACTCTCTCTTTTCAATCGAGAAAGAAAAAACTCTCTTTTGAAATGAAGTATCCTGTTGAGTACATCTTCCACCTTGTAGGGGAAAATAGCTTCATTAATCATTTTACCGTCTTTTAGAGATACAATAAATGCCTCAACATAAGATAAGGTAATGTCATCATGTTTTCGATCCATTGAAAGGAACTCTACCTCACGCGGAATTATTAGCGAATCTGTTTGTTCATCTAAAAATTGTAACAGAGATTCTTGATCGAAGCGTTCATGCGATAAACCAAAAATAATGATTGACACATGAAGCTCAATTATCTGTTCTTGATTCCTTTTTTTAATTTGAACTATATTTTCATTCAGCAAGAGACCTCCAAATTTATAGTTCATCAATTTGAGTAAATTGTCTAATGTCTCTTGTCCAAAAGATCCTAAAAAGACCTTAAGTTTTTCAATACTTCGTTGAACAAGTATTTCCCAAATCGCATTTTGTAAGGATAATTGCCGATTAAATTCAACCTCAAATTCTTGAAAATTCTTGTATTGAGTTCCCGCCTTTTTAAACCCTAACTCAATAACTTTTTCTAATAATAACCCAAATGACTGATGTAAATGCACATCAAATGAGCTCAAGGGACCTAAGTCATCAAGAGCATTTAAATTCAAAAATTTTTTTTGAAACCTTACCCCTTCGTCCGAATCATTAAGCAAGTATAAAGGAGAAATTATGACATTGTTTGTACCAAAAAGGCTCTCAACAGAAAGTAGAAGATTGGATGACAATAACTTATAGAAAAAAGTTAAGCTACTATCTTGGAATTTCTTAAAAAATTGGGCGTTCAATACTCCCCTTACTAAAAGATCCTCAAAAAAAGTTTCAAAAGAATCCCAACTTTCAAAAGGGGTATTTATTATATCTCCTGTATTAATAACGGCCTCTATTAGAGCCAGATCTTTGACCTCTGAGGACAGATTAGAGTCTAAATTTGAATACATCAACTTAGATTCCCGAATCAAATGTAATAACACTAACTCATCATCATTTTTCTCATCTAACAACTCTTGAATTTGAGTCAACACCTCCAAGGATAATAATGCGAAAAATTGACTTAATGTTCTTGAATCAAAATCTTTGAAAAAACTGGGAGTCAACAGCTTATCGATCAGCAGTTCCTTAAAAAAGATTTCAAAAGATGACCATATTTTGAAAGGAACATTTCTTATTCCTCCATCATCAATTACAATACGTAATAAATCTAGATCTGTGAACTCAGATGGTAGATATACGTTTAAGTCTAAGTGAGCCAATTGAAATTCCCTTATAATATCTAAAAACGGTACTTCATCACCCTTTTTACCATCAAAAAATTCATGAGTTTTGTTCAATGCTGTTGAAGACAATAATGCAAAAAAATTATTTAATGTCCTCGAATCAAAATCTTGAAAAAAATTTATCTTTAAAATATTATCAGACATAAGTTTAATAAAAAAAATCTCAAAAGCTACCCAATGCTTGAAAGGAGTATTTGATAGGCTACCTTGATCGATGACAATTTGTAATATACCTATGTCCCTTCTCTCAGATGAGAGCTCAATTTCTGATTTTGAATACTCTGAATTAAATTCACTAATAAAATCTAACAATTTTGCCTCTTCAGCATCATTTTCATCAAACAAAATCATCAACTTTAAACGCATTTCTTTTGGTAAGAATGAAAGAAATTGAGTTAACTTTTTCTTATCAATGTTGATAAAAAATTGAGCTGATAAACTTTGATCCTCAATTATTTTTTTTAAAAAAATATAAATCAGTCTTTGCTGAAAAATGATTTGATTAGTTCCAATGAAATCAGTATTTATAATTTGAGTAAATATGAATAATCTAATCTCCGACGAAATTTTACTAATCAATTTTTTAAAATTGACGGCATCATACGAAATGACAGTGGAAAACAACTTAAGAATAAGCAACTCCTTTAATTCCTGTTTTGTGGTTGCTATCGGCACTATATTTAGAATCCAGATACTTATCAATGGTCTCATCTCCTTAATCAAATAAGTTACTTGCCCTTCTAAAATGAATAACACATTCTTCTCAAGTTCTATCAAATCTTTTGCACTGAATTTAGAGGTAGGATCTTTGGATATTAAATCGTATCCATTTAATAAACGGATGAACTCATTGAATGAATTATCCTTTAACCAGGATGACATTTTCTTTGAATTTTTCTTTGTTAAAGACTCCCAAGCATCTGAAAAAATAATTTTTAGTGAATATCTATCTTTGGTAAATAACGCTTTCAAAAAATCTAAAATTATACTTTTTTTGAAAACTACAAATCGACCTTCTGTTCCAAAAAAATGAAATAATTTGATTTCCCAGTAAGTTTGAATGTAAGTCGACAATGAAAGATTTAGTAATCTAATTAAATCTACTTTTACTCCCTTTTTAAATAATATTTGCCAAAGAGTCCAGGAGTATTGTCCATTACTAAAAAAATTATTCAAGATTAAATCATTCCCCACTCCACTATTTAATCTCAACCACACTAGGTCTGCCTGACTGTCTGTAGGATTATCAAAAAAAGAAGTCAACAATAAATTAAAATCATTAAATATATTACCCTTATCAAGGTCTATATTTTCTATATCAGAGGAATCTTTTTCAGTCTCCTCCTTTTGAGATAATGTTAATTGATATTCAAATAATTCCTCGAACTTTTCATCCTTATCTAAATCCGTTTTAACTAAAATGAATATTTCAAGAAGTTTGAATTTAAAATGCTGATCTTTTTGATCCAAATTCGGCAAATATTTTTCTAACACTCTAAATTCAGCGGTATCCTTAAAAGTATGCTTTATTACTTTTAAAACAATATCAAAATTGAATTGATAAAGTAATCGGAGCCAGAAAATTTGGTTGGCAATTCTCTTCTTAAATTGTATAATTAATTGATCGAAATTATCTTCTAATAATTTCTTAAGAGAAGAAATTGGATCTGACTCAACCGCAGCCCAAGTCCCCCGATCCAAATAATTCAATAACAACAGAAGATCATCTGTAATTTTAAGGTTTTTATCTTTAGCTTTTTCTAAGTTCGATAGAGAATGAACAAGTTGTCGTCGTAAGGCAATTAATTTTGAATATTCTCCAGGGTCTAGGTGAGCAATTATTTTTGAAAGCAATGCAGTTAAAACCATCTCTTTTTTTAAGGCTACTCTTTCAAGTAATGCATATAATGAACTGTTTAATTGTGGCTCAGATATAGAAAAAGAATTAATAAATCCAGCTATTTGTTGATATCCATAATGATAAATATTTTCAGAAAATAGGGTATGCAAGAATATTTTTACGCAATGAAAATTTTCAAAGGACTTTCTCTTATTAGATTCTTGACGACCAAAAGCAACAAAAAGTATATCTATTTGAGCAAACGAAAATATTTCAAAAATTCGTTTTAATTTCAGCCTATTTTCAGATTTATCAGTACTAAAAGAAATCATATTTGATAACGCTAATAGATCTTGCTTAAGAAGTTTTTTAACCATCTTTAAAATTTCAATTAGAGAATAGTCAATGCCTAATTTCCCTTGCTCTATATAATCTTTTATGGAAAAAAGAGATAAATTCTTAATTTTTTGATCTTGACTGAAAAACGAATCAACTTCCTCTTTAATTAGATCTAGATCAAATCCCTCCTCTGAGTAAGGTAAATTATCAAACGATGAAAAATCGGTGACTAATCGTTCAAAAATGTGTTTTTTAAACAAGGGATCAGAATCATACTCATTGACCGAATGAATAATTCTTTTAAATTTTCTTTTTCTTTTAATATCTTGAAAAAAAGCCGTAATCACTTTTTCGACTGATAGAAGATCATGAAAATGAATCAACCTTAACCACACTACTTTATTTTCCCGTTCTCTTTTAAGCGCTGTGATAAATGATTCAAAGCTATTTTTCAATAGTATTTTCAATACCCCATCAGGAGATTGATCCTCTAAATCCCAAATACCAGATTTTAGATAATATAAATAATTATCGATCAGATCTGAATCATTAACATCATTTTTGTAAAATTTGCTAATCTCTACTCTGTGTTTTTTCAGTACAGCTTTAGCCATCTTTGAACCTTCGGATTTCATCATTTTGTCTATGATATAATCTCGACCATAACCTGTCCTTACAGAAATATAATCAACAAAATCAAATAACAAAGAAGGCTGTATTTTGAATTGGTTATTTACTTCCTTGATAACCTCAATAACCCACAATAAACCCATATCATGCAGTTTAATGGATAGAATAGGTCTGGTCAACTGAATGATATCAAATAGCTCAATAAGCTCTTTTTGGAAGGTGAATTTTTTTTCGTTTTGAAGAATATGAAAAAATAATTCAATTTGCTTAGAGTTCAATATTTGATATATTCGTTCAAGAACATATATGAATTTTTTATAAGTAAAACTCGATTTTACGAGTTGATGAACAATTTCTTGGATCTCTCTTCCAAAGAATCTGTTCTTGATTATTTTTTTTTTTGCTTCAGCTATGGGTTGAGTACGCTCCTCTCTCATATAAATGACCACCTCATCAATCAAACTCTTAACACTACTCGATAGGTTAAACGATTCCCTAATTTCATTCTCCTTGATCGTTTTTATTATCCGTTGAGATAGAGCGGCGTTCATACCTACAACTAAACCTTTAGATTTATTGAAGTACAACTTTAGAAATTTAATGTAGTCATGAAGGCTTATAGATTTATAATCATTTACCATAAACTCAAACTCTACCCTTCTAAAGAAATTATTTATGTCTTTTTTAAGTAGTTTAAACTTCTTTTCTCTCCAAATATTTTCTTGTATTCTATTATTAAATTGTCTTATCTCAAAAAAAATTAAAGGTCTGACACTCTTCCAATATTCATCTAACTGATCCTCCTTTAATTGGTGAAAAAATCGTTCTTTAACTGTCTCATCTCTTAACGTTTTTTTTAAATTGAATAATAAGGATTGTAAATCATTTTTTATCAATCTTTGGAAAATATTTGATAAAGTATCGGAATCTGAAATCATTACCCCCCTCTTGAGAAAATAAATAAATAATTCTAAATCGTTAAATATATTTTGTTGATCAATAAGTACATCAACACCCTCCTTCTGAAACAATTTTCTTATTTCAGTATCCAAGAGATATGAGAGCCTTACGATATATTCTTCATCAAAATTATTTCTTTCAATAGTACCCAAATCAAGTGTGATTTCCTCAATCTGTAATACTTTGGAATAGGGATAATATTTGTTGAAACAATAGTCTATCGCATCAAGTATTTTGGCCTTCATAAGATCCAACTCATAACGAGTCAGTTCCTTATCTAATTCTATTGTTAGGTTATTTATTGTGTGATTTGGTTCCATTGATTTATTGCATTGAAGGCATCAACGAATAAGATTAACGGTTCCTTTTATCTCTTCAGTATCATTGGCATCTAATTTACAGACATATTTATAAGCCCCCTTGGGAAGAGTATTATCATTGAAGGTTCCATCCCACGGTTGCTGATATCCATAAGATTCAAAAACGATAGAAGAATCTGGAGCCATTATTTTGATGTAACAATTTTCATATCTTTCAATATTTTTAATGGACCATTCATCTCTTATACCGTCGTCATTGGGTGTAAATGCACTTGGGAAATAAACCAGTAAGTCAGCTCGACTAAATCCATCAATATTCCCAGGCTCATCTAACCACATTACGCAACCTTCAACAGAATCAAAAATGTATCTCTCTGGAACTTGGTTTGGAATAATATCCAGCTCCATTAGAAGACGATAATTCTTATTATTCAACTCACAAAAACATATTTTTATGTTAAGTGACTTAAGATAAAGTATGGCATCTTTAAATGTACGAATACCAGAATAATCCATATAGGGTACAAAAGACATATTAAAAACAACTACCTCAACCTTAGAAGAAATGGCCCTTATAGTTCTTAAAAATCGAGAGGAAAATCCAAAAAATAACGGACCCTTGATCGTTTTGATAAAAACTTTATTTTTGAAATTCTCAGGGTTATCAAAGGTCTCTATAAGTTCATATATCATCAACTCTAATTTTGATTGATTTGAGTCATCTTCCACTTGGTCTGCCATTTTCTTCATGAAATAAATGGCTGAAATAACAAGTCCCAAACTTACTGAAAATAATAAATCATAGAATGCCGTGAAACACATAACAACCATCATAACGAGTGCATCCACTCTAGGGATAATAATTAACTTTTTAAGAGTAACCTTATCTAATAATTCATATCCTATGGAAATCATAATACCTGAGATGACAGCAAGCGGAATCTGAGCAATAAAATCTCCACCCCAGATAAGAAATATTAATAAAAAAAAAGCTGTCATCACACCTGAAATACGATTTCTGCCACCAGCTTGTATATTAGCTACGGTACAAGCAGTTGCGGCGCTCCCTGTAAATCCACCCAAAAATCCAGCAAATAGATTACCCATACCTTGACCCATTAGTTCTTGATTACTGTTATGTACTGTGTTAGTCATTTTGTCAGCTACTACAGAGGTCAGTAGGGTATTGACCGATCCAATAAATGACAAAGAAACAGCAGCAATTGTTACCCTAAAAAAAGTATCGATATCTATTAATTGATCTAAAGAAATAAGGCTGAATTTATTTAAGTCTACTCTAAATGCACCTAGAACATCGATATTTAACTCGAAAAAGTAATATAAACCTGTCAAGGTCAATAAAGCAACAAGACTACTGGGAATCTTTTTGGTGATCTTAGGAAAGGTATAAATAATAGTTAAAGTAGCAACTACAAAGACAAAAGCCAACCAATTAGCATTATTAAAAAAATAAGTTAAGTTTAGTATCTTAGAAATTACAGAGGTATGTATACCAGGCACTACGCCGAAAGTATTAGGAATCTGAAGTATGATAATGATCAGACCCACACCACTCATAAATCCACTGATCACTGAAAAAGGTATATACTGAATATTATCTCCAAATTTCAGCAATCCAAAAAGGAACTGTAAAACTCCTGACAATACAAAAATGATCATCATTACAGGTAATGCCCCCTCCAAACTACCTTGTATCTCTATTTCTGTAACTACAAAAACAGAAATTGCTACTGTCAATGCTCCTGTAGGACTACTTATTTGACCAGAAGTCCCTCCAACCAGTGCCGCTACTAATCCCAAAACTATAGCAGAGATAAAGCCTGCATAAGGACCTAATCCACAAGCATATCCATAGGCTATCGCCACAGGCATAGTAACCACAGCAGAGGTTAGTCCTGCCAATATTTCTATTTTTATTCTCTTAGCTTCCATTCGTATAATTCAGTTGAAATTAATCAAAATGAATAGCCCATACTGAAATAGATCATCCTTCCCTCTTGACGTTGTAATCCCAAAACGTCATCACTTGCACTAATAAAACCCTCTTTATTCAAAAAATTATAAAAATTAATACCAAATTTACATTTGCCAACATCGGTATTGATATTCCCATTTAATAGAAATAATTTAGGTAACTCTATCCATTCCTTTCCAGTAGTTATTTCTACAGGGAGACCCTGATTAGAAATATCATAATTAGAAAACCGATAAGATTGACTAATAAACTGTCCATTGATACCAATAGTAATTTTAAATTTCGTTACATAGTCTTGGATTGGCGAAAATTGATCTCCATTTTTATTTAATGTGCTCTTTTTCAATTGTAAATCTGCTCCAAATTTAAAATAGTGTCTGGGATACCTCATCTTACTATTAATCCAGCTATTTGATTCAAAAATATTCGAAAAGCTCTTTAACGAGTCTATAGCAACTTCAGTTTGTGAAAAAGAATAGTTCCCAAAAACATGAAAATTATATCCATTACGATAACTGCTTGCACCTTTATATCTATACTTTAGTTCTGCTTCATGACCAGATATTCTTGTAGGCACAGGCTTATTTATATAAAAATTTCCAACTTTGACTATTTCGTCTCTCAGATAGTTAACATAGCTTTGAAAGTTTAGATCTAGATGCTTATTAACTCCCATTAACATACCTATTTCTAAAGATTCAATTATTTGCGCCTTTAAACCATCACCAAACTCTGCTCTAAAAGCTGGAACAAAACCCTTTCGATACAAAAAAGCGGGCGGTAAAAAAGCAGAGTTATAAATAGCTCTTAGCTTAAACATCGAACCTTTGCTTTGATTCTTTTTTGAAATGTAAACCAATGAAACCCGAGGTGAGTATTGCTCACCCCAACGAAGTCCATTTTGAAAATTTGAATATACCTCATCATAATTAAATCTAATACTTGTGTTTAAAATCAAGCGGTCCTTTATAAGTTGCATTTCATCTTGAACATAAAAAGCTGCAAATATTTCATTTCTATCCCCTATTGAAACGCCCGAATTATAAGTTGCATCGTCAATTAGTGAAGAAGTGTAGTGGATACTATCGATTTTATTTAAGTAATGGTAACCCCAATGATTGACATAACATTCAGCACCAACTAATAAAAAATTAGGTAAGTTATTGACTCCAAGCTTTAGACCTTGAGTTGAAAACTCCAAGTTAACAGTAGCGCGATATTCATCTCCAGTCAAGGAACTATTATATAAATCGCCAATTGACCAAATTGGAATCGATAAGTCTTTAAAAAAATGGTCTCCGGCAACTTTTAACTCTAACGCACTTTCCTCAAATCTGGTCTTTTCTAAAAAATTACCTTGAATTTTAATAAACTCTCTTCTATCAATTCTCCTTCTCAATGAGTTCAACGAGTCAACATCATGACTTGCCCATAAATTTTTTCGAAAACTTCTAGGTAAATAATAATTATTGGATTGAGCATTGGCTGTTAATTTAATTGAATTGTTTATATAGTTTAATAAGAAATTATAACTAGGCCCATAGGCGTTAATATATTCAACGCCCGTAGTATCTGCAGCCCTTGTCCAGGCAGAACCATCCTTATTGAACAATTCGGAGCTATTTTCAGATAAAATAATTTTTCGATCCGAATTAACGTAATCAATCTCACTACCACCCGATTGATAATATGTGGCAGACATGTAAATACTCTCATTATTGTTGATTTGGGTTCCATACTGATAATTTATTTTGTATGCATTATTTAAAGGTTCACCAATAGACCTAAAATCATTTCCATTCCCTAACCGTACATTAATGCCATTAACATTACCTTCTACTCCAGATTTCGTTACAATATTAATTGCGCCACTGAAAGCATTACCTCCATAAATGGCAGAACCTGGACCCCTAACCAATTCAATTTGCTTTACATAGTCGAGACTTATCCAGTCTGGTCCATTTGTACTGGTCATATTATCACTGATTCGATGCCCATTAATAAGGATAAGAACATCTTGCAAAGTGGTATTTGATGTCCCTCTCGTTCCAAATTGACGCTCATTCCAATCACCAATTTCAGCAAAGCCTGGAGTAATTCTAATTAAATCTAACAAATTCCTGACACCCAAACGCTCAAAATCACTCTGGTTATATGTATTGATTGTTGAAGAAATAAAATCAATATTTTGTGGGAATTTATTAACAAAGACAGAAAATTGATTTTTACTTTTGACATACTTATTGATAAAGGCCTTCAAAGAAGGAGTAATATCAGGAATGGACCGATTAGAAAAACTTGGATTTATTTTATAATAAACATCCATAAAATTCAATGTACTGTCCCTCATATCCAAAGCAAAACTTAATTTAATAGCAAAATTTAAAATTGATTCCTTCGATGCAGCGGAGGCCTGATCAAAATAATCCTCAAAAATCCCATTTATCACCTCTAACCCTTGTTCAAACTGGTTATTCTTATAGTATGCTCCAATCTCTTGTAGGCCGTTAAAAATGACTTTGTCAGATTCGTTTTTATCAATATCTATTTTAAGATCATCAAAGATTACTTGAGCATATCCTTGCCTGGGATGGATGATGCCAAATACTAATAAAAGACATAAGAAAAATTGATTAATAATTTTGATCATCTTAATTTGGAATATATTTATGATATAAATCATTATATTCAAAATCCTCTATCAACCATGTCTTTTTGAACTGAGCAAACTTTTTAGCAAACAAAGCTAAATTGACAGACCACAAAGACATTCTACCGACAGAATTTTTATCGGTACTTAAATTGTTTTGACTTCTACTCAGGGAAATAAACCAATCATTATCAATAAACACTATATCTTGTATAGCTTGATTCATTTGATGAACTACAGGTATAAAGTCATCAGTTAGTAAATCCATATCCCAAATATTTATTTTATTGTCTCTTCCACCTGAAACGATAAATCGATTCAAAGGATCTGAAACAAGGACAGTTAATGCAGATGAATGTGCACTTTTATCCTGAAAAATGACCTTTTTTTCTTGAAGAGAATAAATAAAAAATGTACCTCTTTGTGTTCCCAAAATAATCCAATTTTTAGAATCTATAAATTTCAAACTAGTCACTTTTGAGGTCATACCCTCTATTCGCATCTTTTCTTTGAAATTAATTTTTCCATCGGGAGAACAACTCCAAAATTCAATTTCTGATAATCTTCCATTAATAGCGGCCATATCTGATTCGTAAGAAAAATCGATCACATTGACATCATGATTAATATTAACATAAGATAATTGAGCATAAGATTCTGAAGTTAGATCTCCTTTTAGATATGTCAAACCACCTGAACTATTCGAAATTAATAAATCTCCATTAGGCAAATTAAAAATACCATTCACGGATCCTTTTACTGTCTTATCAGCGGCAAGTTTCTGCAGTGTATTTTGAAATATTTTGCCATCTACAGTTCCATAAATTAAATTATCTCCATTTCCTACATATTTCATAGATCTAATCCCAGAAGTAATCTCTCTCAACCGAACATATCTATTTGCAATAATGAAATCGGTATTATAAAATTTATTTTCGGAAGGTAAATTAATTTCATATATATCACTCTGATCTGTACCAATAGCCAATTTACTTTTCGCTTTATTGAGGTCAAAAACTGTTCCATATCGAATTTTTGAAAATTCTGTATTTAAGTCGATATCCAATTTTTGAAATACATTCCCCATCGCTTGAATGAGATTTTTTTCACTTAGTTGAAACTCTGCTTTCATTTTTAAAGATGAATTTGGAAAGTTTTGAATCAAATCATTATAAAGTGAATTATCTAATGAATTCAGTCGTTTATAACCTAATGCAATCAAATTAGCCGCAATTCTAATATTATCTGATATTGGCGTAGCTGCCAATTCCAATACCTCACTACATATTGTATTAATCTGACCTAAAACAGCATAATACTGAAACTCAACCCGTTTATGTTCTATATCCCTTTCGGATTCTGTAAGTTTAATTTTTAATTCATTCTGTCTTTTAGTTAACAATTGAGCATTCCTTCGCGCGTTTTTAGCTTGCTTTAAGGCTTTAACTGCTTGACTTTTAGCAATGTCAGCTTCTTTATTTTTTTCAATAGATCGAATACTGTCCCTTTTGGCTGCATAACTTGCAATCTCCGCTTTATCGGCTTGTTCTTGAGCTATATTCATCGCCTGTTGTGCCGCTATTTTTTCTCTTCTTGCATCTCTTTTTGCATTATCTGCCTCAATTTTCTTCTCGATTGCAAAACCGGTGAAATAAATACTCACAAGGATTAAACCTATAGTTATTAGTAAGAAAACCCCACCCATAAACGCATTCCTTTTAGCCTTTATTCGCCTAGACTTATCTTCTTGGTCAAGAATTCGTTGAGCCGTATTAAACTGTTCCTCACTTTTATCAATGAATTCTTTAACCAAACCATGATTTATCCCATATCGGGTTGCCCAACCTATTTGTGGATTAACTTCTTTGTACCAATTTAATATACTCCTTAACTTTTCTCCTTCATATAATACTTCTCCCCTCGAAACATCCATAAAAACACTCCTGTAGATACTGGCGTTTTCCTTTTCATCATGGACCCATTTCTCCAACCTTGGCCATTTATAAATGAGGATCTCCTCCTCAATTGATATTCTCGAATGAGGTGTAATTATATTTTTCGAATCATCTAATAAATGATCTAAATGCTCCAATCTTTGATCTGCTCCTGTGATGGGATCAATCTTTATAGCTCGGCATTTATCATCAATAAATCGTTCAATGATTTTAATTATGACCTCAGGTTCAATATTTGTAAAATCTGAAATTTCTAATATTGACATAGACAACTCTAATCCAAGCTCAGATTCACTCCCTAAAATTTGAAACACCAACCGACAGTTATTTTGGTAATCCTTAGAAAAAGTTGCAAAAATATCCTCTAACTGATTATTGATCGAATTTTTAAAGCCTGAAATGGACTCTAAATCTTCAATTGAAATATTATTTCTCCCATTCTCAATACTTTTCGAAGCGCTTAACCTCATTGCATGTTGAAACTCCCCTAAAGAAATCAAATTGGTTTTATAATATGCGGAAATATGATCTTTAACTTCCTTATCAAAAGTCACATAACCTTTAGCCTCAAAAAAATCTATCAAACTCATTAAGTCAGCAAAAGAAAATATTGGTAGATTAATTTGATTTTTATTGACAGTTTCGATAAAAGTAGATCTATCAGGAAAGTAACTGGCAAGATCGTACGACCTTTTTGATCTCATGGAAACAATTGTGCTTATTGGATAAACAGACTGATTTATTATTTCTTCAACCCGTGTAAGAAAGATATCTAACTCTAAAGAATCTTCTCCCTTCTTCCTTAAGTGGAATAAATCATCTAACCGATCAATATTTAATAAAACATTACAATTATCAATTAATTTATGCTCCTCTAATATCTCAATTATCCCATATTTATGATGTGTTAATATTCTCTCGAATCTCTCGATTAAACCTGGGTCAACCTTTTCATTTGGTGAACTTCTAATGAAGTCCACTTGGGCCAATGCGCTTGCCAAAGATCGAATTGGATTTATTCCTGGATATAAACTAGCAATTTTCCAATCTTTAATACCCTTAATAATAAACCCTTCTTGTAAAGTAGGTATTATTTTGGCATTCAAAAATGAGGTTTTTCCTGAGCCTGGCTCCCCTAGGAGGGCAACAAAATTGGTATCAGATAATTGTCGTAAAAGTGATAATTTTATGTTTTCATTACCATGATAAAGTGAAGCATCTTGAGTATCAAAACTTGCTAGGCCTTTAAAAGGATTGTTATCTTTAGATTTAATGAGAGTCATTAGTTATCAGTAAATCAAAAATTTTACCGGACATACTTAATCTCTCCGATCTAGTTTCAATGGAATCTTCTCTTAATTTACTCAAATAATTAAAATATAATTTTTCGAAATTGTGCATTTGATCGAAATCAAGTCCAACCAAACTCACAGACAAATGCGCAGGCAATGAGTCAAATAAAACTTTACGGAACAGTTTAAAATAACTTTTTCTATTAAATTTAGCAGTCCAATTGGGATAAACTATACTTAATCGAAAATTAAAATCATTTGCTGTGCGACTTCCTATCCGATAATACCTCAAGTTTAAATCTTTACTCCCCTTTTGCACCAAATCTTCGAAGTAAACTACTAGATCTTTGATGTAATCTTGTGATTTTATTAAGGAAGAAAATTGCTTTTCTGAACGACCTATTTTCCTCTTTGAATCATCTAACAAATAAATAATAAATAAATCTGGTGATTCCTCAATTACTTTATAATGATCAATTTCTTTTGCATATGAGAGCAAATAATTAGATCTCTGATTATTTTCCGGAATGCTTTCAGGCTCTAATCCAGAAATTAAAACTTCATTTTTTTCATCTAATAGTTGAAACAAAAATTCATTAGTATTATCTAGTTTAATGTAATTTGAAAATTGTTTCTCATTTTTTATAATTTGAAAAGAGTCAACTGATGAAGAAATGAATTTTTTAGCTTCACCCTCAGTTTGAAATGCTTTTATGGATTTGGCCAAATAAGTGCCTATAGCATTCTTTAAAATTACTTTATAATCACCTGAATTTGAACTCAAAACAATATAATTATTCACATAGCTTGCCAATATAATTGCATCCTTTGCTGCATTTATTTGAGATGTTTCATCTACGACCGAGATACTTTGAAAAAGCTCATTCTTTTTGTTTTCATCGAGTAAGATGTAGTTAGCTTGGGTTTGATCTACTGGACGTAAAAGGATATGCTCTACTACATGAAAATTTTGACAAGATTGATTCTTCTCCGCAAAATATTGAAGGATTTTTAATAGTTTTTCCTTCGCAGCTGACTCAGAATTTAACGCTATTAATTTGGTTGAATTTTCTCCTGTTGGAGGATTAAAATGAATAATGTACTTATCATTTTCTTGCTCTAAACTATAATTTTTTTGATTTGAACCATATTGAAATAAATATTTTACATATTTCGATGAATTAATTAAAAAGGTAACTTTATCTGATGAAACTCCCGACTTTAATACTATTGACTTTTTCTGTGTTTTGGAATTCGTTAACTCATCAATAGAAGCACTTGTCAATTTTTTAGGACTCAAACTATTTTTAAAGTCATCTTTGACAATGAATGGGCTGTTATCTACAAATCCCATAATATATGACACTTTTCGTTTGAAAGGTGGTGGATTGATATTTGCATCTTCACTTAAAATATTGATGCCTTTTGCTAAATATTTATTGGCATAGATGACCTCATTCAAAAAGGACGATTTGGTCATGAGATATTCTCTCTCAATCTCTCTTTGTGACTTCCCCATAAAAACGGAATCATCAAAATAAGCCTTAAAGCTATATCTAAAATCTTCACCAAATCTTGCCAGAACATGATGAATTAATCTGTTTTTACGATCAAAACAATCATCACGCACCGATATAATTTTAGATAAATCATCAGCAGACATACTTACAAACAAGTCCTTGTCAAGCAATTCAGCACTCATTCTCTCAAGCAAAGTGACTTTTAATTCATCAATTTTATTCCCATCCAATTTTTCAACATCATTACTTTTAATCTTTGAAGTTGTTTTTATACGCTGCCCCAAACCATATATTTCATTAATAAGATCATGAGTTTTGGGATGGACATATTTCCTTTTTAGCCTTCTTATGTTTTTTAAATCATTTTCATAAGGCTTCCAATCAGACTTTACTATCTTTTCTACTTCCTTAAATTTATCTTTCAAATCCAATCTTAAATCCTTAAGCTTGGCAACTTCTTTTTCATTCAATTGATTTTTTCGATCATTGAGCTCTTTAATAAGTTTTTCAAGTTTGTCAGCACTAATTAATTTTTTAACAAATAGCTCTTTAGAGTCATTTAACCTATCTTCAATCTTTTGCCCAAAATAAGTAGACTGCGACGTTCCGCCAAAATCAGTAACATTGAGTAATCTAGATATAGAGGACAGTTGAGCTAAATGATTAGCCATAATTTGATCAAAAAAAGCCAAATAACCACGGAGTTGGGCAGATTTAGCTTTTCGCAAAGGACTTTCTTCAGAGCTTGGAATATAAGTACCCACTCCAAATAACTCCGGAAAGGATCTTTGGATAGGTAAGTAGGTATTTAATGTTTTTGTTTTAACCTTATTTATTTTTTCCTTTGACTTTTTTAATATTTTGTAGCTAGGCTCAGTATTTGCATTTAACAATTCAGTTGCATAAAGAACTGCTTCTATATTGAAATTTTCCTTCGTCCCTCCTTTTTGAAGACTTAGATCAAAATTTTTAAAAAGATCTGGCTGACCTCCTTGGCCTATGATTCCTAATGTTAAAAACTTTCCATTAGGCACTTCGATTACATCTCCCAAAATAGGAATGCCCCCAATTCCCAATTGAAGCGTAAGTACATCCCTCACTCCACGGATATCTAAAATGTTATCTGTTAATTTTGAAACATAAAATTCATCAGCCTTTTCTCTAAGAAATTCCTCTTTTATAAACCCATTTTTAAATGATGGAATACCATAAATTTCCTCCATAGATTTACCATCTGAGATCATTTGCTCTAGAGTAAAGAATGGAACTAGGGGATTAAAATATCGCTCAATTACAAATAATATTTTAGATAAAATATCCTCTGTATCAGCGCGCTGGTCAATATCTATTTCAAATGAAAGTGATAATTTTTCAGGATTTAAAATACTTATTCTTGATATATCCTCGCAAAGATTTCTGTGTGCATGAAATAATTTTTTAACCTCTAGTTTAATTTGATCATAATCTTTAGCTTGGACATGACTTTTTACAAGAATTTCAATGTTATACAGTCCAATTATTCCTCCCAAATGATCATTTACTTTCGAAATCCAACAATTTGAAAGTACTCCTGAAAAATGGTCTAGTATCAATATTCGGTAGTCATTGATTGTAACAACTCCAGGTGAAAAAGCAATTTCGGGTGGAATTAATGCATGTTTTTTCAGGGTACTTTGTTTATCTCCTTCATGAAATAAAATAGTCTCAATATCAAGATTGGTTCGGAATGAGATGTCTGTTAAGGCATAAGAAAATTGTTCTAAAATTGTAACTCCAGGATCATGGGCATTATAATCCGTCCAAATATCTCCGGAAATTTTTTGCGTATTGACTATGGCCTCTTTGCGCAAGAAATCATAATTCATACCGTTCGGTACTTCTTTATTCTGAATTATTTTTATGTCCTCCTCCAATATTACATGTTTATGTTACTTATCCTATCCCAAACTTTCATCCCATAAAGAGGTAATATGATATTTTATTTGGACCACCTGATTGTTTTCATCATTCCCATAATGTTGAGCAGACTTAATCTCTAATTGATATTGACCATTTCTTATTCGTTTCCATCGAAATTTTAATCGGTGCCAAAACCATCCATATTTTGCCTGCGTAACATTAATTTTGTTATTTCTACCGTCATGAGTCCCAACTGCAATTACATGAGCAAAAGCATATTTCCCACGTTGCTTCACACCTTCCACTTTTGCAACAATTTCAAACATATTACAGCCTGTTAAATTTTCGATCATAATATGCCACTCTCCATCGGCAGAAATAACTGCCTTACGAGGGTAGGTTCCTACTCTGGCTTTCATCCCAACAGCACCATCAACTTCGAGCGGAAACAGAGGTGAAGTGGTACCTAAACCTACATTCCCACCTTTTTGTAAAAAAAGTCTGCTCCCGATCTTACTCTCGGATATACTCAATCCCTTAGACCTTTCATTTGGATTAACTGAGATACTCCACGCAGCATGCTTTTCTTTAATATCTTCGAAAAAACTAATTAACTTTTGAGAGTCTCCAATAGGAGATAGCTTAAGCCCATCCTCCACATTTTTGGCAAATCCGTCATCAATTTTATTAATAGTGGAATCGATTAAATTAGAAAAATGAACCTCAGTAGGTATTTGTCCCCTTTGAAAAAATCTCTTAAGTGTTGATCGATTGAAAATTTCCATAAAAAAAGTTAAATTTTAAATATCCAATTCAATAGCATAATAAGTATCTTTTTCAAGATCATAAAAGGGAAATATTAGTTCATCTTCTTCATCACTTGAAATGACGAAATCACTTCCAATTTTCATAGTATTAATTTTAGTTTCCTCAGGTAAAACTCCTTTTTTCTGATCAATCAATTCTATATCATGCTCATCACTGGGAATTAAAACACTCCAAGGTGAAGTTGATCTCAATATATTGTTAGTCCCTTTATTCATGGCTGAATCTGAGATATTGAATCTCCCATTTTCATAATGAATTAATACAACTGAAAATTTCGTTATGTAAGTAATATAATCTAACGACTCAATAAAAGTCATAATGTCGTCTCTTTCTATCGAACCTCCTAAGTTCATTTCCCCTTGACTGCTGGAAAACCAAGGACAAATAAAATTTTGAAGATCTCCTTGAAATTTTTTCATAAACTCCCCTGATCCACTGTCACTATTTACTTTAATCTGACCTGTTATCTTGACCTTTTCAAAAGTAGTATTTATAACCTCAATTTTAGCGAAAGGAGATATTATATTTTCGACAAAGGCCTGAATAGCTTTGAGTTCGTAATAATCGAGTTTGGGTAAATAAAATTTTTCTTTAAAGGAAAACTTGGGAATTACAATTATTTTAATGAGTCCAGTCATCACACTATTTGGATTACTAAAATGATTTATACATTTAACCTGGAATAAATTCGGAAATGATTCTAAAATGATTTTTTCTATAAATTTAGGTGTAATTCCTCTATTTTTATGTTGAATTCTCTCAGATACTCTTGTATAGAAATCCGAAACCAATTCCTTTTCCCTACCTCCAAAAGACGCATACGACTGACTCACATTACTGACTTCATCTTTAGCTTCAATCAGCCTATTTATAGTTCCAGCAGGAATATTCTTTTTCCAATAAGCATTCTCTTTATGTGCAATCCAAGTCGCCATTACACCATTACTCTTAATCAATTTAATTTTTGATAATAGTCTTGAGTTATTAGATGTCGAAGCACTGATCCAATATTTGTCAGTCGGTAAAATATCATGAAATTTATTTATTGATGTTGGAACACGTAGTTGTACAATACCACTCGTTGTAAAATTATGAGTTCCATCGTTTATTATCTCATTTTTATCAAAGTAGATCCATTCATTGTTTACTAGATATGACCATCGAATTGAGGGAATCTCAATTTGATCGATTTCATTTTGGATATTATCCTCTAATTCAAAATACAATGAAAGTTCTATGGGTACATGAAGATTTTTTAATCCAATAATCAAATAACCTTCATCATTAAATTGCGGAAACCAATGATTATGGGAGGGAATTCCTTTGTCAAAAATCAGCGAATTGCCAAAAGGATGAAGATGATAAATTTGATCATTACTTTTTTTGACATTATTACTCAATTTGTTTTGATCCAATGTAAGCAAACTGCTTGCAGAGTATTTTAAAGTCATCTCTCGTATTTGGGGAGATATAGGTTCTCTCGGTATAGGTACTTGTGGCTTTTCTTTAGAAGGGAAAATTCCAGTCTTCGGCTGTGGTACATTCTCTAAGAGGGCTTTTGCATACAATTCCGTATACAAACTAAAACCAAAACCATCCTCAGGTTCCAGCAATTCTATTTTTAAAAATCCAGTTTTTGATCGGCTATCAAAATTATCGATATCAATATCCTCAAAAATAGGCTTAATTTTCAATTTATCTATATTAATGTTTTTAAGATATGATTGGTTATTCAATTTATCATCATCCAAACTATCAAATAGATCAAAATTTTGCACATTTTCAACTTCGTAAGGGTGGAACTGGAAGTCAGTTAAACATGTAATACCCACTTTAAATGAACCATTATTAACACCATTTTCATAGTCCTCGTAGTAGTTCTTAAATCCACCCAATTTTTTAGGTAAATTATGCCACTTAATCTTGATAGCTAAATCAGTTAAACTTTTTTGAAAAATTTCTTCATTCCCTATCAAAAAATAAGCTCCTAATTCAGGAGCTGAACCAAAAGGTAAAAACGGAACAGTAATATCTAATTTTCCTAAATCATTAAACACAGATAAATTTTTTAATTCGGAGACATCTACTCTTATCTCACAAGTCTCGATCACCAATTCTTTTATAAAAGAATATGCATACATGGCTCTTTCCGAGGACAGCTTGAACTCAAAAACAGGCCATTCAGTTGAATATCCTTCACCATGTACTTCTTTATTATATCCCAATATTTCTGGATCTCCCCTGTCAAAGGCCATTTGAAATTGTATTTCCCCGGAAACCCAATTCTTTGGAGGAAATATTTCATATGAGGTTATATCAAACCAACCCCCTAATGTGGTAGCTCTAATATCAAATATATTTGATATTATCTTCTTAAAACCTGCAGCCGCAGATAATCCCTCCTCAAGAGAAATTTCTTCAATAAAACTAATCAAGGCTGAAAGTGATTTAAGACTAAACTTATAATTTAAGGTTACCAATCGAACACCTTCTTTTAATACCAAAACAGGAGAAGATAGCGCAAAGCCAATTCTTGCTTGCTCCATATCACGATCCTTTAAACTGACATCCGATTGGTCTCTTCCAAAAGAATCTAAGGACACGGGATTATTTGAATTATCAACTGTTTTACCATCATCACTCAACATTATTTCTTTTTGAAAAATATTTGATACTGATTTAAAGGTATTACCTAAACCAATTATACCGTTCTGAGCGACATGAATCAACTTTAAATCTGAAACTTGTGCAGAATTTAGTTCTATGCTATGATCTGTTTGATAAGTATATTCATAACCTTCTTCGTCGATTCCAGCATACAACAGCGTTCCTCTAGGAAGATCGTATTTGACAATATGATCTGAGGCTTCCAGAGCTACAAATACATTATCCGGAACAGCTTGCCTAATTTTTTGCCCTAAAAGATCAAAGTAGAAATAATCCAATTGCTTTGTCAGAACATTATTGATGCCTTTCTGAGCATGATTATAACCTTTCAAGAAAGCCATCAGTAAAGAAACATGGGGTGGATGATAAGGATAATTTGTTAATACATCCTCTAATAATTTTGGCGCTGCAGACTTCATGTAATTCACAAATCCCAAAATTGAATTAAAAATCACTGACAGTTCTTTAATGACTTTATTTAGATCTAAAGTTGTGTCACTTATATTTGTATCGATAAATTCATCTAATGATTCAGTCCAAATTTTATCAAACAAATCAATATCAAATAAATCATATTCTGGCAATAAAGATTGGTTTTTAATCTCCTGCACCAATCTAAAAAATTCCCTTAACTGCTGAGATAAACTTGTTACTATAGAGTTACTTAACTGTTTAAATAAGTTATTCTCAGAAAGGTAGACTACATTAATCTTAGACTTTACATACCACTCATCAATAGTTTTAAATAAATTGATGATCAATGTTAGTTGTTCTAAAATTTCTTCATTGAACTCATCAGTATCCTTTAACTTATTTAAAGCAGTCTCTCCTTTCTTATACCTTTTATTCAACGAGTTGGTATCAAATGATTCGATCGATGCAATTTGAAAAGCTAGGTTTTGATTAAAAAAATCAGACCAATCACCTTCAGGCTCATTATCATTATTGACAAATTGAATGTTTGCGCTAAAATCTTGGATGAAATTCAACAAATCAGATAATGATCTCTCGTCGATACGAATAAAATCTTTTTGAAGATATCTACTATACCTATTTAATGTTGAAGATCCATTTGACTGAAAAGTATCTAATTGATTCATATTCACATATCAGTAATATGAGTACCTTCATTTATATAAAAAGGAAATACTGCATTGGTTCTTATATTAACAGATTTTATCATGAATGTCAACTGAATCAAAAGCTTTCCATCTATGGCATTTGAATGATCAATATCTACTTTTTCTAAATCTATCCTAGGTTCAAGTCGATTAATTGCTCTCTCAACAGTATCTGCTAATCGGGCGATTGAACCTTTATTTATGCTTTCAAAAGTGAAGTTTTTCACATCAGATCCAAAATCTGGTCTCATAATTCTAGAACCTAAATCAGTGAATAAAATTATTTTTAAACTTTGGATAATATCTATCTCATCCGATACCATATCAACAGTTCTTGTATGCTTATTGAAAGAGGGGGGGAAACTCCAGCCTGTACCTAAAAAGGACTTTAAATCTTTAATCATCGCTATTAGTAATTTCTATATTGTACTTTTTCCTCTAAAATTATTTATTTCGTGATCCTAACGGTTCTTGATCTAAAAAAAATATAATTTAATTAATATTCACCATTCCACCTTTTATTATTACTTTTCCAGAGCCTTTCAATTCAGCTGTTGGACCTTCCATTGACAATTTACTTTTGCCTTTAACTTGAACAGTAGTAGTCCCTTCAACCGCTACCTTCTTACCTTTAACACTTACTTCTCCATTTGAGGCTTTTACCACAAAATCTTTATCAGCCTTAAGATCAATATCCTTACAGCTAGTAATATGAATTCCATCCTTGTCAAAAACCATTGAATTCCCATTCATGTCTTCCAAACTTAAAATCGACTCTTTGTCATCTAAGGTTATCTTTTGCTCTCCGGGAGTTCTTATGAAAATACTCTTATCTTCATCATTAAACTCAATTCTAATCTTACTTGCTGTAACAATTGACTTGATATTATTTTTCTTTTTTGGAGTATTAGCTGGCTTTTTTTTCTTTCCGTACAATGATCCAAGAATAATTGCATATCTCGGGTCATCATTTATAAAGCCCAGAATTACTTCATCTCCAATTTCAGGGTAGAAAAATATCCCAACGTCTGTCGCGGCGTATTTTTGACTCATTCGCGCCCACAAACCTTCACCAGCAGTCTCAATAAAAGGAACATCCACTTGGATTCTATACTCCCCAGCTGGATCATCATGTATTTTCTTAACTTTTCCAATATGTAAGCCCGAAATTGATGGTAAAAGACCTAAAGAGGCAGGGCCATTTATTGCCTCATTGTCAGTAAACGTGCTAGGCTCCAATCCAAAACCAGACTCCGTTTTCCAAAATCCATCCTCAAAATAATGGATAACCTTGGTAACATATGCCAAACCATTAAAATGAGGAGAAAAGCCCGAAAGTTTAATTAATTTGCCAACTACTGGTGAAGAATTGCCTACAAAAGAAGCAAAGCCTCGAATTTTAGATAATCTTGAACGTTGTAAATGAGAGTTAGCCCAAGACTTTAAAAGATTACTGTCCTCAGGGGCAGAGGTATTTATGGTTAATTCGGGATTCTTTACCACAGCAGCAAGCTTTTTTCCAGTAATATCCCCGTGCGCATTTACTGCAGGTTCCGTACTTGATGATTTTACCAAACTTAATTTCTTACTATCCCAAGATTGAAACTCTACTTTACTAAGCTGGTTTATTGAATCCATATCAGCAGAGAAATCTATAATATCCAAGCCAAAATTCAAATCTAATACCGCACCCCCACTTACCACAGGGGCAGCAATTGTCAACTTAGCATCCTCATTAATGACTACCATAGCATTGGCGTCTGCACGAGCTAAAATAAAATCCCAATCTGAACAATTATATTGAACTAAATTAGGATGCTTGAAAGTCGTTGTAGCAACTGATTTAGTCAATCCATATGCCCCTATTATCTCAGAAATTACATCACTATCCTTTTTTTTTGAATAATTATTAGTCTTTCTAATAGAGGCTAACTGGAAAGCCTTATCCATACATGTGACTATCAACTCCGAAGTCTTGAATCTTACCTTCAAACTCTGACCAGTTATTACGCCAGAAAAAACTTCCTTTTCTTTTTGATCATAACCCATTTTAATAGAAATGGTTTTATCAGGATCAAAATCTTTACTTGCGCTTGCCTCAAAAGTTTCTTCAGACGGATTACCATCCATAATAATAATTCTCGCCTTGGAAACCTTATTGATTTCTTTAGATACGACAATAGACTTTAAACCATACTTAGCACCGACATCTTTGCCGCCCACAATGACTGAGCAGCTCGGAATACCCATATTACTTGTAATCGGAGAAGCCATATTATTTTTCGAGTCTCGGGAAAAGAATTTGTTGACCAGGAATCAAATTCCTAAAATCAATTATGTCATTGGCAGAAGCTACTTGTAAATAAAAGCTGGAATCACCATAAACATTTTCACACATAAGAGGTAAATTATCACCCTCTTTAACTTCAATTAGATGAGACATATCTGGAGAATTTAGCTTAGCTAACTTCTGTCCCAAATCCACATATTGAGTGAAATCAGCAGTGACAACTGCTCTTATAGGATATCCATCAGAGTCAAAAAGTGTATATTCTACATCAAGTTGTGTCATTTTACAAATCAATTGTAAAGCACCCCATGTTAGTTTTAAAGAATTTGTTGTGTGCGTACTTGAATTAACATCGATGCAGAGTGATTTAAGTTTTTTAATGCTACTGTCTATATTGGAATTTCCTGGTATTGCTCCAGTATCATCCAATGTAAAATTTAATTTGATCTCTTCAGGTTCGGGAGGCTTAACCATGACCGCTGTAAGACCGCTTACTAACTTAACACCAACACTTTCTGTTTTCCAATTTTTATTATAGTGTGTTGGATTTAATTGAACAGTAAAGTCCCCCACTAGCTCTGATGAGCTGCACTTGGGGGATTTGTATGCTTTTATAGTTAACAGCTCAACTGCCATAATTATTAAAATCTCTCTTTCTCACTTTTAAGGTACTCCACTACTCTATCAAAACATTTTTGAATTAGTTTTTCTTCCATCTCAGCATCTTTCGTTTCACCAGATTCAATTACCGTTTCGTCTCCATAACGTTCTCTCTTCTTTTGATCATTAATTTTTGCCTTTATAGAAAACTGATTCACTTTGATTGCCATATAGGATGAATTTAAGTTTTAACAATTATCATCAATTTTAATTAAATTATTAAATTAATCTTGTAAATGAACTATATTTCAAGGTAATTGTTTCAATTGCAATAGCATCTTTATCGGCTCTAAATTCAGACATTTCTATTTTAATGGGATATGCATTTTTAAAATTCCATGATGCCAATGGTACATTTGAGCTGTTCCTCAATTTTACATTTATTTCTTTTGGAGAAATACTATTCATCCAAAAATCACCACCACTATCAATCATTTTTTGGCACCAAGTGTAAAAATTTGTTTTAGTACCAACTAGGCCACGCTCAAGAACTAAGTCTTCATAAATTGTATGCTTGGGCAAGTGATAAGCACTGTTTGCATCACCACCCGAATGTATCTGCTCTGTCTCTAAGGACTTTGTAATACCCTTTACAGATTGCCAATTAGTATCATCTCCTGGAAAACTAACAATCTCAACAGAAAATCTAAAACTTAATACAGGCTCTTTAAAGTCACTCATTTATTGAATATTTCTATTTCAAAAAAAATAAAGCATATTTTAATAAAGTTTTTAATTTAAAAACAATTAAGAAGGAGATATGACCTCCAAGCTGTTATACTTGACTACTAACTTTTCTATTGCTGGACCTCCCTTTTTTTGGGAATCTAACTCTGCAAATGTCATTTGAAGCGGCACGGCATCTTCTAATCTCCAAGATATCTCCGCATCCCCATCTTCATTCAGCAAATCTATTTGAACGTTTCTCTTAACTGCTGTACTAAGATTATTTTTCCACCACTCAAAAAGGTCTGTTTCACCAGAGAAAACTCCTTTTTCGAGCGTTGCGTCGGTATAAACTGTACGTCCCGCTACATTATAATCATAGGATTGTTTCGTATTTCCATGTGAGTAAGAAACAAAATTAGTTTTTGCCTCTAAACCCGAAACTTTTTGAAATCCCAATGCTCCTGAAATGCCATCAATCTTAACTTGAAAGTAAAAAGCAGGCAGCGGATAATTTAAGGCCATTTGATTATTGAAAGTAATGAATTAAAACGCACCTAACTGTTGAGTCAGGTGCGTCTATATTTAGAACAGGTTTTTTTAAGGTGTTGTGAACTCAATACCTTCATGAGCCAATACCAATTCTTCAACAGCAACTTCACTACTGGAAGAATTTAAATCAGTGCCCACAACCTTCATGGGGAAGGCGTTAGTAAGCGTCCATATAATTTCAGCATCACCGGACTCATTTAGGAGCGATATTATCACAGTTTTTCTCTCTATTGTGTTCATTGCAATAGAATTAAACCACTCATACATTTTAATGTCGCCAGTAAATGTACCCTTCTTCAAAGAAATGTCACTTGATTTTCTCAAACCAGGCATTTTTATCGTTGAGAATTCAGGACTATCACCATGGCGATATTCAATCACATCAACTTCCGCATCCATTCCTGAAATCTCTTGAAAATTAGCCTCTAAATCATCTACCTCGAGTTTGAAATGAAATTTTGGTAAGGGCCATATATTATCTTGTACTTCTCCAGCCATCTTTTTGTTATTTTAGTTTTAATAATTTTTAGTTAATAAATATGTTTTTTGTTATTTAGGATTTCTGCATTTGCTGCTGAAAGGTAATTACAATAAATTCAGCGGGTCTTGTAACTGCCAATTTCACAGTAATTCTCATGATCCCATCTAATATATCAGTTGCTGTCATGGTTGATCCTAAACCAACATCGACGGAGAAGGCATCATCTGGAGATGAACCTGCGAGCGCACCTTGCTTCCATTGATCTCTTAAGAAATTGAACATTGTCCCCTTAATTGCAACCCATGTGTTTACCTCGTTAGGTTGAAAGACATAACTCTCAGAGGCAATTTTCAATGATTGTTCAATCATAATCACGGTTCTTCTGACACTCAAGTATCTCCAATCTTGGCTGTTTCCATCCAAAGTTCTTGCGCCCCAAACTAACACTCCTTTACCAGCAAAAGAACGAATTGCATTAACAGCTTTACCTGTTAAAGGGAGGTTTAAATCTTCTTGATCCTTCGATGTTAAATTGACCGTCGGACTAACAACGGATCCCATAGAAACATTTGCGGGAGATTGAAATACACCAACACTAGTATCAACCATTGAAATAACTCCAGCCATACCACCACTTGGAGGTAGTACATTTAATGCATTTTTAATGTCATCTAGTACGGCTTTAAAAAGAGGTAGTTTAGCCACCAAAGTCTGATTCAAACTTACTGCGTCGTTTTCTCCCGTCAATTTGGCTATTTCATCTTTAATAATTTGTGCATCATCACCATAAATGGCGTCAGCCTCTGCATCCAATAGAGGTGTCAAAGCATCTAAATTACTAATATTAGAAAAATCAACCTCGTCGCCTTGAACGATGGTTGTATTGACATAAGGATAGTATGACGCCCCCCATTGTAAAAAATTATTACCTAACCCTTCTCTCGATTTAGTTATCACATCGTTTTCATCATAAGATCTTTCCTGATTGCCATTGTAGACATCAAGAATGGCCACTCTGCTTTTCGTAGCATTACCACAATGCATTAGCATCGCCTGTTGTAATGACGCACAATCATTTTCTTCAAGTAATACAGCATCCGGAATCACCAACATTGTCGGTTCAGGAGTTTTTAGTAATGTAACTATTCCTTTTTCTTCAGCCTCATCATTGAGATCCTTGGCACTCACCGCACTTGAATAATCACCCACTGATACGATATAACATACACTTCCACCGTTGGCAAAGAAGAGCCTCATTGAACGATATAAGTTAAAATTTGTTGGTGCGTCGACGGCGATTAAAAATCCTGAAATATCATCAGCAGCAATTGTAAATGTTGTCTTCGGAGCACCTCCAAAAAATTGGTGATATTCACTTAGTGAAGTAATTCTAGTGGGCTTATTAACAATTGATTTATTATTTTTTAAGGCTTTTTCAGTGTAGCCCACGAACGCGGGCACAGCAGTCGCAACTTGAACAGCTGAACTAGGAAATGCACTTTTTTCTTCGATGTAAACGCCAGGCGTTGCCAAAACTTGTGCCATAAACTTATTTTTTTAAAAGGTTAAGTAAAAGATTTTTTATAGTAATGTTAAAACTAGGTTGATTTATTATTAATCGCAAACTGTAATATAATTTATTTACCGTAATAATAATTTATTTTATAAATTTTGAATAAACATCTCTGAATAATACTTGGTCACCCCATTAATGGCCACTGCTTTGATACGTTGAATATCGGGTGTTGGTAAATATATTTTATTTACCATTTTACCTCCCCTAAGTTCAACGGATCCATCATCCTCAAGCTTTGCATAAATCTTTTCTTCTCCATAAAATTTTGATAATGAAATAGTGTTTTGGGAGGTTATCTTTGTTGCTGTTTGGTTATTGGGAAGAATTACTTGCTCCTCATCGGAAAAATTTAATTTATCCTTTCCTAAGAAAACTGAAATATTTTTGAAGTAATTTTCATTATTAGACACAAAATAATAAGTCCAAAATACCTTCCTTGCATCTAATCTTATCTTGAAATGGGAACCAAGTACTTTTTCAAACTGAGTATTTGCTGATGTTTGAAAAGAAATCTCAATAATACCCCAACTTTTTTTCAAATCAGGTTCTAAATAAAAAATCTCGTCTTCTTTGGTTGCGTCAGATGACTTGACCTTATAGGAGCCAAAATCATCGATCAGTAATTGTCCTAATTGAGTATTTTCCTCTATTTCACCTTCGAAACAATTACCATTTTCATCAGAAATAGTTAACTCATTTCCCCAAACTTTAGTAGGCTGAAAATTTCCTTGTAAACAGAAATTAAAATTAGTTTCACTTAAATAATTACCAGAGTGTAAAATAACTTCCTGTATTTCTAACTGCTCATCGGCACTTTCTTGATAAACTTCATTACGAAACAAATATTTCATATAGGGTTCTTGAGGCCTAATTTTACTGAAATTTTCGAAATACCTATTTTTAACCTGTATTCCAAATCTAAATTTGATAGCCTTTTTTGATGATGATATCAAAAACAATTGAGCCGATTTACCTAAGATAATAAAACCATCTGCTTTTTTTTTAAATAAAAGCTGATATGATTTCATCATTGTTCGAATTGAAGACGACATTACTATTTCGTAATCTTTAGAAAAAGATCCCAAATAAAAATTGTGGCTGAGAGATACTTCAAAAAGAACTTTGTACTGGTCCATTACATTATTTCTTTCATTTATGATTGGGGCCGTTTAGCTCGATTTCTAGATTTCTCAAATGGATCATCTTCAATTTTTTCTTTATCATAATCCGTAGATTTCTTCATAGCCTCATCAATACGTTGTCTCCCTCTACTGAAGGCTTCTTCAGCCATGCCTTTAGCTCCCGCTCCATCTCCCTCTTCTGAACCACCATTATCACCTTCAGGAGAAATACCAATGCCAGAAATTGATGGAATGGTATCCTCAATATTATCTGTGGAGAAAGTTAGCATCCTCGCACGGTAGACCACAGAGGGTAGATATTTTGAACCCATCATTTGAAAAACTGCGCTCAGATCATGATAAGATAATGAAGTCAGATCAAATACCGCCTTCTCTATGTTATCAGAAAGCCCAGGTGTATTTTCATTGGTAAAAATAGGCTTTGCTTGAAAAAAATAAATCACCCCTGATAAAAATTTCAAGGCCTCAACATAATTTTTCCCTACAAAATAACTTGAAAAGATAATCGTTAAATTCACGTAAATATCTGGACTACTTTTGATGAAAGTACCTCTTGATGAGGTCGTTCCTGCAGTAGCCTTCAAAGTGGTCTCTTCCTCAACATTGACTAATGAGCAAACCACTGTGTTCGATCCCTCTAATGCAACTGAACCATCTTGGTCAATTAAGTTAGAAAGAACAAGTCTATCCTCTCTCAAACCATACCTTGATTTGAAATAATCATTGAGTTCTGAACAGACTATAGGTAGCAGGTTATGAATCATTTTATTCCTCTATTAAAATTTTCTTGATAGCCCAAATGACCAAGCGCATTATGTAAGTCAAAATAAATCCTATAATGGCACCCGTGATAAATAATTCCATTTCAAAAGTTTGTTCGTATATGGTAGATTGATCACCCGCCGGGGTAAGTGACAAATACTCAATGAATAAATAGGATACTGGAAGGGCTAGAATAATTGCAGTAACAAACCAAAGAAATTCTCTTGCAAAGATCTTCATAGCTTACCTTAAATTTTTCCTGTTTTGACTGAACAAAAAATTTATCAAAATAACACCCGAACCTCCGACTAACACTCCTAAAACAATAGACCATTGAGGTTTTAATACCCAGAAATATTGTAAACCAAAAATACTGAAAATCATAAATATCATACTATAAACAACCCGAAAGGACTGATTGACAAAGAGTGCATCTCGAACACGCCAATCGGTCAATGCATAAACAAAACCAAGAACTAAAAAACCTACGAAAATTAAAAAGCCCAAACCTATGATTTTTTTGTTATTTTGTATGCTCAATGCCAAGCCATAAGGGCCTGATAGGGTAGATTTAGTTGGTACAATCTTTACCAAAGAATCTACTCCAAAACTTTTCGAAATTCCCTGCCAAATATCATTTGATCCTTGACTGTAACCCATCGCCCACAAACCAATTCCTCTTAATTTTTTTGACTTGACCCAATCATATTTAATACCCAAACTAATCTCATTTTCAAACCAACATATTTTGCTTGACTTAGCATCATTGATTAGATAAAAGAAACTCGAACTTATTGGATCAAAAATGGGGTTATACTCAGTGTCATAATTAGAAATAATTTCATAGTATGGTAACGATTCCATGTAACTGCTTTTGCCAACCTGTATATCTTTTATATCCCAAGTCACACCATACAAAGGTAGGGATAAAATGACCTGTCCTCCATCAATATTTAAATTTAAAAAATCATTTACACAAGTCTCTAAACTAGGTTGATTGGTGAATGAATTTAGAGGAGACACAGATCCTGGGTAATCAGAGTGCTCCCCACTAAAATCATATCCCATAATATTAAAATAGGAAACAAAGTATTTTAATTCTGAGTAGTTCAAGGTGTTTTGGTCATTAAAATAAGGTACATCTAAAATCAGCATATAACCTCCATTTTGTAATCTTGTACTCAATTTTTTGACGAAAAAATTAAAAAAGTCACCATAAAGAGCGGGTATTTGTTCAAAATTTATGTCAACTCCATCAAAATCTCCATCAATCATTATAGATAATAACTCCTCAATAAATTGATTTTGAACCTCCCTATTAGCTAAGAATATCTCATTATTTTCAGACCCAAAAGAGGTGATTGATAGTAGAACCTTTATATTAGGGTTCTGTTGCTTAATAAATTTTGCTACACTATCTTCAACTACCCTCTTAATCATTTTTTGATTTCTATTTTTTCCTGTATTGGGATCAATATCATAGGAATAAAATGACAACATTGTCAATAAATCATAATTGTAATATTTGTAAGCATCCTCCATCCAATAGGGATGCCACCCAATGACCTCATATTTGGAATCTATAATGTCATTAGCACCCTTATTTTTATAAAAAGTATTATTTAACGAATCCCACTCAATAGTTTTGAAATCGCGATCATTTTTAAAATAATATTCTTGTCGAGAATGAAAAAAGCTATAAATATACTTATAGTCATGGATCATACCACTATTAGGGATATAAGGTGCCTTGGACCAAGTAATTATATCTGATGTATCGATTGAGGAATTAACCGTTTTTTTACTAGATCCAAAAACCTTCTTGACCTTTTTAACATCTCTATTGGTTCGCTTGACTTCCTTCATAACTTTCCTCTGCGCTCCCATGATTTGCTTCCGTAAATCCTGTCCTGAAGAAAAGGAAGGTAACATCAAAATCAATATTACAATACCCAAAGTGAATCCCTTAATATTCATCAAAAAAATTGAATTTTAGCATTCTGATTAATAATACGTGCCTAATTTTCAAATATCATCCTTTTTTTTGACTCTGAAAAGTAAAACTTTTACGTATACTTTTTTACCCAAGTTTTTGTCTTCGTTTTTAAAAAATAAAAAATGATTACAACATAAATCATCCATTAGGGCAAAATGGATACCTGATTTTATTTGCACTTTGGAAGCTATTTTAGATGAGGGGACAATTGAAACATTGTCATAAGTGAAATTCGTGATATCTTCAACATTTTCAGAAACCTTTGAAGCAATAGTAATATTTTGTCCGTTGAGCGTTTGTTCAGAGACAAGGGTTTGATCTTTTTTAAAGGTTAAATCTAATGGATTACCCAAAACATAATGTTTTAAAACATCAGCATAGCCTAACCCGCCTGCAATACTGTCTGTTGTCACACTTTCCTCCAGTGCTGCCATCAAATTTTCATACTGTACTCCTGTCCCAAACACTACACTCCAAAAAGCAATACTTGTATCAGCTTTAAAATTGAAAGTGAATTTTTCTGAATTTGAATTTGTAAAATCCCTTACCGCACCTAGATATATCGTAGTATCTAAAAAATCTATTGGTATGGTATCATAAATAATAGGCTTTGGTATCAAATTAGTATCGAGAACATACTTAAATGGACTAATTCTCTCAACGATAAATTTATTTTCTTGACCAAACCACGCTTTAGAGATCATGGTTATTTGAAAAGAGTCCTTACTTAGGACGGGAATCACGGCTTCCACTGTATTTTTAGATTTTCTATTTGAAAACAAAAGTTCTTTAGATCCATTAACAATTTCCATAGACGGAGTTCTCTTAGTCACTCCAGTCATAGAAAAACGTAAGGTATCCCCTTTATCTAAAGGACCAATATTTAAATTTTTATCATTGAATCTATTGATTTGAAAAACACCTTCTGATTCAATTAACTTGGTACGAGCTATGGCTTTTGAAAATGGAATAGAATCTTTTGGAGCACCAATGTGAAAAGGAAAGCGGTTGAGTGTGATGATCTGATCTATTTTGACGTTGAACATGAAAGATAAATTTTCTATTTCTATCGTATAAAGACCACTGTCAATAGCATCAAATTGCCAAGTCATTTTGGCGTTTTCTATAAAAGATTCATGGACAATCGCACCCGAAGGAGAGATTACTCTTAAATTTATTTTTCGTGGTGTAAAGGTCTCAAAAGTTAGGTGATCAAATGTTTTTAACACCAGATGAAATTTTTTAATTGACTTCCTCTTAAGATGCATTGATTGATTCGATGCTCGGGTAATCCCATTTTTATTTTGAGCCGAAGAGGGACTAAAAAAAAATCCTAAGATAAAAACAAAAAGTAATATCGTTCTTGTGATCATCAATCCGATTTATCCATTCTCATCTGCATTTCTTTTCTTATTTTATTTTTTTCTTCCTCTACCCAAACTTCCAATTGTGCCTTCACAATCTCAAGATGAGCCTCTCCAATCAACTTCATCGCACCTTCGTTATTTTTAAGCTCCTGTTCTACTTTTTCCTGTTCAATACTTGCCATTACAGTAAGCTTATTATTGAGTTGTTGATTTCTCATATTTACAGCAGTAATTTCATCTATCTCAAAATCGTATTCTACAGTTTTTAAAAGATGATCATAGGGTCCGTAAGGAGAAAGTAATTTCACCAAAATAGGTGCAATTTCAATGGATATTAGAAGCAAAATAATTGCTAATTGGGGTCCAAAAGGCAATACTCTTAACGAATCTATTCGTACCAATAATCCGTTAGCAAAGGATTTTAATAATTCTCCTTTCTCCAATTCAAACTCTTCAAGTAAACGTTGTTTTTCTTGATTTAGCAGATCAATTGTAGCTTCATTACTTAATTTGGCTTGATCATATTCCTTTTGACTTTGTAGATATTTATTCTCTTTGCGTTCACATTCAGTACCCCGACCTTTTTGACCGGTACCACAAGTTCCATCACATTCACACACATATTGCCGATAATATTCTTCCCTAATTTCAAATTTGGATAATGTACTTAGATTTAAAGAATCAATTCGTTGCTCCTTCAGGGATACCCGTCCATCGAAAAGTGATGTTAATTTATCAATTTTATTCGCTCCTGCATAATAGATGCTTTCATTAATTTCTTGTTCAAATATCTTCAATTCCAAAGGAACAGATATTACTAAAGACAACAAGACCGCCAACAAAAGTCTTGGTATTATTTGAGCAAATTCCTGAAGTTTTCCCTTGGATTTCTTAATGGTTGAAACTAAAAATCTATCGAGGTTAAAAACCAATAATCCCCAAAAAATACCCAAGAAAAAAGATAAAAATGTAGAATTAAAGGCAGTGAAGAGGGCATATCCTCCAGAAAAACAAGCTAAAATACCTGTGAAAAAAACCGTTGCACCTACCCCTGCGTATTTATTAAGCTCAGATTTCGGACATTTTTCCAAGAGCTCAACATCTGCTGCTGAGCAAAATAAAAAAAACCTTAATATGACTCCATATTTATGTTTTTGGTTAATCATAATAATCCGATAAAGACTTTATTTTGTCAATAATCTTAACATCTGATTTAAAGTGGTTTAGTAAAGTTGATTTCCTATTTTTTAAAAGTTTTGGTATGGAATGTCTCTCATAGAATTTTTTGAAATCAGCTCTTTCCATTTTTTTTAAAAGAGCTGATTCGAGTGATTTAGACTTAATGTACATCTTATCCATGTAGTCCCTAAAATTATTAGTGTCGCTTTCTTTCAAAAAGTGTAAATTCTGTGTTCTTAAATCATCAATATTTATTTTTAATTTTTGCAAAATATTTTCGTTAATTTTGATGTGTTTTCTTTCAAAAACAGGTATTGGAAATGAATAAATCAATATTTTTTTACTTTTTGTAATATTTCTAAATTTTGCCTCAATATTAATTTCTATAGATCCATCAGATTTGAAAACATGAGTCCCTTCATTTTCACAAAACCCAAACGGTCTAATATTTACTTTATCTGCATGAGCTGTCTTCCAAATTAATCGAATATCATAATCCTTGGCAATACCAAAAACTCCTGGGTACTGTGACTCTTTCATTGAAACAAATTCCTTAGAGGATGGATTTCTAAATTGTATTTCGTATTCAATTTTAAATTCACTTATAGTATTTATTTTTATTGATTTTATCTTCTTTTGAGATCCATCAGTCGCTTTCAACCTTAAAATGGTATCATTGAGGAACGTAATGGTTTTTTGTCCAGAGGACGCAACTTTACCAATACCCTCAATGGTGACTTGAGTTGCATTGGTAACTTCCCAAAAAATTTTAGTGGCTGTCCGTTCGCACACTGTATTACTTTCAGCCAAAAATTCAACGGTTATATCATCCGATTCAACACGATACTCAGGCTCTTGTACTTTAAAGAAATTAAGATTTTGATTAAATTCTTTATCGTTAATAAAAATTTCCGCAAAACTCTCATGACTCCCGGTTGAAGCATAAATAATTTCATAATCCTTAAAACATAATATTTTATTAGGGCCTTTACTGCTTTCTGATGAGTAAATGAATGCTCCCAATTTTCTCAATTTCAATAAATGATTTAATAAAAATACGTCGGAATCGATTCTTTGAAGTTCCAATTTGGAAAGGAAAATATCACACGCGACGTCTCTTGTGAGGCAATCTCCCAAATACTCCAATAAATCAACAGACAACCCTTCCTCTAGATAAAAACCTATATTGTGCCTGGCCTCAAGGAATCTTTTTTTTAGAAATAAGGTTTGGTGAATATTCAATATTTGATGATCAAATTTTATTTAATTCTTTGGAAAACAATCTACTAAAAATATGTGATAAATTCCTAGTTTTCATTATGTCATATTTTAAATAAAATTCAATTTTTAAATTAAAAAAAAGATTATCAGAAAATCTCATCATATTTAACTGGTGATTTTGATGCTCAACCAAAATCTAACTTTTATATTTGAACTCAGTCGAGCGATGATAATAAAATCATGACTAAAGTAGACAAAAAAATAATTTGGATCACAGGAGCTTCTTCCGGTATCGGTGAAGCCCTAACATACCAATTAAATCAATTGGGTGCCAAGCTCATTCTATCAGCTCGGAGAGACAACGAATTAGCGAGAGTAAAAAAGGCCTGTACTGCAAACAGTAAAGTTCACCTTTTACCTTTGGATCTTTCTGAATCGCAAACACTTGAAGAAAAATGTAGGCAGGCATTAAGTTTCATGGGTCCTATTGATATAATAATTCAATGCGGAGGCATTAGTCAACGAGATAAAATAATAAATACTTCTTTAACGGTAGATCGTCAAATCATGGAAGTAAACTATTTTGGAACTATTGCTCTCTCTAAATTTTTGCTCCCATCCATGGTGGCTAGCAATAAAGGACACCATGTAATCATCACCTCGGCTACCGGTATTATCAGCACACCTTTAAGATCAGCGTATGCCGCCTCTAAACATGCTTTACATGGTTTTTTTGATTCCTTAAGAGCTGAGCACAAAAAAAATAATATCAAGGTTTCTTTAATTTGCCCAGGTTACATTAAAACCAAAATAAGTTATAATGCTTTGATGGGAGATGGAAGTAAACAAAATACAATGGATAAGGCACAAAATAATGGGATGAGTGCTGAGAGGTGTGCAAACCAAATCATTAAAGCAATAGAGCGAAATAAAAATGAAGTTTATATCGGAGGACTAAAAGAAGTGGCAGGGATATATTTAAAAAGATTCTTTCCTGGGCTATTTGCCAAGGTTGTCATTAAAATGTCAGTTACTTGATCCAAAGTAACATAAGAAATAAGTGGTAAATTAAAAGCAATGAATGGTAAGTTAAAAGACCTCCACGCTCATCTACAATTACATAATAATTTCAAATCGTTTAACAAATTGAAATTGATATAACAGTATAAATAACTTGCTGATCAGTCATAATAAAGATTATATAATTTTAATATTTTGTTTCAGTTCATTTGTACTTGTTTTGAGTTTAGCACAATAAAAAAAAGGCATTCTATAAAATTTTTAAATAATTATAAATAACTGTAAATCAATAATTTAAGAGATTTAGCTAAAGCTTTTATTAACTTTTTTTTAATATACCTGAATCATTCACATACAATGCTCATCATTCGTAAATAACTTCATCATTTAAGCGAATAATCCCTAATTTTTTTGGAATTAAATAAACACCAAAGGTTATCTTATTACCAAATTTTCGAAAGGTGGATAAAGTTTTTAAGGGTTCTTTTGAAATCCCTTTTTCTGGATTGATCGGATCAATTGTGGTAAGGACACATCGAGGACAATGGTGACTGATCTCAAATTCACAATTACCAATTTTTAAGTTTTTCCAGTCATCTTCAGCAAAAGCTGAGCTTCCTGAAACAACCAGATTTGGACGGAATCTATTCATACCTACAGGTATGGTCATACGCTTATTTAAAGCTTTCAAGGAAGCTACAGAAGTGAGTAAAATTGGAGCTGCGTCTGTATAGGTAATATCATATGGTTGTGATTCCATTTGCCTCATGTGAATCTCATTTATTTCAATTACATGACAGTTAACACCCATACATTTGGAAAACCAATTTTGAAGACGATTATCTAACTCTAATCCTCCGGCCGCTTGATGGAATAAAGTACCTATTCTCTCTCTTGAATTTAGGGTCTTTCTAGGTACGATGATGGAATCAGATTTAAATTCAAAGTAAATTTCATCATCAACGATTTTCGATTCAACCTCGAGCAATGCAGGATATTCTCTTGCGGTAAGCAAACGACCGTCATCATCGATTAGGGCAAATTCACGATCACCCATTAAACCTGTCGAAATGATATGAGCATAATCAAGAGATTGAGGTCTACCCGACTTTAATAAGTAGGTATATAGATGAGAAATACTAATGGAACCCATAAGTAAATTTTTATAAATTAGTCTAAACAAAAGTCGAATTTACGCGACTAACTATAATTTATTGTCCGATTAAACTAACAAATATTTTCATGATTATGTTTTGAAATGGCATTAGTCCAAAATCATTTGTAGTATCTAAAAAATTATCGAAAAAATCTTGTCAATTATTCAGTATTTGGTTTTCTAAAGAATTGCTTGCCTACATTTCTTCTACTCAATATTACAAACAATAAAACTATACTTATCAAATCAATTCCAGATAAAATAACATTCATTGAATTTAACTAATTCATTGCAGAGTCTTACAAATAGGATGATGATAAACTTATCGCCAAATTTTCTCGATATACTATATGGCATTTAAACGGATAACAAATAGTCAAACCCATTTGATATAAATAATTCGAGCGATCATTAAAACCAAGTAAGAGTTTGAGTAAAAAAAATCATAAAATAAAATTTCAGCTTAATTAATAATTTAAACTTGTTTGAAAAAACTTTTACCCTAAAAACGGTCGCATAAACTACAAAGCCACCAAGGGATTAACTTCTTTCTAACCCTTTATATTTACTCTATTTCATTTGTAACTTAAAAATCTGGATCTAAATTAAATTTCATTAACTTACCACTAGTAGGGTCCTGAAAAGTGAGGGTAGCAGCATGTAACTTCAATCTGTCAGACTTCAATCCATACAATTCATCTCCTTCAATAGGCATATTTAGACCGTAATGATGAGCTGAATGAACTCTCAACTGATGGGTTCTTCCAGTAATAGGTTTGAATAATACACGTGCTTTAGCTTTTTTAATTTCCAGGATCGACCAATGAGTTTCAGCTAATTTACCATCGCTATAACAAACCATTTGACGCGGGCGTTGGAAATGATCAGGTCGTAATGGTAATTTGATGATTGGAGATAAATACTCTGGAATGCCACTTAGGATGGCAATATATTCTTTTTTAATAGTTTTATTTAAAAACTGATTTTGAAAATTATGATAAGCGTCCAGAGTCTTGGCGACCACCATTAATCCAGAGGTTTCACGGTCCAATCGATGTACTATCATAGGACCTTTAACTTTAGGATATGCAACTTTTACCCTGCTAGCCACAGAATCAAGGACATATTTACCTGATACCGATAACAAGCCGTTTGGCTTGTTGATAACCAAATAATCTAGGGTTTCATATATGATATTTAAACCTTTTGATTTCAATTTCTCTTTATAAGCTGGATTTTCATCAATAGCTATTCCCGAAAGCATATGGGTTAAAATAGGCTTACATTTACCCAAACAAGCAGGATAAAAATGTCCATGACGACGTAATTTCAATTTAGGTGATTTTCCCCACCAGAACTCTGCTAAAGCTACAGGTTTTAGGTTATGGAGAAAAGCATATTGCAACAGTTTAGGAGCAGCACAGTCTCCGGCTCCAGCAGGTGGCCTTTGCTGTTTAGTATGCTTAAACAAAGTATTCAATCCTTTTTTTTGATTTTTTTGATTCAAAAATTGATATTGATCAAATAATTGCTCTTGAAGTGCCGCTGATTTGGCCCTTCTCTTTTTCTTTAATTCATTAATCTTTTTTTGGAAAAAAGCCAAACGTTCTTCCATAGGGATTAACTCTGCACGCAAAGTTTGAAGTTTCCTTTTATGCTGAAAATGTAAATCTTGGCTCTCTTTACTCATTTTTTCTAAAAAAATTTCAAGATTATTCTCACTCAAATTTTTCTTAGCAATTTCTCTTTTAATCCGCCTGATATGTTTTGCTTTTTTTTTATTCATAAGGCTTACTCGTATTTCTCTAGTATTTTCATACTTTCGGCTTTTAAAATCAGATAATAAGCTTAAATAATAAGGATCAAGTTCAATGGCCTTTATTTTTTCATTAATAGCTATGATAAGTGCCTCCTCCTCTTTGAAAAATCCTTTTTTTTCTAGTCTGTCATATATTGGACCAACGAAACCTTCTAAATAATTTTCTTCAGCAAGTTTCCCTGAAAATGCCGCCAGGTAACCCAAATCTCTTTTTTTATTTTCTACTACTAAAACACCAAACATCTTACCACATATGTCATCAGATTCATCATTTGGATCTCCAAAATCATGAGTCCATTTTTTTTCCTCTAACAGATAATCTTGTAATAATTTAACCGCTTTTAAAGCGATAGGGTGCGGCTCATATGAAAATGGAAAAGTAAACTTTTTAGGCAGATTAATTTCTTCCAATTTATAAGGAAATTTATGGAAAACAGATTTATTAAAACTTTTTTGATATGGCATTTTGAAGCTTGTAATAATTAACGTCTAATTTTTGTTAGATATAACGAATTATTCCCTTTGCTTAATTGAAAAATTAATGTTATTCCAAACTTAAAAAAATGGTTAATTTTTTTAAAAAAAAATATTGAATGACCTTTAACTTACCTCCTCATGTCAACGTTTACAAAAAAAATACTCCTATTTTTAATAATTGAATAACAATTGAATATTTTAACTTTTAATATTTTACTTTAGTAATAAAAATAGAATTTATGAAAGACATAAGCCGCCGCAAGTTCTTACAAAAATCTTCACTCTCTGCAGCGTTTTTAGCTACCGGACGTAAATTAAAAAGTGATTCCTCAAATACCAATAATAAAAGCTCAGCCAATTCAAAATATATGGGTGATTTTGCTGCTCCAAAATTACCTAAAATCCGAATTGCGCTAATTGGGGCAGGCGCTCGGGGACCTGGTCACCTCAAATTCACGGCAGAACTACCCGGAACTGAAATCGTAGCGATTAGCGATTTATATGAAGACCTTGTTTACAAGTGTGCGGTGGAGGTAAGGAATATTGGGAAAGGGCAACGTCATAAAAATATCGCCACTTATTTTGGCGATGAAAATATGTGGCGTACCATGCTATCCGAAGTAAAGCCCGATGTAGTATTTATTGCTACTAATTGGTCTAACCACGCTCCAATGGCCATTGAAGCGATGAATCAAGGGGCCCATAGTTTCGTTGAAGTACCTATAGCAGTAACTATGGAAGAAATGTGGGAAATAATCGATACTTCAGAGCGTACCCATAAACATTGCATGATGATGGAAAATGTCAATTATGGAAGGGAGGAATTAATGTACCTCAATATGTGTCGTAAAGGAATTATTGGAGAGTTACTTCATGGAGAGGCTGCTTATATCCATGATCTCAGATCCCAAATGATACAACAAAATCGTGGGACTGGATCTTGGAGGACTCATCAATACGCCAAAAGAAATGGTAATCTTTATCCCACACATGGATTGGGACCAATAG
>PYIJ01178776.1_pt1 | contig 75186 bp, 63 predicted proteins | sample 3578051 | NCBI WGS metagenome assembly PYIJ01 (sample SAMN08408021, study PRJNA431606) | Marine metagenome isolate SA_KN192-05_S13_5m, whole genome shotgun... | biome: marine; feature: oceanic pelagic zone; material: water; isolation source: surface water sample, 0.2-0.8 um fraction ... | reverse complement strand
TTCATGTCTATTTTAATAATCACAAGGAGCTAATACTTAATTTTAATTCAACCAAAATTTATTAAAGGATACAGACAAATGGAATTAAATTAGCCGGGCAATCGTTCCTGGAATAATTAATTAAACCTATCTCGATAAATCAAATTATTTATAATTCATTCATAATCATAAATAAATTTGTTTAAAAATCTACTCCCCTTGGGCATCTGATTTAGTACAAATACATCTTGATCCATAGCTCTCCCATCCGTTTATCATTTTGAAAATGAACTTCAAATAATATTATCGGGACTTTTGTAAAATATTCCCTCGTTAACATAACTTCGCCAGCATGAAAACTATTTAATTTCTTGTTGCACCCTGATAGCTTATTTAGCTAAATTGTTTTTATAATTTTTTGCCCAACAGATCCTATTTCATTATCTCCTAAGTTATCTGCTCAAAGAAACAGGATATTAGGTTTCATTATTTTTTTATCATCTATGTATTCTGACACCTAAATAAAATAATATAAAAAATGAAGTAGGTATTCCGTTCTCCATCCTCATTACCCTAATTTAAAAACCAAACATTCCACACTTTTGATGACGAGAATAAAAGTGAATCCCCTCAAAAAATCAAACTGCGTAATAGTTAATTTATAATATTAAATTTTTTTCTGCTTTAAAGATATCGGTAACAACCATTCCGTTTGATTCTCCATTACGTTCAATAAATTTCAGCATCAGCTGATTCGTTGCCTTTACAGTAAATAGAAATTTAGGGAATTTCTTTTGTTTTGCCTGGCTAAGAATCCCCTCACCCATCAGCAAATGTCCCATCTTAAAACTTCTGTGGGTTTCATCAATAAATAAAGACGTGTACTCTAATGTTTCGTTGCTAATTCGATGGATGATAAGCCAGCCCACAATTTGACCTTTAAATCGTAGTGCGAGACTCACTTCAGTTTCGATGATATCTGTAAGAATAAATGGAGAGACTTCCTCTGGATACCACTTAATCTGATCCTGTTGCTTTTTTATGTCTTCTTTTTCTCGATCTGAAACCAATTTCCATTTTGTAAAAGTATAGTCATCTGGTAGCTGATGACCTCTATGAAAAACAGGGAATGCCTGTTCAACCAACGATTGACATATTCTCATATTAAATTCGGGCTGCTTCCATTTCGTTTTTTGCAACAATTTTTTGAGTACAAACAATGATTTCCAATGTGACCTAAACTGTAATTCTAACCTTTCAAATCCTTCTTTTTTCAAATTTTCTTCTAGCGCAATTAAAAGTCTAAACCCCAATTTGTTATTTGCATGATCAGGTTTCACCCTCAATGACATAATTCTAAAATCTTTTAAATTCATGTCAGATAACCCTAAAATCATACCTACTGGAACAGTATTTTTAGAAACTACGACACCCTTAAAATTCTTCTGAATACGTTCCCCCTGCTTCGTGATATCAGGAAAAATCAATCCCATCATGTGATCTTTTATCCATTTCAAGGATATAGCAGCGCTGTACTGAAATTTATAGTCTATCATTTTTTGAATAATTATTTAAAAGAATTGGTTATAAACAAATTTTAAAATTCAAAGCTATGTCGCGATATCTAAAAACTACAAAATGTATATTTTTTTTCAAAAAAAAAGAGATACCCTCGAGTATCTCTTTAAGTAATAAAACGTATAGAAAAAAACTACTTTTTAATAACTGGATGAATTATTTCACCCTGAACTGAATTTATTTTAATTAAATAAACTCCTTTTGGCATGTCAGTCATATCTACACTAAAATCTTTAGAGGTCATCTCAAAAGATTTAATATTAACTCCCGATAAGGAATAAACGCTCACATTTTTCAATGTTGCTATTTCAGATTTAACATTTACTTTATCTGCTGTAGGATTAGGATAAAAAGAAATATTCACATCCTTATCCAGTGCTGTTAAAGAAGTAATAGTCAATGTAAAAGAAGCTTTGGCAACATTATTGTCAACATCAACAGCCTCAATAACAACTTCTATAGAACCTATATTAGCTGATGAAGGTGTTCCAACCAATTGCTGCGTTGTTCGTGTGAAAGTCAACCAAGCCGGTAATGCTGATCCATCAGCTTGCTTTGCTCTGTATTGAACAATATCATTATTGGCATCAGTAAATAAACTACTCGCATCAAAACTATATTCAGTTCCAACACTTGCAGTTTGAGCATCAACACTTGCTGCGGTAGGAGCTGTAACAGTACCTGATCCTTTGAAGAACCATGAACTACCGGAACGATCACCCAAGAGCATATCTTGAACTCCGTCTCCATTTAGATCTCCAAAAACAGGAGAAGGATTGGCAACCACTGTAATTCCTGCAAAAGGATTAAGATCTCCACGATTAGTAAAAGTTTGATCGCCATTGTTCACGTAGTATTCAACTCGATCATCTTTACCAATAAACATATCGAGGTCACCATCCTGATCAAGATCGTATGCATCGTGCCATATCTTATCTCCACCGAGATTTTCATCATCAAAAGGTCCAGCAACTTGTGCTAAAGTTCCTTCTCCATCGTTTTCAAAATACTTCAGCTTTCCATCTTTGTTACCTACAAAACTATCAAGATCCCCATCTCCATCTAAATCAATGAAGGTGATAGTTTCATTATCAACTGTTTTATAAGATAGGAAAGGGTTCTTAGAAGTATATGTTTCGTCTGTCCAGGTACCATCTTGGGCATTTTCATAATAATGAATGATCGTATCATTTTCGGTTCCAACAAATAAATCTCCATACATGTCACCATTCCAATCAACCCAAGTAGGTGAAAAGGCTGAAGCCTGCGCGGTATCCGAGCCATCGATAATATCCACTCCGCCGATACTTGAACTTACATCATCCAATGGATTACCAGCGCCATTCTTTTCCGTGAACTTTCCAGTACCATCATTTTCAAAATACGTCAAAGCATCTCCTTTTGACATTACCACGTCTAAGTCACCATCTTCATCAACGTCCGCAAGAGCTGAGCCTATATTTGAATTTGTAATATCTGCTATCCCTAGATCATTGGCTGGAATCCACTTAAAGGTACCATCTCCATTATTTTCAAAATATGTTAATGGTCCATTCAAGAATCCCATAGGCATATCTAAGTCTCCATCTCCATCCAAATCCACAAATATTGGTGTTACGCTATCAAACCCTTCTGAATGGTAACTAGATAAATCTGAAAATGGGTTATTTACGGTTGTATCTTGCGCAAATGATGGTTCAGTTGCGGATCCTGTATTTACATACATCACTATTGCCCCATCTTTGTTACCAACATAAGCATCTAAATCTCCATCTCCATCAAGGTCAGCAAAAGCAGGAGCCGCTTCATCACCGGCATCTAAGTATCCCCATTCTTCAATTAGGTTTCCAACACTATCTGTCTTCTGATAGCTAAAAGGGCTACTTCCTTGCCAGGAATATTGCTCGGATAAGACTCCACTATCATTCTTCAAATATCTTAATTCCCCATTGTCTTTTCCAATGACCACGTCTAAATCGCCATCCGTATCTAAATCCACAAAAGTGGGTTTTGATCTTTCTCCATTATCTCCATTATTCCAACTTTTAAATGGGTTATTGGCAGTGTCTAATGCAAAAGTCCCTGAGTCATTTTTGAAATAGTGAATAATTCCTCTCTGTTCACCAACAAAAAGATCGTGATCACCATCCCCATCAAAATCGGCAAGAACTGGAGCAGAATACATACCATCACTTCCTTCGTTAGCATCTGCCCCGTGAGCGGCAGAATCGTAAAGGTTTTGTACTAATCCCACTATTGCGTGATCTTTATTCCTCTTGAATTTACCATCCTCGTTTTCATATATAAAGGCACCGAGACCAGGATATCTTTCACCAATCACCAAGTCAAGATCTCCGTCACCGTCAATATCACCAAATGCGGGTGTAGAGTAATTTTCAGCATGTGCTGTACCCAAAGGTCTTTTGGTTTCAAGTGCAAAACTCGTCTGGGCGTTAGACTCCATTGGAGCTAACATCAAGGCTAGTGAGGCAAAACTACCGGCGGCTGCGATTTTTAAAGCTCTTCGAAAATCATTTATCCTATCATAAAGCTTTCGCAATCTTTTTACAAAAACATCAATCCTTCTTTTATGAAAGGATATACGATTGGCATTGTCAATTTTTCTTTGATACTTGTTATAACGCTTAACTAGCTTGTTGTAATAAAGTATTTGTTTTTTCATATTTTCTTCGTTAGAGTTTTAAGATTTTAAGGGGTAAAGCTAAACACATAGTCGCCAGGTATTCCATCAATTCGTCCGCCTGAATCAGCATAAGTGAAACTGATACTTAAACTTGTCTCACTTACTGATATGGTCATACTCACTCCATCATCTCTTGTTAGTGTATTAATATCTGATCCGAAACTAAATGTTCCTGAAGAGGGCCATACTGGATCATAACTTCCATTTGTGGAGTAAGTTTTATCCGATTTGATAGTGAGTTCTAGACCACTAAAGTTAGACGTTGCATCAGCGCCGTCCAAGGTAATACTGGACATTTTCCAAACAGACGCGGACAGTGTTTCGAGTTGCTTCTCTTCTTCTGTCTGTTCAACAGGATCCGTCGCGACTGAAGTATCATCGTCATCTCCACAACTGATTAACAACATGGCAGCAATAGAGAAAGTAAAAAAAACAAATTTTCTTAGTTGTTTCATATAAAATTTCATTTGTTAATAAATTAATAGCTATAATTTTATAACTATTTTCAATAAGTCATTAATTAGTTTGTTAAAGCTTCTTGACAATATAACGAAAAAAATATTTTAATCCCCCAAATTCTTCAAAAAGTAAAATTAAGGAGAAGTACTCTTTATATTCTAATTCTAAATATTACTTATACCCTAACCTTTAACTTACTCTAGTTTTTATATCTTGAAAATAAGGCTCAAGATCCAAAAATATTTTCCTAGTTGCTATTCTAAGTTGGTTTTCTATTGTTTTAGGGGTTAAACTTAGGATTTTGGCAGCCTCTTTGTATGAGTAACCCCTGTTTCTCACTAGTTCAAAAATGGATTTACATCGAAGTGGTAATTTTTTAACCGATAATTCAATCAACACTTTGAGCTCATCAAGCTCACAAATTTGATCGGGACCCATTTCATAATGATTCAACATTTGCTCATCTAACGAAATAAAATGTTTATTCCCTCGCTTTCTAATATGATCTAAACACAGGTTTTTAGTGCAGACAAAGAGATAAGATTCTAATTTTACAATTGGAGTAGATTTTTTCCTATTTTGCCAGAGTTTGAAAAATACGTCTTCAACAATTTCCTCTGCAAGACCTTGATCTTTTACAATGCTAAACGCAGTTGTGTGAATCCATTTCGAATGCATATTGAACAACTCCTCTAATGCACTTTCATCTTCTTTCTCACGCATTCGTTGCAAAAGTAAATTGTTGATCATGGCGAAATGGTATGTTTTAAAAACAAAACGTTTTAGAAGCTAATTAAAAAAATTCAAATAAAACAATTTATGTTAAAGTTTCTCTTAAATTCATTGCATATACATATTCAAAATGTAAAAACCGACCATTTTATAATGAATCGCTTCATGATCTTAATTTTTATTTCCATGTTTTATCGTAGACATAAAAAAACCAAAATACACCAATATTTCCCTAATGCCTTCACTACAATACTAAGCTGTATCAAAACTGTAATATTAGATTCATTTATCAGGGAATTAAACTGAAATGCTTCTTAAAGAATTAAAAAAATAATGAACACCTAGCAGTAAAAAATTTACCCTAACTTAATTTTATTAACTTCATAAGTTAATCAACCATTTTTTTAGAATCCAAAAAATCAATTAGAAATCAATTTATTTTTCAAATATTAGGCTACAAAGATGAACCTATCCTCTTTTTCACCTGGAATAACTTTCAACACGTTATTTATCGTGAGTTTAATAAGTATTTGAGAAGCCAACTGCTTATCTATATTTCCTATAGTACAAAAAGTATTAACTGTAATTTCCTCATGATTCCCAAGATAATTTAATAGCATTTTTTCATATTCCCCATATTCAAAATAGCTCGAAGCCTCTTTCAAAGATAATTTTAGGATTTGTCTCATTTCTCTACTCGCTTGGATGGATCTATCCTGAAGTCTTACAAAGGAGCGACCTCGCTTATGAAAAGGTTTTAAAAAAGCATAATAAGGTTTCTCTTCTCCAGATTCAAATTGATAATGAAGTATCGCTCGTGTACTATCCGTAGGTATAATCTGGTACCTATATTTAATTTGAGGCCTACACAACTCTTGCATCGCCCTATCCATAACATAATGGGCTTCCTCAGGATCTTTAAGACCGATAATGCTGCCATCATCATCAACACCAATAAATAAATGTCCCCCCTTTGAATTTGAAAAAGCGACCACTTCTTTTATAATCCTATCGGGATGATTTGCTTTAAGCTTAAATTCAATTCTTTGGCCCTCCCCTTGCGCAATAAACTTTTGGACCTCTGTGAGTGTCATGTCTGCTCTATTCTAAATATCTTCAGGATTATGATCTTCAATATCGAGCATGCTACTAATCAAGTCTTTGAACTGAAATCCTTCATCGAGAATGTGCTTACTTAGCACGCTGTATTCTGCCAATCCATGTAAAGCCAACTCCATTAAAAATAGCCGGTAATTTTCCGATTCCTGACCATATTTTTTATTTACTAAATCAGCCAATCCTGGTATACCTTTTAGGCAAGAACTATATTCCGAATCACTTGAATCTAATATTAAATCTACCATGTTACCTTTCCCAAACCATTCTGAAATAACTTGATATGGGCTATTCTTCTTTTTATTTTTTCTGATCTCCTCAGGATCCGGAAAAAAATTTACAAATTGAGCTCTTATGGCCTTACTGATCAAGTTGGCAGCTACAATACCTGGGCCTTCTTGTTCTCCCTCATAAACCAGTTCTACTTTACCCGTTATCCCTGGAATTACCCCGACAAAATCAGTCACTCGTACTGTTGTTTTTTCCGTACCATTTTTAATCATTCTCCGCTCAGCCGCACTAATTAAATTTTCGTAAGCAGAAATAGTCAATCTTGCTGATACACCACTCTTTGCATCAATGTACTCACTTTCCCGAGCCTCAAAAGCAATCTGCTCCACTAAATCTTTCACCAACTCAAAAGACTGTACTGCTTGCTGTTGCTCTGACTCCAATTGGGCCTCTTGCTGGGTAATCTTCTTACCTACAACTATTTGTTTTGGATAATGAGTGATGATCTGACTATCAATTCTATCTTTTAAAGGTGTAACTATACTCCCTCTGTTAGTATAATCCTCCGGATTTGCCGTAAATACAAATTGAACATCCAAGGGTAATCGCAACTTGAACCCTCTTATTTGAATATCCCCCTCTTGAAGAATATTGAACAGTGCTACTTGAATTCTGGCCTGTAAATCTGGCAGCTCATTGATTACAAAAATAGACCTGTTGGAGCGTGGAATTAAACCGTAATGAATGACTCTTTGATCTGAATAAGAAAGCTTCAAACTAGCGGCCTTGATAGGATCAACATCCCCAATAAGATCGGCGATAGAAACATCGGGAGTAGCTAATTTTTCAGTATATCGCTCATTTCTATGTAACCAGGAGATTGCCGTATGATCGCCCTCATCTTTAAGCTTACTCAAAGCGTAATGTGAAATCGGTCTAAGTGGATCATCATTAAGTTCTGATCCTTGGACAACAGGTATCCATTCGTCAAGTAAAAATACCATCATTCGAGCTATGCGGGTTTTAGCTTGTCCCCGAAGTCCAAGAAAATTAATATTATGTTGTGCCAAAATTGCCCTTTCAATATCTGGAATTACGGTATGCTCATAGCCCCAAATCCCCTTGAAAACTGAATCTCCATTTTTTAAAGATTTTAATAAATTTTTTCTCAGTTCCGCTTTGATACTAAGTGATGCGTAACCTGCCGCCTTCAACTCTTTTAACGTTTTAATAGCTAATAATTTTTTTTCTGATAGATCGTAATAGGTCATGTGAACTAAAAATTTTTTCTTCTGTTATTTTTATAGTCTTGAAAAATAAGGTGTCCCAAGCCTTCTAGGCCGCTATAATAAGCATTGCCATTATTTATTTTTGTAAACTCTTGTACAAACTGTTTTAAGTAAGGGTCTGAGGCAATCATAAAAGTAGTAATAGGTATCTGGTTCCTTCTACACTGCGCCGCCAGGTTAAAAGTTTTATTCATTATTTTGGGATCTAAACCAAAACTATTTTTATAATATTTGATACCCACCTTCATACATGTTGGTTTACCATCAGTGATCATAAAAATTTGTTTATTCTTGTTTTTTTTACGCTTAAGAATGTCTGTTGCAAGTTCCAAACCTGCGATCGTATTTGTATGATAAGGACCCACTTGCAAAAAAGGTAAGTCTTTGATCTCGATTTGCCATGCATCATTACCAAATACAAGAATGTCAAGGGTATCTTTGGGATATTTTTGAGTAATTAGCTCTGCCAAAGCCATTGCTACTTTTTTTGCTGGCGTGATCCGATCCTCACCATATAAAATCATTGAATGACTGATGTCTATCATTAAAACTGTTGAAGTTTGTGCTTTGAAATCTTTATATTGAATTTCTAAATCTCGCTCCGTCAATCTGAAGTCTTCAGTACCATTATTTATTTGAGCGTTTTTTAAGCTTTCCGTCAAAGCAATTTGATCTAATGGGTCCCCAAACTGAAATCCACGATAATCAGTAGTATTCTCATCTCCAAGACCAAAATGAGGGGTTTTGTGATCCCCTTTGACCCCTTTCTTAAGTTTTCCGAAAATCTCTTTTAACGCATTTTTTCTAATTTTTTGCTCCGATTTAGGGGAAACCTCAAAAGCACCGTCTTCATTACTCGCCTTAATATAACCTTGATCTTTTAAATCATCAACAAAATTTCCAATCCCATAATCATTAGACATCAGATTGTATTCTCGATCTAAATTATTCAGCCAATTGATTGTCTCTGAGATATCTCCCCCAGTAATAACCATCAGTTGTAAAAAAATATCTAAAAGACTTTCAAATGACCCTTTTTCGGGTAATTTTTCAGGTATATATTCAGTAAACCTAAATCCAATCATATTGTTTTTTAAAAATTAAAAACATTTGTTCCCCCAAATAAATTTCATTTAAAAAATAAATAAAACATTATAGCATAATGCATGCGGCTTCGTAAGCTCTCTCATACATGGGCATAATCTGGGATAATTCGAATGATAATGCCTTTTTATAAGCTGCTGCTTTGAATTTCGGCAGATTATCTTCATTCAATACATGTAGTGTCTTTTCTACCATATCCTCGATATCTCCCACATTACAAGTATACCCAGTAATTCCATTTTGATTTAATTCGAGCAGTCCACCAACATTTGTACTGATCAGAGGTACTTGACAGGCCATTGCTTCGAGGGCTGCTAAACCAAAACTCTCTTTTTCAGAGGTCATAATAAACAGATCGCATACCGAGAGAATTTCTTCGACATTAGACATTTTACCGAGAAACCGTACGTCTTGAATACTACAAGTCTCACGAGTCATTTTTTCCATTTCAGATCTCTCAGGACCATCCCCCACCAATAGCAACTTTACCGGCATCTTTTCGCTAACCCTACAAAATACACTAATTACATCTTGTACCCGCTTAACCTTTCTAAAGTTAGAAATATGTACCATGAGCCTTTCACCATTGGGACATATAGCCTTTTTAAAATGATCTTTATGCTGCTTTTTAAACTTTTTAATATCGACAAAATTTGGAATCACTTTTATCTTTTTTTGTACATTAAAGAGTGAGTAAGTATCACTTCTCAACGAATTTGAAACTGCCGTGACCACATCTGATCGATTAATGGCATAAGTTACCACCGAGGCGTAAGTGGCCTCTTTACCCACTAAGGTAATATCTGTACCATGTAGAGTGGTTACTATTGGAATGGAAATTCCCTTCGTTGCTAATATTTGTTTTGCCATGAGACCTGCAGATGCATGAGGAATGGCATAATGGACATGGAGCAAGTCTAATTTTTCATATTCAACAACATCCACCATTCTTGCAGCCAAAGCAATTTCATAAGGAGGGTGTTCAAACAAAGGATAATCTTTAATAGATACCTCATGATAAAAAAGATTCTCACTCAAAAAGTCTAACCTAGTAGGCTGGGCGTAAGTGATAAAGTGAATCTTGTGCCCTTTTTTGGCAAGACCCATCCCTAGCTCCGTAGCCATTACTCCACTGCCTCCATAAGTAGGATAACAAACAATTCCAATTTTCATTTTTTTGAGATTGAGTAAAAAGTGCTTCTTTTTAGAATTTTCATTCTATGTTAATTTCCTGTGGCGAAAGTAAAGATTTAATTAAATTAGCAAATTTTTTAGTGAAATTTTTGAAATTCAAGGATAAGTACAAAGTATTATTAAGTTGTTAAAAATTAACAAATTCAAAAATTCATATTTTGTCTAATTATATCACCCCCATATTTCATTTTTAAAGTAAATTAAAGTTTTGGAAATAGCCTTCATGATATTTCAATAAATTTGTAGAAATGACGGCTTTTATAAAAATGTTATAAATGGATTAGAATAAATGAAGCTCCCCTCTTTTGTAAAATTACCCAGACATAAAAAATTTACCATCACTCCGCGCTATTATGATCCCATCAAAGAGGAAATAATGGAACGTACAAAGGTGATTGAAAGAAAGATGTCAAGAGAGGAAAATTTTGGAACAAGTGACCATAAAATTACCTTTGGAGGCCGATCCAGTCGGGGGCCTAACACCTTAAGATTACAAGTAATGATAGGACTTGGTTTGAGTTTGGGTATAATGGGTTGGTTTTATTTTGGAAATTCCATTTTAAACCTACTTTGGTTTTTTATTCCCATCTATTTAATTTTTAAGTTCAAAAAAAAAGGAGCTAAACGCTAATGCAAGACATCATTAATGTACTACCGGACCACATTGCCAATCAAATTGCCGCTGGTGAAGTTGTACAAAGGCCAGCCTCAGCCTTAAAAGAACTCCTAGAAAATAGTATTGATGCTGGAGCTAAAGAAATTCAAGTATATATAAAAGAGGCGGGTAAAACTCTCATTCAAGTGGTGGATGATGGCAAAGCTATGTCTGAAAAAGACGCCATCACGTGTTTCGAGAGATATGCAACTTCAAAAATAAAGGATGCTAAAGATTTATTTAAACTAAAATCAATGGGTTTTCGAGGGGAAGCCCTTGCATCAATTGCTGCGGTTGCACAGATAGAGTTAAAAACAAAGCCTAGTGAACTTGAACTGGGGGTTCTGATCAATGTTGAAGCTAGCGATATTCGTAAGAAAGAGCCCATAACCATGCAAAATGGAACCAGCTTTTCCATTAAAAATCTTTTTTTTAATATTCCTGCTCGAAGAAATTTTTTAAAAAGTAATCCTGTTGAATTTCGACACATTCATGATGAATTTCAAAGAATTTCCATTGCTCATGCAGATATTAAATTTTCATTATACCACAATGATGAAGAAGTTTACAACTTAGATAACGATAAACTGAGTAAACGCATCATACAAATTTTTGGAAAAAACTATCAACAACAACTTATCCCGTGCAAAGAAGAAACGCCATTAGTCAAAGTGACAGGCTATATTGGTAAACCTACTTTTGCCAAAAAAACCAGAGGGGAACAATTTTTTTTTGTAAATAATCGATTCATTAAAAGTCATTACCATCATCATGCAGTATTAAAAGCATATGAGGGACTTTTAAAACCTGAATCACATCCTTTTTATGTGCTATTCATCGAGATTGATCCCAAAGAGGTAGATGTAAATGTGCATCCAACGAAAACAGAGGTTAAATTCACCGATGATCGCTTACTCTATGGTATAATCGTGGCTGCCGTGCGCCAATCCTTGGCCGCTTCAAATGTCACTCCCTCAATAGACTTCGAAACTGATGTTAATTTTAATTTGTTCCACCCAAAAAAGAATGATTATCGATCATCTGAGTCAGATAAAAAATATTCAGAGTTCAGAAATATTCCAAGCTCTAATAGTTCACCAAAAAACTGGGAACTAATATACAAAAATGCCCAAAATGAAGAGTTGAAAAGCAGAGAACAAGCTATAAAAGAAATTCAACAGCAAGATCAAATTATCATGAACAGTGATGCTCATTATAGCATTCAAAAATGTTTACCCAATCCTCAAACCCTTTGTATCCATAACCGCTTCCTCTTGCGTCAAGTAAAAAGTGGTATGGTGCTAATTGATCAGAGCGCAGCACATGAGAGGATTCTGTATGAACGATATCTTGAAAACTTTTCTCAAAATCAAGGTGTTTCACAGTCTTGCTTATTCCCCTGTCAACTTTCTCTCAGTCCTGCAGATTTCGATTTGGTACTTTCAATGAAAAATGAAATTCAAATGATCGGTTTTGAATTTGACCCTTTTGGTAAAAACTGTATTGTTATCAATGGCGTACCTCCTGAAATTGGTAAGCTATCTGAAAAAGATCTTTTTGAGGATTTAATAGAACAATTTAAGATGAATCAATCAGAAATCACTCTAAATAAATCCGAAAACTTGGCACGCTCTATGGCTAAGCGTACTGCAGTAAAAATCAGTGAAAAATTAAGCGAAGAAGAAATCTCAAAAATTTTTGACTTATTATTTGCCTGCAAACAACCCAATTATACACCAGGTGGTCAATCAACTTTTGTAGTTTTGAGCGTAGATAAAATGATTTCACTTTTCAATTAATACATATGTTTGGAAGATTAACCCCCACAGTCAAATACATTTTAATCATCAATTCGGTCATCTTTGTTTTGCAATCTTTATTGAACCTTCCATTATCCCATTGGTTGGGATTACGTGTGATTTTCTCTGACCAATTCGCTTTGCATCAATTCATTACCTACATGTGGATTCATGCCAACTTCAGCCACTTATTGGGAAATATGTTTGCTGTTTTTGTTTTTGGACCGCTTCTTGAGCAAACGTTTGGACAAAAAAATTTCCTCATTTTCTATTTACTCTGTGGTATTGGAGCAGGTGTGCTCTTTGGTGCTGCAAATTTTGTAGAACAATATCAGTTAAAAATAGATACGGAAAATTATCTAGCTGATCCGAATCCTGATGCCTTTAGCTTGTACATTGCCGAATACAAGTCCCGTCAATTCAACCTGCAAACTTTGGCTAAACTCTCAGATGAATATTATGAAAATGCACAAGATATTTATTATAGAAATCAAACTAAGAGCGCAGTATCGCAAATATTTAATCTTAAAACAAATATCCCGATGATTGGTGCCTCTGGAGCAATTTACGGAATATTGATGGCCTTTGCAATGCTATTTCCTAACTTGGAACTAATACTTTTATTTCCACCTATACCTATTCGAGCAAAATATTTAGTCTTTATTTATGGGGCCATAGAACTTTACTCAGAGTTAAATCGTTCCGAAGGTGATAATGTTGCGCATTTAGCGCATTTAAGTGGTATGCTGATCGCCTTTGTCCTCATTCGAATTTGGACTAAAAACAAAACCATTAAACCATATTGATTATGTATACAAACGAAAATTTACTTGATGAATTCAAAAATGCTTGGAACAAGCCAAACAATGCCATTGCACAAATAATAATAATCAATACAATTGTTTTCTTGGTAATGCTGACTTTGAGCATATTTCTTAAACTAAGTGGTGAAGCTGAAATCTATAGGACTATCGAGGAGTTATTGATGCTCCCCTCGGACCTCAGTTTATTTTTGTCTCAGCCATGGTCTATAATAACTTATTTCTTTTTACACGCTGACTTATTTCATATTTTATTCAATATGCTAGTAATCTATTGGTTTGGGAAACTCGTTGTTGAGTATTTAGGTAGTGACAAAGTTACTTCCCTATATGTGCTCGGCGGAGTTGCAGGTGGACTGCTTTATTTGTTTATGTACAATACTCTTCCATTTTATGAAAGTAAGCAAATTTCTAGAATGCTTGGTGCGTCAGCTGGAGTGTATGCTGTTATTACAGCCGCGGCCACCTTATTACCCAATTATACTTTCCATTTGCTTTTGATTGGCCCAGTAAAAATCAAATATATTGCTCTTTTTTATATTGTTTTATCTTTTTCCCAAACTGTAGGTGCAAATGCAGGTGGCGAATGGGCACATTTGGCTGGAGCTGCTATGGGCTACATCTACATTAAACAAATACAAAAAGGTCAAGATCTCGGACTATGGATCCATCAAATTATAGGCTTTTTGAGGAGTTTTTCGAAAAAATCTTCCAAAATTAAAGTTACCCACAGAAGTAAACCGAAAAAAAAGACCAAAGCAGCTAATAAAACAAATCCCACAACATCGCCCCTGAACAACCCTAATCCAGAACAAGATGAAATAGATACTATCTTGGATAAAATTTCACAAAAAGGCTATGAGAGCCTGACAAAGGAGGAAAAACAAAAGCTTTTTAATGCCAGTAAAAAGTAAAACTAATTTTTGTTGGCTAGCTGTCCACAGGCCGCATCAATATCCTTTCCCCTGCTCCTTCTCACATTTACGACGAGTTTCTTTGACTTCAAAAAACTTGCAAATTGATCCAGTTTATATTTTGTCGTATTTTGATACTGAACTTCAGTGATTTGATTGTATTCAATAATATTTATTTTGGAGGGAATAGATTTAGCAAAATGCCATAAATCCTCAGCATCCTTGAGACTATCATTGAAATTGTCGAAAACAATGTATTCAAAAGTAATGCGATTTCCTGTCTGTTGATAAAAATAAAGCAAAGCCCCCTTCAATACTTCCAATGTATTGGTTTCATTGATAGGCATAATTTGATTTCTCTTTGAGTCATTAGCTGCATGTAAAGATAAAGCCAAATTGAATTTGACTCGATCATCAGCAAGCTTAATAATCATCTTTGCGATGCCCGCAGTGGAAATCGTGATCCGCTTTGGAGACATATTAAGCCCATCTAATGCAGTGATCCTCTCAATCCCTTTCAAAACATTGTTGTAGTTGAGCAAAGGTTCGCCCATCCCCATAAAAACAATATTGCTTAGCGGCAAGTTAAAATGCTTTAGAGCTTGCTTCTCTATTTCAACCACTTGATCATAAATTTCCGCTGAATCTAAATTTCGCTTACGATCCATGTAGCCAGTAGCACAAAATTTACAACTGAGTGAACATCCCACTTGAGAAGAAATACAGGCAGTCATACGATCCTCTGCAGGTATTAAAACCCCTTCCACCAAGGTTTTATCATGAAGGGCGAAAGCAAGTTTTATGGTTCCGTCATTCGACATTTGATCTGTTTTCAAAGTGATAGGAAAAATACCAAAATCTTCAGCCAATTGTGCTCGCATTGATAAGGAAAGATTGGACATTTCGGCAAAAGTATGTGCCGACCTAACCCATAACCATTCCCAAATTTGTTTCGCACGAAAACTCGGTAATCTTTTTTTCAATACATAATCTTTCAATTCGTTCAGTCCTAATTTTCGGATGTCATTTTTCATCTTGGCGAAGTTAGAGGAATATATCATTATTCCACTTATAAGTTATGGATCTCATGAATCAATCCCTCGGATGCTAAAAAGATCATTAACATTAAATTACATTGACCAATAATATCGCTAACAAATAATTCGCATTGGTTATACAAATCTGGATGATTTTTTTAATAAAATATTGCCCTACAACAGGGTCTTATTTTTCAATGATGATTTGGGCTATAATATTTTTAACTTCCCCAGCCCTTTGTAAAAATAATTTAGTCTTTGAGGCTACTTGTACCCAAGGTTAATCATTAAGTTACCGTGACATCATAGGATTACCAAGGTCAAAACCATAAAAATTTAATATACCCATTGTTACATTGTCTCATTGCATTCTCCAAATAAATAAGGAAAACAAAATGGGAATAAAAACTTAAAATGACCTTTCATAAAAAAATGAGTTTGATTCCATAATAAATTGTAGTTCTAAGGAATACTAAACTATCAATTAATACAATAGAAAATTTTTTACAGTGAAATTGATACGTTAAGAGTTTTACCTCAAATAAAAATAATATCGCTTTTCAGAATCATTTATTCATTGTTAAACCCAATGATTTCATCTTTTCGATTAGCCTCAATATTTTTTCTTGAGAGTGTAAATACCTTTTAATATAGGTAACTCAATCACAAATTAATTTTTTATTGCTTTAGTTTTCGATAGATTAGCTAGCATGAATTCAATCATAAATGGAATCCAATCCTTAAGTCGTTTCCTTGGAAGAACAATCTCTTGGAGCTCAATCATTTTGATATTTATTATAGTCTCCGATGTATTATTTCGTTATGTTTTTAGCTTAACATCTGCAGCAACTTATGAAATAGAATGGCATCTATTTGGCCTCATGTTTCTATTGGGTTCTGCTTGGACATTAGATCAAGATAAACATGTCCGAGTAGATCTTTTCTATCAAAACTTTAGGCCAAAAATAAAAGCGTCTATAAATCTAATTGGCACATTGATTTTCTTAATCCCTTTTTGTTGGGTAACGCTGATTACAAGCATAGATTTTGTCCGAAGTTCATTTTTACTCAATGAAACAAGTCCAGATCCTGGTGGATTACCCGCTCGATATCTGATAAAATTAGCAATCCCCATAGGTTTTGGCCTATTAATACTTCAAGGTAGCGTAGTCATTATCAATTCAATTAAAGCACTGCTTAAATAATGTACGAATTACTTCCCATTATTTTTTTTATAGTCACTTTTTTGTTAATTCTTTTGGGCTATCCTGTCGCATTCACTTTAGGAGGTATTGCTACAATTGTTGGGATTTGGGTATTTGACATTGATTTTTTCTATCTTCTCTCTCTAAGAATTTTTGGTACCATGCAAAATTTTGTCCTTTTAGGGGTTCCCCTCTTTGTTTTCATGGGTATGATGTTAGAAAAATCAGGCATTGCTGAAAAACTCTTGGAGACTATGGCCTTGTTATTTGGTAAATTTAAAGGGGGACTTGCACTGTCTGTGATTGTGGTAGGGGCTTTGCTTGCTGCATCTACAGGTATCGTTGGAGCAACTGTAGTCACTATGGGATTAATCAGCCTTCCCACCATGCTTAAACGAGACTATAAACCAACCCTTGCGATGGGAACAATCGCAGCTTCAGGTACTTTGGGACAAATCATTCCTCCTTCCGTGGTTTTGATATTATTGGCTAGTGTATTGAATGTTTCTGTTGGGGCTTTATTCCTTGCTGCAATCGTACCTGGTTTCTCCCTCATTGGTATGTATATGATTTATGTAATTATCTTTGCTCACATCTATCCAAAGCAGGCACCAGCGATGCCCTCTAAAGAAATTATTCATTTCCGAAATAAGGGATTTTCTAAAGAAATCATTCAATCTTTGTTATTGCCCTTACTCTTAGTTATACTGGTGTTGGGAACCATTATTGGAGGTATTGCTTCCCCAACAGAGGCGGCGGGAGTTGGAGCGATGGGTGTATTACTACTAACAGCTTATAAAGGAAAACTTAATAAGAAAATTCTTACTTCAGTAACCAAAGAAACACTTGTACTCACTTCAATGGTTTTCATGATTCTCATTGGGGCTACCGCCTTTTCTCTAGTCTTTAGAGGGCTTCAAGGAGACAAGCTTTTTTTAGAGATAATTTCTAAATCTAATTTGGGCCCAAATGGATTTCTAATTTTGATTATGATTATGGTTTTTATCGCAGGATTTTTTATCGACTTCATCGAAATCATATTCATTATCGTTCCCATCGTTACCCCCATATTTGTTAGTATGGATGTGGATTTAGTATGGGTTGGTATATTACTCGCCATCAATCTACAAACATCCTTTTTAACACCCCCTTTCGGGTTTGCACTCTTTTATCTCAAGGGTGTCACTCCTCCAGAAATTAAAACCAAACAGCTCTATATTGGAATTCTCCCTTTTGTCATAATTCAAATCATATTTCTAGTTCTATTGATTCTTTTTCCACAAATATTAAAGATTTTTTAAGGAGAGTTAAATGTATCCTTACTTAAAACATATAACATCTACCTTTATGCAAACTATAGCCTGACTTAGATACTCATTATATTGTATCAATCCACTAAAACATTAGTTGAGGATCTTTCAAATAGAGCTGCATACAATTAAGGAATAACATAATAAAAAGCGTAATCCTTGTCGAAAAATCCTAATATAACATACTGCTGCCCAATTTAGGGTTCAGTACCAGTCAGCTATAAGGAGTAAATTATTAGTAAGTCAGAAGTCGGGTAGTCTTCTGTGGAATTGAAACAATATCTAAAAATAACGGAAGAGCTTCTTTGTAACTGAGATAATATTTTTTCTCTATATGGTGGTCTGTCCCAGTTTTATTTACCGATATCAAAAGGTAAACTAATGAGGACTAAATTATAGGAAAGTGTCTTGAACAGAGTAAAATTCAATTTTACTACCATGGGAAAGAGGTGAAAGTTAAACTCATTAATTAGGAAACTAAAAAGGAAGAAACGCGTGTCTTAGGAAAAGAAGTAAATAACAATCTTTAATTGAACTAAAAAAACAGAATCAAAATTTTATTTAAATTATAATCAACAGCCACTTAACTTATATCGGAAAACATCCACTTTTATTTGATGAAATACAGTAACATTGACACCGAATTGAGTTTTACTTATTGTATTTTAATCCTTTTAAAGTAACATAATCATAGATAAATTGTAATCGTAATTAAAAACCATAATGAAGGAAAAATTAAAACCTATTTTGATTAAAATACTAGATATTGCTTTGATGCCATTGTCTTACCTTTTTTTACCTGTGTACAAATTGGTTAAAAAACATGGCATTAGCAATTTCCCTTTACAAGTAAAGGCCTTTACCAAAACTGGGATTTATCCTATGCAGAATCATTACTATCATCCACAGTTTGTATATTCAGATCAATTTGATGCCAGCAAAATCCGGAAATTACATTTAGACTTTCATTTGGAAAAACAGTTAAAAGACCTAAAGCAATTGAAATACAGCAGCGAACTAATTTTTACCACCGAAGGTAATCCTTACGCGGGAAACTTTTATTTAAACAATCCTGCTTTTGGCCCAGGAGATGCCGATTTATATTATTTAATGGTACGCAACCATGAACCAAAAAAAATCATCGAAATTGGTTCCGGATTTTCTACCATGCTTTGTTTAAAAGCTATTGAAAAAAATAAACTAAAAGGCATTAATACCCAATTAACTTGTATCGAACCTTACGAAATTCGATGGTTGGATTCTACTCAACATATCGAGTTGACACGTAAGAAAGTTGAAAACATACCGGTAAATTATTTTACCCAACTAGAGGAAAACGATATTTTATTTATTGATTCTTCTCATATTATACGCCCCGAAAATGATGTATTATTTGAATACCTTGAGATTTTACCCACTTTAAAAAAAGGTGTATTAATTCACATACATGATATCTTTTCCCCCAGGCATTACCCTGCTGATTGGCTACGAGAGGATCTTCGTCTTTGGAATGAACAATACATATTAGAAGCATTTTTATACTATAATGATAGTTTTGAAATTGTGTATTCATTAAACCATCTATCTAAAACTCATTTAAAAGAAACGCAACAAACTCTAATTAATTTAACAGATAAGAATCAGCCGGGTTCCTTTTGGTTACGCAAAATAAAATAATAGGAACACACAAATGAGAGCCGAAAAAAAACTAACTAAAATACTGATTATTGGTCCCTATTTTGCGGAAGAATAATATTTTGGGTACTCTTGATAATCGAAAAAGCATCAATTTGCTTTTAGGTACATCAAACTTTTTCTTTTTAATTCCCTTCAATTATCTATGTTTTACAAAATTTGGTAAAGGAATTTTATCTTCCCTATCTAATTTAGCTGAGATTATTATCACCTTTGTAAGGATTGAGGTAATTTCTTATTTTATTTCATGGTAATTACTTAGAGTAGAGGATATTGAACCATCATTATTATTAAAGTATTTAGGTTTTCTACTGTAAATAAATTAAAAGTTAATTTGAAATATTGACCATCATACTTGTTTTTGAATCTCATAAAGATTTTGGATTTTTTTAAGACTCTTATAAAGATTAAGTATTGATTTGATTCTTACACCATATCAAATTAAAAAAATGAAACTACTTTGGTAAGTAATATTGTAATCAAGTATCTAAAAAATATAAACCCTTTTAAATCGAGGGTTTATATTTTTATTTTGTCGGGATGACTGGATTCGAACCAGCGGCCCCCACTACCCTAAAGTGGTGCGCTAACCGGACTGCGCCACATCCCGAAAAATAATCTAATTAGTGTCTGTAAAATTATTTCAATAATGGGACTATAAAAAGGGCAAAGTATATAAATCTAATGATTTGTCCCTACTTTCCGATAACAATTAATTTATCTTTTACTGAAAGCTCAGCCTTACCCTTGACCTGGAATATAAATTGAATCTCGTCTTCATTCATCCCCTTTGAATAAGGGGTGAATGTCTTCAGATCTAAATCAAGAGCTATCTTGTTCGATGAGACTGATTTATTCAATCTCCGAGCAATACGGTCATCTAGCGAATAGAGAAAAGGACTCATGTTGTAGCTTAACTGATTCATTACATATTTTCCAATGGCCCGATGCATTGCCCAGTCTGTAATCTTTGCCCATACTTCCATTTTGGATAATTCATAGTCAAAAGCTGAAAATCGCATCACCAAATCTTCATCAATACTCGGCACTACAAACAAAGAAATAATTCCATTAATATCCCCTTCCACAGTTAAATTCCATTTCAAAAATCCCTCATGGAGGCTAATCTCCAACCTATTTACTTTTGCAACAATACCCTCCAAATTTAACTCCTTCCCCACCAAGAGCGAGTCCATCGCCTGCTCTATTTTTAAAAAGGACAACCGGAATTCAACAAATGAATTGATCTGCGCATGCCTAGACAAAGGATTGGTCCTCAGTGGTAAAGCTTCAAACAATTGATGGCTATTTTGCGCATCCTTTATTCGTAGTACCGATTGATGCTCAAGTTGAAAAAATAAAGTATCGTTAATATCTAACTTAACAAAATCACCCCTTAAACTGATGACCTCATTGGTAAAATAAAAAGGCAATGCCGTCGCTGATATATTCAATGGCTTTTGGATCGATCTATATAGCCTTTCTACTGCTGCTCTTAAATTTATTTGGTCTTGAAGAATGGTATTGATAATTTTTTCTAAGGGTCCTTTATGTGTTTGAATCTCTTTTTCTATCCATTCCGCCAAATCAATTTTCAAGCCCAAAACTTTAAAATTAGGCGATTCATTCCATGTAATCGTCTCCCATCTTGAATCAAATTCTATATCCCACCGTTCATCAATATTTAACTGTAAAGATAATTCAGCTTTAGCTTGAAGTTTGATAGGCCTTGCTGCGTTACTAATCGAAACGCCTAAGAGACGAGATTTGATAATCGCCGAAATATTTAAAGGTAAAGCCAAATGAAGACGCTCTTGGTAATATTCAATATCAATGCGTCCCTCGCGCATAATTTTTAAAAATAAGCTGTCCTTGTTTTTATTCAATGCAAATCCTCCATCGAATAATTGTTGGCCCAAATTTTCATTAATACCTTCTTCTAGCTCAGCGATCGGTAACTTGATAAGGACATTGGTAAAAGAGGCTGGCACCGGTATTATTGCGCCTAATCTTTCATGATTGCCTTGACAACTTATCAAAAATATCAGGGCAATCATTATCGATAAGCGAAAGTATAGGCCTAACTTTATCATCTATGTAGAGTATAATGTAATCTTTATTTTTTAAGGTGATGCTTATTCATCTTTTCGCAACTCCTATGAAATATCAACCCTTTTCTTTTAATCGGATTTCAAACTTAAGTCCAAGCCTTACCCCAATCATAAAAAATTGGGGATTTTTTAGTGTTTTATTGCTTTTATTTTGGTCTTGCGAAAATAAGGCCTCCTCATCTCAAAAAAAAACACATCCAAACAAAGCTCAAGAAGTAATTGATAAAGCAATCATAGCACACGGGCAACATCTTTTCGAGAATGCCACCTTGTCTTTTTTATTCAGAGATAAGCAATACAGTACAAGGCGATCCGATGTCAACTACATTTATACAAGATCTTTTAAAGATGGTTTTGCACTCATAGAGGATATGTTGATCAATAGTACTGATTTTTCTCGAAAAAAAAATGGCATCTCGATAGAAATCGAGAAAGAATGGGCTGATAAATACAGTAAGTCCATAAATTCCGTTTTATATTTTTTTCAGTTACCCTATCTATTAAACGATCCCGCGGTTAAAAAAACATATCAAGGAATTAAACAAATAAAAGACAAAAACTATAATCAAATTAAAGTCTCTTTTCAGGTAGAGAATGGCGGAGACGACTTTAATGACGAATATCTATATTGGATCAATGTAAATAATTTTGAAATCGATTATTTTGCCTACAATTACATCACGGATGGTGGAGGAGTTCGATTTAGATCTGCAATAAATAAGAGGCGAGTGGACGGATTGCTGATTCAAGATTACATAAATTATGCTCCAAAAAATAAAAAAACGCCCCTATCCGACTTAATCAACCTGTTTGAAAAAGGAGCATTGATAGAACGATCTCGTATTGTCAATTCCGAAATAAGCCTAATCCCAAATAATTAGATTAGAGCTCATCTTTTTTTCGTACAGTTTTTAAAAATACAAACAAGCCAATTAAGATCATTGGTATACTGAGAATCTGACCCATATTGATAGGTAAGGTCGCCTCAAAAGCCTCCTGATCCATTTTTAAGAACTCATTGAAGAATCTATCTCCCCAAAGGAGTAACATAAAAACACTGAAAATTAAACCATCATTTAAAACGAATCTTCTATAGTTCCATAAGAAAAGTAAAATGAAGGCAATAATCAAACAAACTATGGCTTCATACAACTGCGGTGTATACCGAAGAATGCCTGTAGCCTCAATTTCTATGCGCTCAACTCCGAACTCATTAATAATTTGATAATCAAGACCTTTTCTTGATGAAGTAAAATCAACATGCTCAATAATTTCTTGATAATTATTAAGGCTGTAAGCCAGTTGACCATTTATAAAACGTTTCATTGAATCATCGACTTCGATACCTGATTTCAAGACCAAAACTGCTTTGATGGGTAAATATCCGGGATTTTTAGGATCATAAATTCCTTCCTTAAAAAATACTTCTTCAATTAAATTATCATCAAAATTCAATACCTCTTCAGTCGCTCTTGCATAAACAACACCAAAATCGCTCCCTGTCCTTACTCCTTCCATTTCTGAATTCATAAAATTACCTATTCGAATAAGTGCTCCAGTAATAGCCACCACAATTGCGACCCTATCCAAGACCCAAAAATAACTTTGACCTTCTTTTTGTCGCTTTTTTAGATAAAAACTTATAGGAATAAGAAAAATCCATTTTGACCTGATATCAAAATTAACATATAACCAAAGGGCTGCAAATATTCCAAGAGCACCCCCATGACTCGCCAAACCTCCCTCCCATATCTTCAAAATCTCAATAGGATCCGACAAATAATAACTAGGATTATAAAAAAGGCAATGACCCAACCTAGCACCCACAATAGTGGCAATAACCATAAATGTAGTCAAGGTATCTACATCCTTTTCAGAATGGCCCTCTGCCTTGAAAATTTTATAAGAAATTTGTTGCCCGATGATAAATCCCATCGCAAACAACAAGCCATACCATACAATTGGACGATCTGGTAAACCCAAAAAAGATAAGGGAATTTTAAAAATTACGGGATCAGGACTCCAAATTATATAATCTAAAAAAATCATAACTATGTTTTTCTCCAAAAAAATGGTGTGAATAATATCAAAACAGTAAAAAGCTCTAATCTACCCAACAACATCAACAAAGCAAGTATCCATTTCCCGATCGTAGGCATATATGCAAAATTAGCAATGGGCCCTACTGATCCTATCCCTGGTCCTACATTCCCTAAGCAAGTTGCAGCAGCACCCATAGCAGTCACTAAATCTACTCCCAACAATGCCATTGCCAATGATCCTAAAGCAAAAATGGTCAGATATAATATTACAAAAGCAAGAATTTGAAAAGTAACCTCACCATTAACGCCCTTTCCATTGAGACGTAATGGCAACACAGCTGAGGGGTGTATTTGTCTGTTAAATTCTAAAAAACTATTTTTTACTAAAATCAGGTGTCTAATTATTTTAATTCCCCCAGACGTTGACCCTGCAGAAGCACCGACAAACATGAGAAAGAAAAAAAGCATAGTCAATAAAGGTGTCCAAGCCGTATAGTCCTGTGTAATAAATCCAGTAGTCGTAATAACTGAGATTACCTGAAAAAAACCATATCGAAGAGAATCCGTTAAATTTTCGTCTCCATTCAACCAAATTCCTAGGGCACAAAATACCGAGATAGCCAAACAAGAAATCCCATAGCTTCGAAACTCTTGATTCTTAAAAACTTTTTTGAGCTTACCATGTAGACCAAAATAAAGCATCGTAAAGTTAGTACCCGCTAAAAACATAAATATCATAATTATAAAATCTACATAAGGCGAATCATAATGAGCAATACTGGTATTTTTTGTTGAAAACCCTCCAGTAGCCATAGTAGTTAAACTGTGATTTAAGGCATCAAAAAATGTCAAACCTCCCATCATCAGGAATATTAATTCCAAGCCCGTGAACCCTATATAAATAATCCATAAACGTTTAGCAGTTTCTTTGATTCGAGGTTGAAATTTATCTGGAGTTATTCCTGGAGCTTCTGCTACAAAAAGCTGCATCCCACCTATTCCCAATATAGGTAATATCGCCACAGTGAGTACAATGATCCCCATGCCTCCTATCCATTGACTCATGCTCCTCCACAACAATACACCTTTATCTACCGATTCAATATCCTCTAAAATGGTAGCTCCCGTTGTAGAAAACCCAGATAAGGTTTCAAAAAATGCATCCGTAAAATTTAAAATTTCCCCACTCAGCATATAAGGTAACGTTCCAATTAAAGACATCACCACCCAGCCAATAGTGACCACTAAATACCCCTCGCGTTTACTTAGTTCCGTATTGATAGATTTTCTCGTCAATAACCACATGACTGCCCCCGAAGAAATCGCAATGAGTGATGACCCTAACAAAGCTCTAAAATCTTGGCCTCCAAAATACCAACTGAAAGGCAGACAAAACGTCATGAAAATACCATTGAGCACAATAAGAATACTCATGATTTTGATGATTAATTTATAATTAAACATCAAAAACTATTTAAAATAATGCTCAACTGCATGGATACATTCTGGTTTAGATAGCACGACTACGCGATCCTCTGCTTCAAAATTAAAGTTCCCTCTGACTGTATAACCTTTATTTTTTCTAATTACCCCTCCAATTACTGCGGTCCTCGGAAAATCTAAATTCCGCAATTCATCTTGCAGAATTTTTGACCCTTTTTTAACTTCGAATTCAAGTACTTCTGCATCTACTCCGTGCACACTTGTAATATTAACCACTTCTCCTTTGCGAATATGCCTAAAAATAAAATTGGCTGCTATAAGTTTTTTATTAATCATCGTATCTACTCCAATACTTTGAGACAAATGAATGTAATCAATGTTTTCAACCAAGGCTATTGTTTTTTTTATCCCTGCATCCTTGGCTACCAATGAGGAAATAATATTAGTTTCGGAATTACCCGTTACAGCAATAAATGCGTCCATGCTTTCAATTCCTTCCTCTTTCAGTAATTGTAAATCTCGTCCATCTCCATTAATTATCATAGTATCAGGAAGTTCCTCGGCTAACCGAAAACATTTTTCTTTATCCTTTTCTATAAGCTTAATCTTATATTTTTTCTTTAGTTCGCGGGCCGTATTAATACCAACCTTGCTCCCTCCCAAAATCATTAAATATTTAACTTCAGATTTAACTTTGCCAGAAAGCTGTAAAATTTGATCAATCCCCGTTGGCTCGGCTATAAAATAAGCATGATCATTTTTTTTAAATTTATTTTCACCATGTGGAATAATCGTCTCATTATCTCTGAGTAGAGCTACCGTTGTAAAATCATGATTTGATGCCATAAAGGCTGTTTCGGTGAGGGTTTTATTGAAAAATTTTGATTCCTCATCTATGGTAATACCCACCAAAGACAAAATTCCTTTATCAAATTCAAAAGTATCCGTTAATGCAGTCTTTTTCAACAATCCCTTTATTTCATGGGCTGCCAATAACTCTGGAGAGATGAGTTCATCAATGCCCACATCATTAAAATTGAATAAGTCTTTTTGCCTTAAAAATTCAATATTGGATATGCGAGCAATGGTTCGCCTGGCACCCAGTTTTTTTCCAATTATGGCCGCAACGATGTTAGTTTCTTGATCAGAAGTAACAGCAATCAATAAATCTGTTTTAGAAATATTGGCTTCAATGAGAACACTTATGGATGTCGCACTACCCACTACAGTCCCCACATCAAATTGATTTTTCGCTTGATCTAGAACACTATCATCCCCGTCAATAAGAGTGATGTCTTGTTCTTCTATTGCGAGTAGTTTAGCTAAATGAAATCCAAGTTCACCAGCACCTGCAATAACTATTCTCATGTATTTTTAACCTTATGGCCCTTGCAAATATATAGAGTTCTCCTTTTAAAAAGACCTTGCTTAAATCAATAACGAAATTTCAGTAGTGTTACGACTCTGAAAATCATGAATCATAGCTAATTTTTTTAACGCTTTTAAAATAGATATTCGCTGCTTCCATTACTTTAGGTGCTAAGATGACCGCAGAAAGCATTGTAGGAAAAGCCATCAAACCATAAGCCATATCGATCAAACTGACCACTGCACCCATTGTTGCCACCGATCCTATAATGATTATACCTACGTACCAGTAATTAAAATACCAACCGTACCTAGCTCCTATAATGAAAGATAAACATTTGCGCCCATAATAAGATAATCCTATTATGGTCGTAAAACCAAATACCAACACACATAAAGCTAAAATGTACGAACCCAGCAAAGGTAGACTTATCGCAAAAGCTTCAACGGTCAAAGCAATCCCACTCGACTCACTAGATTCCCAAACTCCAGTCACTAAGATACACAAAGCTGTTAAAGTACATACCAAAATAGTATCAATGGCAGGTCCAAACATGGCCACAAGTCCCTCCATAATCGGTTCGTCGGTTTTGGTAGCACCATGCATCATCGAAGCCGTACCTATACCTGCCTCATTAGAAAATGCGGCTCGACGTGCGCCCGCCAAAATAATAGCCCCAACCGCACCCCCCAAAACCGCATTTGCAGCGAAAGCATCCTCTATGATCAGTATTAAAGAGGGAATAATCTTTGATCCATTTAAAAAAAGTATACATATCACACTACTTAGATAAAGTATGACCATCGCTGGTACCAAACGTGCTGCCCAAAAACCGATCCGCTGTATCCCTCCGAATATAACAATCCCTGTCAAAAGAGTCAATATTAGTCCCATAACCAAGTTTCCAAGCAAAGAAGCTTCTACTCCAACTGGCTGAAAAACAATTTCATTGGCTGCCGCAATGATTTGATTTGCCTGAAAAATTGGGGTAGCCCCAAAAAAACCCGCCACGCAGAAAAACACAGCCAATGGGCGCCATTTTATACCCATTCCCTCCTCGATGACGTACATAGGACCTCCCTGAACATCCCCATTGGAGTCTTTTCCTCGATACATGACCGCAAGGGTACAGGTAAAAAATTTAGTAGACATACCAAAAATAGCACTGACCCACATCCAAAAAATGGCGCCGGGGCCACCTGTAGCTATGGCAACAGCAACTCCACTGATATTCCCCATACCAATGGTTGCTGCCAAATGACTCGCCAAAGCCTGAAAATGACTGATCTCTCCTACATCATGGACTTCATCATATTTCCCCGTCAACACCTCCAAAGCATGTCTTAGGTATTTAAAGGGGAGCAACCTTGAATACATCATGAAAAACCCCCCCCCGCCCAACAAAAGTATGAGCAACGGCCAACCCCAAACAAAATTAGCCCCTTGAATAAAAAAGTGTTCGATGTGCTCTATGATCATCAATTCAATTCTAAAAGTGGCAACAAGGTTTCCCAGACTAATTCAGCTATTAAAAGGTGGCCTTCTGGAGTAGGGTGAATACCGTCAGGCAAGTTCAAACTGGACTTACCTGCAACATCTACCAACAAAAAAGGGATCAGCACTGCCGCATTATTTTTGGCAAGTGTTGAAAAAATATTGCGAAACTGACGCGTGTAAGCTTCCCCTAAATTTGGAGGAACTTCCATTCCAGTAATGACGATTTTAACCTCAGGATTAATTAATTTTACTTTATCTATGATTATTTGCAGATTTTTGGGAGTCTCTTTTAATGGGAGCCCCCTAAGACCATCATTTGCCCCTAATTCCAAAACAAAAATATCGGGTACGGTTCGCAGCACCCAATCTATCCTATTTTTACCACTAGCAGTAGTTTCTCCACTCAATCCGGCATTAATTACCTGATAGCTTAAGCCCAAAGAATCTATTTTTTGCTGAATAATAGCCGGAAATGCCTGATCCATATCTAATTGATAACCCGCAGTAATACTATTACCAAAAAATAATATAACCTTTTTTTGAGAAGAGGGTATGGATTCAGTCACTCTTTTTCCCAGCATAATAGTAGCTGATTTTTCTTTTTTTGCCCCCTGACAACCTGCCCATAAAATTAATAGGCAACCTATTAAAAATTTCATGATTTCGTCTTAATTAAATTGCAAATTAGATAAGTCAAAGCATTAATACACAAAAAGGAACATTTAAAAATTTGAACCTACTAAAGGACCTATTAAAATAAAAAAGGAACTTTAACCTTTTTTAACCTCTTATATAAGCCTCTCTGATTTATTATTGTAGAATATGTCTGAAATTCTAAAAGTTAAGAGCTTATCTAAAGTATATAGAACTAAAACCAATGCTCTCACTGTACTCAGTAATATTAATTTTTCTGTCCTCAAAGGAGAGTCTGTAGCCATTATTGGACCCTCTGGTAGTGGGAAAACGACGTTACTTGGACTTTGTGCCGGATTAGACCGTGTGACAGAAGGAGAAATTATCTTGAACCACATCTCACTTAATGAGCTCAGTGAAAATGAATTGGCCCAAGTTCGCAATCAAAACATTGGTTTTGTTTTCCAAAATTTTCAATTGATCCCTACCTTGACGGCCCTTGAAAATGTCCAGGTTCCCCTAGAGCTTCGTGGTATAAAAAATAGTATGGGCCCCTCTATTGCCTTGCTCGAAAGAGTCGGTTTAGAAGCCCGCAGAAATCATTACCCCTCGCAACTATCCGGAGGCGAACAGCAACGCGTCGCCATTGCCAGAGCCTTTTCAAATAATCCTGAAATCCTTTTTGCCGATGAGCCCACAGGAAACCTAGATGAAGAAACAGGAAAATCTATTGAGGCCTTACTTTTTGAAATTAACAAAGAAAAAGGAACAACATTGATCATCGTCACCCATGACTTAGAGCTTGCTCAAAAGACGCATCAAATTATCAAAATCAAAGGGGGAACCATCATTCATTAAGACAGGCTACAAACCGTGTATAAAAATCCTCGATTAAAAAAAATCAGATACGACCGCTCTTGGCCCTGGAAAATGGCTTGGAGAGATAGTAGAAAAAGTCGTGGCAAATTATTCCTATTTATTGCTTCTATTTCATTAGGTATTGGTGCACTGGTTGGCATCACATCTTTTAGAGAAAATCTCATAGCTGAAATCGACGGCCAAGCAAAAAACTTACTAGGTGCAGATGTTTCTGTTCGTGGAAAAGCTGAGTTACCTGATTCGTTATTTTTCCAAATATCCCGACTAAGCAAAGATGAATCTAGTGAAGTTTATTTTGCTTCAATGGTTCGATTTCCTAATACAGATGGTACCCGTTTGGTACAAATCCGCGCTTTAGAGGGTAAATACCCTTATTATGGAGACATAGAAACAGAGCCCCACAGGGCCGCTCAAGATTTTCGGATCGCACAAAAAGCCTTAGTCGATGAAAAATTGATGATCCAATTTGATGTCCAATTGGGTGACTCCATTAAAGTCGGGAACATCAGCTTTGAAATCGTCGGAAAAATACAGAAGATCCCTGGACAAAGCGATGTTAATTCATCGGTTGCACCAGTGGTGTATATTCCTCTAAAATATTTAGCGGAGACGGGTCTGATACAGAAAGGAAGTATCATCAACTACATCACTTATTTTCAATTCCATCCTGATATAGATACAACCAATGTTTTTGAAGAATCAAGAAATATTCTTGAGGAGGCAGGTTATGACGTAGATAATGTAGAAGATCGAAAAGCACAAACGGGTAGGGCTTTTCGAGATCTTTCCTCATTTTTAGAATTGATCGCATTTGCTGCCTTATTATTGGGGTGTTTGGGTGTCTCAAGCTCAATTTATGTGTACATAAAAAGTAAAGTGCAAATTGTCGCCGTACTGCGATGCATGGGAATGCAAGCCAAAGAAGCCATCAATATTTATTTAGTTCAAGTGAGTTTTTTTGGCCTCATCGGTGCATCTATTGGCTGCCTTTTGGGAGTCGTCATTCATCTTTACTTACCAGAAATCGCAAAATCATTTATTCCATTTGACATTCGGCCAACCACGTATTGGCCTGCGATTATCGCAGGATTGATTATTGGTATAGTTACCTCTATTCTTTTTGGATTACTATCACTTATTGGATTGAGAAAAATAAGTCCCCTCTCTGCCATTCGTTTTGGATATGAATCTTTAACCCTAAAAGTAGATCTGCCTTTTTTCACGATTATTGGAAGTATTTTAATCTTCTTGTATCTGATCATGTTATGGCAAATTAAAGTTGCGTTGGATGCTTTTATAAATATATCGATTCTTTTGGCAGCCTTGGCCTTGTTGTACGCCCTTGCCAATGGCCTTAAAACACTACTTAAAAAACTCCTACCCAAACAGATGGGGTTTGTATGGCGGCAAGGCATTTCAAACCTCTATCGCCCCAATAATCAAACCGTGATTCTGGTGACCACTTTGGGTTTAAGCACGGCGTTTTTAGCAATGTTATATTTCATGCAAGGATTGCTTGTAGATCGTGTATCTATCAGTGGTAAGAATGAGCGACCCAATACGATACTTTTTGACATTCAAACCAACCAAAAAAAAGCGATTCGGACCTTGACAGAAGAATATGAACTTCCGGTACTCCAAGAAGTTCCTGTGGTTACCATGAGGTTGTTGGAAATCAATAATCAAACGAGTGATGAAGCCAACGCCGACTCCACTGTCGATCTTCCAAAATGGGCATTTAATCGAGAATATCGCGTAACCTATCGAGACACATTGATCAGTTCAGAAACAATCTCTCAAGGAACATGGCAAGGAAAATTAAAAAATCCAGATGATTCTATATTTGTTTCCATATCTGATGGATATGCCGAAAATTTAGGCCTTAACATTGGTGATCAATTGCTTTTTAATGTACAAGGAGCATTGATAAAAACTTACATAGGAAGTTTTCGTGAGGTAGATTGGCGCCGGGTACAAACCAATTTTTTAGTCTTGTTTCCTACTGGAGTTTTAGAACAAGCACCTCAATTTCATGTTCTCATCACACGAATCAATCGAAGTGATGTTTCTACGCGCTACCAGCAAGCCATTGTGCGGCAACATCCTAATGTATCCATCATTGACCTAGAACTTATCTTGAAGACCCTTGAAGAGCTCTTGTCAAAAGTAGCTTTTGTCATTCAATTCATGGCCCTATTTAGTATCGGAACGGGATTGATTGTGATGGTCAGTGCCATTGTCTTGAGTAAATTTCAGCGCATGCGCGAAAACGTTTTGCTTCGGACTATAGGAGCCTCTAAAACCCAATTATGGAAGATCATCGCGGCTGAATATTTCTTTTTGGGGGGCTTAGGAGCATCGGCAGGCCTCTTTTTAGCCGTCGTTTTTACCAGTCTACTGGGTTATTTCATTTTTGAATTTACCTATGTCCCCAACTTATTAGAAATCGTAGGATTCTTTTTTAGCATCACTGCTCTCACCGTATGTGTTGGGCTACTCAACAGTCGTACCATCGTCCGACAATCGCCTTTAACTGTTTTGCGCAATGAAATTTAATAGGTTTAAATCACTTTTGAAATCAAAGCAACTTTGCCAGTAATTCCTTAATAATTTTTGCCGCCGTCATGGCGGTAACTCCATTAAGATCGCGATCAGGATTGTACTCAACTAGGTCAAGGCCCACAATATTTAAATCAAGCAGTTGTATCATCCCTAATACCTCTCGGGTAGTGAAGCCTCCGGGCTCATGATGAGAAACTCCAGGCGCAAAGGCAGGATCGAGTACATCCATATCAAAGCTTAAATAAACAGGTCCTGACAAATTTAAATCTATGACTGGTGACCAATTTCTCATGTCTATGACCCTTACACCAAACTTACTGACTTGCATTTGCTGATGATCATTCAAGGTACGAATACCTACCTGTGTCAGTCTTTGCGACAATCCCTCTTCCATAATTCGGGCAAAGGGGCTAGCATGTGAGTGCCTAATTCCTCGCCATGAATCATATAAATCGCCATGGGCATCAAAATGCAAAATACTTAAACTGGGGTAAGAAGCTGACATAGCCCGCAAAATCGGATAGGTAATAGAATGATCCCCTCCTATCGAAAAAGGAATAGCCCCCCGCTTTAAAATTTCAGCAATGATGACCTCAATATCAAAATAATCTTTGAGCGGGGCATTCCCCAACCAACAAACATCTGGATGATCCGCTAAATCCATCAAGTCCTCGGTATAATAGTTAGACGAATCGCTCTCAATGGCATCGATAATTAATGAAGGAGCCTTCGCTGGACCTTTAAGAAAAGAAGAATGATCATCAAAGGGCATACCTATTAAGGCAATATCACCAGACTTGAGAATAGATGTTTTGGCACGGCGTATGGACATTAATTCAGAACTAATATGCTTTGCAAGTGGGCGTCAAAATTTTGAAGTGTCGTGGCCAAAATAGTCACCTGAGACCGACATTCCTCCCAATTTTCTTGTTCGATCGCTTCTCTTACGCCTGGCAGCGTTTTAACACCATATCCCGTGTAAAAGCCCGGTGCATAAATCTGATGCCGATACCAACTCCTGCGTGGTAAACCTGAAGCAAAAGTCAAAACCTCTTCAGCATGAATCAGTTTGTCATTAAGAACATCTTTTGAAGTCAAGGAAATGAGGGACTTTTCACCTAAAGCATCTACCGTAACTTTGAGACTAGCCAGCGCATTGTGTAGTGGCGAAAAATCAACATAAGGTATAATAGTTTTTTTGGTGGGCTGATTGAAAGGTTTTTTTGGATCTGCAGTCAAAGAAAATACCTTTTTGTCAATAAACGCATTGTGTTGCTCAACTTCAATACGCATCATGTTTAACAAGTCATTAATTTCCAATAAGTACCCCTGAACGGTCGTGTACCAAGCCCCAAACTCAAAAGGCAATACTTCAGCATTAGCCAACCTTAAAACTATACGCCCCGCTATTTTGGCTAATGTAATTCCGTAGCCCATATCTGGATCCTTGAATCTTTTAAAATGCTTATAAGTATCATAAATCGTATGGTATTCTCCTCCCAAGTTTTCCCCTCCAAAACCAATATTGATCGCTGCAATACCTGCATGCTGAATAAAAGGTGTATAATCAGAACCGGATCCTAAGGCATAAAGTCCTGGATTACCATCGCCTCCATTTAATAAATCTAAAGCTCTAAGTCGTTCAGCCACAGACACGCCTTTTTGAGGATCGATGACATCTTTGGCTACCTCTTTTACCATAGACTCGAGGGAATGAGATCCCCCTGCTCCAAAAAATCCGCGACCATTCCCATCTGTATTAATGTAGGCTACTGTTTTTTGTTGAAGTTCATCGAGATGATCCTCCACCCATTCAGTAGAACCAATCAAACCAGGTTCCTCAGCATCCCATGCACAATAAATGAGGGTTCTTTTTGGTTCACTCCCCGCTTTTGCGAGCATTCCTACTACTCTAGCCTCCTCAAGTAAGGCAACCATGCCGCTTATAGGATCAGCAGCTCCATGAACCCAGGCATCATGATGATTCCCTCTAATGATCCATTGATCAGGAAAATCTTTCCCTTTAAGCTTGGCAATTACGTTATGAGCAGGTTTCAATTGCCAATCGAAAGTCAGTTTTAAATGAACCCTCGCGGGTCCAGGTCCAATGTGATAAGTAATAGGCAACGCACCTCGCCATGAGGGGGGAGCCACTTGCCCTTCAAGGGTCGCCAACAATGGTAAGGCATCCTCATATGAAATCGGTAATACCGGAATTTTTGTAATGGTAGGAGCATCCTTCCGATTAAGCCTTTTGGCATTTTTCGTAGCTCCATAACCTGGGGTGAGGACATCCCCTGGATACAAAGGCATATCCATTACGGATCCCCTTTGTACACCTGTAGCATTTTTAAAAGCTCCCTTAGGGTATACGTCCCCAGCATAAAATCCATCATCCATTGGATCTGAATAAATAATACAACCAATGGCACCTTTCTCTGCTGCCAATTTAGGTTTGATCCCCCTCCATGAGCCATAGTATTTGGCTATTACAATTTTTCCTTTAACATCTACCCCTAACTTCTCCAATTCGTCATAATCTTCGGGAATTCCGTAATTAACAAAAACGAGCTCGGAAGTCACATCTCCATCAGCAGAAAAAGCATTATAACTTGGCAACAAGGCATCCCCTTGATCCGTGTACGTATCACCTGCAACGGGAACAGCAGTTAATTTGGCCTTATATTTTTCCGGAGCTATCAATTCAAGTAGGCGAACTTTTGGATAAGGGAACAATACCTGATAGGTCTCAATTTTAGCATCATAACCCCATGATTTAAATTGCTTAACCATCCATTCGGCATTTTTTCGTCCATATGCTGTCCCCACATAATGAGGTTCTGCAGACATTAATTTCATCCACTCATCTAAGTTGTTAGCTAAAAGCATTCGATCAAATTCTGCTTCAAGATTCTTTTGTTGGGTCACTTTATTAGCTCCAAAACCAATGATAGAAGATTGAGAAAAAATGAAACTACTTTTCAAGATGAGCATCAATCCAATAACAGTTTTTATTTTCATGGTATTTATTTTAAAAAAATTAAATTAATTCATTCTCGACCTTTTTTACTGACGTTCCATGTAAAATTACTCTTTTTTAATTATTTCTTCTGTTCCAATTATCTCTCAAGGCAAGAGTTCTATTGAAAATAAGCTTCCCAGAATTACTGTCCTCATCTACCCTAAAATATCCAATTCTTTCAAATTGAAACTGATCCCCTACTTGGGCGTTACGAACAGAAGGTTCTAAAACTGCTTTATTATTAATGGTTAAGGAATTTGGATTCAGATGATTTTTAAAATCATCTTCAATCTTATCCAAATTTTCAGTAAGAAATAATCGATCATACATCCTTATTTCAGCTGAAACTGCGTTTGGTGCTGATACCCATCCTAAGGTCCCTTTTACTTTTTTCCCACTCGTATCTTGTCCACTCTTAGTTTTTGGATCATATTCAGCATAAATTTCAAGGACCTCACCGTTTTCAGATTTCTTAAACCCTGTGCACTTGATAATATAGCCTTTTTTAAGGCGTACTTGACGATCCGGACCCAGTCTGAACCATTTTTTAGGACTCGGAGGATCTTCTAAAAAATCTGATCGATCGATGAAGAGTTCACGAGTAAAAGGTATCTCACGAGTACCTGATTTTTTATCTTCCGGATTATTTTCAGCCATCATTAATTCCTGATAATCTACTGGCCAATTAGTAATAATTAGCTTGACAGGATCCATGATGCCAAAGATGCGATGGGCTGTTTTGTTTAAATCCTCTCGTACAGAATGCTCTAATAAAGCCACATCGGTAATACCATTTCTTCTTGCCACTCCTATGATATCCGTAAATTTTCTAATCGATTTAGCCGTAAAACCCCGTCTGCGAATACCCGAAATCGTAGGCATCCTGGGGTCATCCCAGCCTGCAACATAATGTCCTTCAACCAATTCTCGAAGACTTCTTTTACTTACAATGGTATAGCTCAAATTTAATCGAGCAAACTCTGTCTGTTTTGAAGGGTAAATTTCTAATTGCTGAATAAGCCAATCATATAGAGGTCGGTGCACCTCAAACTCAAGAGTACAAAGAGAATGGGTAATTTGCTCTATACTATCTGACTGACCGTGCGCAAAATCATAAGTAGGGTAAATACACCATTTTGACCCCGTACGATGATGTGCTAAATGCTTAATCCGGTATAAAATAGGATCCCGCATATGCATATTTGGACTATTCATATCAATTTTGGCACGAAGTACCCTTTCTCCATCTTGAAAAGCTCCTAATCTCATGGCTTCAAAAATCTTAATGTTCTCTTCAATTGGACGATTTCTAAACGGACTCTCCTTTCCGGGTTCAGTCGGCGATCCTTTCAACTCATTAAATTGAACCGCAGTCAATTCATCAACATAAGCGCTACCTTTTTTAATTAAACGAACTGCCAACTGATATAAACGTTCAAAATAGTCTGAAGTATGATGGGCTGATGGTCCCCAATCAAAACCAAGCCATTTTATGTCTTCCTTAATAGAATTGACATATTCAGCTTCTTCTTTTTCAGGATTGGTATCATCAAATCTAAGATTACACTGACCTCCATATTTTTGAGCAAGTCCAAAATTTAAACAAATCGATTTAGCGTGACCGATATGTAAATACCCATTAGGCTCGGGAGGAAAACGAGTTTGGATCTTTAGAACCTTACCTTCCGTCAAATCCCGATCAATAAGCTGCTCAATAAAATTTAATGACTCTTTTTTGTTTTGACCCATGAATACTGTGTTTGAAATGCAAATTAAACCAGATTTTTAGATTGATCATTTTTAATTGTAAATCAAATCACTCTAAACGCTCAATAAGTTTGTTTAAATGAAGCGAGCATGGAATTTTAAGCCTCCTAAAAATGATTGCTATTAACCCTCATTTTTAATAATTCAATTAAACCCATTATATTCGCATTTCATTTTATAGACATGAAAAAAATTAAAATCTCGATTTTAGTAGCTATAGTAGCTCTATTCTCAAACTGTTCAGGTAAAATAGGATCTGGGCAAGTTAAACTGACAACATTTAAAGATAGCTTGAGCTACAGCTTTGGTACTCTATTAGCAGAACAAATTAAACCGCAGCTAAAAGATGTGGATATAGCCATAGTTACGGGGGCATTTAGAGAAGCCTTAAGTGATACCAGTCAACTGACCTTAGAGCAGTGCCAAAAAGTATATATGACATTCAATGAAATAAAAACACAAAGCCTTGGAGAAGAGGGTGAAATCTACCTAGTAGAAAATGCCACTAAAGAAGGAGTTAAAACTACCGCAAGCGGCCTTCAATACAAAATTTTACAGATAGGTACGGGAGACTATCCCACTGCTAAAAGTACAGTAACAGTGCATTATACGGGAACTCTGATAGATGGTACTGTTTTTGATTCATCTGTTGATCGCGGTGAACCCATTTCTTTTCCTTTAAGTGGTGTAATACCCGGATGGACTGAGGGATTACAATTAATTAACGTAGGAGGTAAAATTGAACTTACCATTCCTTACGAGTTGGGATATGGAGAAAGGGGTCAAGGTCCAATTCCTCCAAGATCTGTTCTGATATTTGACGTAGAGCTGATTGCTATCGAAGCCTAAAAACTAACCTATGTAAAGTCCCTCCTTATTCACTTTGGGGAGGGTTTTTATGCTTAGAAAGGGCTATAGTTTAAAATTTTTTCAAGAAATATAGCTGCTGATTCAGGATATATCCAAATACTGAAAAAAATCCCATAAAGGGCCCCATACAAATGGGCTTCATGGTTGATATTTTGAGATAGGTTTTTCCCTTGGGTAAAAGAATAAATGAGAAAAATAACTCCCAAGATAAATCCAGGAAAACAAAGTATTGCAAAAAGACATATTTTGTTCAAGGGGGCATAGATTATACTCGCAAATACCATTGCTGAAACTGCTCCAGAGGCTCCTAAAGTATTATATCCTGGCCTATTTTTATTTTTAAAAAATCCTGGCAGGTCCGAAACAACAAGGGCAGACAGATAGAAGAAAACAAATACAACTGCAGCATTTGATCCCAAAATATAACCAAAATATTGCTCTACAGCACCACCAAAAAAATACAGGGTAAACATATTAAACCCCAAATGTGAATAGCCGTCGTGGACAAAACCCGAAGTTATCAGTCTCCAATATTGACGCTTCCTTGTAACCTCATATGCATTCATCATAAGTTGGACATAAAGATTCGTATTATTCTGGGCATAAATACTGACCAATACCGTCAACATAATAATGATTAAATTTAAACTCATCATTTAATTATCTACAATTAATGCTACTAGCCCTCTCTTACAATTAAGCCACGAGCAAAATGATTGAAAATCTCAAGCCCGTCTTTATTGCAATCTATGATTTTAAGCAATCTAAATGCCTTTTCAAAATATGAATTCATCTTTATTTTTACACGATCGGGGATTTTCAATCGATCATAAATATTTTTTACAGCAGCTACTTTTTCTTTGGGGTCTACATCTCGTTTACTGACCCAACCATTCAACTGGCGACGCATATCAGTTCCTGCAAGGTCTAAAGCATTTATCATTAAAAATGTTTTTTTATTAGCAATAATGTCGCCCCCTACTTGCTTGCCCACCTTCTGGTGATCTCCATAAACATCTAAATAGTCATCCATCAACTGAAAACCCAGCCCTAAATTTTCTCCTACCTCATAAAGCCTCTGTTGATCCTTTCGATCAAAGCCGCCCATCAATCCTCCTAATTCCATACTAAATCCCAGTAATACAGCAGTCTTTAACCTAATCATCTCCAAATAATCCGTTTGAGAAACTTTCGAAAATTGTTCAAAATCCATATCTAGTTGCTGACCTTCACAGACCTGTAAGGCAGTTTCATTAAATCGGTTGATGGCTAATGACAAGTGGCCAGGACTGATCTTAGTGATAAGCTGGTAAGCCTTAACAAACATCGCATCTCCACTTAAAATGGCGGTATTCTGATTCCATTTTTCATGAACTGCTAGCTGACCTCTTCGAAGCGGAGCAGCATCCATAATGTCGTCATGCATTAAGGTAAAATTATGAAATACCTCCACTGCTATAGCTGGATCTAATATTTGTGAGGTTAATGATCCTCTTAGCTGTGCTGTCAATAAAACTAATAAAGGTCTAAACCGCTTCCCTCCCAAAGCCAATAAGTAGCTAATGGGCTCATACAGGTTCTTGGGATGCCCCTTAAGATCTAATCGAGCCAAGCGTGTATCAATTGATTTTCGTAAGGCGATTATAGATTCCATTTATTTTACATTAAGCTTATAATTAAAAAGGGGATATGAATAAATTCCCTCTCCCTCATTTCGAACTTCTAAGTTAGTCCTATCTAAAAAAAAATCACTCAAATATTTTGAAATAGGTTATTTTTTAATCCAAAACAAATCTATAGTTCTCCGGTCTATGTCTGTTTTTAATACCTTAACATGAATTTCATCCCCCAAGGAAACTATCTCCCCTGTCCGTCTTCCGACGACCCTATATTGCTTTTCATCGTATTGAAACTGATCATGTTCTATTTCTGCAATTCTAATCATTCCCTCACATTTAGTGGTACTTATTTCCACAAATAATCCCCACTCAGTAATTCCGGATACAATCCCGTCAAAAGTTTCTCCTAGCATCTTAGACATAAATTCAACCTGCTTAAATTTTATGGAGGCTCTTTCAGCTTCAGCAGCTCTTTTTTCTCTTTCTGATGAGTGAATACATTTTTGTTCAATAAGCTCTTTTTCTTGAAGGTTTTCTCCTTCCAAATAATCCCAAAGTAACCTATGAACCATTAAATCTGGATACCTTCGAATGGGAGAAGTAAAATGGGTATAATGCTCAAAAGAAAGGCCAAAATGCCCTCTAGGATCTGTGGTATAAAGAGCTTTAGCCATAGATCTAATAGCTATAGATTCCAAGACGCTCTGTTCTGGCTTTCCCTGTATGTCTGCAAATAACTTATTTAGATTTTTCGAGATCCCTCCTTGAGTCGGCAATTGATATCCAAACCTACTGGCAAACTTTGAGAAATTATCAAATTTCTCTGGATCAGGATCATTGTGAACTCGAAATACAAAAGGAAGACTTCCCTCTTGCTGTTTATTTTTCCCTTTATCAAAAATAAAAGTAGCCACCTCTCTATTAGTCAACAACATGAACTCTTCAATCATCTTGTGAGCTTCTTTTCGCTCTTTGGGTATGACTTCCAACGGCTTCCCTTTCTCATCTAATTTAAATTTTACTTCTTCTGATTCAAAGTTTACTGCTCCATTCGCAAAACGCTGATCTCGAATTTTTCCAGCAAGGTCAGTGAGGAGTAATATTTCCTCTTGATAATCTCCCACATTCCCTTCAATAATTTCTTGGGCATCTTCATAAGAAAATCTTCGATCCGAATAGATGATCGTTTTTCCAAACCACTTATCAAATACTTCTCCTTGACCATTGATTTCAAAAACCGCCGAGAAGGTCAATTTCTCTTCTTTAGGCCGTAACGAGCAAAGTCTGTTAGATAATTTTTCTGGTAGCATCGGTATTGTTCTATCTACCAGATAAACGGAAGTTGCCCGTTCAAAAGCTTCTTTTTCGAGCAATGAATCCGGTTTGACATAATGAGAGACATCTGCTATATGTACCCCTACTTGAAAATGTCCATTCTTCAGTTTTTTGACAGATAGGGCATCATCAAAATCTTTCGCATCTTGGGGGTCAATTGTAAAGGTCACCTCTTTTCTGAAATCTCTGCGCTTATTTATTTCCTCTTTTGAAATGGCTACAGGAATGAGCGCTGCCGCTGCTTCTACTTTTTTGGTAAATTCGAAAGGCAGACCATATTCTGCCATTATCGCATGAATCTCCGTATTGTTTTCTCCTGCCTGACCCAGGACATGGATTATACTTCCAAGGGGACTTTTATTTTCATTATCAGGCCATTTATCAACCTTTACTAAAACCTTATCGTTATGAATGGCCTTTTTAAATTTTTGAGGGTATACTAGTACGTCGAAAAAAATATTCCTATTATCTAATACAACAAAACCAAATTTCTGAGATACTTCCAGTCGCCCTACAAATTCGTTTTTGAATCGCTTTACGATGGAAATAACACGCCCCTCAGCTCGTTGATTTGCTTTTGCTGTACTCGTGATCTGAATAGTAACAGTATCCCCATGCATCGCAAAGTTCAAGTTTTTGGATTTTACCCAAATGTCATCAGGAAGTGAATCCACCATGATGTAGGCAAACTTAGGGTTGACATGATCCACCGTACCCTCATAACTAATATGATCTACAGCAGTAATCCATCGGCCATCAGGTCCACGGCGCAGTTGATCTTCGGCCTCCATTTTAAACAAGAATTTCTTTACATTATCTTTGGATTTGCCATCATGTATTCTCAGATTTTTTACTAACTGACTGAAACTAAACGACTCATTGGGTCTATTTTGAAAATATAATTTGACTTCGTTTTTGATATTTGTTTTAACCCGTGGCATTTTGCCATGGTTACTTGATGATTTGTTTTTTCTAGACATTTGTTTTTGATATGTGCGCAATGCTATCTTTCTTAACAACGGGCAAATCCTTCAATTTAAATAAGCTTGATCGGGGCAATCACATCCCCTTGATATAATTCCCCACATGCGTTAGACCCATATTCTCACTGTAATATACCTTATTGACATGAGAACCATTAATTTTTGATTTACTCGAATCGACATCATATAAGGTTACTAATAAATCTAAAGACACATAGTTTTCTATTTTTAAACTTCCAAAGGTCGATTGTAATGATGTGCTAACCCTTTCAATGCTTTTTACCTTAAAAATCTAAAGTTTGACAAATCCCTACGTAATTGACAAGTATATGCCAACACAGAAAAAGATAACAAAATTTTTTGCGACTGTAAATACATAATTTTAAATGCTGTTGATTTAATTTTTCTACTAAAGGTTTTTTAAAATCGCTAAATAATTTGACTTCATCACAATTTTGAAAAAAGTAAAACTGAGAATAGTCCCCTCTTCAAATTCATGAGATGTTCCTGCAGAAATAACAATGATTTTCCATAATTCAGCGGAAATAATCCCTTTTTCAATACATGATCACTCGTTGATTTTTGGCCCTCATTGCATAAATTGATAGCTTTTCTCTCCAAATGCTGTCTTAAATTCTTAAGGAGTTTCTCAAAACCTAAGGATACTCTTACCTTTTTAATATCAATAATCAGTAAATAATTTAATTCCACACTCATAATAATTCAATCCCCAATTTAAATTTAACTCTTCAGTAATAATTAATTTTGAAGAATTAATCGGTGAAGGAAGATAAATATATTCCTAATTATAAATTCGCCCTCTACAATAAAAAATAATTTAAATTTTATTGATAAATTGACAAATTCTTGGCTTAAACTCTAATAAGTCCGAAAAATCAATCTCTAAACTAAGAATGACATATCGCGGTGAGGGTGCCTTTAGATCCCCATTGGAAGCTTCATAAGTAACTAAAATAGTGCCTAAACTGCTCTTATTCCTGTTATTAAATTAAACTAACCATAAATCATCTTTATTTGATGGTAAATTCGTTGTAGCAACTTGACAAGCAAATGAAGAAATTTTTTTCATCTTTATACAAAGAGGATCAAATGGTTCTTGAAAAATACAGATAGGATAATTCGTTAAAATAATAATGTGATAACAACGATACCATCAGATCAAAAAATATTGTTCTACAAGGCCTATTCATCAGCTATTGCATTCCAAGACCATCCTTTTTCCATTGCATTTGAAAAAGTTCTGAAATATTATGGCGAAGTCTTTCTTCCACCTCATCAAAGACCACCAGTCTACCGAGTTCTTTATGCATGGAAGTAACCGCTTTATCACCAATACCACAAGGAATAATATTTTTAAAATACTCCAGGTCTACATTAACATTTAATGCAAGTCCATGCATAGTTACCCATCTGCTCGACTTGACTCCAAAAGCACATATTTTTCTTGCTTTATAAGGATCATTTTCGTCTAACCAAACCCCCGTCAATCCTTTAATTCTCCCAGTCGCTATTCCATAAGAAGCTAAAGTTCGGATCACCGCCTCCTCCAAAAATCTTAGATATTTATGAATATCAGTAAAAAAATTATCTAAATCTAGAATCGGATATCCTACAAGTTGACCCGGCCCATGATAAGTTATATCCCCTCCTCGACTTATTCGGTGATAGGTAGCCCCCTTATCACGTAGTCCGACTTTATTCAATAGCAGATGATGTTCCTTACCACTTTTACCTAATGTATAAACATGAGGATGATAAACGAAAAGTAAATAGTTGGGTGTAACTTCTTGATGATCTAAAGGCTGATTCCTATTTTTGATTTTTAAGTCAATGATCTTCTTAAAAAGTTTTTCCTGGTAGGCAAGCCCCTTTTCGTAATCTAATAAGCCCAAATGTCTAAATTCTACAACTTTGTTTTGCATCAATCAATATAGGTTTCCAAAAGTACAACCTCGGCACCCGCCTTAATTTCATAATTTGATAACATAGCCGGAATCAAAACTGTTTCTCCTTTTACTAAAACAGTCTCTTTTTTGCCATTTACTATTTTTGCTGAACCCTCAATGCAAATATAAATTTTGAACCCTGCTACCTTAGGTGCCTTTAATACTTTCTTATGCGTCAAATTCAACTTGTTTGTCACAAAATATGGACAAGACACTAATGGTACTCTTTTATTTAATCCCCGATCATAATTGGTTTTATAATTTAATTCATAAGTATAATCTATTGCGTCCACGGATTCCTCAAGATGTAAGGTACGCTTATTCCCTTGATCATCCGTTCGGTTAAAGTCATCAATTCGATAGGTGATATCTGAGGTCTGCTGTATTTCAGCAATTAAAATCCCTTTTCCAATCGTATGTATTCTGCCTGCAGGTAGAAAAAAAACATCTCCTTTGGCGACCTGTTCTTGATTCAATACCTCCATTAAATCCCCGGATGCTAACTTTCTTAAATATTCTTCTCTAGACACATGCTTATTAAAACCAGTAATCAGAGATGCCTGCTTATCTGCTTGCAAAACATACCACATTTCTGTTTTTCCCGAGTCTTGATGCCTTTTTTTTGCTAATGAATCATCTGGATGTACTTGAATGGAAAGATTCTTATTTGCATCAATGAATTTAATTAACAAAGGGAAATCTGAACCAAATTTCTCATATAATTCGAAACCCATAATGGCAGCCCCGTTTTGCTCTATCAGCGATTTAAGATCCCGGCCTCTCCAATGACCATTACTTACCACTGAAACGTCTCCAGGTACGGCAGAAAGCTCCCATGTTTCCCCACAGTTGGGCAAATCACCAAAATCTTTTTCGAGAAATGTTTTAATCTTATTTCCTCCCCAAATCTTATCTTTATAAATAGTTTTAAATTTTAATGGATAGGCCATACAAAGTAGTTTTTTTTAACAAAGTTAAGGGAAAATTCAAGGAAGTCATGGATCAAAAATATCTAGAATTTCGGGAGTAAATAATAGTAAAAAACTATCGCTCAAAGCAAATAAAAATAGATTTTTTAAGGATCCTTTCTAAAGAATAATTAGTTTTTTGTAAAGCCAATATATGGTAAGAGTAACATTAACTGACTAATTTAAATTTATTGTTTCATAAAAAATGTCATCTGACTGCATAAATTAATTCACCAAAAATATTAGAGATGAAACAATTTATTGTCTTCAAGGTGCTATAAATCGATCAAGTTAATGATATTCAAAAGAGCCATTAGGCGTTTGGATGACGAGTTCTTTAACAGCTGATGCCTCTACATGTCCCACCACTTGCGCATGCACATTGAAAGACTCTGAAATTTCAATGATGTCATCTGCTACCTCCTCGGGAACATAAAGTTCAAATCTATGGCCCATATTAAATACCTGATACATTTCACGCCAACTCGTATTACTCTCATTTTGAATTAAAGAAAATAAAAGTGGTACCTCAAAAAGATTATTTTTTAAAATTTTTAGTTGATCAATAAAGTGCAAAATCTTTGTTTGGCCACCCCCACTACAGTGAACCATTCCATGAATTTGATTCTGGTGCTCAGTTAAAATTGCCTTAATGATAGGAGCATACGTTCGGGTAGGAGAGAGAACCAGTTTACCTACATTCAAACTAATGTCTTCCACAGGATCTGTAAGGAGTTTTGATCCACTAAAAATTAAGTCCAGCGGTACTGATGGATCAAAAGCTTCAGGATATTTTAATTGATAAATCTTTGAAAACACATCATGCCTTGCTGAGGTAAGGCCATTACTTCCCATTCCACCATTATACACCGATTCATAACTAGCCTGACCAAAAGAGGAAAGACCTACGATTACATCTCCTGGAATTATGTTGGCATTATCAATAACTCTACTCCTTGGCATTCTTGCCGTCACCGTACTGTCAACAATAAGAGTACGCACCAAATCTCCAACATCAGCCGTTTCACCACCGGTTAAAATAATATCAATACCTTGATTTCTCAACATTTCTAAGACCTCTTCTGTCCCTTCTATCACCGCTGCGATTATTTCTCCGGGTATTTTGTTTTTGTTTCTACCAATGGTACTTGATAACAATATATTCTCTGTGCAACCAACGCACAAAAGATCATCTGTATTCATGACCACCGCATCCTGAGCGATGCCCTTCCAAACAGACATATCTCCTGTTTCCTTCCAATACATATAGGCCAAGGAAGACTTAGTTCCTGCTCCATCTGCATGCATTATGGCACAATAATCTTCATTTTTTGCTAACAGATCAGGAACTATTTTACAGAAAGCTTTAGGGAAAAGTCCCTTATCTATATTTGAAATCGCCTCGTGAACATCTTCTTTGATGGCTGAAACTCCTCGTTGTGCATACCTATCAGACATAGTTTACATTATAAGCCGTAAATATCGCTACTTAAATTTAATCATAGTACCTATTACACTAATGATTATGAACAATTCAGCAATCAATACCAAATTTAAGGGTAATCTAAGCTTACCTGAGATAAAACCAAGGACCAGAGGACCAATAAAAGATCTTAAAAATTTTATTGTTGATACAGTCGCATTATCCGAAATTATTGGCAAGGGCCCATACCAAAAACGCCATATATCAATCTTAGGCCCTCTTTTATATCTGATATTCTAGCCGCCCAATCCAAATATAAAATTTTAACAGCAAAAGTCCACTTAACTAGGACTAGAGCTAATTCTAAAATAAAATTTAAAATGAGCAAAGACTAACCTTCTAAGAACACAACAAACCCAAGCAATAAATTTATTAACTATAGCTATTTATTTTCATTTTCGAAAAAACGCTCATATTCATCTACCGATTCCTCCTCTACCTCAATCTCCTGAAGATCATATTTCAGTACTTTAAACTCAGTACGCCTATTTATTTGATGCTCTGCTTCTGTTTGCGCATTTTCAATCATTAATTTTGTTTCTCCATAACCTTTTGCCAAAACTCTTTGAGACTGAATGCCGCGACCAATCAAGTAGTCAACAGCTGATTTGGCCCTTCGTTGTGATAAATCTAAATTATATGCATCGGTATTTCTGTCATCAGTGTGAGAACCTAATTCGATATAAATCTCGGGATTATCCTCCAACATAAGAACGAGACTATCGAGGATAAAGGCTGCATCTGCACGTATTTCAGCTTTATCCAAATCATAATAAATGTTATTAATAACAATGGTTTTCTCAATCACAATTTGGTCTAATTCAACATCTAATTCAAAGACAATATCGGTCTGAAATTGGGTGAGTGTATCTCTTCTAATGCTTTTACCAACGGTAGAAAATACTTTTCTAGCGGAAAAATAAGTAGGTTTTTCAACCCTAATATTATAATTTTCCTGTGCATAAACTCTAAATTTATAAACACCATCTTCTCGAGTAAAATATTCATCTAATATTTGACCATCCTCTGAAATTAAGGAAACTTTCGTATTAGATACCGTTATTGCTGCTCCACCATCATCCTTGGTAATTGTTTCCCCAGTTAAAAAATAATTGATGATTTTCAGATCAGGATCATCGTTAACAAATGTATAAATATCATCGTCCCCCTTCCCTCCTGATCTATTTGAAGAAAAGAAACCGCGCGTAAGATTGTATTCATAAAATCCAAAATCGTCAGCAGAAGAATTTATGGGGGAGCCTAAATTTTCTATAATCATAGAGCCTCCAATCCGAGTCGCCTTAAAAATATCTAGATTACCAAAGCCAGGTTGGCCATCCGAGGAAAAATACAAGACCCCTGATTCAGAAATAAATGGGAACATTTCATTACCCGGAGTATTGATCTCAGGCCCTAAATTTTGTACATCCACCCATCGTCCTCTACGATCTAATTGTGCGATGTAGAGATCTGCTCCACCAAAACCTCCAGCTCTATTAGATGCAAAATATAAGGTATTCGCTTCCTTATTTAGTGCTGGGGTACCATCATACGCATTGGGATCATTTATGTTAAGGGCTCTGGGCATTCCCCATTTACCATTTCGGTATCTGGCAGCAAAAATATTGACTTCAAGTGTTCCACTGGCTTTACCAGAGTTCCCTTTAGCAAATAATAGGTAACTCCCATTGGCTCCTAAAGCTAACGAGCCTTCATTTATCATCGGGTTATTGATGATTGGATCTAGTGAGGTCAAAGTTCTTAAATTTATCTTGGCTCCCTTAGTTACAACACTATAAATATCGGTAAAGGGGGTTCCTGTACTTTTATATATCTTACCTCCATCACGATTAGAAGTGAAATAAAGCTTACCATTTTCAAAAACTGGTCCATATTCCGCTGCTGGACTGTTGATCTCTTCTAAATTTTTGATTCTAAAAAAAGTTTCAGCACTATACATCTCATCCAAGGAAGCCAGACCCTCTATTTCATAGGTTATTAATTTATAAATCAGATCGTCCTTTACTTTAGGCAAAGCACCTTTTAAAACCTTACGAGCATCATCGTATTTTTGATTAGCTTTCAATGACCTAGCATAATAATAGTAAGCATCATCTTGATCAATACCTGACTTTAAAGCTGATGCATAGAATGGTTCAGCATCCTTTATTCTATTCGAGAGTCGATAAGCTTCGGCAACCTGGTAGTTAGTTATACCATCATTGGTCTTAATGGACTTCCCATGCTTTGCGATCATACCATTATAATTGCCTTTAATTAATTGCGTGGCCGGAGAAATGCAACTACTGAATAATAACAAAATTAAAAGTTTAAGAAAATATTTCATTAATTAAACTTTTGAAAACGAATATAGATAATACTTTTTAATCATTCCTTTGGATAACATTTAAGTGAAGTATTTCTTACACCAAGATTGATCAACGGTTTGATACCAGAATTTTTTAAACTCCGCTAAACTAGAAACCGCGTTATTTAAAATTATATCCTCTGGCTTGATTTTATTGGAAATTATGGCTTCTTTAATTTGGTTTAAATTTAATACTGTTATCTCTTTATCTATCACGAATCCAATCTGAGCTCTATCCGTCAAAGAAATCTTATAAGTAAGTTCTAATGATTTCATAAAAGCAACTGATGCATCAATACTGCAACCGCTAGCACCATGAGATGACTCATCAACTACAAGAACAATAACTTGATCATAATATAAACTGTAGGAAGATTTTATTGGGATGCCATGCGCATCCCAAGAGTCTAAAAATTCTTGCAAAGAGGAATTAATGCTTTCTATTTCCGTAGGTGAAAATTTTCGATTACATTGATAAACCCATAACCGAGCATCATCCGGCATTTGATCAAAAGAATTGTTCATAAACCAATATTAAGTTACAAAGTTAGACCTTAAGTTTGAATATATTAAAGCCTTTGGGATTCGGCAATAAGTTCTGCCAAATCTCTTACCTGGACAGATCCTTCTTTTTCTTTATTTTTAATCCCATCACTCATCATGATCATACAGAACGGGCAAGCCACAGCAATGGTATCTGCACGAGTCTCTAATGCTTCCTCGGTACGTTCAATATTGACTTCTTTATGCCCTTTTTCTGCATCTTTAAACATCTGACCTCCTCCTGCTCCACAACAAAGCCCTCTAGTTTTACACCTTTTCATTTCAACCAATTCAGCATCTAAGGCTTTTAATACTTTTCGAGGAGCCTCATAAATATTATTAGCTCTGCCCAAATAACAAGAATCATGAAAAGTTATTTTTCTCCCTCTAAAGGGTACTTCGGTCTCCTTCTGAATAACTTTCCCCTCATCTATAAGCTGCTGCAAATAGGTAGAATGGTGAACTACTTGATAATTTCCACCAAGTTCAGGATATTCATTCTTTATAGTATTGAAGCAATGAGGACAAGCGGTTACAATAGTTTTTATATTATAAGCATTTAAGATTTGAATATTAGATAACGCCTGCATTTGAAAGAGAAAGTCATTCCCCGCCCTACGGGCTGGATCACCAGTACAAGTTTCCTCAGGGCCTAAAACAGCAAAATCAACTCCAACCTTATTCAATATTTTGGCAAATGCCTTGGTGACATTTTTATAACGCTCATCAAATGATCCTGCACAGCCCACCCAAAATAAAATTTCTGGAACCTTTCCCTCGGCAGCCAATGCTGCAACTGTTGGTATTTTTATATCCATTATAAATTTAATTATTTATCATTTTTTAATTCTTCCGACCAATTGAACCGATCTTGAGGAGAAAATTTCCAAGGGGCAGAATTAGTTTCCACATTTTGGAACATGGCATTCCATGAAGCGGGCGACCCAGAGGACTCCATTGCTTCATATCTCCTTAATTGGAGAATAATATCAAGAGGATTAATTAAGACCGGGCAGGCCTCCACACAAGCATTACAACTAGTGCAAGCATTGATTTCCTCTTTGGTAATATAGTCTCCCAATAAAAAAATTTGCCCCTCTCCCTTTAGATTTGACCTCCCCCTACCTATTTCTTCCATACGATCTCTTGTATCCATCATAATCTTTCGAGGACTTAGCTTTTTCCCAGTGAGACTCGCGGGGCATTCAGCAGTACAACGTCCACATTCAGTACAAGTATACGCATCCATTAAATTTTTACGGCTAAGATCCCTTATATCTCGTGCCCCAAATTTGAAACCTTCAGATGGTGCAACAGACTCGCAGTCGTCAGGTATACCCAACATCATTTGAACCTCAGATGTTATTTCAGGCATCGGCTCCATGGCTCCTCTGGGAGTTAATTTAGAAAAATAAGTATTGGGAAAAGTCATGAAAATATGTAAATGCTTAGAATAAGTTATATATAAGGTAAAACCAAAAATGCCAACGATATGAAACCACCAGGCCGATCTTTCAATAATAACTAAAGTACTAGGAAGACATCCCTCAAAAATCGGGAAAAGCCATGAACTTACTAAAAATGAGCCCGTCTGAGGATAACCAGGGTTATCTAGCTCTTGAAGGAGCTGATCTGCAGCATTCATAGAAAGTATTGCTCCCATAAGGATGATTTCAATCACTAGGATGAGATTACCATCTAGAAAAGCCCATCCTTTCATTTCAGGATTTTTAAAGCGTGCCACCTGGATTATATTTCTACGGATCAAGAATAGGACACAAGAAAAAATTACTCCCAGAGAGAGTATTTCAAAAAATGATATCATGTGTGCATAAAAATCTGGAAATAAGGGTGCGAAGATTCTATGAGTCCCTAAAAACCCATCCAAAATGATTTCCAATACCTCAATATTGATTAATACAAACCCAACATATATTAATAAATGTAATAAAGCTGGGATAAGCTTTTTAAACATTTTCTTCTGCCCTAAAGCAATCAGTAGTACATTTTTCAATCTTTGCTTTTTATTCCCAACTACTTTTTGTCGTCTGCCCAAAGAGATATTATATATTATAAAATTGACTCTCTTCACAAAAAACAAGCCAAATGTTCCTAAGATCAAGGTAAATATTACTTGCGAAAGCATGGGAATAATATTTTTTTGATAAGATTAATCATTTAAATTACTTGTAACGTCCATATATTTTTCTACTTTTGCAACCACTTTTTAAGGTGCTATAGCTCAGTTGGTAGAGCATCGGACTGAAAATCCGTGAGTCGGTGGTTCGAATCCACCTAGCACCACTTAAACCCAATCAAATGATTGGGTTTTTTGTGCTAAGTTAAAACATAGCCGGATATTTATGTATGCATGCATACATAGAATTTGCATATAAGACATTTTCGAAACCTCTTTTTGATTACGTAAATGGCTGATAAAACCAGTCATTTGTATGAATGGTATAATTGAAAATCGTAATAAATGAATTACTCATATTAAAGGTTTATTTTGTTCGCATGGAAAATTTCCCCTTTAAATTTTCTACTTCTTTAGGATTAAGGAATCGCCATTTACCCCTGGATAAATTTTGCTTAGTCAAACTTCCGAACATAACACGGTCTAGTTTGAGTACCTTGTAATCATATTTTTCAAAAATTCTTCGTACAATTCTATTTTTCCCAATATGGATCTCAATCCCCAAACTTTTACGATCCTCAGTTAAAATAGCCAATTGATCAATCAATGCCAAACCGTCATCTAAATGAACTCCTGCAAGAATCTCATTATAATGCACCTCAGAAATTGGCTTATCTATTTTCAATTGGTATACTTTCTTTATTTTATACTTAGGATGGGTCAATCTTTTGGCTAGATCCCCATCATTGGTAAGCAGCAATAAGCCTGTAGTATAACGATCCAGACGGCCCACTGGATAAATTCTTTCCACGCAAGCTCGCTTTACAAGTGTCATGACAGTTCTTCTATTTTGTGGATCATGCGTCGTAGTGATAAAATCTTTAGGTTTGTTCAGCAATATATATTGGAGCTTTTCTGATTGGATGGTTTTTTCAAAATAAGTGATCTTATCAGTTGCCATTACTTTAGTTCCCAAAACCTGTACCACCTGATCATTAACTGATATTTTACCGCTTAATATCAATTTATCGGCCTCACGCCTAGAACAAATTCCCGCATTTGCAATAAACTTATTGAGTCTGATTTCCGGGGGCTCAATAGTCTGAATAATTTTTTTTCTCATTCTTGTTGATTCTCACCTATGATGTCCTCATCTAAAGAGAAGTCCTTTGGAGTAGGTAGTTCATTCAAATCATTAATACCAAAATAATCCATAAACCTTTGGCTGGTTACATATAAAAGGGGACGACCTACTGTTTCAGCCTTCCCCTTGACCAAAATCAATTCTTTTTCCAATAACCTAGCAACACTGTAATCACAATTGACTCCCCTGATATGTTCTATTTCAGTACGTGTAACTGGTTGTTTATAAGCGATAATCGCCAAAGTCTCAAGTGCTGAATTAGATAACCTTTTCTTGGAGTGTCTTTTGAGTAAAACCCCTACACTAGCCTCATAAGCTGGCTTAGTTAAAAATTGATATCCGCCTCCACTTTTGATCAGTTCGAAAGAATGGTATTCACTTTTATATCGCTGATATATGTTATTGATCCCCAAGTTTACATCCTCCATGGGAATTTCAGCATCAAACATTTCTTTTAGGCAATCTTGAATATCGAGATCAGTAAGTGGTTTTGGTGCGCAAAATATAAGGGCTTCTATGTGCTGCGCCAAAAAATCCATTAACCCTTTTTGAGCTTAGCATCAATTGAATGCATCGTGTGAGGCACAGACATCAACCTTTCTTTTTGAATTAATTTCCCCGTATCAATACAAATCCCATAGGTACCATTTTTAATTCTGATAAGAGCGTTCTCTAAATTATTAATAAACTTTTGTTGCCGAGCGGCTAATTGATTCATTTGTTCTCTTTCCATGGTTTCGGCACCGTCTTCCAAAGTCTTCACACCGCCATATGAACCATCAATGGTCTCATCTGTACTGTGGTTTATCGATCCCATCAAGGTCTTCAACTCTTCCTCTGCTAACTTCAATTTCTGAAGTATCAATTCTTCGAACTCCATCAATTCTTTTTTAGAATACTTACTTTTATCTGACATTGAATTATAAATTAAAGTACTTAAAAATTAAACTACAAGAAACAAATTTAACCCAAATCAATAATATTTAAAACATTATTACAGCCCTAAAAACAATCTAATGCAAATCATAAAATAGTCTACTCAGTTGAATATTAACCCATAGTTTCATCTACTCTGTTGAGCAAAGAATCCGGAAAGTATCGATTAGATAAGGTAACCATCTCATCCCCTTTTACAAACATCTCGATGCCAATCTCTTCAGTATGCTTTAGACCACAGGTTCCCAATAACTCCAAAACAGCAATGATAGTGTTATGATGAAATCGGTACACTCGCTCTGCCTTGTCTGTCACAGCCAATCCCGCAGCTAACTCTTCAACTTGGGTTGCCACACCTGTAGGACAATCATTGCTATTACATTTTAGAGCCTGAATACAACCTAAACTAAACATAAAAGCACGCGCAGAATTACAAATGTCAGCCCCGAGTGCTTTCATTCTTAATATGGAAAAAGCAGTAAGTACTTTCCCACTAGCGATAACTTTAATCTCATCTCTCAATCCGTATTTTCTGAGCGTATTTTGTACAAAGATCAACGCTGGTTCTAAAGGAACACCGACAGAATCCGCGAACTCTAAAGGAGCCGCACCAGTACCTCCTTCAGCTCCATCTACGGTAATAAAATCAGGCCAAATTCCTTCTGATTTCATTACCTTACACAAATCTATAAATTCTTCAGTTCTACCAATACACAACTTAAAACCAATAGGCTTGCCCTTCGACAGATCTCTCAACTCTTTAACGAAATAAATTAAACCTTTCGCATCATTGAATCGATTATGACTTGGTGGAGAAATTATTGTTTTATAAGGCTCAATATCCCTCATTCTCGCAATTTCCGGCGTATTTTTAGCTCCGGGTAAAACGCCACCATGACCAGGTTTGGCTCCTTGAGATAGTTTGATTTCAATCATTTTAACATTCGGAATGGCGGCCTTCTCTTTAAACTTTTTTGGCTCAAATTTACCTTCTGGAGTTCTACACCCAAAATATCCTGTTCCCAATTGCCAAACTAAATCTCCTCCAGGTTCAATATGATAATCCGACAACCCTCCTTCTCCTGTATTATGATAAAACTCTCCTTTTTTTGCCCCTTTATTGAGGGCTAAAATGGCATTTTTACTTAAAGAACCAAAGCTCATAGCTGATATGTTTAAAACAGAAGCACTATAAGGTTGCTTACAAAGGCTACTTCCAACGGTTACTCTTGGAAATTCTTCCACGGGCTCCTTGGCATAAATTGAATGCCTTAGCCCCTCATAATGATCATCTAAGATCTCAGATTGAGTACCGAATGGATAGGTATCATTAACCCCTTTGGCCCTTTTATAAACTAAGGCTCTATGATTACGGCTGAACGGTTTACCATCTGTATTACGCTCGATGAAATATTGTTGAATTTCTGGTGAAATCAACTCAAACAAGTACCTGAAATAGCCCAAAACTGGGAAATTTTTTAAAATAGCATGCTTCCCTTGTACCGAATTCATTAAACCCACAAGGATGAATGGCCCTAAGACAGCAAATGCCCAAAGAATATCATAATTATCCAAAAAAAAGGCCAATGCGCCAACTAAAAGACTACTAACAATTGAAAATTTATAAAAGAGGTATCTCATTGAAGCTGATTTAGATTTATTCTATCCTTAAATTTCGAACTCTTTCGGCAGAATTTATTGAAATTTTAAAATTAATTTTTGTAAAAACAATAATTTAATCAAAGAGATAGACAGACCAACGACAATAGTTTAGCAATGTATCTACCAAGATTCTTGGGATCCATAAACCTTTTGAAATATCAAATAATTCCCCTACGGACTCGCTGGCCTCCAAAATCTGGGCCATCCCAAAATTCTTCCTCAGCGTATTATAATAAACTATTTTGGAGTAATCGTCAATTAATCCAACCATTAGATCCTTATTTCAGCGATTTATAAAAAGAATCATCGGTATCATTAAGTTAGTTCCATTTGATCACTGAGTAAAGAACCATTTATATAATTAACTCTAATAGATCGGTTTTGATAATTTTCATTAAACTCCCAACTCAACTCGTTTTATTTTTGGAAAGAAAGCGAGTGCGGACAATCAGAACTTACTCGAACTAAAATCCTCATTTTTGAATTTAATTGGCCATTTTAATTATAAAATCTATCCCCTCACATGCCCATTAGAAGAATTTGATAGAACTTCATTAGCAAATTCCCAGCTCAAAATCATTAATTATAGCTTAACCATGTATGACCTAAACATAATCAGTCCACAAATCAACCTTTTCATGTATAAATTATCTTATTACTTTAATTATCGCAGTCTAGAAAAAGCATGATTGTCTCAAAAAAGTAGATATTAAATCTGAAGATTTCTATCCTAAAATAAACTAGAAATGTTATAATTGAGAAAACAATTTTGCTTTCGGGATCAATGTCTACTGACCATTTCTTTCTGGTAGATCAATGAAAACATAATGTTAAGATTATATTTATAATTATTATCGCTTTCATATATCCCAAAAGTTACAATAAGCTGACTTATATGAGAAAAAATGGATAATTTTAATGTTAATTTATCTTTTTCTAGGAAGCCCCCCAAAAATTTAGATAAATAACAAGATTAATTTTAGTTTTCCAAGTCATTAAAAATGTTATATGAATATTGCAGTAATAGGAGCTTCTGGACTAGTTGGGCGGGAGGTTTTACGTTTGCTTGAAATAAGAAATTTTCCGTTTCAAAATTTAGTCCCTGTAGCCTCCCATAAATCTGTTGGAAAAATGGTTCAATGTAAGGGTCAATCATACAAAATAATCAATTTGGAAGATGCAATCAGATTGAAACCTGAAATAGCTATTTTCTCCGCAGGAGGTGGAACTTCTTCTGAATGGGCACCCAAATTTGCTGATATTGGCTCTGTAGTTATTGACAATTCCTCCACTTGGAGGATGGATCCAACAAAAAAATTAGTAGTCCCCGAAGTTAATGGACATGTCCTTACTTCGAAAGATAAAATTATAGCAAATCCCAATTGCTCGACCATCCAAATGGTATTGCCTTTATTTTATTTACATAAAAATTATTGCATTAGACGTATTGTGGTCAGTACCTACCAATCCATAACAGGTACAGGCAAAGCAGCCATAGATCAGATGGGAGATGAACGAAAAGGTGTCAAAAACCCTAGAATGGTCTACCCCCATGCCATAGATAAGAATGTAATTCCTCACATTGACATTTTTGAAAATAATGGTTATACCAAAGAGGAAATGAAAATGACTTTCGAAACTAAAAAGATATTGAATGATGAAAATATTCAAGTGACCGCCACTTGTGTGCGAGTTCCTACCATAGGTGGCCATTCTGAATCGATTAATATTGAATTTGAAAAGGAATTTACTTTGGACAAAGTTCGTGAACTCATTGCCAAAACACCGGGATGTGTCGTATTTGATGGTCCCAAACAAAACCTCTATCCCATGCCCATAAATGCCCATCAAAAAGATGAGATTTTCGTTGGAAGGATTCGAAGAGACGAGAGCCAGAAAAATAGCCTTAATATGTGGATTGTCGCAGATAATTTAAGAAAAGGTGCTGCAACAAATACTTTGCAAATAGCCGAATATATTTTGAAGCATCAATTAATCTAAAATCAATTAATTTTATATAAGTGACCGTACTGGATTTTATCTTTTCTATTAAAAAGAAATTCAACAATTTTTACGTAACCACGAATATGAAAAAATTAATAATTTAAAACTTAAGCTTAATTCCTCTTGAAAAATAGAAATAATAACTCAACCTTGCGCTTACAAAAAAAAAGACTGAACTTCCCATTTGCCACTAACCATCTTTCAAATATTACCTGCACCTCCCTGTACATCGAGTAATCCCCTTCTAATTTAACTTCCCAGTATGAGTAAAGATAAGTTTAGGATAATGTAATTATGTAATCTGAAGGGGACAATTGGTGTTGACTGTTTAACCTTGTCAGTAATATTAATACTTCATATTACATCTGTTAAAATAAAAACCTATCCACATATTTTCAGTGAATCAAGAACCTTTGGGACAGCATCAAATCAAAATTGAACACCAGTCTGCTTAAAAACCCTTAATTCATATTAAAAATTCAAACGTCTTAAACGTTGACACTGAATGATAAAATGTTTATTAAAAAAAAATTCAATTTGTTGATTGTACCCGAACATTAAGTCCATATAGTCAGAATTAAGGAAAATCAAAAATCAATCAGAACTAAATTATTTCCCAAGATTGACCTCTCAAAAGATTTCTTAGACCTTTGTCTGTTTCTCTAATACTTTAATCAGGATCATTAGCGAATGTAAAAAATTCTTATTGTCCTCAATAATCAAGTCTCAAATCAACTCAAACTAGATTGTTTTAATCTATACAGTGTTCATCAACAATTAAAAAAAATCTCATTGAAGAAAAAATTTGAATATTGAATCCGCCCCTAAAAAAGATCATATAAAATCTTAACACCTCTCGATTAGGAGTAAACTTATCATAACCACAACATCTAAAATATTGAGAATTACTGCTGAAACACATTTTAACACTTTACATGAATTCATTAAAACTTCCATGGCAGAAATTTTAAATAATCAATCTTTTCAATAAAAAACACTGAAAAATTCCCCCCTAAGTAAAAAGTCAATATAATCCCAAGAAATTATCCCCTGTCTATATAAGTAAGTCAAAAGTGAGAGGGGTCTCTCCGCTGATGCAAGTTATTTTATCAGCAACTTGAAAAATCAAATAAACAAGGCTACATATCAGCTGACTAAAAATCAGATTAATCTATACAACTGATCTAATCCCTATCTACTTTGGTGTAAGCTTTTGAAAAAATCATCCCATCTTTTAGGGCCAAATAATTTCTATTTTCAAACCCTAGGGCTAATATTAAATTATCTAAGGATACAAGTTCACGTGCTGATATCCGAGTGGTTATCCCAAAAAAGATATACATTAATTTAATTAATTGTTTACTCCACCATGAGGTGTATTGAAAGTCTGAAACGAAAAGTGATCCCTTTTTTTTAAGTATTCTTGCTATTTTTCTAAGTACTTCCTCTAGTTGAGTTGGAGCAAATAGATCAAGAAAAAAAGGACATATCACCACATGAGTGCTCTCACTATTTAAAGCATATTTTAAGAAATCTGCGCAAATAAACTGCACATTTTCTGGTGCTGATAGTTTCGCTAATTTGATCATTTTATGCGATTTTTCAATATAAATGACAGCTTCTACATGGGTAAGATATTTTAAAATTTTACCAGATCCACCACCTAAAACCACTACCGTATCTGAAGTATTTAAATTATCAAACCACTGAATACTTGCCCGGTGAAGTCTTCCCCAAAAAATGAGTTTTGCCATAAAATCATAGCACCACGTAATCCCATCAAAATCATTCTCCTTCACTATAAAAAAATTAAAGGATAAAAAAATATGGCATCTGCATAAATTCGATAGCGCTCAGCTGGGATAAACCACGATGGTCTCAATAAAATTATCGTTAATTGTAGCGTAGCAAAAAAATAAATGAGCTCTAAATGCATGAGATAATGATAATAATAACCCATAATCAGTGCAGCAAGTCCTGAAATAATAAGCAATCCTCCCAGTAATTGGGAAGTAGCTCTTTTACCCATTGACAAAGACAAAGACGCAAATCCATTAAAGCGATCTTCCTCCAATTCAAATGTAGAGATTAAAACAATATTAATGAATGCCAATAATGATAGCTGTAGCAAAATGAATCCATGCATTCCTTCTAGTTGATCTATTTGAATAAGTGGAAATAGGAATATACCTCCGCCGTAGAGCAGTGCTACCATTACTTCTTTAACAAAAAAAGATGATAATTCTGCGGATAAAATCAAATACACAAAACATATCAGTGCAAGAATAAAACCTGATTGGATCAAATCCGGCGGTAAGTAAAATAAAAGTATCAAGCCCAAAAAGCCCACAAATAATGAAGTTACAATAATCACTTTTTGATTTTTTTTATGAAAAATTCTTCTTGAACCCTTTTGATGCAATTTATGTCTAACATCACGTTGATGGTCCAGCGAATAAATAAGCCAGATACATACCGCGATAGCCAACGATACTTCGATGGGGACCTCTACTTTAAGTTGATCCCCTATAAAATTAAGGAATACGACCCCACCTAATACAATATCAAGAGAGAGCCATCTTATATATTTTAACATTTCCATCATCTCAGTTTTACCTGAAGTTTGGAAATAACTCCTTAAGACTCTTTTGCAAGGGCTTCTGCACCACCAACAATCTCCAATATTTCCTTTGTAATCGCCGCTTGTCGCGTTCTGTTGTAAGTTAATTTAAGTTCTTTTAGAAGCTCTCCTGCGTTATCTGTAGCTTGCCCCATTGCAGTCATTCGTGCTCCATGTTCCGAAGCATTTGACTCTAATAGGCCTTTGTAAAACTGTATTTTCAGAGACTTTGGAATAATCTCATTGAAAATGAAAACTTCATTTGGCTCAGCAATAAAGTCAACGTTTTGAATATTTGTCTCTTCTAAAGACTCTAAAGGGAGAATAGGCAAAAACTGCTCATTTCGTATGATTTGAGTAGCCACATTTTTAAATTCATTATAAATAATTTCTATTCTATCAAATTCTTGGGACATAAAAGACTCAATAGTATATTCCGCAGCAGCACGCACATGGTCAAAATCTAGAAAATTAAAAAGATCACAATAGGTCTCTATTATTGAATAACCCCTTTTTTTATAATATTCATATGCCCTCTTGCCTATCGGCATAATATGCAAATGCCCCGAAGCTTCAATTGAGCTGTATTTGTCCACAATTAAATTTTGGGTGTGCTTAAAGATATTACTATTGAAAGCCCCACACAGCCCTCTATCAGAACTGATCACAACAAGAAGCACAGCATTAACATCTCGCTCCTGGCCATACGGATTGCCTAAAGCCTGTTTGTCAACGGCCATCGAAACATTTTGCATGACACCACTTAACTTCTCTGCGTAGGGGCGCATCTGAATTATTCTATCTTGCGCCTTACGCAACTTGGCGGCCGCCACCATTTTCATGGCTTTAGTGATTTGTTGCGTAGAAGTAACCGATTGGATCCTACCTTTAACTTCTTTTAGATTTGCCATTGACTTCTTAAACTATGATTTTAGATGCTATGTCTCGAGCTACTTGCTCAATGGCTATAGTGGCCCTATCAGATAATTTACCTAACTTTAAGTCCTCCAATGCTTGAGGATTACTACCTAACATTGTTGAGGTAAATTCTGCTTGAAACTCTTCAATTTTTTGCTCTGGAACTTTATCTAAAAATCCCCTTGTAGAAGCGTATAAAATAGCTACCTGTAATTCAACAGGGACTGGTGAATATTGTGGTTGCTTAAGCACCTCTTGATTTCTCCTTCCCCGATCAATCACTAATTTAGTAGCAGCATCTAAATCTGACCCAAATTTTGAAAATGCCTCTAACTCTCTAAATTGTGCCTGATCAAGCTTCAATGTTCCAGCCACTTTTTTCATCGACTTGATCTGTGCGGATCCTCCCACTCTAGATACTGAGATCCCTACATTAATTGCTGGACGAATTCCTGAATTAAATAAATTTGTTTCCAAGAAGATTTGCCCATCAGTTATCGAAATCACATTAGTAGGAATATATGCTGAGACATCTCCTGCTTGTGTCTCAATGATAGGCAAAGCAGTCAGTGATCCCCCTCCTTTGACAATCCCTTTTAATGATTCCGGTAAATCATTCATCTGGGCTGCAATTTCATCGTTATTAATAATTTTTGCGGCTCGTTCTAATAAACGAGAATGTAAGTAAAAAACATCTCCAGGATACGCTTCTCTCCCTGGTGGTCTTCGAAGTAACAACGACACTTCTCGATAAGAAACAGCCTGTTTAGAAAGATCATCGTATATGACCAGCGCAGGTCTTCCTGTGTCACGAAAAAATTCACCTATGGCTGCACCGGTAAATGGCGCAAAAAATTGCATCGGTGCCGGATCAGCCGCTGAGGCATTGACAATGACTGTGTAATTCATCGCTCCATTCTTTTCAAGTGCTGAATAAATTCCTGCGACTGTTGATGCCTTTTGACCTACTGCAACATATATACAATACACAGGCTCACCGTTGTCATAAAATTCTTTCTGATTGATAATCGTATCGATAGCCACTGCGGTCTTACCTGTCTGCCGATCTCCAATAATTAATTCTCTTTGACCCCTTCCGATGGGAATCATGGCATCGATAGCCTTAATTCCCGTCTGCAGGGGTTCGCTTACCGGTTGCCTAAAGATAACCCCAGGCGCCTTCCTCTCAATAGGCATCGGGTAAAGATCCCCGGTAATATTCCCTTTACCATCAATGGGTTTACCCAACGTATCTACTACACGCCCGATCATACCGTTGCCTACTTCAACAGAACCAATACGGCCAGTTCTTTTGACGGTATCCCCCTCTTTAACTCCACTTGATTCCCCCAATAAAACCGCTCCCACATTATCTTCTTCTAAATTTAGGACTAATGCGTTCAGTCCATTCTTTAGTTCTAATAACTCCCCTGCCTGTGCATTTGATAAGCCATATATTCGGGCTACACCATCACCTACTTGAAGAATAGTACCCACCTCCTCTAGCTCCGCTTCTGACTTAAAATTTGAGAGTTGTTCTCTTAAAATTGCTGAAACCTCATCGGGTCTAACATCTGCCATAATTCTAATTTTTATAGTCCAAAAGACTAATTTTCCGATTATTTACTTTCTTGATCAAATATTAATTTCAATTTGTTGAGAGCGCCCATTACACTTTGGTCTATTTGACTATCATCCATAGTCAAAATATAACCCCCAACAATATTTTTTTTAACTTGCGTCGTTAACAAAGGCTTTTTTCCTGAAATTTTTTTTACTAATTCCTCAAAAGAAGTTCTCAATGCAGGAGTCATAGCCACAGCTGTCGTTACATGTGCCAACTGAACACCTTGGCTTTCATTAAAGGCGTTGATATACTCTCGTGCAATCTGGGGCAACAACTTCTCCCGATTTTTAACCACAATAAGTCTCAACAACGCTGAAGATATTTCCGAAACACTCCCTTGAAAAATTTTTACTAGAATTTCTCCTTTTTTAAGATGAGGTATGATTGGACTATTGAGCATATTTAAGAAGGCGATATTTTCTTGACAAACAGCAAGAAACTGCTCCATGTCTGATTTTACTCTATCTGCTGATTTTTTCTTAACAGCCAATTCAAGCAATGGTGTAGCATAACGTTTAGCTATCTTGCTTTCAGACATACTAATTAATTTTCACTTCTTTTAAAAATTTTTCAATAAGCTGCTGCTGCGACTTATCATTTTTTAGCTTTTCGCGAATCAATTTTTCTGCTATGTTTAATGACAATGTTGAAACTAGGTTTTTAACTTCGTCCAAAGCAGCGTTCTTTTCACTCTCAATGATATCTTTTGCATCCGAAATCATTTTTTGAGAAATTTTGGAGGTTTCTAATTTTGCATCCTCTTTTATCTTATTAGCGACATTATTAGCGTCTTTAAGCAATTGATCTCGTTGAACTCTTGCTTCTTTTAGTATCATTTCATTGTCTGCCTTGATTTGCATCATCTCTTCTTTTGCCAATTCCGCAGATCTGATTGAATCCTCTATGATGGACTCTCGCCTACGAAGGGCTTCTGTCACTGGCTTCCACACATAAATTGCCAGGATAGTCAGCACAATTGAAAAGACCACCAGTTGCCAAAATAATAAGCCGTAATCAGGTATTAAAAGATCCATATTCTATTTTTAATTTAAAAATAAGGAATTAACTAACCCCTTTCGTGAATAGTTAATTCCTTTTGATTATCAAGCTGTAGCAGTTCCAGCTGTGTAAATTAGGAAACATACGACTACACCGAACAAAGCGATAACCTCGACTAAAGCTGCGATGACCAGCATAGCTGTTTGAATTTTTCCGAAAGCTTCAGGCTGACGCGCCATGGCTTCCATGGCGGATCCTCCGATTTGTCCGATACCGATACCTGCGCCAATAGCAACAAGGCCTGCACCAATACCAGCCCCCATTACTGCTAAACTCATGTCCATTAAAATTGAAAGTAACATATTTATTTATTTAAAAAGTGAATAATTTCTTTAATGATGCTCTTCTACCGCCATGCCTATGTAAAGCGAAGTAAACATTGTAAAAACATATGCTTGTATGGTTGCTACAAGTAATTCTATTATAGTTATCAAAGTGACAATCACCGTACTTCCTAAACCTACCATCCAAGAATGAAATATAAAAGTAAGACTTATCAAGCTTAATACGACAATGTGCCCTGCAGTAATAGAAACGAAGAGTCTTACCATTAAAGACACGGGCTTGGTAAGTACACCTATAAGTTCTACGGGTAATATAATAGGTCTCAACCACAAAGGTACTCCTGGTGTCCAAAAAATATGTGCCCAATAAGCCTTTTTACCACTAAAATTTGTGATTATGAAAGTTCCGAATGCCAATACTGCGGTAACAGCAATGTTTCCTGTCATGTTGGCTGCACCAGGTATTAGTCCTATTAAATTTCCGAACCAAATAAAAAAAAACAAAGTCAGTAGGTAGGGTAAATATTTTTGGTAGTTTTCCCCAATACTGGGTTTAACGACCTCATCTCTTATGTAGATTATCACGGGCTCAAAGAAAGATTGCAAACCTTTAGGAGCCTTACCTTCATTTTTCTTATAGCCACGAGCGACAGCAAAGAAAAGCAACATCATAATGGCGGCGTCTATGAAAATAAACAATACATTTTTAGTTATTGAAAAATCGAAAACGGGCTGGCCATCAGCCCTTGAAATGTGTCCGTCCGATAATATGTAGCCTTCATGTGGTACTTTTTCATGTGCTTCATTGAAAAAATGATCAGAGGAAAATATTACTAACCCGTCAGCTTCAGAATATAAAATAATGGGGAGAGGTACGACTAATCCATGGGCAATTTCCCAGCCATGTGCATCTTTGATATGGTGATTGATCATCTCACCAGGATTGAAATTTTGTTCTTCAAAGCTTCCCGATGCATAGGCTCCATGCGGATACTCAATCAAAAATAAACAAATCAACCAACCGATAATCAGACTTTTACTCATTTTGAATATTCTGTTTTGTCGGCATATTTTTTTCATTACTCAATTTCGCTGCAAGTTAATTAATACGTAGCGTAATTCAAATACAAGATAGACCAAATAAAGTCCAATTATTTCAAATAACAAGAGCTCAAAATTTTGACCTTTGATGACCATAAAAAATCCCAATAAAAGAATTATAGTCAATAATCTGAAGACAGTAGCCCCTAAAAAATAAAATATTGATGTCTCAGTTTTTTTTTTTGCTCTCATAAAGATCCAAGAAATGACTAAAGATTGGATGAAGAAAAATACTATAATTAACGGAAAATGACGGTGCACAGCGACGGGTAATTGATTTTCAAATATCCATAGAACTATAAATAAAATGCTAATAGTGGTTGATTGATAGAAATAACTCATTTTGAACTCTTTTTGATCAAATATATTAAGGTACTAAAAACACTTAATAGTATTGAAATTACTAAGAAAATAGGCCACTTATTATTTAAATATTGATCAATGAAATTTCCTAGCCAAAAAAGAACTAAATTAAAAGTGAAAAGTTGAAGGGACAAACCAATGAAACTCTTAAAGCTTTCATTAGCTTTAGGACTCCGCTTTTTTGAGGAAGTGTCCAATTTCTTCTATTTTCTCCTTATTTTCTTTTTTGTCTGAATACTTAGAATCCGACTCTTCACGAATCACTATTTCAGTAAACTTGACCCCCATTCTGCACTTACCATTAAATTCTGCTCCTGATTCTAAAATCAAAGTATTAACTGATAGGTCTCCTTTGATGACTGCAGAGGATTTCAAAACCAATTTTTCCGTAACTTGAACATTACCAATTATTGTTCCGGCAAACTCTGCATTTTGAGCTAAAATATCTCCCTTAACTAATGATGAACTCCCTAATGCCAATTTTGAGCGCGTCGTAATGTTCCCTACAACTTTTCCGTCAACTCTAATATTCCCGTGGGCATTTAAATTCCCTTTTAAATTAGAGCCCTTAGAAATAATATTGCTTAAATTAATTGAATCCTCCATGATTTTTTGGTTTTTCTTATTCCACATATTTTATCTAAAATTAATATAATCCTCAGGATTCACTGCCTCTTCTTTAAACCAAAGTTCAAAATGCAAATGAGGACCTGAGGTAAGTTCTCCTGTATTACCTATAAAAGAGATCACTTCACCAGAATTTACAATATTACCAACACTTTTTATTAATTCCGAATTATGCTTATAAATAGATATTAAGCTACCAGTGTGCTGAATGACTAAGACATAACCTCCATCAAGCGTCCATGAGGCCATAATAACAATTCCATCGGCCAATGCCTTGATTGGTTCATTTTCTTGAGAGACAATATCAATACCAAAATGATCTTTTTTCGGATCAAATTTATTCGTAATAATTCCCTCCAATGGTGTAAAAAATATTATTTCACGTAGTTCATCCTCTGAGCGATTAAAATTGAGGGATACAAGCCCTAAATCTGAGCTCTCATATTCAGCTCTGAACTGAGAATCTAATGGACTTAGGGCAGGCGACAAGTTAATATCTCCCAAGGTAGTAGTAGATAACATTTGACTACTAGAAGACAAACTATCGAGATTTTGTCCTTCCAAAATAAGCTTAACATTTTGAATATAGTTATTTTTGATTTGAACTTCATGCTGAAGGGAATCCAAGATCATAGTCAAATTCAAAACTTGCCTATTGGCTTCCATTTCTGCATATCGAGGGTCAAACCATTGTTTAAGTACGGTATTTACACCTAAAATCGACAAGGTCATAGATAAAATAAACATTAATGCCATCAATAAAATTAATCGGGCATAATTGAAAATTACGGTTCTTTTTTCTGAGAAATCCTCTTCTTTTCGTACAATAAGGAGATATCTGTCCGTTAACCAGTTCGAGAATGTGCGTTTTTGAGACAAATTTTTGAAAATTAAATTGCAAATATATTAAAAGCCGTTCTTTTATCTTTGTATTACCTCGTACCATAAGATATAAATTTTCAAGTTGAAAATTAATTTAATTTTTTGAGATATTTTTTGACCCCTATATTTCTAATTGTTTTAAAGGCTTTCACCTTTGGCCAAGCTGGTGGTATCATCAATTCTGGCTATCACGACCTTACAGCCCATTACAATAGTTATTTTATTGCTCGTGAAAAAATCAAAGAAATTGAATCTGGAATTTTTAATAAATATAAATGGAACTATAATCGAACCCTACCTATTTTCGCACCCTTTGATACAACTGATTCAAAATCATTGGAGGCTATTTTATTAGACTGCATAGAAAAAGCTTCAATCGCAATCCAAAGACATCCAGAATCAAAATGGCAAGATGATGCATACATCCTAGTTGGGAAAGCCCGGTTATACGGATCTGAATTTCCCGAAGCAATCGAAACTTTTAAGTGGATTAATAAATTCGGTGAAAACAAAGACATTCAACATCTTGCTCTATTTCATCTAATCAGAACTTTCTGTGAAGCTTATGAATTTAAAAATGCTCAAGCGGTCATTGCTTATCTTGAAAATGAAAAAATATCTGATGAAAATCTTCTTATTTACTTTTTAAATAAGGCCTATTATTATCAAAAAATTGAAGAAAATACAGCTATAGCTGAAAATTTAGAAATGGCAGTGAAACATCTAAAACGTAATCCGGATAGAGGTAGAATAGAGTTTATGGCCGGACAAGCCCATCAGGATATTGAAGATAATTTCAGTGCCTTTCAATTTTACAAAAGAGCTATGAAGCATAGTAAAAGTTATGAACTTTCTTTTTTTTCAAAGCTCTACATGGTTGAAGTAGCCCCTATGAATACCCGATCTCACAAAAAAAAGACCTTGAAACATTTCAAAAAGCTATTGAAAGATCGAAAAAATATGGATCATAAAGATAAAATTTATTATCGAATAGGTGATTATGAATATAAAAGAGGAGCTTTGGATTCTGCTATTTTGAATTACAAAATGTCCGTTGCGAGTAATACTAATGATCCCAGGCAAAAATCTTATGCTTATTTAAAATTAGCTCAGATTTATTACAATCACAAAATGGATTTCAAACTTGCTAAGGCATATTATGACAGTACGATGACGCTATTACCCAAAGATGAGAAAGAGTATACAACCTCTTTGGATAGAAAAGAAATTCTCACTGAATTTGTTACTCATATTAATACAATTTCAAAAAATGATAGCCTCATAAATTTAACAGTAATTAGTAATGATTCCTTGGAAATTTTAGTTAATCAAATACTTGTTAGACAAGAAGCAGAAATCGAAAAAGCAAGCGCAAAGCGAAAAAAAGAAGCTCGTACTTCTAATAATAATGTAGAATTTTATAATAATGAAAATCAAGTAACACTTTCGACGTCAACAAAAGGAGAATGGTATTTTTATAACAGCCTTGTTGTAAGTAAAGGATTGGCGGCCTTTAAACAAAAGTGGGGTCAAAGGAACTTAACTGACCATTGGAGAAGACAAAATAACAATGATAATCTGCCTAATAATCCTGAGACCGTAGCATCGCAGAGTAATGCTAAAGACAATACAATAAACACTAGTGGAGCAATTAGCGAGTTCGATAGAACCGAGGCTAAAAGCAAATTATTAGCTGCTATTCCACGTGATTCCTCCCAATTAAATAAACTTTTAAATGAAATAAAAAAGTCATTATATGAGCTGGGAAAAATTTATAATTTTAAATTAAAGGAACCCCATAATGCAATAATAACCTTCAATAAACTCATTACCAGATTCCCGGCAAGTCCCTTCCACGCAGAAGTACTCTATCAGCTTTATTTACTCAATAAAGAAACTGACTCATTGGAAAGTCTTAGGGCAGCCGATCAACTTATTTTATCTTATCCTGATTCTATATACACTAAACTTATCATCAATCCGAACTATATTGAAGATAATGACCAATTGACCAGAGCTTTACAAAAAGTTTACAAAACAGCCTATAATGACTATAATAAGGGTGCCTATGAAAAGTCAATATTATTGATTGACAGTGCTTTATCATCTGAAATGGATAATGAATTTATAGACTATTTATTACTTTTAAGAGCTATTTGTTTTGGAAAAACTGACGGTATTTACAAATACCAATTTGAATTAAATAATTTCATCAAGGATCAACCCAATAGTGAATTAATTAAATACGCAAATGAACTTATTACAATTTCCGATGCCTTCCAAATTAATCTATTCAGCGCCTCCAAAGCAAAGTATATCACCAATACAGATCGAGAACATTATTTTCTCTATTTATATCCAACGGATATTGATCTTAAAACCTCTGTCTCGTCCATTTTAGATGATTATCTTAGTGGTCAAAATTTAAAACTCATGACTGGCAACATGATCTTTGATGAGACCTATTCTATCGCAATGGTAACTCCGTTTAGTAATTTAGAGGAAGCTCAAAAATTTCGCTCTGAAATTGAGAGAAAACTGATCACTGATATTGAAAAAGAAAATTGGATCAACCTCATTATAACCAAAGAAAACTTTGATATCTTTTACCGAACCAAAGACTTAGACTCCTACCTTACATTTTTTGATAAGTATTATTAGCATGGATAAAAAAAAACTATATTAGGATAATAGGTCTTTTATTTTGGCTTTTATTTTGCGCAATATTCATAGGTGCTCCCACATTTATTTACATGGTAAAAAATGATACACGAGGACTTTTTGGAGGACTTCCTAGCTTGAGCGATTTAGAGAAACCAGAAACAGATCTATCGTCTGAATTGATAAGTGCAGACGGTGTCTCTCTTGGGAAATATTTTAGAAAAAATCGAACAGCAATTACTTATAACGAGCTCTCACCCGAATTAATTAATACCTTATTAGTGACCGAAGATTATAGGTTTAAAGAGCATTCTGGAATAGATTTAAAGGCTTTAATTCGAGCCATATTTGGAAAATTAACCTTTCAATTTAAAGGAGGTGGAAGTACCCTTACTATGCAGTTGGCAGAAAATTTGTTTGGTACTAATTCTCAAAATCAAGGGACAATATATGCCTTCTCTAATTTGGGACAAATTGTTACTAAATTGAAAGAATGGATAATTGCCTTTCAATTAGAACAATCATATACCAAAGAAGAAATACTTGCCATGTATTTGAATACAGTAGAGTATGGCTCCAATTCATATGGAATAAAAGTCGCTGCTAAAACCTTTTTTAACAAACTGCCTTCGGAACTTGATTACCAAGAATCAGCCAGCCTCATAGGATCTATCAATAAACCTACCCGATACAACCCTATTTATAATCCCGAAGATGCCAAAGCCAAAAGAACGGAAATTCTATACAATCTTTTAAAATATGATGTTATTGAACGATTTTTGTATGATTCTTTAGTCCAAAAACCACTCCCTCTTAATTACAAAGTTGATAATCAACATCAGGGACTGGCCACCTATTTTCGTTCAGTAATCCGAAATAGGTTAATTAGCTGGTGCAAGGAAAATGGTTATGATCTTTTTAATGATGGGTTAAAAATATATACCACATTGGATAGTCGATTACAAAAACATGCAGAGACGGCTGTTGATGAAGAAATGAGTCGTTTGCAAACTTTATTTGAGGAACATTGGGAGGGTAGAAATCCATGGATTGATGAAAATAATGAAGAAATCAAAGGTTTTCTAGAAAATGCTATCAAACGAACTTCTAGTTATAAAAGCTTAAAAAAGAAGTTTTCAGACTACCCTGACTCTATTAAATATTACTTACAAAAACCTAAAAAAATAAAAGTCTTTTCATGGGATGGAGAAAAAGATACCATTTTAAGTCCGCTCGATTCCATGCGTTATTACAAACGCTTTCTTCAAGCCGGTTTTTTGGCAATGGAGCCAAATTCTGGGCATATTCAAGCTTGGGTTGGTGGTATAAATTATAAATATTTCCAATACGACCATGTAAAACAAGGCAAGCGTCAACCCGGATCTACTTTTAAACCAATTGTATATACCGCTGCAATAGATAATGGATATTCCCCATGCTATGAGGTAGTGGATGCTGCCATCACTTACGCTGTACCTGGACAAATCCCCCCAATCTGGCGTCCAAATAATTCGTCCGGTAAATACAGTGGGGAAATCATGACGATTAGACAAGCAATGGCCAGATCCGTAAATTCAATTACCGCTTTTATCATGAGCAAAGTCGGACCCAGTAATGTGGTAGATTATGCGCGAAAATTAGGATTTACGAGTCCGCTGAATGCAGTCCCCTCTTTATGTCTTGGCACTGATGATGTTTCCCTCTATGAATTAGTCGGTGCTTATGCCACATTTATAAACAAAGGCAATTTTACTAAACCTGAATATATCACTAAAATTGCTGACAAAAATGGAAATATTCTTCAATATTTTATTCCTGAAACTCGTGAGGCCCTAAACGAACAAACAGCAAACCTCATGCTCCACATGCTCAAAGGAGCCTTAGAAGAACGTGGAGGTTCAGCAGTAACCCTGGATCCTTGGTTGAAAGAAAATAACGACATAGGTGCCAAGACGGGTACTACCCAAAATGCATCAGATGGTTGGTTTATAGGAGTTACCAAAGACCTTGTAGCCGGCGCTTGGGTAGGTGGGGATGAGCGAAGTATTCGATTTAGAGAGTGGATTCTCGGTCAAGGCGCACGCACGGCCCGACCTATATGGCAAAATTTTATGCTTAAAGTCTATCAAGACTCAACACTCGCTTACGAGCGAGCACCATTTGATCCTCCGTCCACAAAAATCAATGTTGAATTGGATTGTAATATTTATAAAGGTACCTACGGAAAAGATTCAACTTTTTATGACATCGTCAATGAAGGTGAGATATTCTAGATGGAACATTTTCAATTTGACAAAACTTCTTACAATCATATCCCTAAAGATCCGGGTGTCTATAAATTTTTTCATGCTTCAGGAACTCTTTTATATGTCGGTAAAGCTAAAGTTTTAAAAACCCGAATTGCTAGCTATTTTACGAATAAAAGCTTACTAAATAGAAAAACACAACGACTCGTCAGTCAAATAAATACCATAGAAGTCACGATTGTAAATTCTGAATACGATGCCTTACTACTAGAAAACAACCTGATCAAAGAAAATCAGCCAAAATTCAATATCTTATTAAAGGATGATAAAACATTCCCTTTTATAGTGGTTACCCACGAGCGATTCCCAAAAATATATTCTACTCGAAAAGTTATTCCAGATAACGGAACCCATTTCGGACCTTACACCAGTGCACGGACCATGCATAAAGCTTTAGATCTTATCAGCAAACTTTATCACGTAAGATCATGTAATCTTAACCTATCAGAGAAAAATATCGATAGCAAAAAATTTAAAGTATGCCTTGAGTACCATATCGGCAATTGTTTAGGTCCCTGCGAAAATCTACAATCTGAAGTAGATTATTTAAATGAAATTGACCAAGCCAAGCTAATTCTTAAAGGTAGCATTCACCCCATTAAAATACGCCTTAAGGAAGACATGAACAATGCCGCAGGTTTACTTAAATTTGAACTAGCAGCTGAATATAAGTCAAAGTTGCAATTACTGGAAACCTTTCAGTCAAAATCGTTGATTGTCAACTCTAACATTACAGACATTGATGTTGTCACCATTCTGACCGGAGAGAACATAAGTTATGTTAACTTTATGAAAGTTGAAATGGGGACGGTTAGGGCATCCGAAACTGTACTTATCAAGTCAAAACTTCAAGAAAAAACTAATGAAATTTTAGCTTATGCCGTAACTACTCTCCAACAAAAATTCAATAGTCACAGCGCTACTATTATCTCCAACTTTTTATTCGAGCTACCAGAAATTAATGTTATAATCCCACAAATAGGTGATAAAAAGAAATTATTAGACCTTTCCATAAAAAATGTACTTATGTTCAAGAGGAATCATCTTCGCATTAAAACGAAACAACAGGATGATTCAAATCGAACCATGCGTCAATTACAGAAAGATTTAAGGTTAAAATCTTTACCTACTGTCATAGAATGTTTTGATAACTCCAACATACAAGGTACCAATCCTACAGCAAGCATGGTCTATTTTAAAAATGGAAAACCTTTGAAACAGCAATATCGACGCTATAACATAAAAACTGTTATTGGACCTGATGACTTTTCTTCGATGACTGAAATCATCTACCGCAGATATGACCGCCTAGTAAAAGAAAAAAAAACTTTTCCAGATCTTATCGTTGTGGATGGAGGAAAAGGTCAGCTCAGTGCCGCTTGTATTTCTCTTAAAAAACTTGACCTTTATGGCAAAATTCCAATTATTGGCATTGCCAAAAGATTGGAAGAAATTTATTTCCCGGAAGATTCTATTCCTATTTACCTCAATAAAAAGTCCTCTACACTTAAGCTCTTACAATTTATAAGAGATGAAGCTCACAGATTTGCAATTACACACCATCGCAACAGGCGCTCAAATGACTCAATAACCTCAGCTCTTGACAATATCCCAGGAATTGGTACTAAAAATAAAACAACCTTGCTTAAGCAATTTAAAACATTGAGTCAAATTCGAACGGCTTCCGTTTCTGCTTTGACAAATACCATAGGTAATAAATTGGCTATAAGGGTACATAATTATTTAAACAAAAAAAAGGAATCCAAGTAGAGATTCCTTTTAAAACGATTAAAATATATTCTTAGTTCTCCCACAAATAATGCTCATATTCCATCAATTCCATTTCAGCTTGCTCCTGTAATATCATCGCACTCATGGGATCCTTAGCAATTTGATCTCCGTACATCTGCCTAATGTCTAAATTCTGAGAATTAGACACCCCAATTACCGGAGCATTGAACAATCTTAGTTCGAGAGCATCTGCCAGATTTATATGCGCCCCTGGATTTTGTTCGTTAAACCATAGGGCTTTTTCTTTGTAAGGTCCTCTGAACAGTTTGACAACATCATCATACCTAAAGCTTGCCACTTTTTTTTCAAATTGAATTTCATAATTTGGATTGGCAGGGATACCTATAGTCAGCGATCTAATGTAATAATACATTCTTGATCTATTACGATCAAAAATAAGATCCTCTTTAATATAGATCTTATTAAATTCCGTCGGATCAATATCATTATATTTTTTCCCGTCTCCCTCAGACTCCTCTTCTGCCTCATCTCCAAAACCTCCCCCGAAGCCTCCTCCAAAATCATCTCCAAAATCATCCCCACCCCCTTGGATCTCATATTGCAAAGCCATTATAAACTCATCATCAGGCATAGGTCGTAAACATGAATCAGACATATAGGGCTGAAGTAAACCCTCTTTGGCTCCTTGGATCATCAAGGCTGACAACTCGGAATTTTTAGAATTAAATGGTTGATTCTGTTTCTGTGTCAGATTTAATCTTCTGAACAGGGTTTTTTTCCACATGATATGATTAGGCTTAACCTCGGGTTTGATAATCTCAGCTGCCGCTACAGGTACTCCCCATTGTTGCCCGTGAACTTCCACGACTATGAATAATACTAAAAAACTGAATAATAAATTTTTCATTTTCTTTTAAATTTTAGACCTATTTCAATGGGATTGACATACTTCGATTATATGCATTGAAATTTTCAACATCTCCTTTAAAATTTTTTCTTTTTACTTGTTTGAATTCTAGTACCAGTATATCTCCCTTTCTCGCCGATGAAGCAATCGCAGATAAGTTTAAACTGCCGCTTCCTTTAACACTTTGCCTACCAACACCACCACTTACTAGTGTGGCCACAATTTGAGAAACTTGAAATTTAGCATCGTCTGGTAAAAATTCCTTAAATCCTGCGTCTGGTATCGCTCTTATAGATAATCTGGGCGTTTTTGCAGGGATTCCCTTTGAAATATTAACTTCTCCTCTATCTGAAAAAGCCTTTATTTCAACCGCTGGTATGGGTCTTACACCAAAGGTTCTTGATCCTATTCTGTTACCATTACTCGAGACACTTAAAACAACCTCTTTTGCTGTCGGTACTATGGTCACTGCACCTGCCGTTGCTCCCTTAATTGTAGATCCTCCTTTTGCAGAGAACGCTGGATTGTAAGAAGTTCCCAATGCAGGCACCTGAACATCTAACTTATTTCCGCAATTGAAATAAAGTGCTCCAACTGAGGCTGACTGAATCTGAATAACTGGCTTCATTACAAAATATTCCTCAACACTTGCGTATGTGGTATCTCCTCCGCCAGGCAAATCAATGGTAATAGCTGCTTCGAAAGTTTTACGTTTTTGCATTTCCTTTCCTGAAAACTTCGCTGAGGCGGTAAACTCCACCAGGCCAACACCACCTTCAACTTTAATTTGTTTCCCGTTATAAGTCATTGTCGGTACAATGGCTGAAGCTGAAGCTGCAATGAACATCTCTGCTTTGTAAGGTGTCCCAGCAGCAACATATTTTGACTCGGGTCTAACCATTGCAACAATTTG
>PYIJ01371098.1_pt1 | contig 75559 bp, 57 predicted proteins | sample 3578051 | NCBI WGS metagenome assembly PYIJ01 (sample SAMN08408021, study PRJNA431606) | Marine metagenome isolate SA_KN192-05_S13_5m, whole genome shotgun... | biome: marine; feature: oceanic pelagic zone; material: water; isolation source: surface water sample, 0.2-0.8 um fraction ... | reverse complement strand
TGATCAATATGAAGGGCATCCTACTAATACCGGTTCTTACCATTATCACATAGAACCTACGTGGTTAACCGAAACCAAAGGTGATAGTACATTCTTAGGACTTTTGCTTGATGGCTTTCCTGTTTATGGCCCTGTTGAAGGCGGAGTTACTTTGACCAATGATGATCTTGACGATTATCATGGCCATAGCCACTCAACTACCCATTTTCCTGAGGGAATTTATCATTACCATATTACAGATGAGCTACCATGGATCAATGGAGGTGAATTTTATGGTGCTCCAGGTACAGTTACCCAATAGAAATAATTAAATACACCTATTTCCATATTTATGAAGAATAAAATCAAGAAAGTACCCTCTATCCTCAGATTTTTTTTACTCTAGAGAAATCTTATTCTTTCTCACGACATTTATACATTAAATAACCCTCAATTAATTACAATTGTTGCGTATAACATTTAAAACATAATTTTAATTTTTGAATTTAATTCGCGTGTTACAAAAAATACTATACTTTGGTCTAGTCTATCCTATCTCTAGACTTCCTTTTTTCTTAGTTTATCGTTTATCAGATATTCTTTTCCTGATCCTGTTTTACCTAATCAGATATAGAAGGCATACTGTTTATCAAAATATTAAAAATGCATTTCCTAACTATTCGCCAAAAGCATGTGAAAAAGTAAGCATTGGTTTCTATCGACATTTTTGCGACCTCATCGTAGAAAGTCTTAAACTATTTACAATCAGAGAAAAAAATGCTCAAGATCGTATGGTTTACAAAAATATAGAACTCATAGAGCAGCTATTCAAAAAACAAAAAAACATTGTCTTAATGGGTGGACATTATGGAAATTGGGAACTACTGGCCATCACCATCAATCATGTTTTACCGCATCAATGCAAGGCCCTATATACACCATTACGAAACTCATTTTGGGAAGAGAAAATGAAACATAGTAGAAGTCGATTTGGTCTTCACATGGTGAGCATAAAGAAGATCCTATCTGAATCCAAAGAAAAAAAAGAAAAATTTAATCCATTATTGTGTACCATTTACGGCTCAGATCAATGGCCAAGAAAACCTGAAAAAGCTTACTGGACTTCATTCTTAAACCAAGATACAGGATTTCAAAGAGGTGCAGAGAAGTTTGCAAGAAAAAATAATGAAGCCGTAGTCTTTGGTAAAATTAGCAAAGTACGAAGAGGTCATTACGAGACTGAATTCAGTCTTATCACTGAAGAGCCAACTTTGGAGGAGAATAATTTTATAATGGAATCCTACAAAGACATGTTAGAAGCACAAATAAAAAGAAACCCCGCTTACTATCTTTGGTCACACAAAAGATGGAAACAACCTAGACCCGACACTTTGGAACTTTAACTAATTTTCAAAGGGATCAATTTATAATTTTGAAATCTGTAAATAAATACCTTAGTTCTTCATCTTTTACATCTTCTCTTAAATTTAAGTAAATCATATTTGGAAAGCCATATTTTTTATCAAAAGTATATTCAGAGATAAACGGATTTTTGGCTTTTTCCTCTTCAATCCAATCGAATAATTCAGAAAAAGTTTTACCCACATTGCTTCCATTTCCAGCTTTTTTGCCATCAACAGTCACAACTTTTCCTAGATTGACTTCAATAACTTTTGCCTCGCGTGTCGAAGGAGGACAAAAACAGCTTAGTTGCTGTGTAAACTTATAATGAATAATTTTTTTTTTATCCCACTTTTCTCGATTGATTCCTATCATATCTTTTGTTTGTTTGGAATTTGACAAACTACAACTAATAAAAATTAGACTAATCTGAGCCAGTATGCACATTTTCTTCATATCTTCTTATCCTTCTATGATCTTATTCACATTATTTTACCCATTTAATTTTAATTGGTAATAATTATAAAGTATTCACTAATTATTAAAAAATCTCATAACGAGTAATATGCAAATTTTGTTTAGTTTTGTAAAATTATAGAATTGCACTTTAAACAAAGGGTTACCTCTAGGATTAACTATGTATTAAGAAGTAATAATCCTTATTAAAAAAAAACTTTATAAATATTATTCACACAGAATTTACTGTCATGAAAATAAAAAAACCGATTTTAACCACTCTCGTCCTGGCTGCAATAGTAATTGGCCTTTATGTCATCAAAACCACAGTTGGATTTCCCCCTTCCGACGCAACTGGATCTGCAATTAAAGGGGTTCAAAAAGCGAAAAAATACAAAATTGAAGATGATACCGAAGTAGAGCTCGTTGGAGAAAATGTACAAATATTACTGCAAAACGATGAATTCCAAGCCTTAATGGAGGACGAAAATTTTACTGAGTTGATCGATTCAGAGTCTTTTGCCGATTTAGCGAAAAATACTGATTTTCTGGAATTTACTCAAAATGACGAGTTTTCTAAACTCATAGAATCTGGAGATCTTTCGCAAAACCCAATGTATGAAAAACTAGCCAAAAACCCAACTTTCCTTACCTTGGCGAAAAATCCAGCTTTTATGGAAGTTGCAAAAAATCCAAATTTCAAAAAAATTGCTAAAAATCCAGCATTTGGTAATGTAGTTCGTTCATCCCAATTAGGTGTCCTTCAAAAAATGGTTCAATAAAATCTTAAAAAAGTCCAATTAATTTTGGACTTTTTTTTTGGCTTATTTACTTGTTTTGTCCTTCCTTACTTTGTAGATTATTCCTAAATTCCTACAATTAATAATGAGTCAGAAATGAAATACATTACAGTATTCCTAATATTCATCGCAATTAATTCCACTGCCCAAGAAATTTTTGAATCAGAAAATACTAAGATAATCCATTACGACTCCCGTAAAAGTTTTATTATACCTTATACCATCAGATGCTTTGACAACGCTTTAGATTTCCATAAAAGGCTATTCAATTATGAACCGACAGGAGAAATTACCGTAGTACTGGAAGATTTTGGGGATTATGGCAATGCAAGTACACTCGCCGCTCCTTTTAATATAATCAATATAGGATTATCCCCTTTTAGCTATGCATTTGAAACATTTCCCGCTGGCGAACGGATTTTTTCATTAATGAATCATGAATTGGTACACATGGCTGCTCTAGATAATACTTCTAAACAAGATCGATTTTTTCGAAAATTGTTTTTTGGTAAGGTAGTACCCACAAGTGATCATCCCATTTCCATGTTTTATAGCTTCTTAACTATTCCAAGGTATTATGCCCCAAGATGGTATCACGAAGGAATTGCTTCTTATGTAGATACTTGGATGAGCGGCGGAAAGGGAAATGCAATGGGTAATTATGACGAAATGTTTTTTCGCACTAAAATCCTCGAGGATGCCAAAATCTACAGTGCACAAGGTTTAGAATCTGAAGGCACTACAAGTGACTTTCAAGGAGTTACTAATTCCTACCTTTACGGCACTCGTTTTATGGGTTATTTAGCCAATCAATATGGACCGGAAAAGATCATAGAGTGGGTAAAAAGAGAAGATGAAAGTAGTAGTTTTTTTGCTAAACAATTTAAACAAATTTTTGGTTTTTCAATTGACAAAGGATGGGATGATTGGCTGACTTTTGAGAAAGCATTCCAGGAAGAGAATATTGAGTTGATCAACGAAAATCCCATCACAAAAGTAACATCAATTACCGAAAAAATACTCGGCTCAGTTTCCTATGCCCATTTTGATGAAAAAAGAAATAAGATTTATGTAGCAGTCAATTATCCTGGCAAAGTACCCTTCTTAGCTGCAATTGATTTGTCAAACGGTGACATTGAACATCTCACTGACATAAAAGGCGCTGCCCTATTTTATGTATCTTCCGTCATTTATGATGAAGCTGCAGATAAAATTTATTTCACCACAGATAATAATGCTCAGCGTGATTTGAACAGTTACGATCTAAAAACAAAAAAAGTAAAGTTATTAAATGAAGATGCCAGATTTGGTGATTTAGCACTTAATCCGATAGATAAGTCCATTTGGGGAGTTAAGCATGACAATGGCTTTTCAACAATAATAAGAATCATTGAACATGATTCTACAAAAAATAATCCGACACCTTATAGCTCAAAATTTGATGGCATGATCACCCTACGATATGGAGATGATATTTTTGATATGGACATATCACCTGATGGCAAGTATTTAAGTGCTGCAGTGAGTGATTATAAAGGTACCCAAAAACTTATGTTATATGAAATCGATGCATTCACGGGTTTTGAATCTAAGTCTCAAGTCTTGTTTGATTTTGATGACGCCTCCCCCCAAAGCTTTCGATTCACCAAAGATGGAAAGTACCTTGTTGGTACGAGCTACTATTCTGGTATCAGTAATGTTTATCGTATTAATTTGAGCACCTTCGACGGTGAGGGGGAAGGAGTTGAAGTAATGAGTAATGCTGCCACGGGATTTTTCAGACCCGTTGTACTGGACAGTAGCCGATTATTCGTTTTTGAATACAAAAGTAAAGGATTTCAGCCCTCTATCATCAAAAATAAACCGGTTGATGCACTATCATCCATTAATTTTTTAGGAACCAAAACAGCTGAATCACATGATTTCGTAAAAAAATGGTACACCAAACGCCCGAGTCAAGTTAAAGCATCAAATGATACGACCACGGCAGCAACATCTTTTTACAGTACCCTAAAAGAATTTCAATTAACTGCTGCTTACCCAACCCTTGTCGGTTATCAAAATTTTATGGGAGTAGGATATAAATTTAATTTCCGTGACCCATTGTGGTTAACTGAAATGAATTTGACTTTCTCTTATACGCCCACCCAATGGTTCAATTCTTTAAGTGATGACCCTAACGAATCCAACACACTTGCTGAAGATGAAACTTTTCATGCTAGCATAAATTTTACTACTGGAAACTTTTTCTTTCGCTTCGCTTATAATCCTGCCAATTTTTACGATTTATTTGGGCCCACAAAAAGATCTAGAAAGGGAATCAGTGGTGGCATAGATTGGAGCCCCACCTTGATTTGGAATCCACCGATTACCTTATTTTTAGATTTGGGAGTAGGTGGCTTTTATGGTTTGGAAAAAAGCAATGAATTTCAGCAATTATCTTATGCGACATTTGATGGGAACTTATTTTTTGATTTTTACGCAGCTCTTAGTTATAGCTTCGTCAAAAATTCAATTGGCGCAGTAGATGATGAAAAAGGTATTACTGCCGGATTGGAAGCCAGTACAGCTTACACTGCAGGTCAAATTTATCCAAGCCTAGTTGGAAACTTAGATTTAGGAATCCCCTTACCAATTAATCATACGTCCGTTTGGTTAAGATCTGCTTTTGGTAAGTCTTTTGCTGATGAATTAAACCCCTTTACAAGATATGGCTTTGCAGCCTTTGGAAACAACTACATAGATTCATGGAATGCCAAGCAATACAGGGGAACTTATGCTTTTCCTGGCCTTACCTATTCTGACAAGCGTTATATTGAATCAAGAGATTTTGGGAAGCTTATGGTAGATTTAATACTTCCGCCAATTAGATATAAAAAATTAGGCTTTTTCAATCTTTTCGCCAATTGGACGCAAGCCTCTGTTTTTACCTCTGTTTTATACTCGCAAGATTTTTATCCGGACGGAGGAGGTCATCCTAAAAATGCACAGTATATTTTCGACATCCCTAATCCTTTGGGAGTTTCTTCAGATGATCCCATCTGGACTGATGTTTTTGTAAATTTCGGAGCACAAATTGATACTCGTATCGTTCTTTTCTCTTTGCTTCCCTCTACCATTTCTATTGGAGTAGCACGCGCATATGACATGGTTAGTGGAGACAGTTATGATGAGTTCATGATATCATTAAAATTACTTAATTAATTTTTATACAAAACTAGATTAAAAATGCTAAAGGAAATCGGACTACTATCTCTCTCTCTACTTCCCGGTTTAATTATCATAATTTTTATTTTTTTCTCTGACAAGCATGAAAAAGAACCTATAGGGCTATTGTTAGTGAGCTTTATTTTTGGAATTATCACTTTTGGACTTGCCTATTTTACGGGAAACTTCTTGACAGAACATCATCAGATTGAACCTAATAATTTAATGGATGAGTTATTTTTTGCTTTTATCATTGTAGCACTAGTGGAGGAAACATTCAAATTTTCATTTGTGAGATTTATCTTATACCGAAATCATAATTTTAATGAACCATTTGATGGAATTGTTTACACTGTTATGGTAGCTATGGGTTTTGCCACAATCGAAAATGTAATATTTGTAATGCAAGGTGGAGTAACTACTGGAATTGTACGAATGTTCTCCACTGTACCTGCACATGCTACTTTTGCAGTCATCATGGGTTATTACTTAGGGAAGGCAAAATTCAATGAGAAAAAAATAGCTTTAGACATCGATGGAGATGGGATACCTGACATTAATCTCAATACTAAATTATTTACCTATTTGATTGCTTTTATTGGGTTTGTGATCGCAACTGTAATCCACGGATTTTATGATTATTTTTTATTAACCTCGTTCATGCCTGGAATTTGGATAATGGCATTTATTTCACTTTCAATAGCCGTCCTCTTTGCCCAAAAAGCAATGACCTTACATCAGGATGCTTCACCATTTAAACAACCAGAATCATAGGATACTTGTTTAATTAGGCACTTCCTTCTTATCAAAAATTGATCTATTAATATTTGTTATCTTATAAAAGCTCCATGAGAAAATGAAAAAAATTGTCTCTCTTCTTCTAATGTTCATCTGTTTTCAAAATATAACCTCTTTTGGACAGCTAAAATTGTTAAAAAAAATTACAGAGGATATTGTTGATGAAACAAAGCTTGACGAGCTTAATAGCGAACATGTCGAAGCAATGCCTTTTTCAATTGAAGAAGCAGCAAATGCAGTAAAAGAAGCCCTATCTAAAGGTATCAAAAAAGGAGTTCAAAAGGTTAACAAAGAGGATGGATATTTTAAAAATCCATTGATCAAAATACCATTCCCAAAAGAGGCTAAGCAGATATTAACTGTCCTCTCAAAAATACCTGGAGGAAAAGAAAAATGTGACGAGGTAGTACTACTTATAAATAGGAGTGCTGAATTGGCCTCCAAAAGAGCATTAAATATTTTTATTAGTGCGATAACAAATATGGAAATATCAGATGCTATTTCTCTTGTAAATGGTGAAAAAGATGCAGCTACTCAATATTTGGAAAATACAACCAAAGGTCAATTGCTTGTTAAATTTAAGCCTATTATTAAAAATGCGCTGCAGCAAACTGGTACTACCAAATATTGGGGAAATATAATGGCAATCTATAACAAAGTCCCCTTTACGAAAAAAGTCAACCCCGATCTGGCCGAATATGCCACAGAAGAAGCTACTAAAGGGCTTTTCAAAATGATTGCTAAAGAGGAGGCTGAAATACGGAGTAATCAAAAGAGTAGAACGACAGCTATTTTAGAAAAAGTATTTGGATCCTAATATAACGCATCAGACAGCCTCACTATTTCATTATCTAAATCTGGAGTTTTTAACAGCAAGCTTTAGTGCTTCACTTGTATCGAAAATTTAATAATGTAAGATAATTTTTCTTGAAAGAAAAAAATTAGATAAAGTGTATGTCTCCACCGTGCTTATCCAAAATTACATAACCAAAAAAATAATGTAAGCTTTTGATAAGTCAGACAGTCACCGAAAAGACAAATAGAAGTAACAACGATATCCTATCCTTGAGAACCTCTGGATATCATGTACATAAGTCGTCTCATCTTTCTCTTAATTTATGATGTTTCATTCTTAATTATTGAATGCCTTTCCCAAAACGAGTAATAAATAAATAATAAATCACTAAAGCCGGTGCAATCAAAAACGTAAGGATTGGAAGTTTATCAACTGAAAAAGCATCAAGTATAAATGATAATAGTATTACAATAGATACTATCGAGATAATCAGTAGTAGGTAAGCAATCAGTTTTGGATTCATTTATATTTTTTTTATTTGGTATGTTAACCCAACTCAAAGTTCATCAAAAGGTCCCAAAATTATCATATAATTGGGAAATACTGGTATGTAGCTTCTTTACTCTTTATCAGGAAAATTAGAAAAATCATAAGATTTACAAATCTAAAAGTAACTTAATTAAAACCTAAATATTAACTGAATTACATACTTTTGCAAGCACAACTGTATGAAAATGAACTATTGCTCAAAAATTTCTTTGTTTACGTGTTTCACACTAATTGGACTACTCATAAATATCTTATCTTGCCAACAAGACGACGAACCAAACAATTATATACTGAATATAGACATTGTTCCAATAAATGGAGGTAAGGTCTCACCCTTGTCGGGAACTTATAATTTAGGAGATACTATTGTTTTAACTGCAGTGGCCAATGAATATTATACCTTTAACGAATGGCTTGAGGACTCCCTTGTCTCATTAACGGATCCATTTAAATGCTGCCTCAGTTTAATCCTAGATGGTCCAAAAAATATAACAGCAACCTTCACACTGACAGATAGTGATAACGATAACGTAGCGGATAAATTTGATCTTTGTAATGATACTCCTCAGGGACTCACAGTGGATCAGTATGGTTGTGCAAATATCCAAAAAGATAGTGATGAGGATGGTATCAATGATGCCATTGACATTTGTCCTAGTACACCAGCTAATGAAAATGTTGACAAGAATGGGTGTCATGTCGTATTAGGTAACTATGCTCTTGGAGGTATCATTTTTTATATTGATGAAACATTAAACCATGGATTAATTGTCGCTCTAAATGACAGTGAGTCTGGTGAATGGGGATGCTCGGATGAAGAAATATTAAACGCAAATGATAGTACACTCGGAACAGGATATACAAACACTCTGGCTATACTGACATCTGATTGTGAACCCGTTGGTATTTCTTCCAATATTGCAGCTTATTCGGCTACTACATTTACCAGCGAAGATACCTTGATCAATGATTGGTATTTACCCTCGGTTAATGAATTGGAGTTATTATATCAAGAAAGAGAATGGATCGATGATAGCTTAACAGTTTATAATGGTACACGATTTAAAAATACTACTTACTGGAGTTCTACCCAAAACGGAATTGATAAAGCAATATCTTTAAGCTTTGGTAATGGATCAACAAAAAGTAGTTATAAAGTTAGTGTCAATGAAGTTCGAGCAATCCGAACTTTTTAATTACAATAATTTCAAAAAAAATATTGTCTAAATAAGTTCTATTTTTATAATTGACTAATAAAGGATCTCTTTGGATTCTTGTTATACTAAGCTAGGGACTTTGTTGAAATGATTTTTTACAAACATTTCACAAAATGTACCTAATTTGAAAAAATTAGTTTCATAATGGATAGCTAAAGCGTTAATTTTTTTTATGTAAACCTTTAATGACTACATTTCCTGTCCCTGAAGAATTACATGGATAACCAAAGGCAAGTGATGCTTTTCCTGGATCATTTATCGTTTCATAAAATTCATCTAAAAATTTGACTGTCTTTATTTTATAGCTTGAACTAATTAACTTATTCTCTTCGTAAAATGCATAAATATCCGGTTTTAGCTTATTAAACTTATCGAAAACAGGCTTATAGATTGACATGTCAGTAATACAAAACCCTCTATATCTACGGATCAAAACATTGTCCAGTTTTAGAGCTGGAGCTGGTTTAGCATAGGGAGATCTGACAATGCCGGCATGGTCAAAATCATAAGGTACCGCAATTGGTAATTTGTCTTGCTCGCTTTTTATCAATTTAATATTCTGTTGATACTGAACAGACCAATCCGTATTAGATATCAGGTATTGGAAAACTGCCATTTCCAAAAACTTAATTCTATCGACCTGGGTAGGTTTATAGCCAATTTTCTCGAATAATGTAGCATTATTTCTTTGAGCCATTTGATCTACATTCTCTAGAAGCAGACCATAATAAGTATTTATTTTATTTTGCTTAAATGTATCTTTGAAAGATATCTTTAATAATTGCACTTTAAAGCTTTGAGGTGAAAAAAGATTATAAAGCTTGTATACCAAGTATTCATGAATGGTGTATTTATCCCCTTGACATGGGGTTACCAATTTCATTTTATTTTGACCAGCAAAAAGTGTATTGGTCGTAACTTCAGATTTAGGAAAATTCAACATTAAAGGTGGATATTTACAATTAGATGCAGATCTTCGAAAATTACCCCGTGTTTTTATTTTTAGTGGTATCTTCACATCTTTTTGATCAACAACATAAGATAACTCAACAGGATGGTATTGTGAATCATCTCCTCGGTCTTTAAAAACAGTTTTTAAGTCCCCACTTAAGGTGATACTCAATATTTCATCTGTAAATAACTGTCCTTGAGCTTCTAAGTTAGAAAACAGCATAGAGAAAACTATAAATCCAATAGTGAATACTACACTGCTTCTATCTTTCTCACTGTTCATAAATGATAAAATTACATTGTTTGATTTATACATCAAGATAAAAAATTATTTAAATTTTTTATGAAAATTAGACCTAAGAACGATACTTTTTCTGAAATTGGAACCTTTTAACAAGTCATAAACACTCCTTGTATTAAAAGACCACAATTAAATTCTAGTTTACACATTCACTTCTTCGCTGTTAAAATAAACCTAACCAACTGATCTGATTCTTGAAATTAGTTTAAATAATTATTTTATAAACTAACTGTATTGGTCTAGCCAAACAATGTTTTTGTTAACTACATAGTAACTTTCATGAATTTTAATTTTAGCGGTATCTCTATCAGAATTTATATTGAAGGAATTAAAAATTTAAATATGTTAACATAAATTATAGCTTGACTACATAATCCATTTTATTAAAATCTCGTTTTAATTTTTTTAGCTTAATCGAATTTTTTTCAATCAGTTTTCCTAATGATCTCAATCGCTTACTCTCCTCTTCCAATCGCAATTTTGTTTTTTCAATTTTTTCTGTCACTGCTCTAATTTTTATTTGAGATAACCCCTTTTTTTTCAATACCTTTTCCAGACTTTTTATTTTTTTACGGTAAACACCCTCTAATCCATAACTTTTCAAGTTAAGAATAATCAGCTCTTTTGAAAGTTTATTAATATCAACAAGTAAGTTTAGAGCCGACTGATCTGATGAGGAAACTTCAACTTTTTTGTCTCTAAATCCATTTTTTTGAAAAACTTGATGCTCTTTCAGCTCATTGGCCATATCATTGATAGTTTCCGATGAATCATCGCATGCACTTATAAAAACTTGCAAAATAATTATTTGAAATATTACTACTCTTAAGTTTTTCATTCTGTTTATGGCCATTTATTAAGTTCAAATTTACCGACATCAAACAGGCTTTCAAAATAAATGTTTCTCAAAGTGATAACAGAGAATGATTAACACTTTCACAAAATTATTTTTTGCACCGATTTACCATAATTTTTTAAAAAAGTAGTGCGGAATGGGTATTGAGAATTAGCATTTATGGGATCAATTACAAAACGAATTATCCCTAAATAATATTCTGATACTAACTAAATTATGCACCATCTACGCCAATCAATTATGAATAAAAAATGTTAATCCATGGAATTTTAGGTTGCAACAAAGAAATTCACGAAACGCTAACTTTATAAAAAATAATTAGAAGATTTATATTAACCACTACAGCAATTAAAAAATTTGAGATGTATTCAACTAGAGACGATACTAAATTTATCTTTTTATAAATAATAAGTCTTGAATTTATGCTGCTCAAAAAAAAATTGTTTGATGGAGAAATTATAATTAGATCAAAAATTTTAAGCCAATTCCCTATTAAATATTTATTTTAATAATACTTTTGTGAAATGCGTGATTTAGTGTTTTCAAGCCTCTTTGTTATAGGCCTTTTTTTGTTCAGCTGTTCGAAGGAGGAGGAGAATTACGAAAATGCCATTTCTTTTTTGAATAATAATCCAATTACCACTACAGCTATTTTCTCAGAAGAATTTAATGAACTACAAAATCATTCTGCACTACAGGGAAAATTACTAAGTGATGTTAATTATAGTTTCATAGTAAATATGGTAGGTGATTTCCAAATCACTCAAAGTTTTAATAACTGTAACTACCAAACAGAAGATGCTCGGATTTGGCTTAATATTTATGGCTCTAATTTTAAAGCTAATTTCAAAGATATTTACTCTATAAAGGAAGATATTGTCACGGGAATGGACTCTACCTCCTACCGATTAATTCTAAATTTTGCTCCTATCAAAGTGGGATCCCTCTGCGTAAATCGATGTCAAGATCAATATCGGTGTTCCCAAGATTTGCCATCTTTTGCCAATATTGCTCCCACAACCACTATATACACTAAACAATATCTGATCTTTAATGATGCTAACACTAGAGCCCGTTACAAAACTTATTTTGAAATATTAAGAGACGGTTTCTGATGTCCGAATCTGTTAATTAGTTTTCCTACAAAATTAACATTCACAAAAACTTAGGAATCAAATGATACATATCGGGAAATGATATCATTGTGAATGATGGAGTTCTTAAATACGCCTCAATTTTGAAAGGATATTTCTTATTTATTCTTAATTCAAGAATACAAATTAAAAAATTTCAAAAAAAGGGATTTTACTTACAAATTTTAATCGGAAAATTAATTTCTTTGAAGGCGGGATATATCTTAGGGTGATCAAGAAAAATAACTATCTTCGTTAAAATTAGAAAACAAATTTTACCATACGGTGATTTACGTAGTGCTTTTTACATCTATTTTAATTGGAGCCTGTGGTTATATTGTGAATGAAGGCAATGCCGATCTCCTATTATCAGGTTATAATATGATGTCCAAAGATGAAAAAAATAATTTTGACTTAAGTAACTATCTAGCTTTTTTCAGAAAATTCATGATTAATATTGCACTCTGTTCTGCTTTCATCTATTTCATTTCAGCAATATTTCTGAGCGACGATATGAGTGCAATAGTCTATGCAATTTCCTTGTGCATTCCATGGCCCTATTTTGTCATCGTTTCTAATAAAAGATTTAAAAAATAATTTTGATACCAAGGCCTTAATTGATTGTTTCTTTTGAGGCTATATAAATCTATTTATACTCATGAGCATTTTCTTTAAATAATTTCGTCGACTAAAAATCGAGTTTAAACGGCTATGCATCATTTTTTTATAATTCCAGTAAAATGTGACCTTTTATTCATATCATGATTGATGGATTTCGCTTTGAACCAAGTTATTTAACCAAGCCCACATGACATCGTAATAAACTTCATTTTCAAGTTTTCTAGATTTTCATTAATACCTCCACTTTCACATTTTAATATCACATCGTTCTCTTTTGGAAATGTCTTGATAGTCAAATCATCTTTTTTTTTGCACCAATAACTTTATTATAAAGTTTAATAGTAATTTCCCAATTTACCCGGAACATTTGTGTCACACAATTAATTCTCGAAATTATTAATTATGGTTACTAAGTTGGTTAAATCATCAATACTCAGATCACTATCTCGATAGTAATTTTACATGAACAAATACTTCTTCACAGAATTCAAAGTCATTTGAATTAAAAAAATCTATTGCTAGATTTAATAATAGTTTCTGTTGTTGGTTATGGATTTCGTGCATATTGTACCACGTTAAATATTTTACCTTCGAGATCAAAATAAAAAATTTCAACTAACTCTTTTTCCCAAATAGAACCATCTCTATAAATTCTTTTTTCCTTAGATAAGACAGTTGCTCCTGAAATAGGATCAGTATCTGCGATCTTTAGTGGAGCTATTGAATACGGCTTCCATTCTACTGACTCATAAGAGTCAAACATTTTATACCAATCTTCTGTGAAAAGTATTGATTGCATTCCATCATGCCCATTAATAGTGAATTTATCTGCGAATGCCTGACTGCACGCTACTCCATCCATATTATTATAATCTCTAAAAAACTTTTCGAGTACCTCTATTTCCCCCCGATTTGAAAAAACTAATGATCTTCCAGTTACTTCCGTGGGTTTTTTACCATAAAATTTTCCTCCAGAACTTAAGCCAAATTGACTCGTACGATTTGTCCGAGCCCATTGATTAAATCCTATGATTTTATTATTTTGATTTACAGTAAATATCTCCATCAAATCTAAGCTCTGCTGAGAACCATTCTTCCATTTTCTATTCTCTACCGACCAAGTCAAAACCAAAGTTTCATCCGCACCCTCTAATTTAACTGGGATCATTCTATAAGGTACCATAGAAATCTGTTCCATTGAATTCAGCCATTTTCTGTTATCCTCAATCACCTTAGCACCAAATTCGGCACTATAATTTTCAATCATCCCATCTACATCTTTCAAGGTATAATTTTTAGCGGCATCCAATACGGCATTTACAGCCTCTTCTCGACCAAAAACATAAGACATACCGTTTTTTTTATCAGCTCCCAGGTAAATTCCCGCTTTTTTTATTTTTTGGGCAATCAGTAGTTGAGAGCTTAAAAGGATTATGATCATAAATATATTTTTCATAATTATCATGCTTAAAGATTATTTTTAGAATAAAACTAATTCATATAAAATTAAATATTAAGGTTTAAACTTTGCACTAATCCCTTTTTTTGGTACCATCATCAGTATTGTAATTCAAAAAAATCTTGAAAAGATATGTTTATTTTATCACATTCAATAACTAACTGTAATGTAATGAGTCGATCAAAATAGATACTTCACACATATCGGGCACCCTAAATGAAATGGTTAAAGGACAAAGATGGTTGAAAACTGGATAAAGCATATGCCGTAGGAACCTTTGAACGGACTAATTAAATGTTTCACCCCAGATGAAATATATGGTTAATGATGTGTTATGAAGAAATAATGCAAGGCTTTAATTTCACACGCTCTTATCTGATAACCTAAAGCATAACAAACCGTTCATCACCATTGCATTTCGTAATAATGGTAATTTTTTTTGAATCAATGAACCCGCTGAAGTGACACTTCAAAAATATCAGGACAATCTTGTAAGCTGTATATCCTGATTTGGGAATGGGAAAGATAAGCTCGTTGTAACTCACTACTATTTTGACACTCTAATTATTGAAAAAGAGTCAGAGCTCTTCCAGCAGAAATAATCACTGATAAAAAATGAGGTAAAAGATTAGTAACGATAAAATAGGATTTCAAATAAAAATTTTTATTGGGGTAGATTGATTGGTGAAAGTATTAAGTTAATGTCTATCCAATAATTGTTAAAGTAAAAACCAGTCAACCTTTTAATTAGCCTGTACTTAATTTTTTTTTGGTAAAATGGTATATGAAGGCTCAAATAAATCAGTAAAAAGAACTATTATCAATCAAAATTTGCTCATTTCGAAATCAATGGCTACCGAAATCACACCAATTAAAAATTTAATAATTTAAGAACAGCACTTACTACTACTTGATTATTAAAAATTAATACTGGAATCAAGCATATATAAACGAAGACTACTAAATTTTAACAGATATCTATTCTTCATTGGTGTTTTTAAAAATATTCTCTTATGTCTATATTCGTTCACTAAACATTCTTAAGGAGAAACCCTTTCTCCCTGCGAATGCCAAAAAATGAAATGATTTATCACAAGTTAAAATTCTAAAGATCTCAAGATGCTATTTTTGAAAAATTTGACCCTTCAATTCCTTTGTTTGCTCACATTTATCCCCACTGTTTTTGCAGATCAATACCCCTTCAATTATCAGATAGATATCCAGCATTATACTTTTAGCCTTACCTTATCTGATGACACCAATGAAATCATAGGAACCACCTCCATCAAAATTCTATTTAAATCAAATAATGTCAGCCGTTTCAGACTCGATCTTGCTAATAATACGAAAGAACGTTCTGGTAAAGGAATGAATGTATCTTCCGTCAAATCTGAAGGTACCCAATTAAAATATCAACATCAAAAAGACGCTCTAATCATTAAAATGGATCAGCCTGTGCAGGAGGGAGAGCTAAGAACATTTATTATTCAGTACAGAGGCATTCCGGAGGCGGGCTTGGAAATTAAAAATAATCGCTTTGGAGATCGAACTTTCTTTTGTGAAAGTTGGCCTAATAATACAAGACATTGGCTCCCCACGATAGACCATCCCTATGAAAAATCTACGGTTGAGTTTAAAATTATCGCCCCGGCAAAATACAAAGTAGTATCGAATGGATTATTAATAGAAGAATCACTTCTGGAACGAAATCGCAAGTTTACCCATTGGAAACAATCAGTACCGGTATCTTGCTGGTTATTCATGTTGGGGGTTGCAGAATTTGCAGTTCAGAAAGTAGGCACCTTTGAAGGCAAATCTATCCAATCCTGGGTCTATGCGAAGGATCGAGATGCTGGATTTTATGACTTTGCCCATATCACAAAAGACGTCCTTGAATTTTTTAGTCACTATGTGGGTCCTTTTGCCTACGAAAAACTTGCGAACATTCAATCATCAAGTGTGACCAGTGGAGCAATGGAAACTGCCTCAGCTATCCTTTATGCAGAAAATCTTATTACTGGCCAAGGCACAGAAAGACTAAGAAATGTCATGATTCATGAGATCGCGCATCAATGGTTTGGAAATTCGGTAACAGAAAAAACTTGGGATGATGCATGGCTCAGTGAGGGATTTGCTACTTATTTCACCATGTTATTTCAAGAACATCAATATGGATATGAAACATACATCAAAGAAATTAAAATGGCTAAAAAACTCATCAAAAAATATTATTATCAGGATATGAATTTCAAAGTTATTGATGATAGAACAGCTGAATTAGGGCCAGTAGTGACAGGTATGACTTATAAAAAAGGAGCTTGGTTCTTACATATGTTACGTGAAAAAATGGGGCACGAAAACTTCAAAATGGGAATAAAAGCTTATTATAATAAATATTATAATGGACATGCCTCAACAGTAGACTTTATTCGTGAAATGGAACTTTTTACCACCGAAGATTTAGACCCATTTCTAGATCAATGGCTAAAACGTCCAGAAATGCTTAAAATAATTGCTAATTGGTCTTTTAACGAAAGATTCGGTCAAATAAATTTAACATTAACACAAAAGACAGGCTCGGAAATATTATTCGATGTACCGGTTGAATTTGAATTCCATTTTGCCGATGGAATGGATCCTATCGTATTCAAAGCAAAAATAAATACTCCTGAAGTTAACTATGAAATCCCTGTAAAAATAAAACCTAAGCTCATATTAGCTGATCCAAAAACGGTATTACTTGCGGACATAAGAGTGACTGAAAAAAAATGAAATCTTTACATTGAATAAACACTTTCGGTCATTGATCATATTAATTTATGAGTTAACTTTCTTGTAATGTAGTTACGAAAAATATGAAATTTATTACTAAAAAAATTATTACATAAAATCATTAACCTAAAATTTAATCAACTTTCTAATTTGAAATTAAAGAATTAAATAAAATGGATCGATTTTATCATTTTAAAATAATTGACATTTACTAATTGCTTGCAAAATTTTAACTACATTCCTTCTAGAGTAACCTCAAGAAATATAAACTTAGCCATCAAGCCCATTATGAAACTTATACTCCCCATTTTCTTGATTATAAACATTCTGGTATCTTTTAACCTCTCTGCTCAAAACAATTATTCTGGGGGAAATGCTTTAGACAATTATATTGGCTATTCAACCTCCTATTTCCAACCTGCCTCCATTGTCAACTGTCTTCAGAAATTAAGTATCAACAGTTCTTTAAATACATTGAAGACAAATAACTACACGGGCACCAACACGAGCGTTATCAGTAAAGCGTTTGGAAATGAAAGCTCCAGATATAGAGATCATTCTGGTTTAGGCTATCAATCCAGAAGTTCAAGTCTCGACTTAGTTGGAGTTAGTTATGAAATCAATCACAATCATGCGATTGGATTGGGTTTTCGAATTCGATCCTTTGGAAATATAGATGGACTTTCAAATAAGTGGACAAATGCTATTCACAATAATTATGATGATTCTAAGGCTTTAAATATGCCCATATCATTTGAAGAGTATTCATACAACCAATTTATCTATCTAGAAAATAGATTTAACTATGCGCGGGTCTTAAAGAATGATAAAACTAACTTTTTAAAAGCTGGAATTGCTATTAAATTAATTAATGGAATTGACGCTACCTACTTATTTGCCGATCAAGGAAACTTTGAGTTCAACAATAATACTGGCGCAGAGGCCACTTTTTCATCTACAGAATTTAATTATGGTAGAGCCGAAAAAGGTAATATGTTCGCTTCGAGAAACACCGGTATGGGATTTGATATTGGAGCCGTGTACGAGTACCGTCCAAAATACAATAGTTTCAAGTATGACATGGATGGAGAAACAAAAATTGAAAGATATGATCTAAATAAATATTTATTCAAATTTGGTATAAGCATTACGGATGTTGGAAGAGTAAGGTTTAAAAGAGATAGCCTCTCCTACGACTTTACCACTGCCAACACCACTTACGACGTAGAAAGATTAGGGAACCTTAACTTTGTGGATTTGGATGTACAAAAACTAGATGAAACCACTGCTCTAAAGACTTTTGATGATTTCGCGATTGCTTCTACCAAAAATCAAGAGCAATATGACGTGTTCAATATGAACCTCCCCACTTCGTTTAATTTGCATGCGGACTATCATATCTCAAAAAATTTATATTTAGGCTATACATCTTCTACTGCCTTAAGAAGGAGTTCAGATCTACACAAAGTCCATTTGAAATCAATACATTCAATTGTTCCTAGATATAGTTCTAAAAAGATAGGTGTCGCCCTACCGTTATCCATCCAAAGAAATGGTCAGTTCAATGTAGGTTTATCAGGTCGCATCAATCTTCTTGAATTGACAAATAAATTAAATGCTCAAGATGGTATTATATCTGTTATCGGTGGGATGCACAATATTACGGGACTATTGGGGAAAAGAGCGCGATTCAACTCCAACATATTTGTGGGTATTGTTTTCAATCTTGGTTATAAAATTCCTTCAGATATAGATCGTGATAAAGTTTCTGACAGTAAAGATGGTTGCATGTACGATCCAGGGTTATTAGGATTATTAGGGTGTCCTGATACAGATGGTGATGGAATTCCTGATACCCAAGATTATTGTATTTACACACCTGGCCCAAAAAAGCACAATGGGTGTCCTGATACGGATGGAGATGGAGTGCTAGACCTTAATGACCAATGTCCTTTAATCTCCGGTTTACCCATTCACTATGGATGTCCTGATCGTGACAAAGATGGCATAATAGATATAGTAGACAAATGCCCTGATATTGCCGGTATTGAATTTAACAATGGTTGCCCTTTCGAAAATCCAGGATGTTGTACTGATAATGACGGTGATGGCACCACAAATTTACTCGATAAATGCCCAGAAATTTCAGGATCAATATACAATGAGGGTTGTCCAATTGACTCAACAAATCTTGAAAAAATTAATTTTCATAAAAATAAACGAAATATTGACCCTAATCATACGAAAGAAAAGATAGAACAGATAAAAGAAGAGCAGTTTAAAAATGAAATCCTAGATAGTACTCAAATTACAATAAATCCCTCTTCAATAAAAAAGTCAACTTTAGTGGATATTAACATTGACAGTAAGAAAAGGAATAAGGAAAAGGATGAAAGAACAGATCAAATAGCTAGATCAACGCCTTTTGGATATTTGATTGAAACTATTAACGTTTATTTTGATAGCGACGAAGCCACACTAAATAATAGATACAATGAACAAATCATTGAACTAGTAAATAAATATGATTTATCCAAGAGAAGTTCACACCAAATCATCATCATTGGTCACACCGATAATGATGGTGAGGAAAATTATAATCTTATTTTATCGAAAAAAAGAGCTGAGACTGTTCGTCGAAAAATAGAAACATTTGGAGTTAAAAATGAGCAAATAGAGGTGTTCTATTATGGCGAATGGAAACCGTTAAAAGACAACAATAATAAAAAACAAAAAAGGTTTAACAGAAGAGTTGAAATTCAAATTTTGAAAAAATAAATATTTTTTAAAATTCAATTAATTTTAGTAAATGTCATAAACATTATAGAATTACACTGATTTTCTGATACCATGAAAGTTCAAAGTATGATATTTTTCTTCTTGCTTTGACTAAATTGTTATCTACTTTTACAATGATTATTTTAATAACAAAATAAAGATTAACTAGATATTTACGTAATTTAACCATCAAAAAAAATATTATGAATAATCAGTCTGCTAAATTAACATCATCGATCTTCTTATTTTTTGTTCTTTATTCTTGTGGCGACGCATCTAATAGCAAATCTACTAAGTCAGAAAGTGCTGAATTTGAAACTGCAAAAAATCAAATGACTGAAGATGTTAATGCCTTATTAAGTTCTTTTCCACCTCCTTCAGAAATACCATATCTATTAATGGCCACAGGTAGTGATTTTGATGGTAATGCGGTCAATGACCTCTCAAAAGTGGATAATTATACACGTGAAGTTGCTAAATCTGCCATTAACATAGGTGTATATACAACAGATATTGGTTACTTAATCAGCTATGATAAAACACAGCCTGCTCTGGAATACATTGGCGCTTGTCAAAAACTCTCTGAGACCGTCGGTGTTAATTCCGTAGTCGACCTAGAATTCTTGCTTAGGTTTGAGGAAAATTTGTTAAATAAAGATTCACTAAAAACTTTGGTAGATGAGGCCTCTAATCAATCTAATAAACTTTTAGAAAGCACAGGGAGACTGGATGTGGCTAGTCTGATCTTATCTGGCTCTATCATAGAAGGTTTATATCTGTCCACGCAGCTTATTAAAAATTATCCTGAGGATACACCAGCAGAAATAAGGGATCTAATTCTAGAACCTCTGATTAAAGTAGTCATTGATCAAAAAGAGGGTCTTAATAAATTAATCGAAATTGTTAAAAAGTTTGATGATAGTCAGGCTCTTAGCTCACTTTTGGCTGATTTAAATAAAATCAAACTAATTTATGACAGCGAATTGGTTGAGGTCAGTGCCCAAATTGCTTCAAATACTGGAGATATGATGCTTCAATCCAAAGTACTGGATCATCTCACTGCGGAAATAAGTAGAATAAGGAATTCATTAGTGCAGTGATTCTTCTCAAATTAGACTTTTATTCACGAAGAGAACAAAATAACTCTTTATAAATAAAAAGTCAGCAACTATGATGCAATATTTATATCATTGGTAAGTTGCTTTTTTATTCCTTCAACCGCTATTTTGATTTAATTTCTTAATGCTTAATTTTAAAAACTTAATCCTAACTGATAAGCGAACAAAGTAAAAATGAGTGAAAAAGTACTAAAGGCAATTCTTCAATTATTGGCATTAATAGCCAGAGAGGACGGTGTAACTGAAGAAGAGGAGCAAACAGTTGTTCACTTTTTAAAAGAAGAAGTATCACGCCAAGACATAGATACCTATCTCAATTTATTTCGTAAATACATAATCCTCTTCGATGAACAACCTAATACTGACTCATTAGAAAAAATTTGCGAGCGCATTAATAAAGAGCAATCGAATAATCAAAAAGCCGTAATTATAATACGGCTAATGGAAATGGTCATTGCTGATGGACAAGTTTCATCAAAAGAAAATGAACTCATCTATGAAATTTCTAAACAATTATATTTTAGTAATAAAATAACAGAATTAATAAAGGAATTTGTTCTCACTACAACCGCTAACACTGTTGATTCTGAACATATGCTCCTCATTGAGGATAAACAAGAAAAGTCTTCCAAGCCAACAAAAAAAATGAGAATGGCTAATTTAGATGGTTTTGTGGCGGTATTAAGAATTTCTGATTTTGAAATCTATTTTGCAAAAAATATAGGCAAAACAGACGTATTTCTGAACGGCATGGTTATGATTAAGAATCATGTTTACATATTGTCTCTTGGATCCATATTAAAGAATCAAAATAACAGCCCTATTTATTTTAGTGGCATTTTATCTAAGTTTAGAAAGCCAGATGAACTTTCCAAAATTAGTTTTATTGCAACCGATCTTTCATATAAATTTCCTAATGGTAATATTGGTCTTAGAAATGTGAATATTGCAGCAGAGGGAGGACAATTGATTGCATTGATGGGAGGAAGTGGTGCTGGAAAATCAACTTTATTAAATGTCTTAAATGGAAACGAATCCCCATCAACAGGAAGCCTAAAAATCAATGGAATTGACCTGCATAAAAATAAAACTCAGCTAGAAGGTGTAATCGGCTACGTCCCGCAAGATGACCTTCTTATAGAAGAATTAACTGTATTTGACAATCTACTTTTTACGGCAAAACTCTGCTTTAAAAATAAAGAGGAAAAGGAACTAGTCAAACTCTCTAAAAATCTACTTGAGGCACTTGGCCTGAGTAAAGCGGCTCCTTTAAAAGTGGGCAGCCCTCTTGAAAAAACGATCAGTGGTGGACAAAGAAAACGACTTAATATAGGTCTTGAATTAATCAGAGAACCCTCAGTATTATTTGTAGACGAACCAACGAGTGGTCTGTCTTCCAGGGACTCAGAAAATATCATGGACCTTTTAAAAGAACTGTCATTAAAAGGAAAACTGATTTTTGTTGTTATTCATCAACCCTCTGAAGATATATTCAAAATGTTTGATGAACTCATTATTTTGGATGTGGGCGGTTATCAAATCTATAGTGGAAACCCCTCTGAAGCCATCCCTTATTTCAAATCATTAGTACAATTAGTCAATACTTCTTCAAGTGCAAATCCAGAACAAATCTTTAATATCATCGAAAGTAAGATGATCGATGAAAATGGACATTTTACTCAAAAGAGAAAAATATTACCCGAAGAATGGGAAGCTCATTATCAAAAAAAGAATACTTTAAGGTCAGTCAAAGAAGCAACTAATTTACCCCCAAAAACCTTAGAAATTCCAAACAAAATTAATCAATGGCTGCTGTTTTGCCAACGTGATCTGATGTCAAAATTGAGTAATAAACAATATTTACTCATTAACTTCTTTGAGGCCCCATTATTGGCTTTATTGTTGGCATTCATTATAAGATACAATGGTACAAATGGTAGCGAATATTCTCTAGAGGAAAATCTGAATCTTCCTGTCTTCTTTTTCATGAGTGTTATTGTTGCTCTATTTATGGGCCTCACCATTAGTGCCGAGGAAATCATTCGAGATAGAAAAATTTTAAAACGAGAGGCATTTCTCAATCTAAGCCGCTTGAGCTATTTATTATCTAAAATCCTCATCTTATTCAGTATTTCATTGATTCAAACGCTAAGCTTTGTATTAATTAGTAATTGGATACTCGAGGTACAAGACATGAATATAATTAATTGGATGATTTTGTTTTCAGTATCCTGTTTTGCCAATATTTTAGGGTTGAACATCTCTAGTGCTTTCAAATCAGCGGTAACGGTGTACATTCTCATTCCTTTACTTATCATACCACAACTTTTACTGAGTGGTGTAGTTGTTAATTTCGATAAATTAAATACCGCTTTAACCTCACAACAAAAAGTGCCAATAATTGGTGATATTATGGCCAGTAGATGGGCCTTTGAAGCCTTAGCCGTATCTCAATTTAAGAACAATGCCTACGGGAAAATCATCTATGAAATTGACAAAGAAATATCGCAAAATGAATATGCTACGATTTATTATATTCCAAAATTACAAGCCCACTTGGATTTTATAAATACGCATTATCAGGAAAATAATCATAAGCAAATTATGGAAGTTAAATACCGTTTAACCACCATTCGCAATGAAATAGCTGCTGTGTTGCAGATTATCGGTAGTGATAAATTTACGAAAATAGATCAATTGACAATAGATGCTGTTTCTCCTAGTTTGATGGATGAAACAAATACATTTTTTCAGGATTTGAGGAATTATTACAATAACAAAGCAAAAAAAGGTAGAGAAAAAAAACGTAAAATCCTTGATTCTATTTCTAGTGATAATCAAGCCTTACTCAAGTCTCAATCTCATAATAAATCGATTTCTAACTTAGTAAAAAACATTAGTGCTCCAGAGAGAGTCATTGAGGTGGACAATCGATTAATTCAAAAGATCTACCCGATATATCAAGAAAAGCAAACACCTCAGCATTTAATGGATTTCAGAACCATATTTTATGCTCCCTCGAAATATATTTTAGGATATCATTTGGATACACTCTATTTCAATCTAATAATCATTTGGATGATGACCTTATTCCTTGGTATCAGTTTATATTATGATTGGCTGAGAAAGTTAGTCTCTTAATAAAAGACATTTTAATTCTTTTCCCCTCAACAGGTGGTCAATATAAGTTAGTAATTTTGTGCTTTACTGGCATTAATTTGATAGCAAGTCGAGCATCCCAGAATTTCAGATAAAATTATCAATATGTCAGCACAATTTACATTTCTAAATATTAATTTCTTATTAACCCAAATCCCTGATCGACCCAATTACCAAATTTATAAATTTGACTATCTCTTAGTTAATTGATAAATAAAATTATTAGCAGCTGGTATCTCAAATCACCGATATTTCTTTAAAGCATACTCCTGGAATAGCTCGGATTAGGATAAGTATCGATATATTCACTTTCGAAAGTTTACCAGATGCAATGGTTATGGATAGGGCACTCGTCTAATTGAAATTTACAGCAACAATATTATCAATATGTAATTCGAAAATATATGATAATATCCGTACAGCTTTAATATCATTTAGTGGTCGATTTTTTAGGAAATAACCTAGATACCAGATAGCCTGACAAAAATCCAATAAGCATTGCTGGAGCCAACTCTGCAATTTTGTCAAAATATATTCCAATACCCTCCATCCTAGGCATGATAAATTTAAAAACTAAAACACCAAGAAAACCAGATATCATTGCGGCAATAGCTCCCCTCTCCGTAAAATCTTTCCAAAATAAGGCAAGGATAATCGTCGGGCAAAAGCTTGCTGCTATACCATGAAAGCCTACCAATACAAACCAAAAAATGGTTCGTTCAGGAGTTGAAATAGCAACCAATAAAGAAATCAATAAAGAAATGGAGGCTAAAGTAAAAGTAACCACACGGGATATACCCACAAGCTTTTTAAGTGACACGGAGGGCTTTAATATTTTATAATAAATATCTAAAACAAGTGCGCTTGATGCCAATACCAATAATGAATCTACAGTGGACATAATCGCGGCTAAAATAATCGCGATGTATAAACCTACAAATACAATTGGTAACAAAAATTCGATAACGAGTATTAGAGAATTTTGTCCGTTTTTTCCTAACGTTTCTTCAACATCGTAACCCGCTTCAGTGAAAAAATACCGAGCCATAATACCAATAAAAACTGCAGCACAATCACTAAAGAATGTAAAAAATATAGCTACCCACTTTCCTTTATCTATCTCAGCTTTATTTTTAACAGCCATAAAGCGAACAAAAATTTGGGGAGATCCTAAAAAAGCCAATCCAATACATGAATAGCCAACAATTGTAGCAAGATTGACTGAATTAAATCCACCTAAACCCCATATAGAAACCAAACTTGGATCAATATGAGTCAAACTTTGCCAAAAAGTAAGTTCCTCGTTTAAAAAAAACAATCCAATAAAGGGTAATGCACACAATCCCAAAAACATCAAAGATCCTTGGATGAGATCAGACCATACCACAGCAATAAATCCTCCGAATGTGATGTAAAAAAGAACAATGCCATAACCGACAGTAGCTCCTAGAAAATAATTCCAACCCAAAAAAGCTTCAAAAGCAGATCCTGTCGCATCAATCTGGGCGCTGACATAAATAATGATAAAAAAAGATAGAAAGAGTGCTGATAAAAATCTCAAATGATTGGTTTTAGAATTGAAGTGACTCACCAAAAAGTCTGGTATAGTAATCGAGTTGTATTTATCAGTAATGCGCTTAAATTTTTTGGCCATAAATATCCAGGCAATACTTACCCCTAATACTTCTCCAAATACGACCCAAAAAGCGCTGATACCAACTACTGCTCCCAGTCCCGTTAGTCCCAATAATAACCAAGCAGATTCACCCGTTGCTCGCGTGGAAAAAGCTGTCATCCAAAAGCCAAGATTTTTGCCCCCAACAAAGAAATCTTCGATATTATTGACCTTTCTGGACGATTTCCAACCAATAAAAAAAAGTAGGCCAAAATAAATGACCAAAATGAATAATTTTATAATCATATTTGGGTTAATAGCAATATTCATCCGCTATCAACAAGGCTTTGCTTATGATTTCCAAACCCTCATCAATCTCTTCTTTTTTAGTGGTTAACGGAGGTGCAACGAATATATAATTCCATTTAGTATAAGTGAACATACCCAATGTTCTGAGCTTACCTACTACTTTATCCATTATACTCATCTCTGATGGACTTGCATTAAAAGGTGCCATAGGTTCTTTAGTATCTCGATTTTTAACTAATTCTAAGCAACCTAACATACCTGTGTTTCTCCAATCACCGATGCAAGGATGTTTATCAATCAACTTTTTCATACAAGCATCTGTATAAAAACCTATTTGCTCGGCATTACTATTTAATTGTTCGTTTTCATAAATATCTAACACCGCTAAAGCAGCTGCACAAGCAACCGAATGAGAGTTATAAGTAAGCCCTAGGGGTAAAAACCTCTCGGTAAAACAATCCGAAATCTTATCAGAAACCATAATCCCCCCTAATGGAATATAGCCCGAAGTAATCCCCTTAGCCATACTAATAATATCAGGTTCAATATCATGGTGCTCATATCCAAACCATTTACCGGTCCTACAAAAACCACTCATAACTTCATCGATGATCAATAGAATATCATATTTTTTACAAAGATTATTTACCTTCTTGAGATAAAAAGGTGGATATTTAATACAGCCTGAAGTACCCGATTCACCCTCTAACAAAATCGCTGCAATATTATTAGGACCCTCATAAAGTAGCGTATTTTCCAAATTTTTAATAGCACGATCTCCGCATTCTTCAAAGCTAGAAGAATACCATGGACATCTATAATAATAGGGATTCTCGAAATGAATAAAATTGGGAGCCTGTTGATTATCAATGTAATTTTTTCTTGGATCACCTCCTGCACTAATTGCTCCCATAGTAGCTCCATGATAGGACCTGTAATGCGTAATAATTTTATGCTTCCCTGAATAAAGCCTTGCTAAAATAATGGCATTTTCATTTGACTCAGCTCCACTTAATGTAAAAAAAGTCTTGTTAAGGTGACCGGGAGTAATCGAAGCCAATTTTTCCCCCAGCAAACCACGTGAATCTGTCGTAAAAGGTGGACAAACATAGCTTAAAGATGCCATTTGATTTCTAACCGCCTCGGTAATTTCTTCCCTACCGTGCCCAATATTGACATTCATAAGCTGAGAAGAAAAGTCTATATAACGCTTGCCCTGATCATCATAAAGGTAAACGCCTTTCGCTTTTTTTATATGAATAGGATTTAATACTTTTTGATTTGACCATGCGAAGAGTGTATGGTCAAGGCTTAATTGTTTTATTGATTTATTCAAGAAAAGGACTTTTTTATTATAATTAAATACTTGTCAAAGTTCGTAAAAATTCAGATAAATCTATTCTCAAAAGTGAGACTACTTCGCATGATAAATCAGAAACCTATACTCTAACCAGTAAAATAAAAATGAATAATATTATAAGACACTTGCTCTAATTAATTATAATTTTCAGACATAAATTATTTAGGAAATTTCTATAGAACTCATCTTAAAAAAATCAAGTCAAATTTATAGCAATACAGACTCTCAAATTCAAAAAAATATTCTTGATCATAACTAATGACACAAAAAAAACCTATGCTAAACATAAAATCTAACATAGGCTTTCGAGGGCTTGATTTGCTCTTATTTCATAAAAGAAAATTGCGATTTTTTCACTTTTCTGATATTCGAATTATGGCGCTTATTAGGATTTATTTTGTAATCTATTTTATTTCTAATGACGCCTTTCTTGATCAACTCAGTTTTCTTACCACCAGTAGATGGTGTGTAGTATTTAATCTTAGAATTATTGACAGTTGAAGCTGTAGATTTTCTAAAGATAGTCCTAGAGCGAATTTCTTTTCGTCCATTATCCTCGATTTCAGTACCGTCCGCATCATCTTCATCATATCTCCAGTCATTACACGTATCCTCAAAGATCTCTCCATTGAAATCATCAAAGATCACAAAACAATTATCTTCGAAGAAAACAAAAATATCAACCCAAGATTCATCTTCATCTTCATATGAATTTTTATAAACAGCCTCAATTACCTTATCAGGGTATTTCTCAGAGATCATTGATGCCCATTGAAATTGTAGATCATCAATTGAGATTAATCTGAAGTTCTCTTGTTCAGAGGAATCAGTGTCCCAATCAACCTCTTGTGCTTCCTCATCAAAACGTATAACTTTCACGGAACTATCAGCATTAAGAATGAAAAGAATTCTGTAATCCGGCTCTGGTAAATCAAATTCACTCCTGCAAGTAGAGATAATCATTTGATTTATTGTAGAAGAATCGCCTACAAAATCTGACCAGTAACCTTGCTCATCAGTGGAAACTTCAGAGTATGAACATTCCTCAAAATCACCGCTGTCCTCACATGCGTTTACAATAAGTTCCTCATCCATATCATTAAAGATTAAGTAACAACCACTTTCAAAATAAATGTAAAGGAAACTCTCGGGCAATCTATCATCATATTCGCATTCATCTACAAATATTTCTATTACTAACTGATCTTCAGGAATATATGCAGTCCAATAGCCCTCCTCATCCACATCGTACTCGGTGTAAGTGCAATATTCACAATACTCAGACCATATTATTTCATTTTCATGATCAAAAGTTATGTAACAATTATTTTCCAAATAGATTGTCAACATAATTGGTTCACCAGGAAATATCTGACTACAATCTACCAATTCAATGTGATCTATAACCACGCCGTCATACGCAGAATCAAGATGTGCAGTCCAATAACCCTCTTCATCGACAGGAATATTAACATATTCACAGTTTGAGCAACCGTTATAGACTAATTCTTGCTGACTATTTTCAAAAACAATTTCACACAAAAAATGGTCAATCTCAATTTCTCCATCTCCCCCCTCATCTTCGTGACTATCATCCAAAATATGCACGATTACATGTTCATCTCGGTAATCTCCTGTTTCACAAATATTTAAGAAAGCCATCTTGATCTCTGCATCTGGATAGATAACAGATACAGAATCAACCCACCATCCTTCAGTCACAGATAATTCCTCTGTGGAGCACTCTTCAAAATAATCTTCATCATCATATCCTTCTTCATTTTTATAATCCTCTTCATATAGGCTACCCGCGTAATTAAGAGAAAATGGTACCGGATCTGAAATATACTCCTCATTCTCCTGATCATAAACAATTATATCTCCAAAAGCATTAATGGAATAAATGCCACCACCTAATATTTCTAAATTCAGAGTAACATTTGAAACATCATAAAATTCATCCGTAACCTGCCCACTCTCATCTGCGGAGATCATAGCTATTTCAAACTCATTTATGAAACTACCAAAGGACAAGCCTTCCATCTCGCAAACCTCATCCATCCATGTTCGATCGACGCCGGTTAATCTACAATTACCTGAATACAAATAGGTCTCATAAAGTCTCTCTCCCGTCATCACCTCGGTGATCTCAACATAATCTTCAATTTCTTCATCCCAGACTTCAAAAGTCATTTCATCGCCAGCGCACATACTTTGGTAAGCATCTTCACATTCCATGCATGCCGATCCATAAGTTTCCTCATATTTACCCTCTATAAATTCATCTAACTCTTCGATAGAAGAAACTGCATAGTTGGGAAATTTTTCATTAAAAAATAATGTGCCGCCTTTATATTCACCGCTGGTTATATCCTCCTCATCATGATCCATCCAAGAAAAGATTCCAACAACTTTACCAGGACCAAATTCTTCTACCAATGCCTCAAATTCTTCTTGACTTTCTGCCTCCATAAAAGAATTCAGTTGATCTACCGTATAGGTACCACCTTGAAGTAAAATATCTGAGTTATAGGGTAACTCAAGGCATCTTTTACCGTCTATATTTGTGTAGCCCAAAAATGGTATTTCTCCCTCACTCTCAATCCCATAGGCTTCAAGAGCACCTAAACCTAGGGGAAAAGTATCTTGACCTAAGATAAGTTGGCCAGGAGCGCCAAGGACGACTTCAGCACTATCACTTACAGTAGCCCCTCCACCATCAAGATCCTCAATATCATCGTCTTCTGTACAAGAGATAGAAATCGCTAGGGACAGCATTAAACTGGCAAATAATATGTTTTTAAATTCTTTCATCTGATCTTCATTTATTTTATGATAATTCAAATAATCTTGGACAATAATACTCTAATTACTTTGACTTTTCCCTTTAAATTATAAAGTTTTTAAGTTAAATAGAAATTAAAATTAGCACTTATTTAACTTAAATACTGTTTTGGTGAAAAAAGTAACCCACTTTTTTTAAATAATTATGAGGAAAACAATCATCGACCAATTGATTGCATCATTGAATTCTCCCAATCAGGATTGGCTTCCTTTTCCTCATCAACAATTTTCTTTACATCTTTGAGCAATTTCCTAGCATCATATATAATCCCGTCCTTGATGGTAAAATTGACCCCTCCAACCCGAACTACATTGTTGCTCTTGTCTAACTTGATATCGCCAGTTCCGTATAGATACTTAAGATTTTTTAATGGATTTTGATCCATTAGAATCATATCTGCATATTTTCCTACCTCGATAGTACCTATCTTTTCATCCATTCCAATGGCCTCTGCCGCGTTTAAGGTAGCCGATTGAATGACCTCCATAGGATGAAATCCTGCCTCTCTCAACAACTCTAATTCCTGAATATAACCAAAACCATATAGATTATACATATAACCTGAATCTGCTCCTGCAGTCACCCTACCTCCCCTGTTTTTATATTCATTTACAAATGTCATCCAAAGCCTATAATTTTCTTTCCATTGCATTTCTTTTTCCGTTCCCCAATCATAGTAAGCTGCGGCATGAGAATCCCTAGCCGGTAAAAAAAAATCAAGAAGTGCAGGCCGAGTATAGTCCGAGTGCCAAGGTAAGCTGCTACCTCTTTGCACATCTCTAAAAATACTATAAGGCACAAACGTAGGATCAATCGTAAAATCTAAGGAAAGGAGTTCTTCCATTACTTCATTCCATTTTTTTGAGTACGGTAATGCAGCTTGCTGCCAAAGCTTTCCTGCCTCCTCAAATCGATCTCCTTCATTCATATAATTATAATCCAATGGATAGTTCTGAACTGTTCTATCTTCAAAAAGGGCCTCCGGTAACCCATACCAATGCTCCATCGTTGTTAATCCATTGCGAGCTGTTTCTAGTACATTCACTAAAGCCACATTCATTTGTGCGTGATGACAAGCTGATCTCAATCCAAGCTTTTTATTCTCCTGAAGCGCTGCTTTGAATATATCTGGTCTTGAACCAAAAAACTTGATCCCATCAGCCCCTTTAGCCGCATTATTCCTCACCCAGTCTATAGCCTCTTGGGGGCTGTTAATCCCATATTTCATACCTTGACCAAAGCTTGTATAAGCTAATATTCTTGGTGCAGTAATCTCATTTTTGAGACTTCTTTCTCGTTCGGATAATACCCAATCTAAACCTTGGCCACATGAAGGGTCACGGATAGTCGTAATGCCATGTGCCATCCATAACTTATAAACATAATCTGCTTTTCCAGATTGCTGAGATGAGATATGGCCATGCATTTCAATGAATCCAGGTAACAGATACATTTTCTGCGCATCTATTTCTTTGCCTCCTTTTTTTAATTTTGGTCTACTTTCCTCCTTGATTTCAAGCCCTGGATAGCCTACATTTTGGATACTGACAATTTTATTATCTTCTACCGTTACATCTACAGGTCCTGTGGGTGGGGCCCCATTACCATTTATCAATGTGACTCCTCTGATGATGAGTTGATTAAATGGGCCCTCTCCTCGAACTCTATCAGGAGCTTCATCAATTTGAGAATGAGCAAAATTTGAGCAAATTAAAGGGACTAAAAGAAGTATTAAATTTTTCATAAAAATGCACTTAAATCGTTTATTTATCACAAATCATAACCTAAAATATTCACTTGATATCCAACAACAAATAAGCCAAGGCCTTGTGTTTGAATAAATACATGTCCGCTACTTTTACCTCATATTAATATAATTAGCATAAGGTATGAAACATTTTCTCTAAAGAAAAGTAATATTATACTAGGTCCGGCTGGACTGGTACCTATGCAATGAACCATCTTACTTTAGTCCCAACTCTTTCAAGAAAGCTTCATTGTTAGGAGCTCTACCCAGAAACTCTCTTACCAAGTTTATAGCTTTTTCAGAACTACCCCTTGCCAAAATAATATCTCTGTAACGTAATCCTGTCTTCTTATCCAAAATTCCATTCTCAGAAAATATCGAAAACATATCTTGAGCGTATACTAATGACCACATATAACCGTAATAGCTCGATCCATAGCCATCGAGATGCCCAAATGCAGCCTGAAAATATGTTCCTTCTTGGTAAGGATAAGGGAGCACTTCATTGTGTACCCTACGTAATACATCTGTAGTCGTTTTTCCTGAATTAGGATCAAATTTATCATGAAGTGTTAAATCATAGGTTCCCAAAAATACTTGCCCGGTAGCACCTATTCCTGAGCCCACTTTTTTAGCCGCAAGCATTTTATCGAATAAGGGCTTTGGAAGTACTTGCCCAGACTTGTAATGCTTACTGAAATTTTTCAAAACATCATAGTTCCAAGCCCAATTCTCAAAAATCTGAGAAGGCGCCTCAACAAAATCTCGGGCAACATTGGTACCTGATTGCGCATGTAGTTCTGCGGTGGTTAACATTTGGTGAAGTACATGTCCAAATTCATGAAAAAACGTTTCAACTTCGCTGTGTGGCATGAGCGCAGGTTTTTCACTTGTAGCCTCTGGAAAGTTACATACTAAACTCGCCATGGGAATCTGATACCCTTTTGGAGTTAATCTCCCATTAATGATGCCAAAACAAGCCGCATGATTATATTTATTGGCTCTAGGATGTAGATCCAAATAAAAAATACCTTTCAATTTTTTATCTTGATAAACCTCAAACATTCGGACGTCCTCTTGCCACACACTAGGTTGCAAAATTTCTTTGTAATCTAGTTCAAACAGAGTTTTAGTGAGATCAAAGAGTCCTTTAATAACATCATCCAAAGCAAAATATTGCTTAACCTCCTCGGCATCTAGCTCATAATTTTCTTTGAGAAGTAAATTGAAATAATAGCTACGCTCCCAAGGCTTTATTTGATCTATTCCATCACCATTTGCCTTTTTTGCCGCTTGTAACTCAGTAACATCCAACCGTGTTTTTTCCCGAAGGTCATCCTTTAGATTTTCCTCAAATTCCCATACTGTCGCAGGATCTTGCGCCATTCGATCCGCCAAGATGTAAGCGGAATAACTATCGTATCCAAGCAAATTTGACATTTCTCTTCTTTTTTCTAATAATTGCTGTAAAACCTTAAGATTTTCAGGAGCTGCCCTATTCTGATATTTCATAAAAAGAGCTTTACGCGCACTTTCAGATTTGCTGTATTTCATAAAAGGTCCGTAAGAAGGATAAGATAAATCTATTTTATAAGTACCTCCAGCTTGTTGATGTGCTTCTTTATAATCAACTGGTAGGCCTTCCATATCATCACTGTCTACTTCTAAAAAATCATTCTCAGCGGCAATATTTTCTGAAAATTGATCACTGAGAACCGCTAATTGATCTTTAATGACCTTTAAATGATCTCTCTTAGATTTAGATAAGGCAAAACCATTTCGCTCAAATTCAATTATGGATTCATTTAAGAATTTTCTCTGGTGAGACTTTAATTGATCGACCTCTATACGATTCGAATACGACTTGATAGCTTTGTATAAGTCCTCATTCAAACTGATTTCATTACCGAATTGGCTGAGTGCAGTATTTGCCTCTTGAGCTTGATTTCTAATGGCTGAATCTGGATGAGTATAGGCCATCAAATATATGGGTGATGCAATCGCATGGAAATTTGCAAACATTTCGTCATAAGCCCGCATCGTGTTTTCAAAGTTTCTATCTTTTTCTCGTAGCCCTACTATTTGAGCGAGCGCCTCCTGTGTCATGTTCTTGGTCATTTCTACCGCCTCACTCACATGATTTGCTGTGATCGATGCAAAATCAATAGGCTGATTATATCGGGTAAAAAAAGGATTGGATTTAGTCAAAAAATAAGGATTTTGACTTTTCTCGTGGTCTGAACAATCAACATTAATTAATGAAAATATAATCAGTGTGATAAAAGAAATATGTTTCATAAAATATACTTTTTAAAACAATAAATATTATAAGGACTTAAATTGGATAAAAGTTTAAAATTCATACAATCATTGTATTTCATAGGGTAAGCCGGCTTACATAAGATCTTTTTCTTTGTAAGAATTCACAAATAAAATATTCCCTAAATTTTGGTAAACTTCAAATACTTCAGATCTGAGTTGTTTAACAACCTCACTATTAAATCCAATAATTGTTAAATCAGCACCAGCAAACTTATCATTTATAATCACTCTTATCTTGGTTTCTAGATTTTTCATATCATTTATATCTGCAATCATCCGTAACTTCACTAATTTGTGATTAAATTATCGACCGGTCAATCATTGAGCTGGTAATACAAAATGAAATCCATATTTTTACTATTTACTTTATTACCCAACGCTTACCCAATAAGGAACTCAAACGTATTTGGAGAAAAATGTGACCTCTCTAAAAAGAATCGCATACTTACACGATAACTATTAAACAACTAAAAAGTTCTAATAGCACGGACGTGTCTTCCATAATAACCACTTGCAGCTCCCTCAATCCCCTCACTTCGCTTATTCCCATAATTTTGATAACCATTGTAAAAACTTTGTCTCCAAGCTCCCTCCCGATCTTCCTCGGTAGAACTCCAATAACCATCGCCTTCAAAATTTCCAATCAATTCTTTGTTCAAGAACAACTTATTTAACTCATCTTTACTTGGCAAAAACCAATCATCATAAAGTATATTGTCTTCCATTACCGAATAGTCTGAGCACAACCTAGCTGCATAAATCTTTTCATTAACTATTTTACCTTGCTTTAAAACAATCAATTCAGTATTTCTACGACCTTTACCTATTTCTACTCCGTTAGCACCTGTTTTGATAAAAGATCCATTATTCCAAGGAGCACCTGAAAGTGTACTTTGATCCGTTTTTGCAGCAATTAAACCATGTACCTCACCATCTACATATCCTGAATCATGCGGAGTAAATAAGTAAGCAATTAAACCTCCTCCATACTCCGAACCTATTGGAGGAACATAAGTAGAGCTAAATGATATTAAATCATTAGAATTACCTGCGACATCAACAAAAGATCCAGCAGCTAATTTAAAATCTTTTTTCCCAGGCTCTGAAGGAAGAAAAATAGCCGAATAACTCATTTCACTACCCTTTAATTCTCTCAGTACACCACCATTTACAACTATATCTGATATCTCGAAACCTGAGATTATCTCGCTAGTTGTAAAGTGTAATCTTAAAATTTCATCATCAGTAGGCAGGACATTGGAGACTGTTTCTTTTTCATGATTTACCAAAATTTTAACACTTTTAACCATTTTATTGATCTTTTTTATCTCAATCGTCATTTTAGGTGGAGTAGCATCATAAATCCAAGTAAACTCTGAAGACGCAATATTTTTTTCACCTCGAGCATTACTAAATTTTCCCGCAGGAATGCTAATTTTAGTCAATCCCTCTTTGACCGCCTTGAACTTAGCCGTATAAGTGGTGTTATTTACCCTTTTAGCCCCTCCAATTTTTCCATTTGTTACTTTAACATCAGAAGGAGTGAAATCTTTAGTAGGTGCGCTGCTTACAAACGTTAAATTCAATACCTTATCATTGGAAGTTGTACCACTGATTACTTCTTTTGCAGTAATTGTCATTGTCAATTCCGATACCATATATTTATTTAATGCTTTACTCTGAGCGGTAATCAGAGGGGATAAATAAAAAAATGAGACTAAAAAAAAAGAATTCAAACTCTGAATAAGCATTGTTTAATGAACGAGTTGTTACAGATAAAAGTCATTTAAAATAAATATAATCTATTTTCCGGGTTAAATATACAATTTTTTTAAAATGAGAATATGTATAAGACTTAAGTAACTAAAGATTAAAAATATATTTTTTGATTTTAAAATTCATTTTCTTGACAAATGAAAATAAATTATGGATTAAATAGGGGTTTATGAAGAAATTGTCATAAATGATACAAGATTATGACCGATTATTTAACGAAACATTTTAAATGTGAAAATATTATATTGAACTATTATTTTAAAGTAAATCTTTTTTCATGGCAAAAGTATCAATGACCAATACATTACTGATACTTAAGTCGGCCTTGTTGTATTTTTTTTAATCTTTACAGAATTAAACCCATTCAGGACAATGATTGATCAAGATACTTTTTGGATAATTTTATTAGTTTGGGGTATTCCAAGTACCTATTTTAGAAGTCGATTTAGAAAAATAGTCTATCAAACCAATGATTGGAAAATAAATATTAAACCCCTCTTCAAAAAAGAACTTATTGCCTTGTTCACAACTTATTTCCCAAATGACTCAGACTACATAAAAGTACGAAATTATTACCGTTTTTACTTAATGGCATACATCATCTTATTTATTATTTATTACTTTTAAACTGAAGATATTGCCACAAAATTATTGTCAATGTGAAAAAAAAAATATCTTATTTATTCTTCTCATTCATAGCGTTCGCAATATCATATGGGATAGCAAAGTTGACCGCCATCGATTGGGTCATAAACGCAGTTTTGATCTCGTTTTTGATTCAGTGGACATTCTTTATTCCCGCTTATTATTTTCAAACGGAGAAATTTTATGACCTTTCAGGTAGTCTTACGTACCTAACGGTAATTATTTACACGAGCCATGCCAGTTACTCGATGACTGGAATAAACTTTGGCAGCTTAACCTTGGGCTTATTAATAATTATTTGGGCATTGAGATTAGGTGTTTTTTTATATTCTAGGATTCATAGGACAGGAGAAGACAAAAGGTTTCAATTCATTAAAAAATCACCAACTCAATTTTTCATGACTTGGACTCTGCAAGGCATGTGGGTCTCTGTTTGTTCCACTTGTGCGTTAACGGCTATTGCTAACGGAGTCGTTTTAAATTCCTTTTTCTTGGTTGGCTTTCTTGTTTTTATTTTAGGTTTTTTTATAGAAATTTTAGCTGATCGTCAAAAAAATAGTTTTCGAAAAAAATCAATATTTAAAAATGATTTTATCCAATCTGGCCTTTGGGCTTACTCGAGACACCCTAACTATTTAGGTGAAATAATCTTATGGACAGGTATTGCCATATGTTCCTTTTCCTCTTTAGCGGGTCTTCAATTAATTACCCTAATTTCACCCATCTTTACCTATGTTTTGCTCGTTTATATAAGTGGTATCCCTTTGTTAGAGGAAAAAGGGAAGGAAAAGTGGGGACATTTATCACATTATCAAAAATATCTTGAGAAGACCCCAAAGCTTTTTTTCAATCCACTAAAGATATTTATTGAATAAACTATAATTGTCCAATCTCCACGCCTGACTCTTTTTTGCTCGATAAAACTTTAAAACTTCAAAGCAAATCAACTAAATTTTCATTGTCTTGTTAATTTCATCGATTTTAACACTTTTTAAAAATATCATCAAATCGCATATGTTTATTAATATCCTAAGTTTAAGATTTTGATTTATGCTGTAATTAATGATTTGTCATCATTATAAAAAAACGATACCTTAGAGTGCAAATTTTAAAATTAACGTTTAATCAAATTAAAATGAAAAAAAATATATCAACTATAATAGCCATCATTGTAGTAAATATAATGGCTCAGGCACAAGAAAGTCCTGAAATTTGGATGAGTTATGATCTCATGCCGAAAAAAGGAATGGTAAAACAATTTGAGGCAGCATGTGCTAAAAAGAATAAAAAGTTTAACACAACTCCTGAAACTGCAATTTTCACCTTCAAATATATGGATGGCGAGAATCAAGGAAAGTACCAAAGAGTTATGGGTTATAAAGACTGGGACTTTTTCAATAATCAGCAACAAGGTTATAGCGCTCAACAAAAGTATTGGGCTGAAAATGTTGATCAATTTGTAGAAAATCAGACGGGTTGGAAAGTGTGGTCAAGATCACTTAATCACTCTCACAACTGGACTCCTACTACAACATTTAAACATATGTATGTCTGGAGGAGATTTATTAAACCAGGCCATGAAGCGGATGTATATAATTTTCTTGACCGAGGAGCTAAAGTTATGAAAGCACATAATTACTCCGGAATTCAAGGTGTTTTCCAAGTGATTTCTGGAGGTAATACCAATGAATATATTATTTGTAACGGATTCGACAAATTTGGAGAGTTTGGAGAATATCCTAATACTGAGAAAACAGAAGCTCAACTTTACAATGAGATGTTTGGAGAAGGGTCTTATAGAAAAGATGCTACTGCTTATAACCAAGCACTAGAAATGTGGGGTAGATCAACAGAAAGACTTATGCAAATGGAGGATTTAAGCACTCAATTGAATTAAATACTTTTTATTTATAAGTTCTAAAACCCTCTTATGAGGGTTTTTTTGTTTAGGTAATTGTGAAAAAAAGATACCAAATTCTGATCTAAATCTGAATTTCAATATTTAAATATTTTATTTGATTGTACACCTTTTAAGTCTTATGAAGATTCGCCTACCAATCCTTGATGCACAATCTTAAACTAAGTGATATCGGAAATCACTGGTTGTTTGGCAGCAAAGCTGTTCCATGACTTGCTGCAACTCTTTTTTAATAAGCGAAATACTATGATCTCCTCCTTGTTTACCCAAAGCTCCAACTCCATACATAAAACTTCTCCCCATGAAAGTAAATGCTGCACCACTCGCCATCGCACGAGCAATATCTGGTCCTCCACGCAAACCCGAATCAATCATTATTGTGATTTCTTTCTGATATTTTTTCACTAAATTAATCATAGACACGATAGAGGATTGACCGGCATCCAACTGACGGCCTCCATGATTAGAGACAATTAATCCATCTACTCCTAAATTGATGGCTTTTACAGTATCCTCCTCGCTTACAATCCCCTTTATAACCAATTTGCCACTCCACTGTTCTCGAATGGTAGCAATACGGTCTTCATCTAAGCGACCCGAAAAAGTAAGATCCATAAATTCTCCTAATCTCTTCAAATCCAGCTTTTTGGGCATGTAGCGAACAAGGCTTTTAAAATTAGGCAAGCCGTGAGCTAAAGTTTGTATACCCCAATGAGGATGCTTCAAAATCTCAAACATATTTTTAAAATTCATTTTCGGTGGAATAGATAACCCATTGCGCATGTCGCGAGGCCTAAATCCAAAACTGGGAACATCTGCCAGAATAACCAAAACCTCATTTCCTACCGCTGCCGACCGCCTAATCAAATCTATTTTAATCGCTTCTTGGGCAGGATGATACAATTGAAACCAGGCTTTCCCCTCAGTGACTTCCCCAATACGTTCAATACTCTCGGTACTAACGGTACTCAAAATAAAAGGAATATTATGCTTAGCGGCAGCCTTAGCTAAAATTTCTGGAGCATTTGGCCAAATTAATCCTTGTAATCCGATAGGGGCAATGCCAAAAGGTGCATCATAAGTGCGCCCAAACAAAGTCGTCTTCATATCTACTTGATCAAACTTCGACAAGTAATGAGGCATCAATTCTATTTTTCGAAGATCTGATCGGTTTTTATCGAGATTTACATCTTCATTACACCCACCATCTAAGTATTCAAAAGCAAATTTTGGAATTTTAGCTCGAGCTCTTTTTCTTAAATCCGCAACAGAGGGATAATTTGAATTAATGGTAAGTTTCATCAGGAACTTTTGCGTTATTTAATACCAGACATGCGAATATATTATGGTAACCTTAAATTTAATTTTCATCTAGCATTTGTCATCTTAAATGAAAAGCCTTGGCATTTAAATTACAATCGAGAAAATATTTTGCCAATTGACCCCCATTTAGCAAAAAATCATCTCTTTATTCTTCATTGATCAGCAATTCTTAATTAATTAAAAAGAATATTTTATTTTTCTAAGCTATTTCAGCTAAAGTTCCCGGATCTTAATATTTTTAAACCAAACTGGATAGCCGTGATCTTGCAATCCAATGTATCCTTTTCTTGAAATACCATCTTTAAAACCTTTGAAATCTTTAAATTTGCTTTTTTGAACCAATGCATCCCATTCAGGTGTCCAATGTGAATAGGACAATACTTGAATTCCATTCATACTTACCTGAACATTCCCTTCATTTACTTTTATTAAACAAGTATTCCATTGACCCGCAGGATTAATTGTTTTGGGGTCTGCTGGAAGCATATCGTACAAAGAGCCAGCTAAATGAGAAGAGATTTTATTATCTATAGCATCCTTATTATCCAGAACTTGAATTTCAGGAGCAGCATCGTAAATGCCACTTCCTGGTATTTCACGGACATAATAGAAGATCCCAGAATTTGCTGATTTACTTGCTTTCCAATCAACTGTTAATTCAAAATCTTTATACTTCTTATTAAAAAATAAGATATCACCACCTGAACCTTCACCTGGTGCTGTACCTGATCCTGAAAATACTTTCATGGCCTCATCTTCAATTTCCCAATTGACTGGCATTTCAGTTCCGTTACATTGACGCCAACCATTGAAATTTTTTCCATTGAATAGCAAGGTCCAACCCTGATTTTCCTCGATAGAAGAAAGCCTATTATTCTCCTGAGCAAAGGCAGTTAGGGTCAAAATTAGTAAATCGAACACCAAAACTCTTTTTATCAATATATTTACTATCATATTCATCAATTTCATCAATTTTTTATAACCTCTGTAAAAATATTTCAATTTTTTTTTCAAAAAAACAATTTGAAATTGCAAAAAAAACATTGAAACTCCACATAGTTTCCTAAGTTTATTATTACTTATTCACTTTTAATCATTCCAAGACAGTTATCCAGGGCCGGATTTAATCGACTCCTTCTTTATGAATCGTCTTGCTACCCAACTCTGACATTATCACCGCTAGCTTAATTGAATTCACTCGATAAACCATGATGGATGCTCCAGGATCAACTGGTACAATATGATAGGACAATTGACCGATCCACTTCCAGCAGCTACAGGTACCTTCTATTATGTCCAATTCAAATCTGTCATAAATGGTTGAATCAAATATAGTCCACAGTTTTTTGCTTAGCCTTCCTTTGGGTGCCATGATCAAAATTCATCTATAAATAAGCCCGTGCTCATTATTCTATGCTTCCAGATGCAGGGTCATTCCAAATATAGGGTAAACCTTACCACTCATCAGCCTTTTTAATTTATAACCTAGTCTCAATGATTCTTATTTTTTTAATTTTTGAGTTGCAAATGATCAAAATAAAAAAATTTAATCAAAACCGTACCTACAAGCAAATCAAATACCTGAGTAGAATAATATCCAATGATACCAACTTCTAAGAGATAAAAATCTTTTCTTCTTTGCATAATCACTAAATACGGATATGTTCAATTCATATTGATGACAAGTTTTTATGACCTAAATCTCGGATATTTTTGACTTCAATCATGTCCTCTTCAAATACGACACTGTAAGTATCTTGATTTGATTGACACCCGAAGATCTTTAATAAGCTTGATAAAAAAGGCGATATTCCTTTCACACTATAACTCACAATTAAAGAACCCGGGATTAATAACTAAACCCTCAAAATCATTAGCAACATCTAATACAGCTGTTTTTACTCCCACTTCTTGTATACAAATTTTTTGAGCCGGATTCGAGGCTCCATTAAAAAACATATAATTCTTCGACTCCATACCATCCCAGATGATCTGCGGTCGATCAAATCCAAATTTCCAAAGAAGTAATTTGCCAAAATCATTACTCAAATCAGGAAGCCATGAACCCTCCCCAAACATATTGTCATGTATATAAATAGCACCTGGATATGGATTATAATAAGTATCAGTAGTTATATCTTGAAATCTTTTCGCGGTAGGTACTAATTCATTATTCTCTTGAGATTTTTGATCTTTCATCATCTGAATTAACAAATAACTGACCGTAGCCATTTCAATTGTTTTATTGTTTGTTAGTCTATTATTGTAAATCTCCACCTCACGAGTGGCCAAAACCATGATACCTGTCCCCGGAGGAACAGCACCCAAAATATTGCCAGGAGATGTAAAGTTGATGAAATTATTATCATAAATTTCATTGTCATATACTTTTATTTTTCGCCCATAGCGCGCAAGGCCCGGAAGATCAAAAACTAAGATTCCCCCTGTATTGTTGTAAGCTCGATTGTTATAAATAGCCACATTTTCAGAGTTATCACTCTTGATACCCGCCACATTCCAAAAAACCTTATTATTCCTAATAATTACATTTTTTGACTGCCCCACATAAATACCAGCATCACTGGCACCGAATACCTCACATGCTTCTATTAATATATTTTCGCATACCACAGGATGTAATGCATATGCTCCATTTTTCTCATTAACTTTTCCTGTCCAAGCTGATTTTATCCTCCTGAATATAATTCCTTTGGTGTCGGTAACTTTTATATTGCCTCCAGTAGCATCTTCGATGGTGAAATCCTCGAGAATAATATTTTGAGAATTTGTAATTTTTAATCCGTCTGAGCTATTTTCTTGTACTTTAAAAGACAAAATCGTCTTATCCATCCCTCTTCCGCGCAAGGTGACATTCTTTTTATTATCCAAGATTAGGGTGTTTTTAAAGATGAAATGTCCCTCCTCAAGTTGTATGACCGTACTATCCTTAGCCAGAAGCATTTCAGATAATAATGATTTTTCGATACTCGAATAATTTCTCTTGGGGTCATGAGTTGGTATGACATTACATCCAATAATCACACCTAATATCACAATCAAAAAATTATGTCTGACCAATGAATTAGAGCCATTTAATTGTTTTTTAATTTTCATTAACTATAAATTTAACGATAACTATACTATCATATGGAGAGAGTTAAGGAAAATACTGATGTCATTTGGATAAAAATTTCTTTTTAATGGATCAGGAGAAATTCAGGCTAACGGCAAATGTCACTTTAATAAAAAATGGACCATACCAGTCAGAAAAAATGATTTTAAAAAAAATTTACTTAATGCCTTAATAACTAAAAAATTGTGCCATCACAAAAAACTATTTGGAGAACTGTTGAGCGGATTAATCTAATACCTCCTATTTTTTTTTATAACTTTAATTGAACAGGGATAAAATATTTAATATTATTTCAACATCATTCAATATGAGACGAACAGTCATGATCAGCTATTTGCTGATACTGCTTTCTATAGCCACAATAAATTGTCAACGACAGGCCAAAAAGAGAACTTGGAACACAGAGTCATTACCAAAAATGAAACTCATTCCAGGTGGCAGTTTTACAATGGGAGGACGTTCCGATCAGGCCTATGCAGATGAATTTCCTAAACATAAAGTTTCAGTTGATCCTTTTTACATAGATGCCCATGAGGTTACCAATGCTGAATTTGATGAATTCATAAAAGCTACCGGATATATTACTGTTGCAGAAAAAGATATCGATTGGGAAGAAATAAAAACTCAACTGCCTAAAGGGACTCCTAAGCCTCCAGATGAAGTACTGAAGGCAGGTTCTTTAGTCTTTAAAGAGACCAGCGGACCTGTTGATCTAATCGATTATTCCCAATGGTGGCATTGGACCATTGATGCCAACTGGCGACAACCCGAGGGCCCTGGAAGCTCTATTGAGGGTAGAATGGATCATCCTGTAGTTCATATAGCATATGATGATGCACTTACTTATGCTAAATGGTTGGGTAAGCGATTGCCAACCGAAGCCGAATGGGAATGGGCGGCCTCAGGGGGGACAATTGATAAATATCCATGGGGAAGTGATCCAATAGAAGATGCCACAGATAAAGCTAATTTTTGGCAAGGTATTTTTCCTTATAAAAATCTTCTTCAAGATGGCCATAGGGGAACAGCACCTGTAGGTTCTTTCCCACCTAATGGTTATGGATTGTTTGACATGGCTGGAAATGTGTGGGAATGGTGTCAAGACAAATATGATGTGCAAAGCTATGCTGTTGATAAAAGTAGGGGTGTGGTAAAAAATCCAAATGGATCAAACCAATATAATGATCCTAGAGAGCCCTATTCTCAAAAGCATATTATTCGTGGAGGTTCATTTCTATGCAATGAAAGCTACTGCAGTGGTTATCGAGTTTCCAGACGAATGAGTACGAGCAAAGATTCAGGATCTAATCATAAAGGATTTCGATGCGCACGAGACTACTAGTTTTTATCATTCTTAAACCATCTCTAAATAAATATGACTCTCTAAGCAATGATACTTTTGTAGAATCCGAAGTTTTTAATACTTAAACTCAACATTTGTTTAAACTAGATCAATTTGAAAATAAAACCTATTTTGTTCTTTGTAATATTAATTATAATCAATTTTTTTAATTCCAATAATAAGGTTTACCTCGAATGATTTTTTTGTTCCGTAAAACTATTTTCTAATCACGCTACCTAACATCACTAAAATATATTTGATAATAAAAACATTTTTAAAAATGATTAAAAAAGGGTTTTAACGTCAATATCAGTATAAAAAAAAATTTAGAGAATAAAATACTTTTTGGAAAGGACATAAAAAACAAATAGTTTAGCCATTAATTAAGCTCAAATCAACCAATCAATTATGAAAAAAATAGTATTCATTATGTTTATATTGGTGTTCGCTTGCGCGCCCACTGAAAAGATCGAAAAAGAAATTGTTCCGAATGAAATCGGATATCAAATCTCTGATGACGGAAATAAACTTCCCCTCTACAGCAATTCAAAGTCATCAATTCAAGTTTGGGAAAATTATATTAAAGCTCACAATGAAAAAGATACGGCAGCCATTCGGGATTTGAATGCATTAGAAAATTTCAAAGCTTATGCACCAACTGGCGAATTGATAGAAGGAACTGATGCACACATAAGCTTTTTAGTCAAATGGTTTGCCGAAAATAATCCTAAATGGACCACCAAATTTATGATTGCCAACGAGTATACAGACGAAAATGATAGCTCATATCAATGGGTCACCTCAGGACACGATATGAACCTAACATTAGAAGGAACAGAAATTAAACTCAGCCAAGTACATGATGCACTAATTGTCGATGGGAAAGTTCAAATGTTCTATGTAAACGAAAGAGTAAAAGCTGCTGGAGAATAGCCTAAGCAGACAAAATAAACAAAAACGTAGCGAAAGTTATGAGATTTTTTATTTCTTAAACTAAAATTAATATAACAAGCGATTCTCAAGTTATTTTAAAATTATAATTATTAAAGCTAAACTTAGTCAGAGGTTTTTGAATGATTGACTTTTTATTTTTGGATTCTAACGAATTTTTTGCTGAGCCTCACTCTGGATGATGTTTTAAAAAAATAAAATTGAATCATAAATTTCACTAACGACAATGTCATTCCTTTAATCTAGCCTTCAAATCCATTACTACACTCAAAAGATCATTTATGCTTTCTTGTGCCTGTGAAGTTGGATGTACGTCTGACGATTGGAGTACATTCAACATATAAATTAATTTGTTCTGAAGTCCGACAATGGTCTCTCTTTCAGAAGAGATAGCCTTAATACTACCATATAACACATTTTGATCACGTGGTTTATCGGAGCCTAAAAGTGCTAGATTAGAGGCGGATATTGATTTTTGAGAAGTTATAATTTCAGCCATTTTTTGTAATTCGTGATATGCCTCATAACACGCCATACTTAAGTTATACTGAGACTCCAAGGCCACCTCACTTACTGACACACGCGGATCCAAACGCAAAACTAAATTTTTTTCAGTAACCTCACCATTAACAGTTAAGCGAATACGATAACGTCCTGGATTAACTAAAGGACCAAAAGGACTTCTAGGTGTATTTTTATAAACAGCGGCAATAGAATAGGAAGCCTCAGCACCCCTTGGTGGGGCATATTTTAAATCCCATATAAAACGATGATGGCCAGCGGTGACTCCTAATTTTTGGTTAGGTCGGATCCAATAAGTCGGATGAGACTGAATAGTCGTATCAATATTTACTGATAAATCATCGCTTCTGTAACTTCTAATGAGATTCCCGTTTTGGTGCATTATATCGAGATGTACTGAACTTACATCGGCAGCAAGGTAATAATCTAAAATAGCCCCATCAGGAGGATTTTGTCCTGTGGGCTCTTCAGGTGGTAACGGTGTATCATTAAACATATTATCTCTTACTCTAGTTACCAAGGGGGGTGTAAATAAGTAAACAGACTCATTTTTAGCTTTTACTATTTCCCGTAACGGTGATATGTTATCTAAAATCCAAATTGAGCGGCCATGCGTTCCTACAACGAGATCATCATCATGAATTACCAAATCTCGAATAGAAGTAGCAGGCATATTACTACGAAGTGATTGCCAATGATCTCCCTCATCTACAGAGAAGTAAACCGCTCTTTCAGTTCCAGCAAACAATAGATTCTCTTGCTTTGAATCAGCTCTAACTACATTAACAGGACCATTTGCAGGTAGCCCTTGAATCACTAGTTTCCAATTATTTCCACCATCGTTAGTTTTATAAATGTAAGGTTCCATGTCATCCTTCCTAATCGCATTGATAGCAACATAAGCTGTATTTTGATCAAAATAACTAGCATCTATCTGAGAAACTTTATCCCATGATGAAATTTGACTAGGCGTTACATCTTGCCAGTTCAATCCCCCATCTTTCGTTAGGTGTATACGACCGTCATCGGTACCCGCCCAAATAACATTAGCATTTAAGGGAGAGGGTCCTAGTGAATAAATAACACCTCTTCGCGCCATCTTTTCCATCGCATCGGTCTTATATATACCCACACTGGCGGGAATTTTAGGTTGTTCATAAGTCAAATCAGGGCTGATAATTTCCCAATTTTGCCCTGAATTAGTAGTTTTCCATAATACATTAGTTGCAAACAATAGTATATTGTCATCTGCGGGGTGAAACATCAATGGTAAGGTCCTTACAAACCGGTATGCTCCAGAGCGCAAGGCCTCAGGTGTGATGATTTGCGATTGACCGGTCAACTTATTAAAACGAGTGACACGGCCACCGTAAATAATATTAGCATCTTTAGGGTCTGGGGCAACATATGCATATTCATCAGCACCTATACCCATAAATTCTCTAAAACTTATTTGTCCGCCATTTCCTCTACTAGCAATGCCAATAGCTCCACTTTCCTGCTGGCCTCCGTAGACCATATAAGGAAAATCACTATCTGTAGTAACATGATATAATTGGGCAGTGGGCTGGTTGTACCAAGAACTCCAAGTTCTTCCAGCATTTACAGTAATGGTAGCACCTTGATCCGCTACAAACAACATAATTTCGGGAAAATTTGGATTGATCCAGATGCGATGATAATCATCTCCACCTGGTGCTCCCTTAAATGAAGTCCATGTTTTTCCTCCGTCAGCAGAGGTGTAGGAGGCTACATTGCCTACATAAAGGCGATCGGGGTCTTTTGGGTGAACTTTAATTTCAGCAAAATCACCTCCTCGTCCCCAAAGTCTTCGGTTTCCATGTAAAAAAAACCAACTTTCTCCTCCATCAATACTCTTGTAGAGCCCGCCTCCTTCTTGGGCATCTACTAGCGCAAACATTAAATTCGAATCGCTAGGTGCAATAGTGAAACCTATCCTACCCAACCCTTGTTTAAATCCAGGCAATCCTTTTCCAATTTTTCTCCAATGATCTCCGCCATCTGTGGACTTGTACAAACCACTATTCGGACCCGACCAATTAGCATTCTCCCATGGTCCTTCCTGATGCTGCCACATATCCGCAAAAAGTATTTCCGGATTATTGGGATCAAACTCCACTTGTATAGCACCTGTATGCTCATCAAGATATAATACCTTACGCCAAGTATTTCCTCCGTCTTCCGTTTTAAAGACTCCCCGCTCTTCATTGGATCCATAAGGATGTCCCAAACCTGCTACGAAAACTTCTTCTGGCTGTGTAGGATGAATAACTACTCGACCCACCTGCTGTACATCTAACAATCCAATATGTGTCCAACTTTTTCCACCATCGATACTTTTAAAAATTCCATCTCCAACTCCTAAATCTGGACGGTGCAGTCCCTCACCTGTACCAACATAAAGAATATTAGGATGGCTCTCTGAAACTGCAATATCGCCAATAGAACCAGTAGGTGCTTCATCAAAGATTGGATTCCATGTTCGTCCAAAATCATCAGTTTTCCAAACACCACCATTATTCACTCCCATATAAAAGATATTCGGTTGAGAGGGCACACCAGTACCTCCTACAGCCCTACCGGCTCTAAAAGGACCAATCATCCGATAATTTAAATCTTGGTAATCTACTGGGTAAATGGATTGTGCATCTGATATAGAGATCGTGAGACAACATGCAATCATTACCAAACATCTACCGTATTTAAAAAATAAGAATTCAAACATATAATCAAAGTTTTGTTAAATAGATAATGTACACTAAAGTCCTCCAAATGAAAGCCTTCAAAGCATACTAAAATTGGTAGATCATAAATATCAAGGAAGTTAACATTTAATACCCCAAAAGACAAAAACAATAGTACTGAACAAATAGAGTGGCTACTTAGCTCAACAAAGAAAAAATAGCCTAATCAACTAAGAGAATTTATTATTTGTATTATTAAAAAATTCCTCAAGCTCATTTGACATTTTTATATCAAAACACCATCTTTCTCCGTTGATAAGGTTATTTAATGAGCTAATAATAACCTGAGCATATTAACGCACTCACAAAAATAAATTAAAATAAATATCACTTTGAAATTTAACGCTATAATATTTTGAATTTTCAATTATTGGGCCAACTATTCTCACTTGGAAAAATTAAAATCATAACCCATTAATAAAATGATATAAATCAATAGAACATTGTTCATCGGATATTAAAAAAATTTAATTAAATAAGATCATAACCATAGGATAATTCCAGTAATTTTCGAACTGCGGCAATAAAATTAAGAGTATGGGCCGAAGGCATTATCGCGCCAATTTGCCTTATTTACATAAAGAATAATTCATTATTTCTAAAAAATTACTCTCAAGTAGTCTATGATATATGTTCTTTTGATAAAACTGGTCTGATACTGTAAATGTATCTGGCACAATTTCCCGACCTATTTAAAATTTTACTAAAATTAAAGACCGTCTATGTAGAATTTTGCTTCCTTCTCAGACCTGTTACCAAGCTTATCTTCAGCAATTATTTGAATAGTAACAAGTCTCTTTTGATCAGATCTATTTAATGCAGAAAGATCAATGCTCAGCCTTCTATCAAGTTCCATCACTGATCCATTGTCAACGGAGTAATAAATGTTTTCTGTTCCCACGTCTCGATCGGTAGCACTTAAAAACATAACTGAATAGTTAGGGTATAGATCGAAACGACCATTATCATCATCAACCTCTGATGCTGATTGAACGCTAAAAGAAAAATTAATTAATGGAGGCGAATTGTCAACCTCAAAACGTTCTATTTTCACTCTTTCTTCATTATTTACATTATCTAATGAAAAATAACTTACAGAATGAATGCCTTCACCATTGACATTAAATTCCTGCTCAAAAATATTATTTCTACTCTCATCAACTGCAAAGTAAGTTTCCTTTACATCTGAATCATCATCAATTGCATCAAAACTGATTTTGGTTGCACTGCTTATGTAAAGTACTTGAGATTTATAGAATTGCGGTGCACCAAAAACGATATTAGTCAATGGTGGATCACTATCCATGTGAACGAATAGATATTCATCTTTGGACATATTACCGACCCTATCTTCAGCGTTATAAATAATAGTATCTATTCCTGAAATCGTAGGCAGTATAATGCTTTCACCATAACGAGTAACTCGTCCTCCATTCACTTGATAATACATAGCTTCTACGCCGGAATTATTATCTGAACTTTTTAGAGTTATATTGGAACGAGGTGAAATATAATTAACATTACTTGATGCTTTGTGCCTATCACCTGAAATCATAATATCTGTTTTAGGTGGAATGTTATCTAGGTAGAAATCAAAAATATTTTTATTTTCAATATTACCTACATTATCAATTGAATAGTAAGTAATTGTGTGTTCTCCATCTTGAAGATCTTTAAAATTAAGGCTTTCGGTTATTCTGTCCGTTCCTTCATCAAAAAATGCGTGAGTCTCTTTAGAACCTGACATATTATCATTCCCCGTAAATATCACGCGACTATTTGGAGACAAAATATTTTTTTCATATACTCTACCTTCGAAATATTTGGAAGTAGAAGGAGGAGTCAAATCTGAAACAAAAGATTGGTATTGGGTTTTTTCAACGTTCCCCACGTTGTCGACAGAATAGTAATAGACATCATAAGTCTTTTCAATATCTGGATTAAGGCTACCGTTATAATTTTGATATCCGCCATTCATCGAAAAATAGGTTTGCTGAACACCACTTATCCAGTCCATTGAGGATAATGAAATTTTCAATCCCTTTCCGTAATAGTCAATTCCTTGTTTTTTAAAATGAGGGGCTCCGGAGAATTTTATTTTTGAAGTAGGGGGCACTCCGTCTGCGTAGATTTCGTACAGTATTTCCTCTTCAGGATTTTTCTTTTTCTTTGTGTCTTTATTTACCGCCCATTTACTCCTTATAAAGTTAATACCTTCAGTATCTAAATACATTGGATCTGCAAAGTCAGGTGTTCCTTTGCTGTGAAAATTATAGTTTTGACCGTTTGGTTCTACGCTAAACTTTAGGTAGAGCGGCATTTGCTTTTGAACGTAAATATTACCATCATTCTCGTAAACCACTTTTTTGTGTATAGGTTTTAAAGGCTCTTGGGAAAAGCTCTCGAAACATAACAGTATTAAAAGTAATCCAGCTATTTTATTTATCATGACAATTATTTGCTTGGATTGGCAATATTTTGGAATTTTTCAAGAGATGACAACTTAGTTTGTGCATATAACCTAAAATACCACAACAATTTCCAATCACTTTCGGTCGGTAAGTTAAAAATAAAAATAATATAGTTGCAAATATATGTCTCTAAATTATTTCTCTTTCTTTATCGTTCAATTAATTTTACTAAGCTTTTGTAGTAATTTAACGACTCTTAGTCGATATGTGTCTTGTAAAGTACCCATAATTGAAAAATTTGTTGTATCGATCCTAATTTCTTCAAATCCAAATGCCTCAACCATTAAAAATGGAACAAAAGAAGAACTCTTTGCGTAAGTTTCAATTGGATATGTTTTCTGACTCGAAATTAGTTTAATTTAAACAAGAATTTACGGCCCTAAAAAGACAAATTGCACCGTCAATTTGATGATAAAATTCGACTAAACTTTTCCAAATAAAACAAAACTGAGCTTTTTAAAACTAATAGACCAATTAATTTATGCTATATTATGCCTATTATCAGTGTGATTTTATTAATTTCGGAATGGATTAAATTATACTTTTATGGGAGAACTAGAAATATTAAATTATTATCAATTGGCCTTTATTGCCAATGCAATTTATTTACTGAGCTTTACGGGACTTATTTTCATTACTTTTAGACTCGTCAGATTTCAAAAGGAAAATAATGCCAACACTTTAGGTAAAATACTAATAACCTTATTTGGACTTTGCACTACGTTTTATGGATACAATATCTTTTCATATTTACGCATCAATCAATTAACTCAATCTTTCAAATTATCAGAACTAGAATCTCAAGGCGTGGGCATATCTTCGGTTGCAAAAGGTTTTATTGATTTCACTGGCCACACTTTTGATCAGGGAGTACCCTCATCATTTACGCCTGAACCAGCTGCAGCTATTTTCTTAATTACATTTGCGGTAATGACTATTGGAGGTATTTGGATGAAATTGACCAAAGATTAACTCCACATCTATGCTATTTGAGTGTAGGAAAATCAGAATATAGTAAATAGTTTTCCTTCACCCGATGCTAAAATTTAGTAGTCCTTTTTGGTTCTTTATACCGAGGTGTTTTAGCCTACAGAAAAATTATTAATGATTTTTATGAAAAAACCAAAATCTAAGAAGCTCAAAATATTACATAATTTTTTACTTTAAATTTCAATATAAGTCCCAATTTAGTATTATGCATCATTTTAGATGGAACAAATTAAGAATAATTGAGTAAAATGAAATTTACAAAAGATAAAGAGAAGGTAATTTCACATCATAATTAATTAGAATATTATATCAACGTCATAAGATTAAATAACCTAACTACCTTGACAAATTACAAATCAAATTTTATCTAAAACAAGTAGATCAGAAGACTTTGAATCAGAGGACTTATGCTCGATACAAATTAACATTAATCTTTTTTGCTAATCAATTTAAATTAGCATGCTCAGTAATTTATTAAACTAAAAATCTTTATGTCTGTTAAAGGTAATTACATCAGTCGAATCTTAATCGTACTCTTTCTATCATTTAACTTTTCTGTGTTTGGGCAGGAAATTATTGGTAATTGGAAAACCATAGACGATGAAACTAAAAAAGAACGGTCTATTGTAGAAATTTATAAGGTAGGTGATAGCTACGGGGGAAAGATTATTAGACTCCAAAGAGACTTAGGAGATGATCCAAACCCTATTTGTGACGCCTGCTCTCCCGACGATCCCAGGTATTTACAGAAGATCATCGGTATGGAAATCATTAAGGATATGACTTTAGATTCATCATCAAACGAATATGTGAATGGTACCATTCTAGATCCCGAAAGCGGTAATGAATATCAATGTAAAATATGGTTATCACCAGAAGGTACACTAAAAGTTCGGGGCTATATTGCCTTTTTTTATCGAACTCAAACATGGCTTCCAGCCTTGATGAAAAATGAGTAATTAAACAGTTATTTATGAGCAATTCCTACTTTTGTCGAAATAAAATGATACTGGAATTATAATGTTTTTTAGACTTTTTGAAATATAGTTTAATTTAACTCCACAACGCGATGAATCAGTCATCCTGTTTACTTAAAATATTATTTTCTCATTCAGGATTAATCTATGAATTTTACTGATGATCCAGCATATGTATTAACGATATTAAGTCTAGCCATTGTTTTGGGTGTTTTAATAGCTAAAACTCAATTAGGTAAAAAATTTGGTGCGGCGTTGATTATCATTTTACTGACTGCAATACTGGCTAATTTAAGACTTATTCCTTCAGCTTCAAATAGTATCTACCTTTACAAAATCATTTTTAAATATGTCGCCCCTATTTCTATTTTTTATTTATTACTAAACGTCAACCTAACTTCAATTAAACAAGCAGGATTTCCAATGATTGGATTATTTCTGATTGGATCCTTGGCAACTACCTCAGGCATTTTACTCACGTGGTTGATTTTATCGCCGGAAAATGTTTTAGGTGAAGATGGAAAAGTAATTGCCGGAATGTTAACAGGTACTTACACCGGAGGAAGCTTAAATTTCAATGCCGTCGCATTAGAATACAATTTTCAAGAAAAAGGTATTTTGTACGCCGGAACCATTGCAGTTGATAATGTGATTACTACCTTATGGATTATCATAACATTGACTTTTCCGGCTTTATTAAGACTGACATGGAGAGATAAAAGGAAGTCAAAAGTGAAGAATGCATCAAATGCAACCCATCATAAAGAAGAATGTATAAATTTAAATTCCCTGATTTGGTTAATTTTTTTGGGTTTTACAGCTTATTATGTATCAGATATTATTTCGAAGTTTTTAACTCAAATTCCATCCATTCTCATACTCTCAACAATAGGCATAGCATTGGCACAAACTAAATTCGTGTCTAAACAAAAAGGTAGCCATCACCTGGGTTTGTATCTTGTCTATCTTTTTTGTGCCGTCATCGGTGCATATTGTGAACTTGGTGCCGTGAGTGAACTCAAAGAAATTGGTATCATCTTATTTCAATTCACGAGTTTAGCGGTGATGTTGCATGGTATAATTGTAATATTTATTGGTGGATTCCTCTATCGTGACTGGGAAATGATTGCCATTATAAGTCAAGCCAATATTGGTGGCGCACCCACAGCGATTGCACTTGCCGAAACCTTTAACCGTAAAGAGCTAATAATACCTGCAATTTTAGTAGGAACATTAGGCAATGCCTTGGGTTCCTACTTAGGTTTTTTTGTAGTTTATGTGCTTTGAAATTAATTGTGCAATTCTTTGGAAAAAAGAATGCGACTCTTTTAAAAAGGAATTTAAATGAAAAGGTTCCTCTGCTACACGTAAGTTGATGATAGCAGAAAAAATGGAAGAAAAGCAATACGTTAGACTAATGGATTTTTATTACCAATTATTATATTTTCAAATTACCTGTGGTAGAGATAATCTTAATAATCAAGACATTTATTGTATTAGTGAAATATATTAAAGACAAAGAAGAAATCTTAATAATAACAAAAAAACTCCTAGAGTCACCACACCCTAGGAGTTGATACAGACTTTTAATTATTGGTTTATTGGTATACTTTGAGAATTTCAACAGTGTAGTCCTTCACAGCCCTTGCATTACCTCTTTCAGCAATCAGTTTGGTGAACTCACTGTTGCCTTGTAATTTGTCGTAAAGCATCATGTGATCCTCATGATTTTTTCCGGAAACAGCTACCCAATGTGTAGCATTATCTGGTCTATGCAAATCATATGTTCCAAATCCAACCACTCTCCCGTTAAGATCATCTTTAAATTTTTTTACAATTTTATCATGTCCAACTTTGAATTGTTGTGGATTTTCAGGGACATAATCCCATATGTGTATATCACGATTTTCTTCAAGACCATCCCCCTCTTGCCAACTTAAAATTCGTCCAGAGTATTGATTGGTGGTTTCAACCATATTACCATATTTAGCCCAAAAGGCTTGTCCTTTATCTTCATTACCTCCTTCAAACCATTCTTCTCCAAGTGGTATAAGCCATATTATACGATGGGTAGCTTCATTATTTTTTTGTTTGTTAAGACGCTCAATTATAATTTGAGCTCCATGTAAAAATTTCACGCTCTCCAAAGCCACATCGTGTGCTTTAATAAGATCATCCTCGAAACCTTCTTTGACTATGATTTCACTAACTCCAAAGGACATTGTTTGGGCTGAAAGCGAGAAAGTTAGTATTAAACTTGATGAGATTAAAAAAAATATTTTTTTCATTTTGTTGATTATTTAGGTTGATAAAAATTTAAGTAGAGCAATATATAAAAAAACTCCCAGAGTCATCGCAGAAATAGAGGAAGTCAACCTCACCTTAACACCTCATGAAATACTTCCCTTTTTAACACCTCAAAATAAGCCTCAAACCTTCTAATTTTAAACTGCTAATAAGGAATGAACGTTGATCTGTTTTTTTAAATTAAAAATTAGTCACTTTACATTCGAGGACTATCTCTATGAAGAGGAAGACTAAAGAAAAAAGGGAAAAGGTAACATAGTTCTGGCGCGAGAAATGGGAGTCATTTGAGGAGGATTTGATGTTATAATATTATGCATAAATTTTTTCTACCGATTTTCCACCAATGCTTTTCTTTATCCCAAAAAGTACTTATAATAGCTCTAATTAGGGTTTTTTATTAAGATAATATACTATCTTAGTATTAAGTAATTAATTCTATGCATGAAATACTTCAAATATTTCCTTTTTTTAAATTTAGTTTTTATCATCGGATTGAAAAGCTGCTCTGTTCAAAAATCAAATACAAACAAACCTCTTAAAATTGGAACAACTTATCAAGGAGGTATTTTATTTTACTTGTTAAAAGAAGGAGATATAGGATATGTTTCCGGAGAATTACATGGTCTCGTCGTTGCTCCAAGTGACCAATCCTCAGAAATTGAATGGGGCTGTTTTGGTACTAGAATTAAAGGAGCTAATAAAACTGCTGTAGGTACAGGTGCCCAAAATACTTTAGCCATTGTAGCGGGCTGTAATGAATCTCAAATTGCAGCTAAAGTATGTGACGAATTAGTATTGGAAGGATACGATGATTGGTTTTTACCCTCAAAAGATGAACTTAATTTATTATACCTGAACAAAGATCTAATAACCAACTTTGGTGATTTTTATTACTGGAGCTCCACCGGATACGGTGGATTTAATGGCTGGGGACAGGATTTCTTTAGTGGTTATCAATACGGAAACTTCGATGAATATGGCTATGGCTATGTAAGGGCAATTCGATCTTTTTAGCTATTTGAAGGAAATTATTATTAATTTAGATTAGTTATTTATAAAATGAAGAAATTGCTGATTTTAATGGGTCTCCTGGTTTTTTCTTGTGCATTACCCGAAAATAATCTTAAGCACTCAAAGATAAATCCTCAAGTCATTGCTTACTATGCAGGTGATGAAAAGTCAATTGATGAATTTAACCTCACTGGCGTAGATCAGTTAATTTACAGCTTTTTACACTTAAAAGGGACCAAATTATCTATCGATAATGAAGCAGACAGCCTTGCTTTATTAAATGTAATAGCTCAAAAAAAGAAATACCCAAAATTAAAAGTTTTGGTATCCTTAGGTGGTTGGGGTGGTTGTAAAACCTGCTCAGATGCTTTTAGTACGAAAGAAGGTAGAACTGATTTTGCTATTTCTACTGCCAAAATCATCGATTCATATCAAGCGGATGGCATTGATTTGGATTGGGAATATCCTGGAATTTCTGGATTCCCGGGACACAAATACCTACCTGAAGATCGAGAAAATTTTACTGAATTAGTTCTTGAACTTAGAAAATACATGAAAAAAGGTGATATCTTAAGTTTTGCCGCAGGTGCTAATGCAAATGACTACTTTGAACGCTCCATTGAATGGGATAAAGTAATGCCTTTGGTGGATAATGTCAATCTCATGACCTACGATTTCTATGGCTCTAGCTCAAGTAAAACCGGTCATCACACTCCTCTAGGATCTGATGAATTTAAGGGGGGATCTGTCGTATCGTCCATCAAAGCATTAGTGAAATTGGGTGTAAAACCAGAAAAAATAATCATTGGTGCCGCTTTTTATATCAAAACCTTCAAAAATGTTAAAAACATAAAAAATGGTCTTAATCAAAATGCTACTTCGAGCAAAAGTTATAATCAAATAAATTTTGATGAAGTGAGGTCTAATTTTAATTTTCATTGGGATTCTTTAGCCAACGCCCCTTTTGCATACGACAGCATTAACAAAATTTTTGCCACATTCGATAATCACAAATCAATTCAACTTAAGTCTCAATATGTATTAAACAATAATTTGGGGGGTATCATGTTTTGGCAGCTCATGAATGATAAAAAACAAAATGGTTTATTAAAAACCATGGTAAGTGAAATAAAGCAAAACTAAATTTAAATTTTATCCAAAAAGGATTTTGAATCTAATCTTGCTAGAGCATTTGAAATAAGCAAATAACTAAAAAAGAACGCCATAATTTACAATTTATCCTAATGAAATATTAATAGTTACTTCAAGTAGACATGCAGTATCAATAATGAATTTAGATTGGAAAAAAATTGATATTCATCCCCTTTAAAAGAACCTAAGATCTAACTATGAACTAACCGAAGTCACTGGTATTTGCATACGAAAGAAGGCTACAATAGCTCTACCTATTGTTATTAATTTTTACCTACTTCTTTGATTAATTGCCCTTCTCTTACCCAGACCTCTTGCCCTACCCGAACGGTTGCGTCAGTAAAAAAATTCCAGCGTACATAACCGCCCTCTACATTCCCTCCCAATTCAGTATTATCACCTAAAGATAACCTGACCACACCAGCACCATATCCATAATATGGAATCCAAGGGATTTTCTTAGGTATGGCAAGTAATGGATTAAAGCCTAAAGCAAATTCACGAAAAGAGTGGCCTGCCTCACCAGCTGCAGTTAACTCAGCCTTCACAGCATCTAAACCAATCGTAGCTTTAATTGCAATTACCCTTCCTGAACGAAAAGTTAATACCAATCCTTCAACCTTTTGACCATTCCACATGCCGTTTGGAAATGCTATGGTTCCTTCTACAGTCTTCTCCTCTGGTGCTACACGAATAGCACCAGCTGGGAGCTCAATCTCCCTGTCAATAAGGTTGCGCAATGGCCCTCTCTTGGAAGAGGCATCACCATCTTGCTTGGTCACAGGACGATTACCTATCAAGAATTTAATATTTGTACCAAGAGCCGTTGTTACCGAAATCCATTCATTCCGACTAGCTGCTTCAAAAATCTGTTGTACTCTTCCGAGTTCAAAGTAATCGGTCTCAAGCAAAACTCTCTGATAATATTCATCTACGGCACTGTCAATTTCCATTTGTCTTCCTGAAAGATCATAAGCTCCTGACCAATGAAAATGTAGAGTTCTTCCTTTCTCTCTTTTTAGTACTTCCTGCATAGCAGCATATTCAATATGAGTAGGATTCGCGCCTGGAAGCATGATACCTAAATCAACCTGCATGAGATATTGAATCAAATCATTTTTATTTTTCCCTTTAGCCTGTTTAACAAAATCCGTTTCCCATTCTACTGGTTTTAAAGACGAATCAACCGAAAAAGTACCAAGATAAATTGCACCCTTTTTGAAAATCTTCTCAGACAATAAAGAAACAAGTGGATCAAATCTGCCCGGCTTTGCTATCAGTATTACTTGTTCACCCTCAGCCAAATCAATCCTTCCCATTAGTTGGGTAGCCACAGCTTCCCAATCTGGAAAAGATCTCATTTTATTTATCGATGTTTTCTTCTCCTTACAACCCAACCAAAAAAACGAGATGGGTAATATAAAACTTAGCAAAACTAATTTTTTCACGAGCATGTAATTTATCTTTCATTAAGCATATTTCTTACACTTAAATTGTAGTTTACTCAAAGCTCTCTGATTCATAATATAAATTTATATTTTGATTTTAATTGTATTCGTAAAAGTTAACGCAAATTAATAATGCTAATTAAAATAAGTTTTAAACTTTTTCCTTTATTAAATTATAAATCCATTTATGGGGTTACTTCTTATCATTTATTAGGTATTAAAGTAAATAAATAGTAATAATTATCTTCATAGTTTGAATATTTGCGTTTTAAAGGATACCAACACGAAATAAGTTAGTATCCTTTTTTTATATTTTTCAAGTTTTAGACTCCCCTTCATGACAAATAATGTTTATTAATGTTGGGAATTTGAAATGAATTAATTTTTCAAAATGGAATACTCAATACTGAAAGGGAGAAGAAATAATTTTGTAATTTGTAATTAATTACATCCCCATGAAGATCAATTAGAATCATTGTCAACCAATATTTTTTGACGACTTCTAATGTATTAAATTCATTTATCTAATATTATCAAAAATTATTAGAAACTGTTACTCCTTTATCATTTAAAATGACGGATATTATAATGATTACCTATAAAAATTTACAATGAGCTAAAAATCATCTCTCATTTTTTATTCTAAAGTATATTTAAAGCTGATATTACCAGTACTATTGATTAAAAAATAAATCCTCGAGTCAAGTGGCGAAATAAGCTGAATTGATATTTAAGAAATATAAAATTTAAACTTTTAAAAATGAGGCGTAACCTACATTCAATTTACATTTTAATCTTGACTTGTTACCTAACTAAATCAGTAAGTGCACAGACATTTCTTGATTTAGAAACCGGTCCAGTAATAACAGGGTATAATGATTTACGCATACCGGGTGATATTGGAACCTTGTTCTCCCTTAAAGATGACCTAAGTGCCAAGATAAAAATATTTTATAGATTGCGAGCTAGCTATACTCTACATTCACGTTATACAATTTCTCTCTTGTATGCCCCTCTAGAAATCTCATCGGTTGGTAAAATTCCCAATAAAATCTACTTTAACAGGGTTGTATTTGATGCTGAGACCGAGATGAAAAGTATTTATAAATTTAATTCTTATCGCTTGACCTTTAGATATGATATAATAACCCAAAAAAATATAGTTTTCGGTCTGGGAATTACTGCAAAAATTAGAGACGCTTACATTCATCTTTATTCTACTAAACAAAGTGCTAAACTTAGTAGTATTGGATTTCTACCTATTATGAACTTCAACCTTTTATGGAAAATAAATGATTCTTGGGGCCTCATCCTAAATGGTGATGCGCTGATCACACCTCAGGGTAGAGCTGAGGACATTCAGCTGGCCCTAACCTACCAATACACAGATCCAATAAGTTTTCGAATAGGCTATCGTGTACTTGAAGGAGGTACTGATAGTGATAGCAGCTATGGTTTTACCTTATTCCATTATGCCTCTTTGGGTTGCTCATATTCATTAAAGAAGAAGATGAATGAATAAAAAATTGAAAATCAATAAACTATTTTATTTCCCCTTTTCACACAAACATATTGTCACATAGTAAAAAAACTGAGAAAAATTCCAGAATTGAGTTATGTGTCCTATATTTAGGCTACAGCCTATAAATATATTAATTGCACACCATTAAGTTGGCTTAAAGTTAATATTTGAACTAATGCCCACAGGACCATAATTAAACAAACACATGAGAAAACTGATTTACCTCATCGTATTTTCCCCTATCCTCACCCTAGGACAATCGACCCAAGCCAATCAAATATTTAACTTCGATTTTGAAAAAAATCAATTAAGTGTAGATACCGTCATGGTATTTGATGATTTAACAAGTGGTCAAATTATCGATTTAAGTTACGAGTGGCTAAACGATGTCATTAAAAAAGATACTGAAATTTACCAAATGCAAAATAATTTTGGGATTAGAGGTCAAGTTAAATTTGGTATATATAACTCCTTTAGTAGTGATCAATGGATTGATTTTAAAATAACTATTTTAGCTAAAGATGGAAAAGCTAGAATGATTATCGAAGATATAGAAACCCTCAGCACTCGAAAAAAACATAAAGGTTCTCACAGAAAAACAATTAGTCGTGCTGGTTCAGCAATGAAATTATATTTTGATGAAGCAAAATATTTGTCATCTGATAAAAATGCAAAATTACAAAATCGAATTGAGTCTGGATTTATTAATTTTTTGGAGTCTTGGACAAAAAGTATAAAAAGAGAATTAACTGTAGAATACGATTGGTAATCTAATATACCCTATGTACCATGCCTCCAAACACTAAAAAGATATATCGCTATTTTAGCTAATGAATTTTATTTTTGTGTTTCAAAAATGATAATATTAACTGATAATGACTTACCAATAAATCTTCTCATTTTCTCTTTTTCCAACTTGTTGATGTCATCGCAAATCAATTCATTAAATAGAAGAAGTAAAATTACTCTCTCAATTTAGGATGAAAACAATATACCTATAATTGATATTTTTATTTGCTCTTGAATTAGATTAAACGATGCATACTTTGTTAATTAAAGGACATTCTATCTGCCTTGTTCGGTATTTTTTCAATCTCTTATAAAATGATAAATAAAGTAGAAATAACTTGCGAAAATTAATTGGTGGAATTTAGAATCGATCAAGCACTTCCTCTTAACCTTAAGAAAAATATCACAATTACTGTAAAAGTCCATCCAAAACAGTTTAAATAATAGTTTAATAAAAAAGTTATCAAAAAGAATACCTACTATCCAAAAAATATGTCACCACACGGGTATTGTGATTGAATGATATTAGTACCCTTTATACTAACTATAAAAATAGGGTTGTGAAGTAATTTGATCTCTAAGAGATGACAATAACCGTACCACCTTTATTAAATAATTGGTGCCCTTTTTTTTCAAGGACAATTAATAATTACTTGATGACTAATCATAATTTGGCATCATAATTAACATGTGACAACATCCATGAATAAATGTCATGACCCCATCGAGAATCTAACTTATATGTTATCGGCCAAATATTATGTCCCCATCCTTTAAAAATTGTTTTTCTCGCGTCGACAGGAGCTAGGCAATTTTCTGAATAAATATCTTGAAAACATTCATTCGCACAATTATTTAACCCATTAATTGGAATGTTTGCATTCCTAACGGTTACATTATCATTATCTCCATGAAAAGCCCAAATTGGTAACATTCCAATATTACAACCAAGCCTATTCCAAATATACTCGCCCATGAGAGCTGCAACTGGTACTGCCCCTGCTATTAAATCGTCGGAAATATATTTCCCAATATAATTCCATACTCCACCACCACCGCAACTGTACCCAGAAAGATAAATCCTCGTAATATCAATATCGTATTCATTTATTGCCCACCTCATAAAATCATTAACTTTATCTGCTGTTGGGCATCCTGAATCATTTTGCATTGAAAGTACAACAAAAGCATCACCCGCTGTTGAAGCTGCATTCGAAGCAGTGGCAGTTATAGGCCATTTGTCTTCACTTATTAAATTAGGTGGACCCGTATAAAGAACTCTATATAAATCTGAATTACCATTACCATTATCCCCTAATCCGTGAAAATAAAGGATAAGCGGCCATTTATTCCCTAGACCGTAGCCTGCAGGAAGATATTCCCAAAAGCCAATATGGGGATTTAGACTACCTTTTATCCTTTTGCTAAAGCGTTCGGAAGAAGGACCAGTTGGTAATGAAGTTAATGCTTTCTTGTATAAATCACGGGATTCAAGTACCAAAGTTTCAAATAGCTCCGTATCAAAAATGTTTTCTTTAAAATTCAAACGAATCTCCTCATTAGAAGTATCAATATATAGATAATAATGATCCCCACTCGGATGTAAAATCAACTCTTTTTTTCCAAATTTATTTGACTCTATAAAAGGAGGCATATCAACATTTAAAAAGGAAGTATCAATTTTTATAAGTGAATATGCGGTCTGGGGAGCTATATCTATTCTTTTCTCTGTCCCTGTTAAAGAAATATCTGAAAGGTCAAACCTGAAAGGTAAAAAATTTGAAAAATTTTCTGCTTCAAACTCAAAATTCAAATCATAATTCCCATTAGGTAACTCCGTTTCGAATTCTAGAAGCTGATTATAGTTTAAACTAAATGAAAAAACCTTAGTAGTATCTTGATTATTTTTAAAAATCAAATCTTTTTTACCTTCAAAAAAAATGTGATCATGAAATTGAGACGCTCTATTATCTGTTGAAGTAAAAATAATATCTAGAACTCTAAGAGAAACCAGTGATACGGGGGCCTCTGGCACCACTACCGTAGACTCATTTTCCTTCTGATAATTACAGGCAGAAAAAAGCAGAAAATAGGAAAACACTAAAATTAATTTGACATTCATTAGGATTGCCTTTAATGACTCTTTGAATTTGAAACCGATAAAAAATTGTATCTCCCCAAAAAAACTAAAATCTGTAATTATATAGCCTTTTAAATTTCTCCTCATCCATAGTATTAGCTTCCAACTTAATTAACTTATATCAAAGATGAATATTATAGCATGCAAATCACTAAGATATCTTTTAATGGGCATTTAATCAAAGAGACACCTAAAAGTTTCGGCAGCTAATGAGCTAGCTAAAGACAACAATATGATTGGAAAGATTGCGATAATGTCTTTTTTGAATAAATAATATTCCAAATTGAAATCTAATTTTTGATAAATAATTCAATGGATTTTCAGTATCAAAAAAAACTTTTCCCTCCTCATTTTAATTAAAACGTATAACAATGTATGACATTCATGTAGTCTTGACTTCGGATGCTTCAGCAGCTCCCAATTAAGCCTATTTTCAAAATATTCAAAATAACTCTGGCCAATTTTGATAAAATAACTGAAATACCCAGATGCTAAAAGATCGTGTCTCTTGTTTAATTTTTCAATTATTATTCCAAATGAGGAGTCTTGTCTAATAAACAGTTATAAAATTCGTTTCGTCTCACTTTCTCAGTAAATTCACCCCCGTATTCCACAGTAGTTGTAAAACTTGATTTATCCTTGATGCCTCTTGAGGAAACACAAAGATGTTTGGCTGTTATCATAACAATCACACTATTAGTATCTAAGGCATTTTGTAAATCCTTAATTATCTGCAAACATAATCTTTCCTGAACTTGTGGTCTATGTGCATAATACTGAACTAAACGATTAATTTTAGAAAGACCAATCACACGATTATTGGGAATGTATGCCACATGAGCGAATCCTGTAATTGGCAAAAAATGGTGTTCACAAGAAGAATCTATCGAAATATTTTGTTCGATCAACATTTTACCATAGCCATATTTATTTTCAAAAGTTGAAATTCTAGGCTTATTTTTAGGATTCAATCCGTGAAAAAGCTCTTTAACATACATTTTAGCTACTCTATATGGAGTACCAGACAAACTATCATCTGTTAAATCTAAACCTAGCTCCTCCATGATTAACTGAAAATATGTTTTGATATTTTCAATTTTTTTGTCGTCAGATTTGACAAATGCATCATGACGCAAAGGTGTTTCAACATTACTAGAAAAGTGCTCATCTCCAATTACCTCTATTTCTTCTTTTGTTTTCATAACATACACATTAAAATTTAGCAACAGTCATCACATGTACAATACTTTCGATTATACAAATGCAGCGCAATAAGACAAAATGCAGGAATATAATTCAAGATCTCAGGGATCATCACTATCTCATATGTTTCTATCAAGATAGCTAGAAATAAAAAAGTCCAACTTACAATAAATGCAATTCCAAGCCATACTTTTGTCGATTTTTTTACTGCCGACATCACAGCAATAAATGAAACAGTCAAAAACAAATAATTTAACAATTGCCACCATAGAGGTATTGTTTCGCAGCAGGGCAGAACACTTAAATTTGCCAGAAACAAAATAGGAGTTGAAGCACAATGGATAATACATAATCCGCTAGCTGAAGCACCAATTATGTCTGATTTTAAAATTTTTTGGGTTAGTGTCATGGTGAACGATAATAAAGATGCAATATCATGATAAATAATAATTAATGCAACAATGTTGCGTTAATAGTTTCTTCGTCTTCTTCCACGGTATTTTTAAAAAAAATAACAAATGAACTTGCAAAGCTAAAAAATATAAGCTCAGCTCAAACTAATTGCAAAAGTTCCTTTTTTTAATTTTAAAATTAGGAAATTGTACAAAAAATTCTTCAAAATCATATTAGATCTCTTGTCATTAGATTAAGAAGCTATATTAACATTTTAGTATGATTAAATCGATGATAAGCTAGCATGATTTTATTTGAACAAAAACGTTAGTTACCCTAACCATTAGTCAAAGACCCATAAAGTTGAATATAAAACTCCTGAGATAAAGTTTTTCAGGAGTTTTTGTTATATTACTTGATATATTTATATCAACCAAAATTATCAATAAAAATGAAAAATTTGTTCCTTACCTTGGCAATTTGCTTGTCATACATAATTTCAAATGCCCAGGAAGTATTCATTCTATCTCCGATTATCGTCGCAGATGAAGATAGAGGTGATTTCGAATCAATTCAAACAAAATATGTTAGCCCATTGGCCCAAGACGCCGTAGATGGAAAATCAATGAAAGGCTGGGTATTACTTAGAAAAGTTCCTGGCTTTGGAAATCCAGATAATAAAATTAATTATATGTGGGTTGCTGTTTTTGAAAATATAAAACAAATGGTTAATTCAAAACAATGGTGGGAAAATACAGAACCAAAATTTGGAATATCATCAGATATATTGTACGATGGGTATGAATTAGAAGGTAGAGGAAATTATGTTTACAAAACAGAGAGACAAATCGAGACAGATGTTCCCGGGAAATATATAATATTGAACTGGGCAACACCAAAAGACGTCTCTAAAATGATTGATTTCCAGGCTAATATTGAAAAACACTTTCGTAAAAATATTATTAAATCTGGAATGGTTGGCTGGGGAATGGCAACTAGAATAATACCACAAGCAAAAGATAGGTCAACTGCTTTCTGGTGGGATATTTACGATTCTATGGAAAATACGATGAAACATCTAGCGGGAGAAGCTGCTCTTGCTGGATTACCAAAAGAGCGGTTCTCGGAATTCAATGAGCAAGTTCCTAATGGATGGGATAATAGAGTGATCTTCGAATTCGTTACGGGAACTGAATAAATAAAAGAAAAATCTAAAGGTCATTTATGCCTCTAGAGTTGTAACAACACTACACTATTTCCAATTCGCATTTATAATTTTTATCAACTTAAACAATAAATAAAATGAAAAAATTGCTTTTAATAATGTTTGTAATTTGGGTAAATTCTTCACTTGCTCAAAATACATTTCAACTTTGGAACTTTAATGCCAAACCAGGAATGGAAGATGCCATCTCACAGCTTGCTGAAAATCATTGGGGAGATGCTAAATTTAAGTCAGGGGGTATTCAAGTTGAAAGATATGGACATGGAGATGAACCATGGTCACACAGAATTATTCTATTTGGAGAAGTAGGAAAAATCGGAAGAGAAGAAGAAGATACGAAAGAGTTTGAGTGGGAATTATTTATTCAAAAACTTAACCATTTTATAGAAGAATGGGGTTCTTCTTGTGCAGGAAGATTTATGAGTATTGAGGGAGGATCTTGGGTTGATTTTCCATATGTTCAAATATATAATTTGAAATTAAATGATCCTGCTGCATTTAAATCCGCACATGATAAAATAGTAAAACAAACCGCGAAGACAAGAGGCGAGAGACCTATTGCATTTGGATCCTATGACATTGGTGGGGGTGAAAATATTTCACATTGGGTTGCAGTTGGCTCTTCAGATTTTAGTGATCGCATTAGCCAAATGGCCTTAAATGAACAATATGAAAAAGAGTGGGCAGAGTGGTCAGAAAATAACGGTGGAGTTTCAATCCCATCAAATTATACAATTCAAGTTCTCGCAGCTTTTCCAAACAAATAAAAATAATTGGTCTTATTTATACCTGAAATTAAAAATATATAAAATTTTTAAAGCTCCGAGACTGGTAGTGCATCTCGGAGTTTTTTTAAAAGTATTCCAGGATTTTTTACCCATTCAATTTTCGTTTACGTTATAAGTCAAATTTTAATTTGGCATGAACAAAACTTTGATGGTGCAAGGTATAAAAAAGTCAATTTGATAGAATGAAGGATATAGGTGGCTTATTGCAGTCCAAGAAAGCTAAAAAAAATCAATAAAAATAATAGAAAGTGAAATGTTTAAGTATATTGTTAATAATGCAACAATGTTGCGTTAATTAGAGCAATTTTTATATATTTACACCAATATCTTCGTAAATTTGGTAAAAGGGTTAGGAAGCAAAATAGCTTCATAGCCCTTTTTTTTAAGTTAAGCCCAAAAGTCTCGAGCTTAGGACCATCAAAAAAAATTAGCTTCACTCTATTACTTCAAATTTCTTGCCTGTAAGAATAGCTTGTATGAGAATTATGGATATCACTGATAGTATATTTTTTTAAAATATGTTGAATTAAAATAATTAATAAATTGTTTTAAAATTTAAGAATTATTGGGTCGATATTATGAAATTGAATAAATGGAAAAATCTACTTCACCTTATTAATCAAACCTTTTAAGTTTGTATTCTATTGTAGATATAGAAACTACTGGAAATGGTTACAAAGGTCAGAAAATTACTGAAATATCTATTTTCCTTTTTGATGGCCAAAAAGTAATTGATGAATTCACCTCATTGGTGAATCCTGAAAAGAAAATTCCGAATTACATTACCAATCTCACCGGTATTACCGAGGCAATGGTCAGCAATGCTCCTAAATTTTATGAGATTGCTAAAAAAGTGGTAGAAATTACCAAGGATGCTATTTTTGTAGCTCATAACGTAAACTTTGACTATAATGTTATAAGAGAAGAATTTAGAAGCTTAGGTTTCAATTTTAGCCGAAAAAAACTTTGTACCGTAAGACTTTCACGCAAAATAATTCCTGGGTTGTCATCTTACAGTTTAGGTAATATTTGTAATTCTGAAGGTATAATAATAGCAGATAGGCACAGAGCAAAAGGAGATGCAGAAGCAACCTTAGAGTTGTTCCAGAAATTACTTGAAAAAGACAAAAATTTTACGATTAACAGTTTTCTGCACTCCAAGTCCAGAGAAGTTACCTTACCTCCTCTCCTAGATAAACTAGTGGTAGATAATTTACCCGAGACGTACGGTGTATATTATTTTAAAAACATACAAAAAGAGGTTATTTACGTTGGTAAGGCCAATAATATTAAACAACGAGTGATAAGCCATTTTTATGATAAAAAGAAAAAAGAACGAACGATGTGCCTAGAAACTGCAGATGTTACCTACAAAGAAACTGGTAGCGAGATCTTAGCTCTTTTGCATGAATCATCAGAAATAAAACATTTTTATCCAAAATTTAATAGGGCACAGCGAAGAACTGGCGAAGCCTTTGGATTATTTTCCTACAAAGATAAAAAAGGGATACTCCATTTGGCCTTTGATAGACTAAAGTTAGTTCCAAATCCAATCCTGAAATTCTATTCTATGATGGAATGCAAGAAGATTTTGGAAAAAATGTGTAACCAATTTGAATTATGTCCAAAGTTCTGTCACCTTGAGACCAAAGCAAATACTTGCTTTCACTTTCAAATTAAAAAATGTCGAGGAATTTGCTCCGGAAAAGAAACATCAGAAAACTATAACAAAAGAGTTAATAAAGCTCTTCAACCTTTCAGTTTGCAAACAGAAAATTTAGTTCTCAAAGAAAAAGGTAGAACCAAAAATGAAATAGGAATTGTCTTAATTTTAAATGGAATATACCGTGGTTTTGGTTTTATAAATAAAGATGTAAAAGTCAAAGAGCCAAAGGAATATGAGCGGTATATTCAACCTAAAAAAGACAACAGAGATATTCAACGAATCCTTACCTCTTACATCTCCAAAAAAATAGATTCTTGTTTACTTTAACATTATTAATTTTATCTGATTCGAATAAATCTCCAATTAACCCCCTAATGTTTTTGTATTTTGTCATTTTGCCTTGGTATTGCAAATTAAATTATACTTATTCGTACTATACCTACAGCAATAAAAAATAAATTAACCCTGAAATATTAGATGAAAATAACACTGAGTACTTTAATAATAATACTAACCTCAACCTTTTCTCATGGTCAAGACTCCTCCAATGTGTTTAAAGCGCTCCGTTTTAAAAGTGAATTAGGTCTGCAGAAGCCTTATCGCGTTTTAAAAACGACGTACAAAAATTTAGACCAATTTCAAGTTCATTACCCCGGAACTGAGATTTCCCTGGAAAAACTATTAAGGTTCCATTTGCATACAGAAATTCAAATTAATCAAGGGGAAAATAAATTAATTTCCATGGATCAAACTGAATTTCAGTTAAAAAAGACTGAATCAGCAGAGACGATAACGAAAGAAACTGTTGAACTCATTAACAAAATGTATTTTGGTTCAAATGAGATTAAAGAATTCCTAAAAAAAAGTAAATAGAACTACCAAAATTCACAAAATCTTGGGCTTCTCAAAAATTACTTTTTCACTTAATTTATTTACCAGTCGAACTTGAGATAATGAAAATTTTGTGTTGGAATAATAGTTTATTTAGAACACAAAGTGATGACAGGTATATAGGTTACCGATAGTTTTCTATACCAATAAATGATTCTATTAACCGCAAGGGGACCCAGCGAATGTTCCATAAATAAAAACAAGATGCAGAAAATGGTAGTTTGGTTTTTCATATTAGATACAGGATATCACCGAGGGATAGTCTCCTACTAGTAAAATCATAATAACTCAAGGAACAGTAATATTGATTTTCTAATTAAGAATCAATTACTAACATATCCCACACCTCACCAACTGCATTTTCATCATAAATATAAAGTTTTTCATCTCCTACCCAAAGACAGGGAGTTCCTGGAAAATAAGATAAGGTTCCTGCAGCTATTATGTCCCCATTTATTACTTTTATACTTCTAATTACACCTGTGAGATCACCATTTGACATAATATGTTTTTGCCCATTTTTCCAATAAGTTGGATATTCACCTTCCATATCTTGAGAAAAACCTGCTAAAAATACGTTTTCCTCAACATCGACAAACATAGCGAAAACATCACAATTCTGCCATCCCTCATCAATTGATCCAATTTGGCCAGTCTTTCTATTCCCATTAATCCAATATGTAGGTTTTGTTATATAACCTAAAAAATTGTGCGGCGCTGACGTAGTTCCGCCAATAATTTTTTTGTTCCCAATAATTTTTATGTATTTAGCCTCGCCATCGCCATGTTGAGGTCTTTTTAAATTATTTCGTTTGCCATTTTTCCAAAAGGCTGGTATTAAAGAATGATGTTGCGACATATAATAGCCAACGTTAAACAGATTACCATTAGAATCCATAGCAAGTCCCCAACTCATAGAATCGGCATTTTTTGTCAAATCAATTTTGGATCCATTTTTCCAATAACATGATCCATTATCAAAAAATCCCCCAGTATATATATCTCCATTATGAACCATGATCCTTTGACCTTCTGAGAATTTCCCCTCAAGTTCCATCACTGACTGGTTAGAACCATCTAAATCCATAGTCCACACACTTCCCTTGCCACCATATGTCCACCCTGTTACATAAATTTTATTATCGCTAAAAAATAAACCAGTAGCCTCTAAAGCATCATTCAACAAAAGAATTTTTTTATCATTAATCCAAACAACAGCGCCATCCTCAATTGTTCCACCCGCAACAACTACTGTTTTATTTTTAAAATTCTCCTCAAAAAAACTTGAACTTCCTACTACAGCAGCATCCTCGGAGTTAGTTGTTCCTTCGGGATTTACATTTTCCTTCGTACAACTTGAAAGAAAAACTGTTAAAATTAAAATTAACTTTTTCATACTTTTCAAAATCAATTCTCTTATTTATACCGATTTTCCCAATTGTAAAATTAGTTAATTTTTATTTGAAAACCCATTTAGATTGTTCTCCTATTATGCTTTACATACAAATCAATTAATTGAACTTCATGTGCTTTTTTTTCCTTTTAGCCAATGATATATGACAAACAGCAATAATAGTTAAGGTTACTGCAATGTCTAATGAGGACAACATAAAATGACTTTTTCGAACCCTTTTTGAAATAATATTAATCGTTTAAACAAAATATTATCCATAATCCTCACCATCATTAATCTATCAACTCACTTTACAATTAATGAGGCAAAAAAATGCCAAGTTGAATCTAATGGCAATACTTCTGTTAAAATTGTATTTTTTCTTCTTTTTTAGGCGCTTATCTAATGTCTATCTCAAACCATTCAAAATTTTGAATTGCCTTTAGCCATTCTTGGAGTAAGAAAAATTCAGAAAGGATAGAAAATATTTACTAATTTTGATTAGAAAATTTAACCGTTTTGAACAATTTCAAACACCTTGTGTTGTTAAGTGTCCTTTGTTCACTTTTTCTATCTACTAATTGTGGTGAAGATAAACGGGATGCTCCTGTCAAATCACTCATTTATTTGGCTGAAAATAATAAAACGGTGAAAGCATTTGAAAATGTTCACCTCATCATAGGGAAGTCATACATATTGAATGAAAAAACATACTTAGTTGTAGATTCAGCAATGCTTTATCAGATGGTTGCAAATAATGAAGATGTCTCTAGAGTAGTAACTACTTATGTGAAAAATATGAGCGGTTTATTTGGTGAGATAAAATTATTCAACCAAGACATAAGTACCTGGGATGTAAGTAATGTGAAAGACATGTCATCGATGTTTTCTCAGGCTACCTCTTTCAATCAAGATATTAACTCGTGGGACGTAAGTAATGTCACGGATATGTCCAATATGTTTTCTCAGGCAACTTCCTTCAATCAAGATATCAGCTCTTGGAACGTAAGTAATGTTAATGATATGAACCAAATGTTTTTGGGAGCGACCTCTTTTAATCAGAATATTAGTACTTGGGAAGTGAAAAATGTAAGTTACATGAACCAAATATTTTCTAATGCAAATGCGTTCAATCAAGATTTGTATAGTTGGAATGTAATAAACACAACAGAGTGCTTAAATTTCAATGAAAATACGCCAATATGGACAAAAAGTAAACCTCGCTTCCTTAAGTGTAAAATTGACCCATTTAATGATGAGGAAATCTATCGTGATAAAAATGGAATTACCATCAAAGCTACCGATCGTGCTGAGATTGGAGCATACTACCTACTAGAGGGAACCAACTATTTGGTAGTAGACTATAATCTGCTGTCTCGAATGGTGAAGAATAACGAAGATATTACAAAAGTGGTAACCACTAAAATAACATCTCTACCTTATTTATTTTATGAAAAATCTTCTTTCAACCAGGATATCAGTTCTTGGGACGTTAGTAATGTAAAAAACATGAGGGGCCTTTTTTCTTGGGCTAGATCTTTCAATCAAAATATCAGTTCTTGGAATGTCAGTAATGTAACAAATATGCGGGAAATGTTTATTGGAGCGGAATCCTTCAATCAGGATATCAGTTCTTGGATAGTAAGTAATGTAACAAATATGTATGAAATGTTTTACTCAACAAATTTCAATCAAGCTATAGGTCAATGGGATGTCAGCAATGTATCAAATATGCATGGCATGTTTATTGACGCCCTATTTTTTAATCAAGATCTTAGTTCTTGGGATGTAAAAAATGTCAAAAATTGTTATGCATTTAATGCAGAAACTCCCTATTGGACATTACCTAAACCCAATTTTATTAATTGTACAAAATAAATTTGTTCATTTCTAGATTCTATTAAATAGTTATTAAGATGGAAATAACCATTTATTTTAATCTATCTTCCATCAGATTATCAAACAAATTTTTATATCTTGAGCCTGTAGTACTATAAAAATCAATAAAGCTTTCATTCATATCAGATTTTCTATTACCGAATGTCAACAATAGATGACCATTAAACTGAATAGACCTTGTGAAAACTTCAATCCTATCAATCTTTTTACAGTTAATTAAAAGGTCCTCACAATTTTCATTAAAACCTATTCGAACTATGTTGTTAAGAAGTTTATCTTTTTTAGGAAAAGTATCATAAAGGGCCTTCAAAGCCTTTTGGTAAATCACTGGGTTTGTATAAATTCTTTCCCAATAGACATCTGCTTTCACTTTCTCAAGAGGAATTTCACGTTGAAGGAATTCTCGCTCCAATCTATCTAAAGATTGCCACAGAACACCCCTATACTTCGGATTACCATGAAAATAATCAATCTCAGAATTCACTAAAATATCCCATGAAATTCTTTTATAACTATCTTCAGCTTCAACCATTGAGGTCTTTACTATATTATGATATGAGCTACAATCAATAACTAGAAAAATTTTATCCTCAAACTTTACCAGCATGTAATCCTGATTGGTTACACTACAATCTTTCATATCTATTAAAGAAATTTTAAACTTTTGCTCACATGCATGCTTTAATTTCCTTTCTAGAAATTTATCCATTTGTTAATTTATTAGATCATTATTTATCAAACCCTTTATCACCCAAAAAAATCAATAGAAAAAATATTAAAAGAGAACTAAATCCGAGTTCTGAGATTGCGCAAGATTAGAGAATAATTGGTTATCTACAAGAAAATTAAGAGTATTTAATTGCATATATCATCATATTATAAAGAATATTAAAAATAATTGAGCGAGACTCAATTATTTTATATAACAAAAAATATGAGGTAGTATTTATTTATAACTGTGGTATGTTACAAATAAAAACCAATCTGATGTAGGCCATCAATAATAATTGTTTAACCTCCCCGAGGATGACTATTTAAAATAAGCTTTAAAATAGTTTAATGGATGGAAAAAATTTTGATCAAAGCAAGTTTTTAATTCTTGTGAAATTCTAAAAATTATTTGGTCTCATAAAAATTTTCATCATCTCATAGCATATTGGTAATCTTAAAACTATTTTGGAAAATATTTTTCTATTTCTCAAGATCTGATTTTAATTTTATGCAAATAATCAAAATTCAGCATTCATTAAAAAAAATAATAGAACTATGTTTTGGTACAACTTATACCTTTTTTCTCGTCATGAATATAATAGCTCATCGAAAAATTGAATAGAATTAGGCAAAAATAATTTAAATACAAATTGAAATTTTGAAAAAGAAAATTGTAGGTACTATTACTTTCTTTGTTGCAGTTGGATTGTTTTTCTACGCGGTGTTTGCAGCAGTAATTAAGAATCATTGGGATATAGATATGTTTATTATCATTTACGGATCAATAACTTTATCACTATTTACCATGCTTTATGTCTACTGGACAAATTTCGGAGATCTCGAGCGTAAAATGAATAGTATACAACGGCAAAACAAACTAATCCAATCCCAAATAGACTTTGAAAGAATTAGAAAAGATATAGAGCAAAAGAAAATAAATAAATAGAGTTTGCATTTACCTTATTGAGGTGCCTTTTTGATTTTGTGAAAAATTAAATCTTCGGGACAATATTAAACTGCATTTATGCAATTTCTCCCGGTAAAAGAAATTCTTTTGGGTGAAGATTTTTATTAATTTTGACTTTAGTATGAACCACTTCAAAGATTCCCTATTTTTTAGTATTATTTTTTCACTCATTTTTTTTACAAATTGTCTTGATGATATTGATGATAATTTCATATTACAAAAGCTTAATGGCTATTATGTGCTTGAAGCGACAAGTGAATTAAATCCCTCTGGAAAAACAATTATTCAAATTAAGGATGAAAAATTATTTTGGTCAGTTTTGACAGACTCATGTAAATATGATAATTCAAGTTCTCTAATCCTGGATACAATTACCAATCACACATCTACAGCATATACTGGAATCTACCAAGTTATCGGAATAAATGAGGACACAAATGAATTGAGTCCTATTCTTAAATCTAATGAAATTGTTAAAGTTTTTTTTCAAACAGGCTATTTTGACCCGCTTTATTTTAACTCAAAAGATTATTATCTAAGACTTACTGTCACAAATAATGGAGATGGCATTGATTTTATAATAGAACCTGGAAAATGGGATAATAGTAGTAAAAATAGGTGTTTTTATAACATAAATTTTATATTCAATAATGGCTGTGTAGCTGTAGATCGTTCTTTTATTTATACATTTA